>Ga0114964_10000003_pt1 | contig 169384 bp, 152 predicted proteins | sample C_131016_MF_Meta_FD_92638 | JGI IMG/M metagenome (GOLD analysis project Ga0114964, IMG submission 92638) | Freshwater microbial communities from Lake Croche, Canada to study carbon cycling - C_131016_MF_MetaG | ecosystem: Environmental > Aquatic > Freshwater > Lake | place: Lake Croche... | reverse complement strand
ATCAACCTTTGGGTAGCCCAAGGTAAGTTTCCCAAGCCATTGACTTTGTCAGCGACGATCAAGGTATGGCGCAAGAAGGATCTGGTCGAATGGATTGACAAGCAGGTCGATGCGAAGTCTGAAGACATAAAACCAGTAGCGTCAGTAGTAGAGCTTCGACTGGTCAATGGTTGAGGATGCGACGGTATGTTGCAAACGCATTACATCGCCAGAAGAAACCGTCAAACGGAAAGCCATGCCTTTTTCAAGGATCAGCCTGCTGACGAAAAGCACGCGTTCTTTTCTGCGCTGAATCGCTGGACTCACTTTTTGACACTGACTTACAACCGGGCAAAAGATGACCGGGTTCCGAGCAGTGCCGAAGTATTGAAGTCCAGCCGCCTTTTTCTCTCTAGGCTCAATCGTCGTGTGTACGGTCGGCACGGAGTGCGTCGGCATGGGTTCCGAATTGGTTCATGCGCAGTTCTGGGCTGGGGAGCCTACGGTGATCATCCGCACACACATTGGCTACTGGCAAAGCCACCACAGATCGAAGAACAAGAGTTCGTTCACCTGATTCACGTGATGGCATCAACCACGCACGGGATTGGCGTGGAGCTTGACCTGCAAGCCTACTTCAGCCCTCGCGTCATCGAGTACATGCTCGGTCATGGCTTTGATTGCTGGGTTGATCAGGTAACTTTTGAAGCCAAGTGCCCAGTGCACTGACCTTGTCTGGCCTAAGGGGTCGACAAGGCGGCTTTGCAACAAGATGCTTGGGATACATCTTGATTGGGACACCCATGCCCAAAAGAAACTGAAAGGAAGTGAAATGAGAAGCAATACCAAATGTGGGGCGTATGCCAGAAGTACAGGACTTCCCTGTAAAGCCAAGGCACTGTCAAACGGCCGCTGTCGAAATCATGGTGGATTGAGCACTGGCCCGAAGACTCTGGAAGGCCGTAAAGCGATCGGGAAAGCCACGAGTCAAAGAATGGCCACTGGACAGCAGAAACGGGCCTTGGAGGGCTTCTATGCGTGGATTGAGGGTGGAGGCAGGCTTGTGCTGTCCAGCCTTGCCAAAACCCGCGAGAGGATCAAGCGTTGGAGACGTCCTGAATAACCAAACGCATCGCGCATGTGTGCAGGCGCGTCATGGAGTTTTGAGGCTACTGCGCCAGCATTTCGCGACCAGTATCGTGCGCACGAGTCTTGGGGTCTAAAGGCCGACTCTTTTGTTCGGGAAGGGGAAACCCATTCTCTTTAACTTGGGATTTAAATTGGTTTTTTAACCTGTTGTTTTGAGGGCATCCCATACCTGCATTTTGGTTGGCTTGTTCAGCTTTATGTTCTGCGCAATCTCACAAAAGCAAACATCCCCATCAAGCTGGCCATGAAGATCATGGCCCACTCAGACAAAGTGGGTATGGGCGCGGGTGGTAATAGTGAAACAGATGTAGTAACTACGTCTATGGCACCGCAATTAATCTGGTATCTGTCGATTGGCCCACCGCTCATGTTGCTGTACAAATTGGTGTAATTTGACCCACTACCGTATGTTATTGAAATACCACCCCCGCTAACGAATCCTAGCTGTCCATTAATATTTATTCGATTGTCTGCACCGCAGAGGTTGTTAAGTCCCGTGACGGTTTGCCCATCCAAAGTGCCTGTTACTGCGGTAATGAGACTCGATGAACCGGGTGGGCCAGCAGTAAACAAAAGATTGCCAGAGTGCGTACCTGTAATTACAACGGAGTATGTTTCTGCAAAAACACCGTTACATGCAAACAGTGCAGTGACTATCACAATAGTTTTCGCTAAGTATCTATTCATATAAACAACTCTAATATTTTTTCACATGAAATAAATTATATGGCAAACCTCAGCTTTGTGAGCTTGTTCAAGCTCAGCAAGGCTCTTGGAATTACCCTCTCAGGGCTTTTGAAGAACTGCGGGTTGTAAGGGCATTTGAGAACATTGTCGGCCTGACAAATACCGTTGTACATCTTGACCCACAAAAAAGGGCCTCGCAAGGAGGCCCAATTTCTGGTGGTGTGGTAACGGCAGTGGTAATTTTGCATCAATGGCTGTCAAAGCCGCGTAAAACCTATTGACTTGGCGGAACAGGCGGGATTCGAACCCGCGGTGGGCTATGAACCCACACACGCTTTCCAGGCGTGCGACTTAAACCACTCATCCACCGTTCCTAAGCCCCTGAGTATAGCAGTCACACAGGGCGCATCAGGCTTCAATCCTTGCTGATGGCGACCATCTTCATGGCCGATGCAATCAAGCCGGAGACTTCGGTCAAGTTACCCGGGATGATCAGGGTGGTTTTGGCGTCGGCGGCGACTTTGCCATAGGCCAGAACTGCTTGTTCAGCCACTTTGAGTTGCACCGCCTGCTCACCGCCCGGTTGCCTGATGGCCGAGGCGATGCGCTCAATGGCATGGGCTGTGGCATCGGCCATGGCGGTGATGGCGGCGGCGTCGCCTTGCGCCTTGTTGATGGCGGCTTGCTTTTCACCTTCTGATCGTGCAATGAAGGCTTCGCGTTCGCCGGTCGCAATGTTGATTTGTTCTTGGCGGCGGCCTTCGGACGCAGCAATCAGGGCCCGTTTTTCACGCTCAGCGGTGATTTGCGATTGCATGGCGTGCAAAATTTCTTTGGGGGGTGTGAGGTCCTTGATCTCGTAGCGCAGGACTTTGACGCCCCAGTTCAACGCGGCTTCGTCAATGGCCGCCACCACTTGCGCGTTGATGATGTCGCGCTCTTCAAAGGTTTTGTCGAGTTCCAATTTGCCAATCACACTGCGCAAACTGGTTTGTGCCAATTGGGTGACGGCCATGATGTAGTTGGACGAGCCGTAACTGGCCAGTTTGGGGTCGGTGACCTGGAAATACAAAATGCCATCCACCTGCAGCTGTGTGTTGTCGCGTGTGATGCAAATCTGGCTGGGCACATCCAGCGGGATTTCTTTCAGGCTGTGCTTTTGAATCACGTTGTCCACAAAAGGCACCACGAAATTCAAGCCTGGCGTCAAGCTGGCGTGGTACTTGCCAAGGCGCTCAACCACCCAGGCATTTTGCTGGGGCACCACTTTGACGGTTTTGACGACAAACAGGATCATGATGACCAAAAAGAGAAGGGCGATTTCCATGGTTTTCCTCAGGCTTAAATTTTTTCGACTGTCAGGCGGTTGCCTGTCATCTCGGTGATTCGATGGGCCCCGGGTAAAGGCGTTTGCCCGGGGGCAAGCTGGGCGGTCCACTGCGCGCCGCGGTGTTTGACTTGGGCCAGCCCTTGTTCATCCCATGCTTGCACTTGAACCGCTTCGCCCAAATCCAGGTGGACGTCTTGGTTGCGTGAAGCCTCGATCGGTGGGTGGGCGCGGGCTTTTTTGACATGCCACAGCCCGACGCAAAGCCCACCGACCAGGGCGCCGATCACGATTTGCCAAGTCAGGGGCAGCTGGGCCTCTGCGGCCAATGCCGAGGCGGCGGCGCCGAGAGACAACATCAATAAATAGAAGGTGCCGGTGATCAATTCAAGGGCGATCATGCCGCCGGTCACAAGCCACCAAATTGTTGACAGCGCCATAGAGCCTCCTTTTGAAAATGAATTCTTTGATACACACGGGTCATTGTGCCCATTTTTGGACACAAATAGTCCTTACACTTCGCCCCTGTTTCCTTTTTTTTGCCCCTTGTTTGGAGCCTTGCATGAAATTCAGATTTCCGATTGTCATCATTGATGAAGACTACCGTTCCGAAAACACCTCGGGCTTGGGGATTCGTGCATTGGCCGAGGCCATCGTGTCTGAAGGCTTTGAGGTTTTAGGGGTGACCAGTTACGGTGATCTGTCGCAATTTGCGCAGCAGCAAAGCCGCGCCAGTGCATTTATTTTGTCGATTGATGACGAGGAATTTACACCTGGCCCTGACCTGGACCCGGTGGTGCTGAGCCTGCGGGCTTTCATTGGGGAGGTGCGCCGCAAAAATACGGATGTGCCGATTTATGTGTACGGCGAAACCAAGACTTCGCGCCATTTGCCGAACGACATTTTGCGTGAGTTGCATGGCTTCATTCACATGTTTGAGGACACGCCTGAATTTGTGGCCCGGCACATCATTCGTGAAGCCAAGAGTTACCTGGAAGGCGTACAACCCCCCTTTTTCAAGGCTTTGCTTGACTATGCCGAGGACGGTTCGTATTCGTGGCATTGCCCCGGTCATTCAGGTGGCGTCGCATTTTTAAAAAGCCCCGTGGGCCAGATGTACCATCAGTTTTATGGCGAAAACATGCTGCGCGCCGATGTGTGCAATGCGGTCGAAGAGCTGGGTCAACTGCTTGACCACAACGGCGCTATTGGCGAGAGCGAACGCAATGCGGCGCGCATTTTCAATGCGGACCATTGCTTTTTTGTGACCAACGGCACCAGCACTTCCAACAAGATGGTCTGGCACCACACCGTGGCGCCCAATGATGTGGTGGTGGTGGACCGCAATTGCCACAAATCCATCTTGCATTCCATCATCATGACCGGTGCAATCCCGGTGTTTTTAAAGCCGACACGCAACCACTTTGGCATCATCGGCCCGATTCCGCAAAGCGAATTTGAAGTCGCCACCATCCAGGCCAAAATCAAAGCCAATCCTTTGCTCAAGGGCGTGGACCCCAAAAAAGTCAAGCCGCGTGTCATGACCCTGACGCAGTCGACTTACGACGGGGTCTTGTACAACACCGAAACCATCAAGGGCATGCTGGACGGCTATGTGGACAACCTGCACTTTGACGAAGCCTGGTTGCCTCATGCGGCCTTTCACCCGTTCTATGGCCCGTACCATGCGATGGGTAAAAAAAGGGCGCGCCCAAAGACCTCGGTGGTGTATGCCACGCAATCGATTCACAAATTGTTGGCCGGTATCAGTCAGGCCAGTCACGTGTTGGTGCAAGACTCGCAAACCATCAAGTTGGATCGCCACTTGTTCAACGAAGCCTACCTGATGCACACCAGCACCAGCCCGCAGTACAGCATCATTGCCAGCTGTGATGTGGCGGCGGCCATGATGGAGCCGCCCGGCGGCACCGCATTGGTGGAAGAAAGCATTGCAGAAGCATTGGACTTTCGGCGCGCCATGCGCAAGGTGGATGCCGAATACGGCAAAGACTGGTGGTTCAAGGTTTGGGGCCCAGAAAAACTGGTTGACGAAGGCATTGGCCGCGCGGAAGACTGGATCATCCGCAGCGATGCCCGCAAAAAAATCAGCAAGTGGCATGGCTTTGGCCAGTTGGCCGACGGCTTCAATATGCTGGACCCGATCAAATCCACCATCGTCACGCCCGGCTTGAACCTGGACGGCAAGTTCGATAAAACGGGCATACCCGCGTCGATCGTGACCAAGTTTTTGACGGCCAACGGTGTGGTGGTGGAAAAGACGGGTCTTTACAGCTTCTTCATCATGTTCACCATCGGCATCACCAAAGGCCGCTGGAACTCTTTGCTCACCGCTTTGCAGCAGTTCAAGGACGATTACGACCGCAACCAGCCGATGTCGCGCATCATGCCGGAGTTCTGCCAAAAGCACCGCCAATACGAGCGCATGGGGCTTCGCGACCTGTGCCAACACATCCACACCTTGTACGCCAAATATGACATCGCACGCTTGACGACAGAGATGTATTTGTCGGACCTGACGCCTGCCATGAAGCCTGCCGATGCTTACGCCTACATTGCACACCGCAAAACCGAGCGTGTGGAAATTGACCAATTGGAAGGGCGGGTCACCGTGGGCTTGGTCACCCCTTATCCGCCCGGCATTCCGCTGTTGATTCCAGGCGAAGTGTTCAACAAAAAAATCATCGACTACCTCAAGTTCTCACGCGAGTTCAATGCCCAGTGTCCAGGTTTTGAGACGGACATCCACGGCTTGGTGGAAGAGGTCGGCGAAGACGGCGTGAAACGTTATTTTGCGGATTGCGTTCAAAACTGATTGCATGGACGCCGCCCCTGGTGGAATGAGTAAGATGTGATCCATTTTCACTTCTTGCAGGGGCATTCATGCGTTTGTATGTGGGGCTATTTCTAGGGTTCAGTTGGGCATTCCAAGCGGCGTTTGCTTTGCAAGCCAATGCCAATGAAATTGCCTTGGAGGATTATTTTCAGTTGCCCCGATTGGCGAATGTGGCGCTCTCACCCAATGGTCACTACCTGGCGGCCACAACGCGGGTGAATGACCGGATGAACATCGCAGTCATCGATTTGGCGACCCAAAAAGCACAAGCGCTCACCAGTTTCACGGACAGTGATGCGGTCAGCTTGCGGTGGGTAGGCAACGATCGCATTTTGTTCTCTCAGGGCAATTACGGCGACCCCAGCATGACCCGCGAATTGGTGACGGGGGGTGGTCTGTTTGTCGTCAACCGCGATGGATCGGGCTTCAGAGTCATTGCAAACAGTGTCCAGCAAGCCTTGGCCAAAGGCGACAGAAACTACCGATCACTGCAATTCATCCAAACCATAGCCAACCAGGATGACGAGATCATTGCCGTCGGCAACTTGACTGTCAGTGATGCCTCTGACGTCTACCGGGTCAATTTGAATACCGGAAAAAGCACTTTGCTGTCACTCGGCCGGCCGGCCATCCAGGCAGTTTCGTGGATTCTGGACAAGCAACTGGTGCCCCGGGTGGTGATGGGTTCGGTCAAAAACACCAACACCATGCAGGTTCATTACCGTGAAAGTGCCCGCAGTCCTTGGACGCAAATTGCAGAATTCAATGCCCTGAAAGGGCCGACTTTTGTGCCTTTGGCTTTGCAGGAATCGGATCACAGCTTGTGGGTGGCTTCGAACCATGGTCGAGACACCATGGCCATTCACAAGTTTGATCCCATCCAGAAAAAATTCACAGAGCAGATTGCCCAACACCCTCAATTTGACATGGGTGCCACAGCCATGGGCACTCTGGTGGATGGACTTGTTTTCGACCCCAAAGACCAAGAGATTTTGGGCCTCAGAGTCAATGGCAGCAAGCCGCAAAAAGCGTGGTTTTCACAAGCTCATGCGGCAGTGCAAGCACAGGTCGACACAGCATTGCCTGACAGAATCAATGATTTTGAACTCAGCGCGCAAAGCACCAAAGTGCTGATCACCAGCTATTCCGATGTGCATCCTGAGCGATGGTATGTGTTTGATCAAGCCCAGAAAACGCTTGAAGAGGTGGGCAATTCCAAACCCCAGCTGGAGGGTAAGTTGGTCCAGCAATGGCCCTTCACATTCGAGGCCAGGGATGGCTTGAAATTCAACGGCTATTATTTTCTGCCCAAGGCCTACACAAAAGGCCAACGACTGCCGACCATCGTCCATGTGCACGGCGGGCCCTTTGCACGCGCCGATTATTTTGGCCGTGGTTTCGGCTACAGAGAGGCGCAGCTGTTGGCCTCGTGGGGCTATGCCGTCATCGTACCCAACTTCAGGATCACCCCAGGCCTGGGTGGGAAGAACTATTACGCTGGCTTTGGCAGTTACGGCAAAGAAATGTTGTTGGACCATGAAGATGCCGTGAAATGGGGTGTGCAGCAGGGCTTTGTGAATCCCGCCAAAGTGTGCATTTCAGGCGCAAGTTATGGCGGTTATGCCGCCTTGATGGGGCCGGCCATCAACCCGTCTTTTTACAAATGCGCCATATCGGGATTGGCCCCAACAGATATGAAGTACCAACTCACCACCATGGACGGGGATACTGCTTTATCGACAATGGGTCAGCATTTTTGGCTGCAAGTGCTGGGTGCCAAAGACTTGGACGATCCTGTCTTGACCCTGGCTTCTCCTGTGTCCTGGGCCAAAAACATCCAGATTCCTGTTTTCATGTACGCGGGCAAGTTCGATTACCGAGTCCCTTATCCTCAAATAGAGAAGATGGTCAAGGCCTTAACCGAGTCGGGTAATCCACCCCAAGAATTTGTCGCTGTCGCAGGTGAGGGCCATGGCTTTACCAAGCCCGCCAACAACATCCTTTTGTACGGAAAAATCAAAAAATTTCTGGCCGTGCAACTCGGCACTCCTTGAATTGATATTATTGAATTCAAATGTTTTAGCGTTTTTGTGTCTTTTTTAAGACAATCGATTTTTCTGCTTCACACAAACGACATATTTGTCGACAATGAAAATGAGATGTAACTTTTGTTAATTTTCTTGTTTTTATGGTCAACAAAGGATGTTTATGTTTGCGCGATCCAAATTAAACCTTGCAGTCATGGCTGCAATCGCTGGGGGTGTGGGATTTTTCACCTCGGCTCACGCTCAAGAAGCGGATCGGATGGAGATCACCGGCTCGCGGCTCAAGCGGGTGGATGCCGAGACAGCGGCCCCAGTTCAAATCATCACGCGTGCGGACATCGAATCGACAGGCAAGTTGACCTTGTCAGAGGTCTTGCAAGCCCTGCCCATGAACAACAACGGCAGTGTGCCCACCAGCTTTGGCAATGGTTTTGCGGCAGGGGGTTCGGGCATTTCGCTGCGTGGTTTGAGTGTGAACTCCACCTTGGTACTGCTCAATGGTCGCCGCATGGCCCCTTATGGCTTGGCTGACGATGGCCAACGCAACTTTGTGGACTTGAGCTCCATTCCCTTGGACTTGGTTGACCGTGTTGAAATTTTGAAAGACGGCGCTTCCGCTGTTTACGGCTCAGACGCCATTGCCGGCGTGGTCAACATCATTTTGCGCAAAGACTTCAAAGGCTTTATTGGCAGCGCCAGTGCAGGCACTTCGCGTTATGGCGACGCCAACTCCACACGCGCTTCTCTGACTAAAGGTTTTGGTGATTTGGCTTCGGACAATTACAACGCCTTCATCAACCTGGAAGTCAGCCACCAAAGCCCCCTGAGCATGAACGACCGTGCGGGCAAGCGTGACTTTATTGGACTGCCTAACCCTTATAACGACAACAACTTCAGCTTGGTGCGGGGCTATGCGGCCAACGCCACGCCGACCAGCGTCAGTGCCAGCCCCACCGGTTGGGCGCGCGCCGTGACGGGCCCCAATTCGGTGACGCCCGTTGCCGGTTCCAAATACATGCAATTGGGCAATGGCTGCGTGCCCAATCCGGGTTCACAAACGCTGAGTTACAACGCCAACCCGGCTTGTTTGTGGAACATCAATGATTACCAGTCGATCCAGCCCAAAGAAGACAAGGTCAACTTGTTCGCTCGTGGCACCTACAACCTCAACGCAGACACCCAGATTTACGGCGAAGCGGGTGTTTTCAATTCCAAAGTCAGCACCACTTACACGCCCACTTCTGTTTCTGGTATTTGGGCCAATCCGTCGACCAACAAGGTGATGGACAACACCTACATCACGCTGGGCCCCAACCATCCTGACAACCCCACACCCGGCTCTTATTCGCGCCTTCGCTATGTCACCGCAGATTTGGGCGGTCGCAACAGCAATTACGACACCACCGTGGCCCGCGTGTTGGGCGGCATCAAAGGCAACTTGGCCGGCTGGGACTATGACAGCGGCTTTTTGTACACCCAAAGTGAAACCAAAATCGAGCGCAATGGCTATGTGGTCAACAGCGCTTTGCAGGCACTGCTCAACGGGACAAGCTTCAACGGTGTGAATTACGGTTATTACCGTTTGGGCACCAATGCCGGCTTGAACTCGGCCGCTTTGCGCGCAGCCATCTCGCCCACCCTGAACAACGCCACCAAAAATTCGGTCACGTCTTTGGACTTCAAAGCATCCAAAGAATTGATGGCATTGCCAGGCGGTGCCATGCAAATGGCGGTGGGCGCTGAAGTTCGCCAAGAAAAATTGAGCAGCCCGCCGACACCCTATACCTCAACAGGCGATATCGTCGGGTTGGGTTATTCAACTTTCAACCAGTCACGCAGTGTCACAGCGGCTTACGCCGAATTGGTGGCACCCGTGACCAAATCGCTTGAATTGAATGCCGCTTTGCGTAACGACAGTTATTCTGACTGGGGCAATGCCGTCACCCCTAAAGTCGGTGCCAAGTGGAAAGCGGCGGATGCGCTTGTGTTCCGCGGATCCTATGCAGAGGGCTTCCGGGCCCCTGGCGCAGGTGAAAGTGGCAAGAGCCAAGTTTCTGCTTACACCAACGTCACCGATCCGGTGCGCTGTCCCAAAGGCGCTGTGTTGCCAGGCGGCTTGGCCACCGATTGCGCCGCACAACAGGTTGTGGCTTTCTCATCTGGTAACCCCAACATCCAACCTGAAAAATCCAAGAGCTGGAACTGGGGCGTCGTGCTGGAGCCTACCAAGAGCTTGAACATGTCCATTGATTTCTGGCGCATTGAGCGAACCAATGAAATCTTGGGAGTTGATCCTCAATTGGTCTTGAACAATCCCTCGGGTTACGCGTCTGCCCAGGTTGTGCGTGACCTGAACAACGGCATTCCTGGCGTCGCGAATTCCGGCAGTATCTTGGCCGTTTTGGCGCCCTATGCCAATGGTCAAAGCACCAAAACCAATGGGGTGGACATTGACTTGCGCTACCGCTTTCCGACTTTGGACAATGGCCTCAAGCTGTCAGGCGGTTTGAACATCTCGCACATCAGCGCTTTTGACCGCGTCAATGCAGATGGCACCGTTTCACGTTATGCAGGCACTTACGGCCCGACGGCATTGTCGAGCTCGGCGGGCATGCCGAGTGATCGCGCTGTGATGGACTTGACTGTTCAAGGCGGCAACTGGTCCACCACAGGCCGAATCAACTACACGGGCCCGATCAAACAATTGGAAAGTTTGGACGATTCGACCTGTTTGCAGGCCTACACCAGCGGTCAGTCTTTTTACCCCAATTGCACGGTGCCTTCGTTCATGACGTTCGATGTTTTTGGCCGTTACCAGTACAGCAAAAACTTGGAGTTCAATGCATCGATTCAAAACCTGTTGGATAAGTTGCCCTCCTACGACCATGTTGCTTCTTATGGGGTCACGGGCTATAACCCCAGCTATTCCATGGCTGGCGTCATTGGACGTTACTTCCGTGCGGGCGTGAAATACAAGTTCGATTGATCGGGCGCAGCCCATAAAAAAACCCGCCTGGTGAACTTCACCAAGCGGGTTTTTTGACATGGGGGTTCAGTCTTTATTCGCCCGAGATACCACCTACGACCTGGCTGAAACCACCGTCTACGTACACGATTTCTGCGCTGACCCCCCCGGCCAGATCGCTCAGCAAAAAGGCGGCCACATTGCCCACATCGTCAATCGTCACGTTGCGGCGGATCGGGGCTTTGTGTGCAACGGCACTCAAAATTTTGCCAAAATCCTTGATGCCGCTGGCCGCCAAGGTTTTGATCGGCCCAGCGCTGATGCCGTTGACCCGCATTTTCTTCGGTCCTAAGGACTCTGCAAGGTAACGTACAGAGGCTTCCAAACTGGCCTTGGCCAAACCCATGGTGTTGTAGTTGGGCACGACCTTCAGGGCCCCCAGATAAGACAGCGTCAACAAGGACGCGTTCTCACGCAAAAAGGGCAGGGCCGCTTTGGCCATGGCTGGGAAGCTGTAGGCGCTGATGTCATGCGCTATTTTGTAGCCCTCACGACTCAAGCCCTCTAGAAAATCACCAGAAATGGCATCGCGTGGTGCAAACCCAATGGCATGCACCAAGCCATCGAACGCAGGCCAATGGCCAGACAGATCGGCAAACAGTTTGTCTATCTGGGCGTCATCACCGACGTCGCAGTCAAAAATCAACTTGGAGTCAAAGTCAGCGGCAAATTCGGTGATGCGGTCTTTGAACCGTTCGCCCACATAGCTGAAAGCCAGTTCTGCCCCTTGCGCGTGGCAAGCCCTGGCAATGCCATAGGCGATGGAACGGTTGGACAACACGCCCGTGATGAGTAATTTTTTACCAGATAGAAAGCCCATTGCGTCTCTTTTAAAGCTTGTAAGCTGGCTATTTTGACATGGCCATCTTGAAACAGATCGGTACCCATTTTGCAGGTGCCTTGGTCGCAAGCGCTGCACACCGGCGTTATGTTCTGAAAGACCTGGTATCTGTGGCCTCGCAAGGGTAAATGCCTTCCAAATCAAGCATTTATGGATTACAATGCGTGCTTCACGACCAAACGGGCGGGTTTTCACCGCCCGTTTTTTTTGGTCGCTACATTGTCTAAACCTTCAGAAAAGTCCAAATAAGCGTGGCGTTACAGCAGATTGTTGAGGAAACCGTAACCGGTTTGGGTTACGACCTGGTGGAGATCGAGCGCTCTGCTGGCGGCCTTTTGCGCATCACCATCGACTGGCCTTGGCAAGAAGGATCAGAGCCTTCCATTACCGTGGAAGACTGTGAAAAGGTCAATCGGCAACTGCAGTTTTCGCTGGAAGTGGATGGCGTTGAATACAACCGCTTAGAGGTCTCCTCGCCAGGAATCGACCGGCCTTTGCGCAATGACACAGATTTCAAGCGTTTTGTCGGTCAATTGATCGACATCACGCTCAAGGCGCCCATCGGCGATGCTGCGGCAGGTTTGGTCAACGCCACCCGCAAAAAGTTTCGCGGCACTTTGGAGTACCTGGAAGGCACGGCACAGAGGCCTCCTTCTGATGCGCCTGTGCAGTGGCAAATTGTCTGGAGCGATGCGCCTGAAGTCAAGCCGGGGCAGCGCGTAAGCAAGAAACGCGTGTTGCCGCCTTTGCAAGCTCTGGGCTTCACGCGCGATGAAGTGCGTGAAGCACGGTTGGCGCCAGTTGTGGATTTCAAAGGGCGTCGGCCCAAGGTGCCGGTTGAAACGCCGGCTCAAGAATGATGGATTTGGTTTGCGGCATCAGGTCGCAGGCCTTGTAAATAGATACAGGAGAGTAGTGGCATGAATCGCGAAATGTTGATGCTTGTAGAAGCTATTTCACGTGAAAAAAACGTGGAAAGAGATGTTGTTTTTGGCGCTGTTGAGTCGGCCCTGTCCCAAGCGACAAAAAAACTGCATGAAGGTGATGTGGACATTCGCGTGGCCATTGACCGTGACAGCGGCAATTACGAAACTTTCCGCCGCTGGCATGTGGTGCCCGATGAGGCGGGTTTGCAATTGCCCGACCAGGAAATTTTGTTGTTTGAAGCACTCGAACAAATCCCGGACATCGAAGTGGACGAGTACATCGAAGAGTCGGTGGAATCCTTGCCGATTGGCCGCATTGGCGCCATGGTGGCCAAGCAAGTGATTTTGCAAAAAATCCGAGACGCTGAACGTGAGATGCTCTTGAATGACTTCATGTCGCGTGGCGAGAAGATTTTGGTCGGCACCGTCAAGCGCATGGACAAAGGCGACATCATTGTGGAAGCGGGGCGCGTCGAGGGACGCCTGCGCCGCAGCGAGATGATTCCTAAAGAAAACTTGCGAAATGGTGACCGCGTTCGCGCCATGATCATGGAGGTCGATTTGACCCTGCGCGGTGCGCCCATCGTGTTGTCGCGCTCCTCACCCGAATTCATGATCGAATTGTTCCGTGCTGAAGTGCCCGAAATTGAACAAGGCCTGCTGGAGATCAAGTCCTGCGCACGTGATGCGGGTTCCCGCGCCAAAATCGCGGTTTTGTCCCATGACAAACGCGTTGATCCTATTGGCACATGTGTCGGTGTACGCGGCACACGTGTGAACAGCGTGACCAATGAATTGGCCGGTGAACGGGTTGATATCGTGCTGTGGAGTGACGATCCAGCGCAATTTGTGATTGGTGCACTGGCCCCTGCCAATGTGCAATCCATCGTTGTCGACGAAGAAAAACACGCCATGGATGTGGTTGTTGACGAAGAAAACCTGGCCATTGCGATTGGCCGAGGCGGTCAAAACGTTCGTCTGGCCTCTGATTTGACGGGCTGGAAAATCAACATCATGGACGCGGCTGAGTCGGCCCAGAAACAGGCCGAAGAGACAACCGGCATTCGTGAGTTGTTCATGGCCAAGCTGGATGTGGACCAAGAGATTGCAGACATTTTGATCGAAGAAGGTTTCACCAGCCTGGAAGAAGTGGCCTACGTCCCGCTCCAAGAAATGCTTGAAATTGAAAGCTTTGACGAAGACACGGTCAATGAACTGCGCACGCGCGCCAAAGACGTGTTGTTGACCATGGAAATCGTTCGCGAAGAGAGCGTTGAAGGTGTCTCGCAAGACCTGCGCGACCTGGAGGGGTTGACCGCTGAACTGATTGTCAAGTTGAACGAGGCGGGGATTCAAACCCGCGATGATCTGGCCGATTTGGCCACCGATGAACTCACCGATATCACCGGCCAAACAGCCGAAGATGCCACCACCTTGATCATGAAAGCCCGCGAACATTGGTTCACTGGCGAAGCTTTAAACTGATGGAGGTATGAACACAATATGTCCATGAATACAGTCGCCGAGTTCGCCAGCGAACTCAAGAAATCAACCGATACGGTACTCGAGCAATTGCGCTCTGCAGGGGTAGAAAAGTCTCTACCTTCTGATGCCTTATCCGAAGCTGACAAACAAAAATTACTGAGCTTTTTGCAAGCCAGTCACGGCACGGTGACGGGTGAACGGAAAAAAATAACCCTGGTTAAAAAGTCCACCAGCGAGATCAAGCAAGCGGATGCCACCGGCAGGGCGCGAACGATTCAGGTGGAAGTTCGCAAAAAACGCACTTTCATCAAGCGCGATGATGAGTTGGCTTCGCCTGAGGCTTCAGAGCCAGAACAGCACGAACCGGTGATTGATCACGCAGAGTTGGCCAAGCGAGAAGAAGAAGCACGCCGTCAGATCGAATTGCTGCGCCGCCAAGAGGAAGAATTGGTTGAAAAGCGACGCCAACGGGAAGCGCAAGAGGCCAAAGAGGCCCAAGCGCGCGCCGATGCTGAGGCTCACGAGCAACAACTCAAAGCCCAACAAGCTGCCCAGCCTTCAGTCGAGCCTGTTGCAGCCCTCAATCCGCAAGAAGCTGCCGCGTTGCGATCAGCCAAAGCGGCGGCGGCGGCATCTGAAGCCGCCGCCATCAATGCGGCGGCTCGTCCTGTAGACCCTTCTATTGCACGCCAAGCGGCCGCAGCAGCTGAGCAAGAAGTCAAAGACAAAGTCAAGGCAGATGCTGATCGCATTGCAGCCGAAGAAGCCGCTGTCAAAGCCGCCAAACAAGCCATCATCGACAAGGCCGCTGCAGAGTCCAAACTCAAATCAGATGACGAAGCTGCCCGTGCTTTGGACTTGAATGATCGACGCAGCAAAGCCATGGCGGAAGCGGAAGCCATTCGGGCCATGATGAATGCGCCGAAAAAAGTGCTGGTGGCCAAAAAAGAAGAGCCCAAAGTGGAGGCCAAAGCGGCGACAAAAGGCACGCTGCACAAACCCGCCAATACGCCCGCTGCCGCAAGCAAGACCGCTGCGAAGGCTGCGCCAGCATCTGGCACCTCCGAGCCCAGCGCCAACAAAGAGGTCAAATCGGCCAAGCTGTCCTCGAGTTGGGCAGGCGATCCGGCTAAAAAGAAAGCCATTCCAACGCGAGGTGACACAAGCGGCGGTGTGGGTCGCAACAACTGGCGCGGTGGGCCTAAAAACCGCCGTGGCAACGAGCGCGACCGTGAAGAACATGTTTCAGCTGCGCCGGTTGAGGCCCGTGTGCTGGAAGTGCACGTGCCTGAAACCATCACGGTGGCGGAGTTGGCGCACAAAATGGCCATCAAGGCTGGCGAGGTCATCAAGCACTTGATGAAGCTGGGCCAGATGGTCACCATGAACCAACCGCTTGACCAAGACACGGCCATGATTGTGGTGGAAGAAATGGGGCATACCGCAGTGGTTGCCGCGCTGGACGATCCGGAGGCTTTTACCGACGACGAGGTCTCGCTGCAAGATGCGCCTTTGTTGTCACGCGCGCCTGTTGTGACCGTGATGGGTCACGTCGATCACGGCAAAACATCTTTGCTGGACTACATTCGCCGCGCCAAAGTGGCTTCGGGTGAGGCTGGCGGTATCACGCAGCACATTGGCGCTTACCACGTTGAAACTGCACGGGGCATGATTTCATTCCTCGATACGCCCGGACACGAGGCCTTTACCGCCATGCGAGCCCGTGGCGCGCAAGCCACCGACATCGTGATTTTGGTTGTAGCAGGCGACGACGGTGTGATGCCGCAAACCAAAGAAGCGATCAAACACGCCAAAGCAGCCGGTGTGCCCATTGTGGTGGCCATCAACAAAATGGACAAACCGGACGCCAATATCGAGCGGGTTCGTGCTGAGTTGATTTCAGAAGAAGTGGTGCCAGAAGAGTTCGGTGGAGAGTCCCCATTTGTTTCTGTCTCTGCCAAAACCGGCATGGGCATTGACGATTTGCTCGAACAAGTGCTGTTGCAAGCGGAAGTGCTCGAATTGAAGGCCCCGATTGCAGCCGCAGCCAAAGGCTTGGTCATTGAAGCGCGCTTGGACAAAGGCCGTGGCCCTGTGGCAACGATTCTGGTTCAGTCGGGCACTTTGTCCACGGGTGACGTGGTTTTGGCCGGTCAAACCTTCGGTCGCGTGCGTGCCATGTTGGATGAAAACGGCAAGAGCATCAAGGCGGCGGGTCCGTCCATTCCGGTTGAAATTCAGGGTTTGACGGAAGTTCCGCAGGCTGGCGACGAATTCATGGTGCTCAACGATGAGCGCCGAGCCCGTGAAATTGCCACCTACCGTGCAGGTAAATTCCGCAACACCAAACTGGCCAAGCAACAGGCTGCGAAATTGGAGAACATGTTCTCCGATATCTCGGCTGGCGAAGTCAAAAACTTGCCGATCATCATCAAGGCCGATGTGCAAGGTTCTCAAGAGGCTTTGGCGTCATCCTTGCTCAAACTCTCGACGGACGAAGTCAAAGTTCAGTTGGTGTATGTGGCTGTTGGCGCCATCAGTGAGTCGGACATCAACTTGGCCATTGCCTCCAAAGCCATTGTGATCGGCTTCAATGTTCGCGCGGATGCCGGTGCACGGAAATTGGCCGAAGGCAACGGTGTGGACATTCATTACTACAACATCATTTATGACGCTGTGGATGAACTCAAAGCCGCGATGTCCGGCATGTTGGCACCGGAACAAAAAGAAGAGATCACTGGCACGGCCGAAATTCGCACCGTGTTTGTGGCATCGAAGATTGGAACGGTTGCAGGCTCCATGATCACCTCCGGTTTTGTGACCCGGTCATCGCGCTTCCGGTTGTTGCGCGAGAACATTGTCATCTACACCGGTGACATCGACTCGCTCAAACGTCTCAAAGACGATGTGCGCGAAGTCAAAGAAGGCTTTGAGTGCGGTATCAAACTCAAGAATTACAACGACATTGCCATTGGCGATCAGTTGGAATTCTTCGAAGTCAAAGAAGTGGCGCGTTCGCTCTAAACCATGGTCCGCAAAGCCTCCAACTTGCCCCATCGCGGTTTCCGCGTGGCCGACCAGATCCAACGGGATCTGGCCGAGTTGATCGCGCGGGAGTTGAAAGACCCCCGCGTAGGCATGATCACCCTCAGCGGTGTGGAGGTCACCCCCGACTATGCGCATGCCAAAGTGCATTTCAGCCTGATTACCGGTGACCCCGTGGAGACCACCGCTGGATTGAATGCGGCTGCTGGGTTTTTGCGCAATGGCTTGTTCAAGCGACTGCACATTCACACCGTACCGACATTGCACTTTATTTTTGACCGCACCACTGAACGTGCCGCAGACATGAATGCATTGATCTCCAAGGCCGTGGCCTCTCGCTCCCAGAACGAGGACTGAAATGAACGTGCCACGCACCAGGGTGCAACGGCGCCCTGTGCACGGGGTGCTGTTGCTCGATAAACCACTGGGTTTGTCCAGTAACCAGGCTTTGCAAAAAGCCAAGTGGCTGTTGCGCGCCGAAAAAGCGGGCCATACCGGTACGCTCGATCCTCTGGCAACAGGCGTGCTTCCCCTGTGTTTTGGTGCGGCGACCAAATTCAGTCAACAGCACTTGGATGCCGATAAAACTTACGAAACCACTTTGCGTTTAGGCCAAAAAACGACGACCGCCGATGCTGAAGGCCGTGTGATCCAAGAGCGTGATGTGACTTGCACCCCTGAGCACGTGACGCAAGTGCTCAGCCTTTTCACGGGCCCCATCAGTCAAGTCCCGCCGATGCACAGCGCCTTGAAAGTCGACGGCAAACCACTGTATGAATATGCACGTCAGGGGGTCACGCTTGAACGTGAAGTTCGCCACATTGTGGTCTACAGCTTGCTTGTGCTTGAGATGCAATTGGCTGGCGACATGCCCTCATTGACCTTGCGGGTGCACTGCTCCAAAGGCACCTATATTCGCACTTTGGGTGAGGATATTGGTGAAGCCTTGGGCTGTGGAGCCCATGTGAGTGCCTTGCGCCGCGTCCATACCGGTCCCTTTGAGGCGTCAAAGTGCATCAGTTTGCAAGCCTTGGAGGGCATGACAGACATGGAACGACAAGCCCAGTTGAAGGCCGTGGACTGTTTGCTGCCTTCTCACACGGTTGTCATGTTAAAGCCCGATGATGCAGGACGCTTCTTAAGCGGTGTCCGACGCATGGGCCAGTGGCCCGATCTTGAGCACGTTGCTGTGTACGCAGAGTCACCCCGCGCCTTGCTGGGATCGGCGCATGTCAAGGCCGGTGAATTGATCCCCGGGCGATTGTTGAGCCCCATTGAAATTCAACAGATTTTAGAAGCAGAGCCTGTTGCCGCGCCCATCCGGGCTGGCCAGGTATGAAGGAAAAAAGCATGAGTAAGCAAATTCGCAACATCGCCATCATCGCCCACGTTGACCACGGAAAAACCACCATGGTTGATCAACTGCTGCGCCAGTCGGGTACCTTTGCCGAGCACGAAAAAGTGGTTGACACCGTGATGGACAACAACGCCATCGAACGTGAGCGCGGTATCACCATTTTGGCCAAGAACTGCGCCGTGAGCTGGGAAGGGACCCACATCAACATCGTGGATACCCCCGGACACGCGGACTTCGGCGGCGAAGTGGAACGTGCCTTGTCCATGGTGGACGGTGTGGTGCTGTTGATCGATGCACAAGAAGGCCCCATGCCTCAGACCCGCTTTGTGACCAAGAAAGCCTTGGCTTTGGGCCTCAAGCCCATCGTCGTGGTGAACAAAGTCGACAAGCCCGGTGCCAATCCAGACAAAGTCGTCAACGCCGCCTTTGACTTGTTTGACAAGCTCGGTGCCAACGACGAGCAGCTGGACTTTCCCGTGGTGTACGCCTCCGGTATCAACGGCTGGACGTCCATGGAAGAGGGCGCACCTGGTGAGCAGTGGGGCCCCGATATGTCGGCCCTGTTCAATACCGTGCTCCAGCACGTCAAGCCCAACGCGGGCGACCCCGCTGCGCCACTGCAATTGCAAATCTCGGCACTCGACTTCTCGACCTTCGTCGGTCGTATCGGTGTCGGCCGCATCAGCCAAGGCACCATCAAGCCCAATATGGACGTGGTGGTCATGGAAGGCCCGGACGGCTCGACCATCAAAGGCCGCGTCAACCAGGTGCTGACCTTCCAGGGCCTGGACCGTGTGCAAGTCACGCAAGCCGGTCCTGGCGACATTGTCTTGATCAACGGCATTGCCGATCTGAACATTGGCGTGACCGTGACCGATCCGGTCAACCCTGCACCCCTGCCGATGCTGAAAGTGGACGAGCCAACACTGACCATGAACTTCTGCGTCAACACCTCGCCTTTGGCGGGCCGTGAAGGCAAGTATGTGACCAGCCGCCAGATCTGGGATCGGCTGCAAAAAGAACTGCAACACAACGTGGCCTTGCGGGTGAACGAAACCAATGAAGAAGGTATCTTTGAAGTCATGGGCCGGGGTGAATTGCACCTGACCATCTTGCTCGAGAACATGCGCCGCGAAGGTTACGAGTTGGCTGTTTCCAAGCCGCGCGTTCTTTTCCGCGACATCCAAGGTGAGCGTCATGAGCCTATCGAGATGGTCACGGCGGATATTGAAGAAACCCACCAAGGCGGTGTGATGCAGGCCTTGGGTGAGCGCAAGGGTGAGCTGGTGAACATGGACCCTGATGGCCGTGGACGTGTCCGTTTGGAGTATCGAATTCCTGCGCGCGGTTTGATTGGTTTTACCAACGAGTTCTTGAACCTGACCCGCGGATCGGGCCTGATCTCCAACATCTTTGACGGCTATGAGCCGCACAAGGGCGACATCGGTGGCCGCAAGAACGGCGTGCTGATCTCGATGGATGACGGTGAAATTTTCACCTATGCATTGGGCAAGCTAGACGACCGTGGCCGCATGTTCGTCAAGGCGAACGACCCGGTGTATGAAGGCATGATTGTGGGCATTCACAGCCGCGACAATGACCTGGTGGTCAATGCCACGCGCACCAAGCAGCTGACCAATTTCCGCGTATCCGGCAAGGAAGATGCCATCAAGATCACACCGCCGATTGACTTGACACTGGAATACGGTGTCGAATTCATCGAGGACGACGAGTTGGTCGAGATCACGCCTAAAAGCGTTCGTCTGCGCAAGCGTTACTTGAAAGAAGGCGATCGTAAGCGCAACAAGTGATCCGCTGCTGGTCACTGTCACTATTGCCTTTGTTTTTGAATGAGTTGCTTGCTTGGAGACAACGTAATGTCTGAACAGATGACCACGGATGTGATCTTCGAAGTGCATGGCCGACTGGGCTGCATCACCTTGAACCGTCCTAAAGCCTTGAACGCCCTGTCTTTGGACATGGTCACAAGCTTGGCTTATACCTTGTCTCAATGGCAATCAGATCCGGAGATCTTGGCCGTTGTGGTCCGGGGGCAGGGCAAGGAGGGGCCCTTTGGTTCTTTTTGTGCCGGTGGCGATATTCGTTTCTTTCACCAGGCCGCTGTGACCGGCGACAGTGCGTTGAACGACTTTTTCACCCAAGAGTACGCACTGAACCATCTGATCCACACCTACACCAAGCCTTACATCGCGTTCATGGACGGCATTGTGATGGGTGGGGGCATGGGCATCTCTCAAGGGGCCAGTTTGCGGGTCGTGACAGAGCGGACCCAAATGGCCATGCCAGAGACGCACATTGGCTTGTTTCCAGATGTGGGTGGCGGGTATTTCCTGAGCCGATGCCCTGGTGCTCTCGGCGAGTATTTGGGCCTGACTGGGCATGTTTTGCTGGGCGCGCAAGCTTTGGCGGTCCACTTGGCGGATGGCTTGATCGAGTCAGGTCGCTTGGCCAATATTTGGCAAACCTTGATTTCCACCCCATTCGAAACAGGACAAGCGGTCGAGCATTGGGTCACCAGCCAGTTGTCCCGTGCAGAGGTGCCCGTTGTGCCTGCGCTGGCCCAGATAGAAGCGGTATTTAGCCAAACGTCTGTGCTGCAAATGATTCAAGCCCTGGAGTCGGCATCGGATGAGTGGTCCCAAGCGACCGCAAAGGTCTTGAGGCACAGATCGCCCCTGATGTTGCACGTGGTCTTGGCGCAAATACGCAAAGCCCGTCGCATGGGTTTGGCCGATGATTTGCGCATGGAGCGCGACATGGTTCACCACTGCTTTTATCTGAGAACGACCGCAGACAGCGAGACTGTGGAAGGTATTCGTGCGCTGGCCATCGACAAGGATCACGCCCCAACTTGGAAACCTGGCCGTATTGAGGATGTCGATACAGACGAAGTAGAAGCCTTTTTCGTCTCACCTTGGACGGCCCAAGACCATCCATTGGCCCATTTGAGCTGAGGTATTCATCAGCGGTTGTGCACTTTCATCGCGCGCTCGACCTCCCGCTTGCCTTCACGGTCTTTGATCGTGTCGCGTTTATCGTGTTCAGCTTTGCCTTTGCCTAAACCGATTTCGCATTTGACGCGTCCATTTTTCCAGTGCAAATTGATCGGGACCAAGGTGAACCCCTTTTGCTCAATCTTGCCGGTGAGCCTTTTGATCTCATCTTTTTTAAGCAAGAGTTTGCGGGTGCGTCCCGTCTCGGGGTTGATGTGGGTTGATGCGGTTCTGAGGGCATTGATCAGAACACCAATGATGAACATTTCACTGTTGCGTATGACGACGTAGCCGTCCGTGAGTTGAACTTTGCCTTCACGCACAGACTTGACCTCCCAGCCCTCAAGCACCATGCCAGCCTCGTACCGTTCTTCAAAAAAATAATTGAAAAATGCTTTTTTATTTTCGGCAATGATGGGCGACTTTCCGTCCGGTGTTTTTTTGTTATGTGTAGCCATGAAGGGCATGTAAGGGCTAAAAGCCAGAAATCAAATGGAAAAAGCAAGCCATGACCTGCATGGAAATTACAATCGGAACAACAGAGCATTGTATGAAGAATATTCAAAAGTCCGTCCTCATCTGGTATTCGCCGCAAGAAATGTTCAGTCTTGTGACCGACGTAGCACGTTATCCGGAGTTTTTGCCTTGGTGCAACAAAGCGCAAGTGCTGGAGTCAGATGAAAACGGCATGCTCGCTGAAGTGGGTATCAGCATGGCCGGTGTCAAGCAAGTTTTCACCACGCGCAATCTCAACATTCCCGGCCGTGAGGTGAAAATGAACCTGGTCAAAGGACCCTTTTCCCAGTTGGACGGTGTTTGGCGCTTCAGCCCAGTCGGCGATGGCTCAGAGCGGGCCTGCAAAGTGGAGCTTTCACTGGATTATGGTTTTTCCAGCCCCCCGTTGGCTGCCTTGGTCGGGCCTATTTTCGACAAGATCGCCTCCACATTGGTGGATGCTTTTGTCAAGCGGGCGGAGCAGGTTTATGGGCGTGATGACTGAATGGCTGATCGGATACAAGTCAGCTTTTGCTACAGCCCGCAAGCGGGGCAAGTCTTGGAATTTTCCTTTGACTTTGCTGATGGCACCACGATCGGCCAGGCGCTTGCTGTCATCCAGCAGCAACACCATTTGGCCACCGCGCAAATCGGCTATGTTGGCGTGTGGGGCCGACTGTCTAAGCCAACGGACTTGCTGCGACAGGGGGATCGGTTGGAATGTTACCGTCCGCTGTTGGTCGACCCCAAAGTCGCCAGAAGAAAGCGCTTCAAACGCCAAGGGGCCAAACGGTCCGGTTTGTTCGCGCAACGCAGACCAGGATCGGTTCCTGGGTATTGAAGACCTGACTCTTTGTTGCATTTAATGTTTGCAATGAATTTGATGTTTTTATAGATATGCCATCCGTGCAAAATACCGCATTCATGTTTCATTATGGGTTTTTGAGATGCGACTGTTCTACCAAGCGGTTCATTTTTTTGGAGAGGCTTTCCGCCCTGTGTGGGCATTAACTTGGCTCATTTTTTTCAGCCTTGTCGCACCCCGGGTGCAAGCTGAAGAATCCAATTTGTTGGACCTGAGCCTGGAGGAGTTGGTCGAATACCGATTAACCTCCATGTCGCGTAAAGAGCAGCGTGTGGTGGACACCGCTGCCGCAGCTTATGTGATCACAGGCGAGGAAATCAGACGCTCAGGGGCCATGTCTATTCCCGAAGCTTTGCGCATGGTTCCAGGCCTGAATGTGGCGCAAATATCCAGAGACCGATGGGCCGTCAGCTCGCGCGGTTTCAATGAAAGATTCTCCAGCAAGTTACTCGTTCTTGTGGACGGTCGCAGCATTTACTCCCCCATGTTTTCAGGTGTTCTTTGGGAAACGCAAGACACCTTGATGGAGGATATTGAGCGGATTGAAGTCATTCGAGGCCCAGGTGCTGCACTTTGGGGCACCAATGCCATGAATGGCGTTATCAATATCGTGACCCGCAGTGCGAAAACCACGCAGGGCAACGTGTTGAGTGCTCAAATGGGCACCGGCGGCTATGGCATGTTGGCAGCTCGCCACGGCGGAGAATTGGAAGGCGGTGGCCATTACAGCCTCTACGGCAAGTCTGACAAGATGAACGGTTCCATTGAGAAATTAACCGGCAAAAAAGGAGATGACAACGCAAGTCACCAACGCATGGGTCTGAAGTTAGCCCCCCAATTGACCACTGGCGAACTCAGTCTCAAAACAGAGGCTTACCGGGTGAAGTCAAACGATGTTTGGATCTCGCCTTCTGTTTTGGCCTTCAGTACCCCGGGCAAGCCTTTTGAGATTGACAGCCCCGTGAGCGTTTTAGATGAGGGGATTTTGCTGCAAGCGCGCTACAGCTGGAAAAATGAAAATGGGGCAGACTCCGTTTTGCAGGCTTATGTCGATCATGAATCCTCCTTTCATCAAGGCCTTTGGGGCTCTGGAAGTGGCAATTTTCGGCCCCTGGGCCTGGCGCCTTCCGAGACGCGTTTTGGTGGTGTCAAAACCGATGTCGATATTGATTTTCAGCAGCGCCGCATAGCCGGTGCACATGATGTCATTTGGGGCTTGGCCTTTCGGCACACGACGGATAATTTGGTATTGCCCTCCGGGCCATACCGCTTGCTCAATGGCAAAGATGCTCGGGCCAATTACAGTGCGTTCATTCACGACGACATCACACTGCAACCTGACCGGCTGAAGCTGATTTTGGGCAGCAAATTCGAGCACGACGGGCTGACAGGATTTAACATCCAGCCCAATGCGCGGATGTTGTGGACGCCTGGTAGCAGTGATACTTTCTGGGGCGCGCTGTCTAAATCGGTGAGGTCGCCTCGCAGAACCGAAAGCTTGGCCACGATCGATATTGCAGCCGACGACGCTGCCAAATACATTCCCCAACTGCCTGCGCAAAAATTAACCGCAATGGTTCAGGTCACGCCGCAACCCGGCGCTGGATTGATGGCAGAAAAAGCGATCAGTTTGGAAGGTGGGTGGCGCAAACAAATCAACGCCCATTTGAACTTGGACACGTCTTTGTTCGTGACGGACTACAGTGCTTTGCGCGGCGGGCGATTGATTGGGCCTTCCATTGCGCAATCGGTCGTGGGCTTGAACGAGGCCGTGGGCTGCATGATGGCCAGCCCTGTTCCCAATTGCTATCTGGTCATTCAGGGTTACAACACCAACAAAGAGCTGGCAAAAAGCTGGGGAGGTGAGGTGGCTTTGGATTGGCACCCCAGTTCCAAATTGCGTGTCCAAGGCTCATACGCTTACCTGAAAATTCAAGGCGTGCACACAGGGGACCTGTTCAGTGAGTTGCAAGTCAGTGCATTTGAAACCACATCCCCGAGACATCAGTTTTCATTGCGCAGCAATTACATCTTTGAGGGCGGAATCAATTTGGATCTTTGGGCGAGACGCAACAGTCAAACCGTTCATTACGTGTTGAATGTGAACGACCCCGTGGTGATTCGACCCTACACGGCCTTGGATGTGCGTCTTGCCTGGCAAGTTGACCGCCAATTGGAACTGGCGATGATCGGTAAAAACTTACTCAGCGATCGGCACTCCGAGTTCATCAGTATCTTGCCCTACACGCGTGCATACGATGTTCAGCGCAGCCTGTTTGTCACAGCTTTGTGGCGTTTCTAAGGAGGACAGATCATGTTTGTCTTTCCTCTGCGCCCCCTATTTTTGTTGTTCCTTGCGCTGCTTGCCCCACAGGGCTGGGCACAAAGCGCCAACAGCATGGCTGAATACCGCGTCAAAGCAGCTTATATTTACAACTTTGCCAAGTACGTTGATTGGCCAGGAGACGAGGGCAAACCATTTCGGGTCTGTACCGCTGGCAAAGACGATCTGGGGGGGGCATTGGCGGCCTTGGACCGTCGAACCGCTCAGGGACGGGAAATTCAGGTGCGACGGGATGTCGCCTTGGAACAGCTGAGAGATTGCCAAATTGCATTTGTGGGCGATACCGACAGTAAATTGCTCAATCAAGTGTTGAAACAACTGAGCGGATCGCCCGTTTTGGTGGTCAGCGATTTGCGGCAAGCTGCGGATTTAGGCGCCCATATTTTGTTGCAGGCCACCGATGACCGGGTTGAATTCGATGTGAATCTTGCGATGATGCAAAAAGTCAATTTGAAAGCCAGCTCGCAAATGTTGAAATTGGCTCGGAGTACCAAACCCTTTAAACCTTGAGTACCTCATGCGGATGCATTCGCTTCGTTCAAAACTGGATCATTTGATTTTCCAGTCCATACAAGACAAGCCTGTGGGCTATAAACTGGGCCATGTCGTGACGGTCAGTGTGCTCTTGGCTTTGGCGGTTTTCTATGTGATCACGGCCATTTGGCAGTTGAATCAAGCGCTGCTGAGAATCGAAAATGAAGCGCGAAGCCTCAGTGAATTAACGGTGGAGGTCACAGCTTCAGCCATCCGATTTGAAGACAGATCCGCGGCCCGTGAACAGCTGCGAAGTCTGCGCCATATGGAACAGGTCAAATCGGCGCTGCTGCTGAACAAAGAAGGTCAAATTTTTGCCGCTTATCCTGCGTCAGGTCGCGAACTTCTGAACGTGAATGCTGAACTGTCCCATCGGGCCGATGGCGCACGCTGGTCATTTCAAGCCTTGCAATGGCGGCACCAGGTGGTTCAAGATGGGGAGAAAATTGGCAGCTTGCTGTTAGAAATCGATTTGACTGGCGTATGGTGGTCGCTGGCCATCAATGCGGCAGTGGCTTTGCTGGGAATGATCTTGGGCTTGCTGTCGGTCAGAGCACTCGCCAAAAGCATGAATCAAATGATCGCCAGCCCTGTCACGGCATTGGCGAGTTTGATGCACACCGTGGCCACACACAATGATTACACGCATCGGGCCGCGCCAGGGCATCGCGATGAAATTGGTCAATTGATCGCCGGTTTCAATCACATGCTCGATGAAATCGAAAAGCGTGATCAGATGCTTGAGCAGCACAGCGCACGGCTTGAGAGTGAAGTGGCCAGCCGAACTTTCGAGTTGATATCGGCGAAAGACCAGGCAGAAGCTGCCAGCATGGCCAAAAGTCAGTTTTTAGCCAACATGAGTCATGAAATACGAACCCCCTTGAATGGGTTGATCGGTGTTTCTGAAATGCTCACAGACACCTCTCTCGATCTTCAACAAAAACGATTTGTGGACATGATCAACAGCTCGTCCTCGACCTTGTTGTATTTGATCAACGACATCTTGGATTTTTCAAAAATTGAAGCCGGTAAATTGCAGCTGGAATCCATGCCTTTTTCCCCCCTCAAGGCGGTTGAAGAGGTTTGTTTGTTGTTTGCAGAGCGTGCACAAGACAAAGGGCTTGAATTGGTTCAGTCTGTGGCTGTGGATGTGCCCGATTCCATCGTGGGTGATCCGCATCGGTTCAAGCAAATCATGGGCAATTTGCTGGCCAACGCGATCAAATTCACTGCCCACGGAGAAATTGTGGTGCGCACCAGCGTCACCCGCAACGCACAGGGGGTTTCATACTTACACAGTTCCATAGAGGACTCTGGGATTGGCATTTCGGATGCGGACCAAAAACGCTTGTTTGAAGCCTTCTCTCAAGCCGATATTTCAATGGCGCGCCGTTATGGCGGCAGTGGTTTGGGCTTGGTGATTTCCAGACAATTGTCGGAGCTGATGGGAGGGCAGGTTGGTTTCACGAGCGTGCGTGGTCAAGGTTCGTGTTTCTGGTTTGACATTCTTGTGACGGCGCCCGTGCCCAGCCAGCTTGTGCCTTTGAAGAAGCAAAAAGCGGTGGTGATTACCCCTTCAGACGCCGTTGCCCATGCCTTGGCAATCAAGTTGCTGCGCTCGGGTATTGGGGTTGTGCGGTATGCCACGATGTCGGCTTTCGATGCCATGCAAGTCCAAGACGACCAGCTTGCTTGGGTCTTTGTGGATCATCCATTGGCGGATGAAAATCGATCGCAGTGGTTGAAAAAGTACACCCGACAAATGCCCAAGCAGGTTCGTGTGATCGCTTTGACGATGATGCGTTCATCCAGCGAAGCCGAGCAGGCCCTTCTCGATGGCGCCCATGATTGCTTGCCACATCCTTTGATTCAAGAAGACGTGGCCCGCAGTTTAGCCCTGCCGACATCGCCTCATCTCAACCCCGTGAAAGCACAAGGTCAATCGGCCAAGCAAACGCCTCAAGTGGACTGCACCGTTTTGGTTGCTGAGGACAATGATGTGAATCGAGAAATCCTGACGGCCATGCTGCGCGGCATGGGCTGTCAAGTGATCTTGGCCAAAGACGGGGTTCAGGCGGTTGAAATGAGCCGGACACAGGCCTATGATTTGATTTTGATGGATGTTCAAATGCCTGAAATGGATGGAATTGATGCCTGCCGCACCATCAGAGCGCGCGAGCAGGCGCAACAACTGGAGCGCAAACCCATCATTGCATTGACCGCCAATGCCCTGACGGATGACCGCGAAAACTGCCTGGCGGCGGGTATGGACGACTACATGACGAAACCTTTCATGCGTGCGCAATTGATGGCTCTAATTCAGCGTTGGCAGCAGTCTGGCAGTTGAAATCCTGACCCAGACGCAAACGCCAGGCGGGTACAATCGTTTTTTTGGAGCCCTACCTCATGCGCCTACTCGGAAAAGCGCTCACCTTCGACGATGTTTTGTTGGTGCCCGCATATTCTCAAGTCCTGCCCAAGGACGCCTGCCTTGCCACCCAATTCACCCGCAACATCCGCCTGAACTTGCCCCTGGTGTCTGCCGCCATGGACACGGTGACCGAAGCGCGCCTGGCCATCGCCATCGCGCAAGAAGGCGGCATTGGCATCGTGCACAAAAACCTGACAGCCCAAGAACAAGCCGCCCAAGTGGCCAAGGTCAAGCGCTACGAATCCGGCGTCTTGCGCGACCCGGTGGTCATCACCCCCGACACCACCGTGCGCCAGGTCATGGCACTGTCAGATGAGTTGGGCGTGTCGGGCTTTCCGGTTTGCGACGGCCGCCAGGTGGTGGGCATCGTGACCGGCCGGGATTTGCGATTTGAGACCCGCTACGACCAAAAAGTCAGCGAGATCATGACGCCGCGCGATCGGTTGATCACCGTGCCCGAAGGCACCACACCCGAGCAAGCCAAGCACCTGCTGAACAAACACAAATTGGAGCGCCTGCTGGTCATCAACGAGGCCTTTGAACTCAAAGGCCTGATCACCGTCAAAGACATCACCAAGCAATTGAATTTTCCGAATGCTGCACGAGACGGCGCTGGTAAGTTGCGCGTGGGCGCTGCGGTCGGCGTGGGCGAGGGCACCGAGGAGCGGGTGGAAGCCTTGGCCCGTGCGGGCGTGGACGCCATTGTGGTCGACACCGCGCACGGCCACAGCAAAGGCGTACTCGACCGCGTGCGCTGGGTCAAGCAAAACTACCCGCACATTGAAGTGATTGGCGGCAACATCGCCACCGGCGCTGCCGCTTTGGCTTTGGTAGACGCCGGTGCCGACGCGGTCAAGGTGGGCATTGGCCCGGGGTCGATCTGCACCACCCGCATCGTGGCAGGCGTGGGCGTGCCGCAAATCATGGCCGTCGACAGCGTGGCCACAGCCCTCAAAGGCACGGGCGTTCCACTGATCGCTGACGGCGGTATCCGTTACAGCGGTGACATTGCCAAGGCCATAGCCGCAGGCGCGGGCACCGTGATGATGGGCGGCATGTTCGCGGGCACCGAAGAAGCGCCCGGCGAAATCGTGTTGTTCCAGGGTCGCAGCTACAAAAGCTACCGCGGCATGGGCTCGATTGGTGCCATGCAGCAAGGCAGTGCCGACCGTTACTTTCAAGAGTCGAGCACCGGCAATCCCAATGCCGACAAGCTGGTGCCCGAGGGCATCGAAGGCCGTGTGCCTTACAAAGGCTCGGTCGTGTCCATCATCTACCAAATGGCGGGCGGCTTGCGCGCCAGCATGGGTTATTGCGGCTGCGCGACGATCGAGGCCATGCACAACGAATCACAGTTTGTGGAAATCACGGCTGCGGGCATCCGTGAAAGCCACGTCCATGACGTGCAGATCACCAAAGAAGCCCCGAACTACCGGGCTGAGTAAAATCTGCACTTGATCAGCAAGGCGTCTGCACCCCAGACGCCTTTTCATTTCTCAAAGAACGACGCCTGCCATGCAGCACTCCAAGATCCTGATCCTCGACTTCGGCTCGCAAGTCACCCAGCTCATCGCCCGCCGCGTACGCGAAGCGCATGTGTTTTGCGAAGTCCATCCTTGCGACGTGAGCAGCGAGTGGGTGCGTGAATACGCCAAAGACGGCAAGCTCAAAGGCGTGATCCTGTCGGGCAGCCACGCCAGCGTGTACGAGGTGGACGACCGCGCACCCGACGCCGTGTTCGAGTTGGGCATCCCGGTGCTGGGCATTTGCTATGGCATGCAGACCATGGCCCAGCAGTTGGGCGGCAAGGTCGAGGCGGGCACCACCCGCGAATTTGGTTACGCCGAAGTCCGGGCCCACGGCCACACCGAACTGCTCAAAGGCATTGAAGATTTCGCCACGCCCGAAGGCCACGGCATGCTCAAGGTTTGGATGAGCCACGGCGACAAGGTCACGGCCATGCCTGCCGGCTTCAAAGTCATGGCTTCGACACCGGCTTGCCCGATTGCCGGCATGGCCGACGAGGCCCGTCGCTTTTACGCGGTACAGTTCCATCCCGAAGTCACCCACACCGTGCAGGGCCAGGCGCTGCTTAACCGCTTTGTGCTCGAGATCTGCCAAGCCAGTCCAGACTGGATCATGGGCGACTACATCGAAGAAGCCGTCGCCAAAATCCGCGCGCAAGTGGGTGACGAAGAAGTCATCCTCGGCTTGTCGGGCGGTGTCGATTCGTCAGTTGCAGCCGCACTGATTCACCGCGCCATTGGCGACAAGCTGACCTGCGTGTTTGTGGACCACGGCCTGCTGCGCCTGAACGAGGGCGACATGGTCATGGAAATGTTCGTAGGCAAGCTGCACGCGAAAGTCATCCGCGTCGATGCCAGCGATTTGTTCCTCGGCAAACTGGCGGGCGTGAGCGAGCCCGAAGCCAAGCGCAAGATCATTGGCGGCTTGTTTGTCGATGTGTTCAAGGAACAAGCGGCCAAGTTGAAAGCGGCCGACGGCGGCAAAGATAGAAATGACGGCCGGCCAGCCGTCAAAGGCGCGACCTTTCTGGCCCAAGGCACGATTTACCCCGACGTGATTGAAAGCGGCGGCGCCAAGAGCAAAAAAGCCGTCACCATCAAGAGCCACCACAACGTGGGCGGCTTGCCCGAGCAACTGGGCCTGAAACTGCTGGAGCCGCTGCGCGAACTGTTCAAAGACGAGGTGCGTGAACTCGGCGTGGCGCTGGGCTTGCCCCGCGAGATGGTTTACCGCCACCCCTTCCCAGGCCCGGGCTTGGGCGTGCGGATTTTGGGCGAAGTCAAAAAAGAATACGCCGACCTGCTGCGACGGGCCGACGCGATCTTCATCGAAGAGCTGCGCAACTTCACCGACGAATCGGGCAAGAGCTGGTACGACCTGACCAGCCAAGCCTTCACCGTGTTCCTGCCCGTGAAAAGCGTGGGCGTGATGGGCGACGGCCGCACCTACGACTACGTGGTGGCCCTGCGCGCCGTGCAAACCAGCGACTTCATGACCGCCGACTGGGCCGAATTGCCTTATGCGCTGCTCAAGAAAGTGTCGGGGCGCATCATCAATGAGGTGCGCGGTATCAACAGAGTGACATACGACGTGAGTTCGAAACCACCTGCGACGATCGAGTGGGAATGACAGACAAGGCACCTTCGGGTGCCTTTGTTTTGGTACATTCATCAACATGTACCTGCCCCAGCAATTCAACCACCCCCAGCACGCTGCGGCCATCATGCGCGAGCACCCGTTTGCCAGTTTGGTGTCCACAGACGGTGATGGCTTTCCATTTGTCACGCACTTGCCGTTCAAGTTGATCGAGGAGGGTGGCCAGCCGGTGGCGCTGTTGGGGCACTGCGCCCGGGCCAATCCGCATGCCGGTTTCTTGCAAGCCAGGCCGCAGGCGTTGGTGACGTTCATGGGGCCGCAGGCCTACATGTCGCCAGCGGTTTACCCCGATTTGTTGCGTGTGCCGACCTGGACTTATCTGGCGGTGCATGCCCGGGTCGAGGCCCGCATCCTGGACGGCAATGAAGCCAAAGACGCCTTGCTCAAGCAACTGATTGCCGAGCACGAACCGGCCTACGCCGCGCAATGGCGAGGGTTGCCCGAGAGCTACGCCCACGGCATGTTGAATGGCATTGTGGCCTTTGAATTGAAGATTCTGGACTTGAAAACCAAGGTCAAGATCAACCAGCACCGCCCCGAATCGCATGCGGCCATGCACGCCGCATACGCCCAGGGCGGCGAACAAGCGCAAGCCCTGGCGCAGTGGATGCAGCGGCTGGGCATGGTGGCTTGAGCATGGGAGCGCCAACGCAAGACGCGCACTGGATGGCCCTGGCCTTGGAGCAGGCCCGCCAGGCCGCCGAAGCGGGCGAAGTGCCAGTGGGCGCGGTGGTTGTCAAGGACGGGCAAGTCATCGCCACAGGCCGCAACGCGCCGATTGCCAGCCACGACCCGACGGCCCACGCCGAAGTGGTGGCGCTGCGCGAAGCGGCCCGCCTGCTGGGCAATTACCGGCTTGACGGCTGCACGCTTTACGTGACGCTGGAGCCTTGCGCCATGTGCTGCGGCGCCATGTTGCACGCCCGGGTCGACCGGGTGGTGTTTGGTGCACCTGACCCCCGCACCGGGGTGGCCGGCTCGGTGCTCAACCTGTTTGAGTGCATGCAGCTGAACCACCAAACCCAGGTCACGGGCGGCGTGCTGGTCGAAGAATGCGGCCAACTGCTCAAAGACTTTTTCAGGCCCAAGCGAATGAACACACAGCCCCTCCGAGAGGACGCCTTGCGCACACCCGATGCAGCGTTTGTCGATTTGCCTGATTACCCCTGGCCGCCGCACTATGTGAGTGACCTGCCCAGCATCGCCGGGCTGCGCATGCATTACCTGGATGAAGGCGACGTGAACGCGCCCTTGACCTGGCTGTGCCTGCACGGCAATCCGGCTTGGAGCTACCTGTACCGCAAGATGCTTCCGGTTTGGCTGGCGGCTGGCCACCGCGTGGTGGCGCCCGATTTGATTGGATTTGGCAAGAGCGACAAGCCCAAAAAAGACAGTTTTCACCAGTTTGAAACCCACCGCCAGTCCTTGCTCGACTTGATCGCAGGGCTCGACCTGCAGCGCGTGGTGCTGGTGGTGCAAGACTGGGGCGGCATTTTGGGCCTGACTTTGCCCATGACTGCGCCCGAGCGCTACAAGGGCCTGCTGCTCATGAACACCACGCTCGCCACAGGCGAGCAGCCGCTGAGCGATGGCTTTTTGGCTTGGCGCGATTGGTGCCAAAGTCAACCGCTGTTCGATGTGGGCAAGCTGTTCAAACGCGGCAACCCCGGCATGACGCCTCAAGAGACGGCGGCTTACAACGCGCCGTTCCCGGACAAAGGTTACCGCGCCGCGCTGCGCGCCTTTGCGCCCATGGTGCCGGAGTTCGCCGATTCACCCGGTGCCGAAATTTCCAGGCAAGCGCGAGATTTTTGGCGCAACGACTGGCAAGGCCAGAGCTTCATGGCCATTGGCCAGCAAGACCCGGTGTTGGGCGAGCCGGTGATGCGCCATTTGCATTGCCAAATCAAGGGCTGTCCCGAACCGATGCTGCTGCCCGATGCAGGCCATTTTGTACAAGAGCAGGGCAGGGCGATAGCCGAGGCCGCTGTGCGACACTTCAAGTCCTGACAAGAACCCTCGCATGGCCCACATCTACATTTTTTCCCCTTCCAGCGCGGTGCGTGACAAAGCCGCTTTCCGCCGCGGTATCAAGCGCCTACAGGCCCAAGGGCACCAGGTTGAAGTGGACGCAGCCGCGTTGGCCAGTCAGATGCGCTTTGCGGGCGATGATGCCACCCGCATCGCCGCCATCACACGCGCCGCCGCCAGCGGCGCCAATGTGGCGCTGATCTCACGGGGCGGCTACGGCCTCACCCGCATCCTGCCCGCCTTGCCCTACAAACAGATCGCCAAGGCGATTGACGGCGGCATGCAGTTTGTGGGTCTGAGCGATTTCACGGCGTTCAACCAAGCGGTGTATGCCAAGACCGGCCGCATCAGCTGGCAAGGCCCGGCATTGGGTGAAGACTTTGGCCCTGAACAGGCGCCCGATGACATCATGCAGGCCTGCTTTGACGACCTGCTGCTGGAACAAGGCGAAGGCACGGGCTGGCAGCTGCCCAAGTTGGAGGCCGAGCGCCACGTGTTGGTGAAAGACGCGACGCTGTGGGGCGGCAACCTGACGGTGCTGACGTCTCTGCTGGGCACGCCGTACTTCCCGCAGGTCAAGGGTGGCGTGCTGTTTTTAGAGGACGTGGGTGAGCACCCGTACCGCATCGAGCGCATGCTCACACAGTTGTTGCACGCGGGCGTCCTGGCCCAGCAAAAAGCGGTGCTGATCGGCCAATTCAGCAACTACAAACTGGTGCCCACGCACGACAAGGGTTTCAAGCTGGCCACCGTGATCGATTGGTTGCGTGGCCAAATCAAGGCCCCGGTGCTCACGGGTTTGCCTTGGGGTCATGTGCCGACCAAAGTCCTTTTGCCAGTGGGCGCCCCCATAGATTTGGTGACGCAAAACAGAGATGCTTTAATGGTTTGGGGGCACATTTAGCACGCCACAAAAATCATCGGCTTCTTCTTTGTCTTGAATGTCCTTTTGGAGAAATCATTCCATGCGCTCTTTACGCCCGTTTTTCAACTCCGTGATTCGATTGGCCAGTCTGTGTGCCATGGCCTGTGTGTTGCCGATGCTGGCCAGCGCGCAGGATTTTCCTAAAGCGCCCGTCAAAATTGTGATTCCCTTTCCGCCGGGCGGGCCTACAGACACGGTAGGGCGCTTGTTGGGGCAAAAGCTGCAGGAAATTTGGGGGCAACCGGTTGTGATTGATTACAAGGCAGGTGCTGGCACTGTGATCGGCATCGATTATGTGGCCAAGTCTGCCCCGGATGGTTTGGTCATCGGCATGGTGAATTCATCCTATGTGGTGAACCCGAGCTTGAGAAAAACCATGCCTTACAACACGCTCAAAGATTTGGCTGGCGTGACCCAAATTGCCAATTTGCAGTTGGCGCTGGTCGCCCGTCCCGACGCGCCTTTCAATACCCTGGCTGAATTGATCGCTTACGCGAAAAAGAACCCGGACAAGCTGAGTTATGGCACGCCCGGGGCCGGAGGAACCGCGCATTTAGGCACCGAGTTGATCAAACGATCGGCCGATATTTCTTTATTGCACGCGCCTTTCAAAGGCAGTGCGCCAGCGCATACCGAGCTGATGGGGGGGCGCATTGACCTTGTTGTCGACCCTTTCCTGTCGGTTTTACCTTATGTGAAAGCCGGTCGGATGAAAATGATCGCCACATTGGGAGACAAAAGGGTGAGTGGGTTTGACTACCCTACGGTCTCAGAAACCATACCAGGCGTCAATGTCAATGCGCTCTTGGGATTTGTTGCGCCCAAAGGAACGCCGCAGACCGTGATACAGAAAATTCAATCGGATACATTCAAGGTGTTGAACAACCCCGACATCAAAAAACGTTTGGAAGAAATGGGCATGGAAGTGGTGGCCTCCAAACCCGAACAGTTTGATGTCTTCGTTCAAGCTGAGATTAAAAAATGGTCGCGCGTCATCAGCGACGCCCGTATTGAATCTGAATGAGGTTTTGAACATGTCCCTTCAACTCATACCTTTGCACCCTTTGTTTGCCGCACAAGCCAGCGGCATTGATCTGACCCAGCCTTTAAATACAGAGCAGGTTCGTCAAATCAATGAAGCGATGAATCACTATGCTGTTTTGGTCTGGAAAAATCAGCCTTTAACGATGCAAGAACAACTGCAGTTCTCGCAATCCTTTGGTCCCTTGGACATTGGCCTGAAAAGGATCTTCAAGCGCCCAGAGCGATTGGACGACGAGCGCTTGGTGGACATCTCCAACGTGGACATATCCGGTCAAGTCGCGCCGCGTGACTCTCGGAAAAATCTGTCCAGTTTTGCCAATCAACTTTGGCACAGCGACAGCTCTTTCATGAATCCACGGGCTGCTTATTCCATTTTGCATTCCGTCATCAAACCAAGCTGGGGCGGCAACACAGAATTTTCAGACTTGCGTGCCGCTTACGACGCGCTCACGCCACGCATGCAAGAAGAGCTTTCCACCTTGAGCGCCGAGCATTTTGCCTTGCACACCCGCATCTTGTTAGGTGATGATGCCTACACGGACGACCAAAAAAAGGAAATTCCTCCCGCCATTTGGCCTTTGGTGGACACCCATCCCGGTTCAGGTCGCAAGCTTTTATTTATCGGCGTCCATGCCCGTGAAGTGGTGGGTTGGCCCACAGCCGAAGGCCGTATTTTTCTGAGTGATTTGCTTGAGCATGCCACCCAAAGACAATTCGTGTATTCGCATGATTGGGATGTCGGTGACACGGTGATGTGGGACAACCGAAGCACGGTGCATCGGGGCCGCAGATTCGACATCATGGAGCGCAGGGAATTGCGCCGAACGACGATCAATGACGAAGCCCAAGCTTCGGTCCATTGATCTGGCTATTGGCGTAAGGCTTGAGGGTTTTCTTGTCTTTTATTCGGTTGTGTCTGATTCATAATGAACTTAACATAATATACATCGTATGAAGCCATAAGTGGCATCCTGCCAAAGAATCAACGAATCAGCGCAGGTTGAGGCAGATCCCATTGTTTGACAGCCGCGACAATCAGCGCCAATGAATCGTCGCGACCGGCTTGATTGGCAAAATCTGCCGCACTCAAGCCTAATTGGTTTTTCAGCGTGGGATCGGCGCCGCTTTCCAGCAGCAAGCGAACGCAATCTGCATTGGCGTACATTGCAGCCATCATCAAGGGTGTGGAACCATTGGGCGATTCAGCGTCAATGTAGGCACTGTGCTCCAGCAAAATTTCGATGATCTTCGTTTTGGCACCCGATGCAGCGTAATGCAAGGGTGTCCAGCCGGTTTTATTGACATCCGCGTCTTTTGCAATCAGCCACTTGACCAACTGTGCATGACCTTTGATGGACGCCATCATCAAGGGGCTTTCATCTTTGCTGTTGCGCCATTCCACTTTGGTTTTGGGCCAATGGATCAGGACATTCGCCACTTGCAGAGCGTCTGAATTGACGGCTAAAAAAAGAGCATGCACACCTTCCGGATTGACCGTGTTGGGATCCAATCCTCGGGCCAGCAAGGCACTGACCTTGGCGGGTTGATCCTCGGCGATGGCCTTGAAGAAATCCTCATAGGATCCGGCCACAGTCCAGTTTGAGATTGAAAAAATTACAATAAAAACAAATGACTTTAATGGATTTCTCATAAATTACTGTCAATAATCAACATGAACTTCGGCCGCTAAATCAGGCAGTGACTTTGCGGAAAAGTCGGTCAAAATTGGCGCTGGTCAACTCGCCTAGGGCTTCAGCTGTCCCGCCCCGCAACTCGGCCAGTAATTGGGCCACATAGGGGACATAGGCCGGGGTATTGAGCTTGCCGCGAAAAGGCACAGGCGCCAAATAGGGGCTGTCGGTCTCGATTAACAAGCGGTCATCCGGTACAAATTTGGCCACCTCACGTAAATCTTGCGCGGTCTTGAAGGTCAAAATGCCGGACAGTGAGATGTAAAACCCCAGGTCCAGTGCCGCGCGGGCAACGGCTTGGGACTCTGTAAAGCAGTGGAAAACACCACCCGCTGCTTGCCCCTGCCCGTTTTCGCCCTCTTGCCTCAAAATGGCCAGAGTATCGTCTGATGCGGCCCGGGTGTGAATCACCAAAGGCAGTTGGGTTGCCTGAGCCGCACGGATATGGGTGCGAAAACGCATGCGTTGCCACTCCATGTCGCCAACGGTGCGCCCGCCTTTGCGCTCTTGCATCTGGTAATAGTCGAGCCCCGTTTCGCCAATGGCCACCACACGCGGCAAGGCCGCACGCTCGACCAGATCTTCGAACGACGGCTCATAGATGCCTTCGTTGTCAGGATGCACGCCCACTGTGGCCCAAAAGTTGTCATGGCTTGTGGCCAAATCATGGACAGACGCAAAATCCTCGATGGTGGTGCAAATACACAAAGCGCGGGTGACTTGGGCGGTGGCCATGGCGGCGCGGATTTCCGGCAATTGTTTGGCGAGCTCCGGGAAATTCAAGTGGCAATGCGAATCGGTGTACATCGTTCAATCCATTCAATGGGGCGCTGTGATGGCCAAACGGGCTTCACTGGCCAAAGCCTCCAGCATCAAGCCGGGGTTAAAGGGATGCTCTGCCGTTCGGGCTGCCGTGGTCAAGCGCTTGTACCAGCCGGTCAAAGTTGACAGCGATGCGGTGCTGACTGGCAAACTGTCGAAGCCAAAAAATCGCGGCTGCGCACCCGATTGGCGCAAGACCAGGTCGTGGCAAAGCTTTTGCAGCGCCTCAATCACTTGACTCGGGCTCACCTCTGACAACACGGCCGCATCGCCTCGGGCCATGGCCTGGGGAAATGAAGACCACCAAGCCGGTGTTTGACCCGACGCGACTTGGCGCAAAACATCTGCGGGTCGACCGCCTGCGGCATGCAAAAGCACCTCCGCTTGCGCAACCCCTTGCTCGGCAAGCCAGGACAGCGCTTGCGCCGTATCAGGCCACAACATGGTGTGGCCCAGGCAGCGGCTGCGCAGGGTGGGCAACAACTGGTGGGCGGCCTCGGTGGCCAGCACAAACTTCACATCGCCAGGCGGCTCTTCCAGTGTTTTGAGCAAAGCATTGGCCGTGATGGGGTTCATCCGCTGTGCAGGATAAACGAGGACCGCCTTGCCTTGACCGCGTGCATTCGTGCGCTGCGCAAACTCGACCGCCTCGCGCATCGCATCCACACGTATTTCGCGCGAAGGTTTGCGGCTCTTTTTGTCAATTTCCTCCTGCGCTTTTTCGCTCAAAGGCCAGCCCAGCTCAAGCATGACAGTTTCGGGCATCAAAACACACAAGTCAGCGTGGGTGCGCACTTCGACGGCGTGACAACTGCCGCAGACGCCGCATGCCCCCTGAGGACCGGGCTTTTCACACAACCAAGCACGGACCAAGGACAAGGCCAGATCGTATTGCCCCAAGCCGGAGGGGCCTGACAACAACCAAGCGTGACCCCGTTGGGCCAACAGCTGGGTGGTTTGCAATGCAATCCAGGGGGCATTCAATGTCAGAGGCATGGCTCAGATCCTGTTGCAGGGTGGGATGCAAGCAATTTCATCACAGCGCTTTGCACCTCGGACCACACAGCTTGTCGGTTTTGATTGGCATTCACTTGCGCAAAACGTCCTGGATTTTGCGCGCAGCGGCGGGCATAGCCAGAGCGGACATTTTCAAAAAACGCCAGCGGTTGGGCTTCGAATTTATCAGGCGTGCGCGCTTGCACGAGGCGCTCGGCCGCTACAGCAGGCGGCAAATCGAACCAGACCGTCAAGTCCGGCTCCAGCAAAGATGGCGCCAGTGCATCAGAGCGGTTTTGGACCATTTTTTCCAAGGTCTCGAGCACCTGCCAATTGAACCCCCTGCCCCCGCCTTGGTAGGCAAAAGTGGCATCGGTGAATCGGTCGCACAAAACCACCTCTGCGCGAACCAGTGCAGGTTGGATCACTTGAACAATGTGTTCCTGGCGCGCCGCAAACATGAGCAAGGCCTCGGTCAGCGGGTCCATGGTCTCGTGCAGAACCAGCGCACGCAACTTTTCTGACAAGGGTGTGCCACCGGGTTCGCGGGTCACAGTCACTGGACGCCCCAGACCGCGTAACATCGTGGCCAGAGCCTCCATGTGGCTGGATTTGCCTGCACCGTCAATCCCCTCGAAGCTGATGAATAAACCGCGTGTCATAGTGCACTCAGGGTAAAAAGCGTCATTGTCCACTGACCGGGTTGTCTTGCACGCCCTGCCCCCGTTGGTACCGGTTGACGGCGCGATTGTGCTCGCTCAAGCTGCTGCTGAAATGGCTGCTGCCATCGCCCTTGGCGACAAAATAAAGCGCCTGGGTGGGTGCCGGTTGCACAGCAGCGGCCAGGGCCGCTTTGCCAGGCATGGCAATCGGGGTTGGCGGCAAACCCGCCCGGGTGTAGGTGTTGTAGGGGGTGTCACTGCGCAAATCGCTGCGGCGCAAATTGCCGTCAAAAGCCGTTCCCAGTCCGTAAATGACGGTGGGGTCTGTCTGGAGCAGCATGCCTATGCGCAATCGGTTGGTAAATACGCCGGCAATCAGGGGCCGGTCAGCGGCTTTGCCGGTTTCTTTTTCGACAATGCTGGCCAAAATAAGCGCCTCATCCGACGACTTCAGGGGGGTGAACGGTGACTTGTTGGCCCAAGCCTGCGCCAAATGCGTGTCCATGGATTTGAGGGCCCGCTTGAGCACCGCCGTGTCGCTGGCACCTTTTGCATAGGTATAGGTATCAGGGTAAAAGCGCCCTTCCGGGTGCAGGCCGGGTCGACCGAGTTGCGCCATGAGTTCAGCATCGCTCCATGCTTTTGAATCTGGCTTGAGTTGATCCGCTTTGGCCAAGGCTTGACGCCATTGCCTGAAGTTCCAACCCTCCACCAAGCTCACCGTGCGCAAGGATTCTTCGCCCCGGGTCAGCATCAACAGCAGCGTTTGCGGCGTCGTGGTGTTGGTGATTTCATAACTGCCCGCTTTGATGAAACGGGCTTGGCCAGACAAACGAAACCAGACAAACAACAAGTCTGCAGAGGTTTGGGCCCCCGATTGGATCACCGCTTGCGCCACGCCTCGGGGCTTGGTGCCGGGTTCAATGGTCAAATCCAAAACCGGTCCTTGGGGATGCACCGGCTGGCTCAACCACAGGTATCCAGCGCCCAGCGCGAGGGCGGTCAGCAAGGTCAAAACCCCTAAAAAAGTCAACAACCAACGTCGCACAAGCCTATTGCCTTCAATGTCGTGATGTGAGGATGATAATTGAGCCATGCGCACTGAAACTACTTTTCCTCCTTCCCTCCTGCCCAGCGGGCTTGCAAAGCTCCCCCATTTGGCCGTGATCCAAGCCCAAGGCGAAGACGCGGCCCATTTTTTGCACAACCAACTGACCCAGGACATGCTGTTGTTGCCCGTGGGTCAAGCCCGCCTGGCCGCCTTTTGCTCGGCCAAGGGCCGCATGCAGGCCAGTTTTTTCGTCATCAAGACCGCCCCCGACACCCTTGTGTTGGTGGTGAGCCTTGATTTACTGGCACAAACACTCCGGCGTTTGTCCATGTTTGTTTTGCGTGCCAAGGTCAAAATGTCCGATGTCACAGGCCAATGGCAACTGCGTGGCTTGCTGGGCGACAGCGCCAAGGCGGTGATCGGGGACGCGGCCCCTTGGCATGCCGTGACGGTGGGTGGCGCACAGGCCTTGGCGCTCTACCCCGCTGTGGTCGGCGGTACGTCGGTGCCGCGCGCCTTGTGGCTGGCCCCGAGCGGTCAAGCGCTGCCCGCAGGCGCTGATGTCCCCCCTGAAGTCTGGCTGTGGTCAGAGGTTATGAGCGGGGTAGCCCTGGTCAGCCAAGCCCTGTTTGAAGCTTTTGTACCGCAAATGCTCAATTACGAGTCTGTCGGCGGTGTGAACTTCAAAAAGGGTTGTTACCCTGGCCAAGAAATCGTCGCCCGCAGCCAGTTTCGCGGCACCTTGAAGCGTCGAACGGCGCTGGTGCACAGCCCTGTCGCTCTGAGCCCTGGACAAGACGTTTTCACGGCCAGTGATCCCGATCAGCCCTGCGCCACAGTGGTGCTGAGCGCGGCCCGGCCCGACGCACAGGGTTTTGATGCACTGGTCAGCGGGACGATCGAAAGCATGCAGACCGGCTGGCAGGTCGGCAGCGCAGCAGGCCCTGCTTTGAGCCTGTTGCCTTTGCCCTACCCTTTGCTGGAAGACATTTGAGCATCAGAGGCTGCACACCATCTCAATGTGTGCAATCCCTGCTTCCTCAAAAACCTCTCCTTGCGGTGTGAAACCGGCGCGTTTGTAAAAGCCCAGTGCGCTGCATTGGGCATGCAGCATGACTTGCTGGTCTCCCCGCGCTTTGGCCTCGTTCATCAAGGCGCGTAACACACGGCGACCCAGGTCGCTGCCGCGCATTTGCTTTTTGACGGCCATGCGCCCAATCCGCGCTACGCCCGGGGCGTGTTGCAACAAACGGCCTGTCGCCAGGACCATTCCCATCCGGTTGAGGGCCACCGCATGCAAGGCGCTGGCGTCGTGCTCGTCCCATTCCATTTCAGCGGGGACCTTTTGCTCATCCACAAACACCTGTGCGCGCAGGGGGCTGGCCTGGGCTTGGAGTTCGAGCCAAGGGCCCGTTTGCAAGACCAGCATGTCCTCCCCTTTCTCAAAGGCTTCCAACATCCCGCGCAAGGGGGGTGGGATGGGCAGGCTTTTTTTGGCCACCGGATCGGCATAGACATAAATCAGCTCGCTCGTGATGAGCAATTCATCGCCCCGAAAAATCGCCCCCACAAAAGTCATGGATGAATTGCCAATCCGCTCGCAGCGCATGCACACGTCCAAAAAATCATCCATCTCGGCGCTGGCGTGGTATTCCACACTGGCTTTTTTGACAAACAAATCACCCCCCAGTTGCTGCAGGGTTTCTGCATAGGGCATGGCCAGATGACGCCAATAGTCGGTCACCGCAGTGTCAAAGTACATGAGGTAATGGCCGTTGAAGACAATGTTTTGCATGTCCACCTCGACCCAGCGCACACGCATACGGTGAGAAAAACGAAAGTCTTGGCGTTTCATAGGGTCAACTTTCAAAAGCTTGTTTCAAAGCCCGACCTGCATCGGCATGCGCTTTCAGGGCATCAGGAATGGCGCGGCCCATGGTGATAAAGCCATGAATCACGCCCCGGTATATTTCCAAATCAACGGGCACACCCGCCATGCGCAAAGTGTCTGCGTAGCCCACGCCCTCGTCCACCAGCGGGTCACACTCGGCCAATCCGATCCACGCCGGTGCCACGCCGCTGTGGTCGCTGGCCAAACTGGGCGCAAAACGCCAATCATCGCGGTCTTTGGTCTCGATGTAATTGGCAAAAAACCAGGCCACAGTGTCTTTGTCCAGCATGAAACCTTCCGCAAAGGCCTCATGCGAGGCGGTATCTTGCCGCGCCCCGCAGCCCGGATAAAACAGCAACTGAAGGGACAAAGGCAGACCCGCATCACGGGCCATCAGCGCGCAGACAGCGCCCAAAGTGCCGCCGGCGCTGTCGCCACCCACTGCAAGACGGGCGGTGTCCAAGCCGAGTGTGTGGCCGTTCTGGTGCAGCCAGTTCAGGGCGTCCCAGCTGTCGTGCACGGCGGTTGGAAATCGGTGCTCAGGCGCCAGCCTGTAATCCAGTGAAATCACAGCGCAGTGGCCCTGGCGGCTGAGCTGGCGGCACAGGACATCATGCGTCGTCAAACTGCCGACAGTGAATCCGCCGCCATGCATGTACAGCAGCACCGGCAGCGGTGTCGCATGCTGGGGCGCGTACAGCCGGGCAGGCATGGCGTAGCCATCTCGGGCGGGAATGGCCATGTCCTGAACGCGGTCCACATGCGGCGCAGCTTGTAAATCCAGGAGCGGGCCGCCCATGTCATAAAACGCACGGGCTTGCGCGGCCGACAGGGCCTGCATGGGCGCGCGACCCGCGCGGTGAACGCGGTCGATCAGTGCGCGCGACGCAGGGTTAAGCAACGACTGGGGGTGGGGGTGGTGACGGCTCAAAGACTCAAAGTCCACAACAGACACCCGAAAAAGCGACACCCGAAAAAGCGAAAGATTTTCATGTTGAGCTTTCTTTGTAAGAGTTGCAATGTGACGCAATCTGGGGCCTTTGTCAGTCACCCCTGCACACCGGCAAGCCTTGTTGGTGTTTATTTTCTTGCATTTTCAGGCAGCAGCAGTCAAACCCGGGTGGGACACAGATAAAACTCACAAGACTTTCACGCAGGAGACCTCGGGACGTTGCGCCCATTGGGCAAACTCATCGGCCAATTGCTCACTGGCCTTGGCCGCAGCTTGCCAGACCCTGACCCGTTCTGCCAGATCGCGCGCAAAGGTGACGAAGTCCTTGCGGTCAGGCAGTTTGCCATTGGGCAAGGTTTTCACCCATTCGGGGTTGGGCGCGAGGACGATGGTGCTGTCTAGAAATGGGCTTGCAGCGTGCCGCCACCTGAGCGCTTTGTCGAGCCAGCCGGGCACGATGTTGGGTTGAAAATGCGGGTACAGCACCAATGCACGCTCTGGGCCTTTGGGCGCTTTCCAGTTCAGGTGCAGGTGGTAGTCGGTGATGCCACCATCCCAATACGCACCCGACGGTGCGCCCGCTATGTCGTGCACGGCTTGGAGCGCAAAGGGGATGGAGCAGCTCGCTTGCAGTGCAGACATGAAATTGGCGTCCGTCAAAGCCAGGCTGCGGGTGCGAAAGTCTTGAACGTCAAAAGGCAATGGCGCGCCTTGGGCCGAAAAAACCACCCGCTCTAACCACAGGCCCAAGGCCTTGCGGTGCACGGCATTGCTCAAAAACGCCCCGGCGTAACCCAGCGGTGTGGCCAGCGGGTGTTCGCGGTGCAGCAGATGGCGCCCGTGGGATGTGACGATGTGCAGACGGTATCGCGGATGGCGCAGTACCTCTTCAAGACGGCCGCCATAAAAGGCTTGCAAGCTGTGGCCAAAAGCATCGCTCACCTGGCGCGCGCTGACGCGTTGTTGGCCTGGCAAGGGTTCGTAATGCTGGTGAATATAGTCCTGTTCCAGTCGCTGGAAAGCGGCCACCGGTTCATTCAGGCAGGCCGTGGCCATGCGCCATGCGCCAATGGATGCGCCCACCAAGTCCACGGATTGGCTGCTGTGCGCGAGCCATTCACCAAAAATAAAACGGTCCAGTGCACCCAGAATGAGTCCCTTGGGGCCCCCGGCAGCGCCCGGGATCACACCCACATGTTCAGGCTTGAATCCATGTTCACGGATGTGGGCCAGGGCTTTGGGGCCTGCGTGAATCTGGAGGGCTTGCATGGCACTTATTTTTTCAGGCCCTGGAGTTTGGCAAAGGCGCTGGCCATGGCCGATCCACTGGCCGGCGGCAAGGTGGGGGCCCCTGAGCTTGCGCCGCGTTGGCGTTGGCCCGGCCCTGCGCCTTCGAAACGGTTGTCGCGGGAGCCGCCCCTGCCTTGCCCTGCGCGAGCCGGAGCGTCGCCCAGTTTCATGGTCAAGCCAATCCGTTTGCGGGCTGTGTCGACTTCGACCACCTGTACTTTGACAATGTCGCCTGTTTTGACCACTTCGCGGGCATCGCTCACAAATTTGTGGCTCAACTGGCTGACGTGGACCAAGCCGTCTTGATGCACACCCAAGTCAATGAAGGCGCCAAAGGCGGCCACGTTGCTCACGGTACCTTCGAGAATCATGCCCTCTTTCAGGTCTTTGATGTCATTGACCCCGTCATTGAAACGTGCCACCTTGAAGTCAGGACGCGGGTCCCGGCCCGGTTTTTCGAGTTCAAGCAAAATATCTTTGACGGTGATGGGGCCAAATTGTTCGCTGACAAATTGCGCCGGCCTGAGTGTTTTGAGCAGCTCGCTGCGGCCCATGATGTCTTGAATCGGTTGGGCTGTTTTCAAGATGATGTGTTCAACCAGCGGATAGGTTTCGGGGTGAACGCCCGTCATGTCCAGCGGATTGTCGCCGCCGCGAATGCGCAAAAAGCCAGCGCTTTGCTCGAAGGTTTTGGCCCCCAAGCCGGTGACTTTGAGCAAATCCTGGCGGGTCTTGAACACGCCATTGGCGTCGCGCCAACGCACCACCGCTTTGGCCACGTTGCCCGACAAACCCGAAACACGCGACAGCAGCGGCACGCTGGCGGTATTGAGGTCGACACCCACGGCGTTCACACAGTCTTCCACCACCGTGTCCAGTGTCCGGGCCAACTCGCTTTGGTTGACGTCGTGTTGGTATTGGCCCACGCCAATGGATTTGGGGTCGATCTTGACCAACTCGGCCAAGGGGTCTTGCAAACGGCGCGCAATGCTGGCCGCGCCGCGCAATGTGACGTCGACATCGGGCATTTCTTGCGAGGCAAATTCGCTGGCCGAATAGACCGAGGCGCCCGCCTCGCTGACCACCACTTTTTGCATCTGTGCGCCGTCATGCCGTGCGGCCCATGGCCCGATCAAGTCGGCGGCCAATTTGTCGGTTTCGCGGCTGGCCGTGCCGTTGCCAATGGCGATCAGGTTCACACCGTGTTTCTCACTGAGTTGGGTCAAAGTGTGAAGCGAGCCCTCCCAGTCCTTGCGGGGTTCATGGGGGAAAATGGTCGCCGTTTCGACCAGTTTGCCGGTGGCGTCGACCACGGCCACCTTCACCCCGGTGCGAATGCCGGGGTCCAGACCCATGACCACGCGGGGGCCGGCCGGTGCGGCCAGGAGCAAGTCGCGCAAATTGTCTGCAAAGACCTTGATGGCGACTTTTTCAGCCTCTTCGCGCAGGCGTGCAAACAAATCGCGTTCGGTGGACAAACTGAGTTTGACGCGCCAAGTCCAGGCCACACATTTTCGGATCAAATCGTCCGCTGCACGTTGGCTGTGACGCCATTTCAGATAATTGGCCACACGGCCTTCTGCCACGCTGGGTTGGCCCGGTTCGGGCTCCACGGGCAATGCCAGTTTGGCTTCCAGCATGTCCAGGGCACGGCCTCTGAAAACGGCCAGGGCACGGTGCGAGGGTACACGCCCGATCGGTTCGTCGTAGTCAAAGTAATCGCGAAACTTGGCCACATCGGCATGGTTTTCGTCCTTGCCATCGGCCAGTTTGCTTTTGAACAATCCCTCAGCCCAAAGCCACTCTCGCAAAGCCTGCACCAAGCCGGCATCTTCTGCCCAGCGCTCCGACAAAATGTCACGCACACCGTCCAGCACCGCCGCCGTGCTTGAAAAGTCGGCACCTTCGGGTGTGCCGACAGGCTGAACAAAATCAGCCGCCTGTGTATGCGGGTCCAGTGTCGGGTCTGAAAAGAGTTGGTCTGCCAGAGCTTCAATACCGGCCTCGCGGGCGATCATGCCCTTGGTGCGGCGCTTGGGTTTGTAGGGCAGGTACAAGTCTTCTAATTCTTGTTTGGTTGCTGCGGCTTCGATGGCTGCATGCAATTCGGGTGTGATTTTGCCTTGCGCTTGGATGCTCTTGAAAATGACCTCTCGTCGCTCTTGCATTTCACGCAAATACCCCAGACGGTAGGCCAACTCGCGCAGTTGAATATCGTCCAGTCCGCCGGTGACCTCTTTGCGATATCGGGCTATGAAAGGCACTGTCGCGCCGCCATCCAGCAACCCTACGGCAGCACTGACCTGTTCAGGCCGGATGTGGATCTCTGCGGCCAGTTGGCCCATGATTTTTTGCATTTTTTCTTTCTCAACGCACTGCAGCAAAGCGGGCGAGTTTGCCACACCTGGCCCTCCCTCAAACCGTCAAAAGTATGAAATTATTTTCACGCACAGTGATTTCAATGATTAGAGTTTGAAGTGAATTCTTTGAAAGTAAATTAGTTTTTTTATGGTTTTATTTGGACTATTTTCAACGGCAGTATTGCTCAGGAATCACTGCATTGACGCTCTTCGCCAAAAAACATAAATTAAATATCAAAAATAACAATTGATAATTTTATTGAATGGGAGCGGGCTTCATGTCGGGCATTGCATTGTTTGAAATCCAAAAGACAAAACGCAGTTCAGGTCTGTGCGCGGCGGTTTTGTGTTTATCCTGTCTTGTGGGCTGTGGCACCATGCCTGCCCATGAATTTGAGCCCTTCACGCCCCTGCCGCAGGCCAAAAGGATCATGGTCCAACCCAAAATCAAATGGGAAATCCGGGACGATGTGGCCGCATTTTGCGCGCAGGCCATGGGCATGGGCCAGGAGCAAGCGTTCATGACGCCACCACTGGCTTGCGCCATCTGGTTCGTGGGTAAAAACGAATGCACGGTGGTGACCGGCAAGCAAGTGACGCATGTGGCCTTAGGCCATGAAGTGCGTCACTGCTTTGAAGGTCACTTTCACTGAGGCTGCCGATCAGGCTCGCAAGGCAGCACGCAGTTTCTCTCCCACATCCGGCCGGGCCGAAAACGGGTCAGGCGGGTTGTGTTGCTGAACAATCGCTTCCATGCGACTTTGGACGTTGCCAAGCGCTTGGGGATGGCTGTAGACATAGAAGTGATCATGGGCCACCGCATCAAACACAAATTGAGCGACTTGCGCGGCAGACACCTTGCCGCTGCTGACCGCTTTGTCACTCATGGCCTGGCCTATTAACTGACTTGAAGTCGGCTTTTCTTCTGGTAAGGAAGAGGGTCGGTTGCGCTGACTTTGGGTGATGCCGGTGGGCACAAAGTAGGGGCACAGCACGCTGGCGCTGAGCTGATCGGTGACCAATTTCAAGTCTTGGTACAGCGTTTCAGTCAAGGCCACGACCGCATGTTTACTGACGTTGTAAATGCCCATGTTGGGGGCCGTCAGCAAGCCGGCCATGCTGGCGGTGTTCACGATGTGGCCTTGGAACGCCGGATCGGCTTTGGCGGCTTGCAGCATCATGGGCGTGAACAGACGCACGCCGTGCACCACGCCCCAGACATTGACGCCCAAGACCCACTCCCAGTCGGCCAGGGTGTTTTCCCAAACCAAACCACCAGAGCCGACACCGGCATTGTTGAAAACAAAATGGGGGGCGCCAAATCGGGCCTGGACGGCATCGGCCAGACCTTGCATCTCTTGAGCCTTGGAAACGTCCACCTTTCTGGCCAAAACCTGCACGCCCATGCCTGCAATTTCTGCGGCCGCCAGGTCCAGTGCATCTTGTTGGACATCGGCCATGACCACCTGCATACCCAAGCCCGCGGCAATGCGGGCGCACTCCAGGCCAAAGCCAGAACCCGCGCCGGTCAAAACCGCGGTTTTACCTTTGAAATCAGAAATCATGCGTCTGCCTTTTTGAGTGTGAATCCAATGCGTGGGAAATGCACATGGACGGTTCCAGCGCGTTCATCGGAACGTCGCAAAGTCAAGCGGGTTCGGGTCGCGGCCACCAGTTGTCCGTGCGTGGGCTCGGTGCCAAAACTGTCTGCGGCAATCACGACTTCGCTGCCCAAGGCAATCCCGTGATCGTCTTGAAAAGGTTCATCCAACGCCAGGGGGGTCTGGGCTTTGGCGACCTCCAGCGCATCGCTGCTGCTGATTTCGGTGTGCGCGCCGTGTCCCAGCGCCACCATTCTGCTCAGCCATGCCTTGACCAAGGGGGTCGCGTCCAAAATGGCGGCCACCGAGGGGGTGCGGTATTGCGTGAACCAAATGGGATGCACGGCAGAAAAGTCAGCGACACAAGGCTGCTCTCCCATCAAGAAAGGCTGGCCGTCAAGCATGTCTGACAACCTGCGCAGATAGCTCTTGTAGGTCGCAGCAGCGTCACTGGGCAGCATGCGAGGGGCACCACCGCGCATCGCTTGACGGTCTGCTACAAAGGCTTTGGCCCATTCTGGTGGCTTGTCGCCCATGATTTGGGCGGCGCCTTGGGGCTGAAAGTTGTAAGCCATGGCGGGTGAGAATGTCAAAGCATCCGCCCACTGCGCCACAATCCGCGCCAGGCCTTTGTGTTGCGCTGGAAACAGCGTGGGACTGGGCTTGAGCTGCTCGAGCACATCGCAAATCAGGGCGCTGTCACAGTACACGTCCGCACCGATTTGCAGCAAAGGTGTCCGCCGATAGCCCCCCGTGAGGGCCACCACGTCAGGCTTGGGCATCATCATCGGGATGATCACGCTCTTCCAGCTCAATTGTTTGTAGCCCATCACGAGCCGGATTTTTTCGGCAAAGGGTGAAGTGGGGTAGTGATGAAGAATCAAGTCGCTCATGGCGGTCTTTCTGTGAAGGGCAGTGTTTTAAATCAATTTAACCAGCTGTTTGCCAAAATTTTGGCCTCTGAGCAAACCCAGTAAGGCTTCAGGCGCTGCGGCCAATCCTTGCGCTATGGATTCTCGGGGGCGCATTGCGCCGGTGGCAATCATGTTGCCCAATTCTGTCAGCGCTTCGGGCCAAACTTCAGGATGCTCACTGACAATAAAACCTTCGATCTTCATGCGGTTGATCAAAATGGCCGAGGGATTGCGCATGGGCAAAGGCGCACCGTCATAGCCTGCAATCATGCCGCACACGGCCAGGCGTGAAAAAGCATTCATGCGCATCATGACCGCATCCAACACCATGCCGCCCACGTTCTCAAAGTGCCCGTCAATCCCCTGAGGGCAAGCGACTTTCAAGGCTTTGGACAAGGCGACCGCGTCGGTGTGCTCTTTGTAATCGACACAGGCATCAAAGCCCAATTCGTTGACCGCATAGTCACATTTGGCCTTGCCACCCGCGATGCCCACCACGCGGCAACCCCGCGCCTTGGCCAAAGCGCCATAGGCACTGCCGACGGCACCACTGGCTGCGCTGACCGTGACCGTTTCACCCGCTTTGGGCGCAATGATTTTGACCAGCCCGTACCAAGCGGTCACCCCGGGCATGCCGACCGCGCCCAAAAAATGGCTCATGGGGATTTGGGTTGTGTCTACTTTGCGGTAAGCCGCGATCGCAGAAGACTCAATGACGGTGTAGAGTTGCCAGCCGCCGCGCCCCACCACAATGTCTGCGGCCTGGAACTTCGGATGTCGACTCTCAATCACTTCACCGACGGTTCCGCCTTCCATGACTTGGCCTAAGGCTTGTGGCGCGGCGTAGCTTTTGCTGTCGTTCATGCGGCCCCGCATATAGGGGTCCAGACTTAAAAAGTGATTGCGAACCAACACCTGGCCTTCTTGCAGGTCCGGTGTGTCGGCGCTGATCAATTTGAAATTGGAAGCGCTGGCTTGGCCTTGCGGACGGTTGTCCAGAACAATGATTTGGTTGCTTGGCATTGCGTGTGTCTCCTTGATACAGGGAAGTTCAATCTGTCGAAATCCGGCCAGCATCTGGCGGCGGGCGGCGCGGCACGTATTTGAAAGTGCCTGTGGCATGCGCGCAGACTTGGCCCAGCGCATCAATAACGTGGGCTTCCGTGAAGGCGATGGTTCGTGTGCGGTGCAGCAAGCGGCCACAGCCTCGCAACATAAAGCCTGGCTCGCCTTGGCTTGGTCGCATGAAAGTGGTTTTCATTTCAATCGTGACCACACCCATCAACGGCTCTATGCTGCGCGCTGCAGTGGCCATGGCCACATCCAACAAAGTCATGACCGCACCACCGTGGGCCACATCAAAGGTGTTGAGGTGTTCCGCGCGGGGTGAAAAATGCAACTCGGACTCGCCCCCTTCAAATTTTTCCAATGTGAAACCGAGGTGATCCACAAAGGGGATCGAAAGACCAAATGAAATACTCATGCGCAACCTTGTGCCAAGTTTCAGCCGCCAATGATGGCGCTCACGCCACCGTCGACTGCCAGCCATTGGCCGGTGATGTGTTTGCCCGCATCAGAAGCAAAAAGCAAAGTCAGGCCTTTGAGGTCTTCGTCATCGCCCAAGCGGCGCAGCGGCGCCCCTTGCGCCATCTTGTCGGAGCCGAGTTTTTCGATCAGGCCATTGGCCATTTTGGTGGGGAAAAAGCCAGGACAAATGGCATTGACCGTGATGCCATGTTCGCCCCACTCGCCCGCCAAAGCCCGGGTGAAGTTGACCACAGCGCCTTTGGAGGTGTTGTAGGCGATGGTTTCCATTTCTGCAGGATTTCCAGCCAAACCGGCAATCGAGGCGATGTTCACAATACGCCCTTTTTTGCGCGCAATCATGCTCAGATTGGCCACATGCTGGGACAAAATGAAGTACCCGCGCACGTTCAGGTTCATGACCTTGTCCCACGCTGCAACGGGATGCTCCTCGGCTGGCGCACCCCATGAGGCGCCAGCATTGTTGATCAAGATATCGATGGGGCCCATGCGTGCCACAGTGTCTTCGGCCAGGCGGCGCAAATCTTCTTCTTTGGCGCAATCGGCTGCTGTCCATTGCGCATCGATACCGGCGGCTTGCAATTGCGCGGCGGTGGCTTCCAAATCCTCGGCTTTACGGGAGGTGATCATGACCCGCGCGCCAGCTTCACCCAAGGCGTAAGCCATTTGAAGGCCCAGGCCCCGAGAGCCGCCTGTCACCAGCGCCACCTGTCCGGTCAAATCAAAAAGTTGTTGAATGCTGCGTGTCATGGACTTTTCCTTTTAGTCAACGGTCAAATAAAGGCCCAGATCGTTCTGGGCATGGGTATCACTGGCTGCCACCTGTGCGTCATTGCACAGGTTGTACATCACGATGTGCAGGCGGCCTAAAACGCTTCCTCAGGCAGATCCGCGCAAGTCGGGTCACGGCTGCTGACGACGTTCAGCCAAGCCCCGATTTTGGGGAGTTCGTAGCGGAAGAAAAAGCGGCATGCGGCGCGTCGGCCCAGGGCTGCAGGACTGAGGTCATCTTGCAGGCTGGCGGCCACATCGAGCCAGATCCAGGCAATCACGGTATGACCAAAGGCCTGCAAATAAGGCACGGCATTGGCCAGGGCCTGGGCAGGCTCAGCATCGGCCCACGCCAGCCGGGTGGCTTGGCCGATTTGCGCAAGCGCATCGCGCAAGGCAGCCGCCTCGGGTGCCCAGCCCGACTCGGCTTTGGCAGCGGTGGCCAGGATGCGCTCGCCGAGCAGTTGAAGTCCCCGTCCGTTTTCCATCAACACCTTGCGGCCCAACAGGTCCATGGCCTGGATGCCGTGGGTGCCTTCATGGATCATGTTCAGACGGTTGTCACGCCAGTATTGTTCGACTGGAAAGTCGCGGGTGTAACCATAACCGCCGTGAATCTGGATGGCCAAGCTGTTGGCCTCGAGGCACCATTCGCTGGGGAAACTTTTAACGATGGGCGTGAGCACCTCAAGCAGCAAACGCGCCACATCAGCGTCTTCAGGCGTGCCAGTGTGTTGTTCATCCACCAAGCGGGCGCTGTACAAGGCCAGTGCCAAAGCGCCTTCGCTGTAGGCCTTTTGGGCGAGCAGCATGCGCTTGATGTCGGCATGCTCAATGATGCGCACCTGGGGGCGGCTGGCGTCTTTGCCCCCTGCCCCGCTGGGCCTGCCTTGCGGACGGTTCTTGGCGTAGTCGAGGCTGGCGTAGTAACCCGCCATGCCCAGCATGGTGGCGGCCATGCCCACGCCAATCCGGGCTTCGTTCATCATGTGGAACATGCAGCGCAGGCCTTCGCCGGGCTTGCCGACCAAGTAGGCCACGGCGCCGCTGCCGGCGCCGTCCAGGCCTCCGCCTGAGTCACCACGCACTGGGTACTTGCCCTCACCAAAATTCAACAGCGTGTTGGTCGTGCCGCGCCAGCCGCATTTGTGGTTCAAGCCCGCCAAGGCCACGTCATTGCGCTCGCCGGTCAACTGACCGTTCGTGTCCACCAACTTCTTGGGCACGATGAACAAGGAGATGCCTTTCACGCCCGGCACCAGTTGGCCAGTGGCATCAGGGATCTTGGCCAGCACCAGGTGGATGATGTTTTCGCTCAGCTCATGCTCGCCCGCCGAAATCCACATTTTGTTGCCTTTGAGGCGGTAGCGTGGGCCCAAAGCATCGGCCTGAAAACCTTCGCCATCGGGTGTGGCGCGGGTCGTCACGTCACTGAGCGAAGAGCCCGCCTGCGGCTCACTCAAACACATGGTGCCCGAGAACCGGCCATTGAACTCATTCAATGCAAACACCTGCTTTTGCACATCGCTGCCATGCACCATCAGCAAATTGGCGTTGCCGCTGGTGAGCATGCCCGAGCCGATGCTGACCGAGGCCATGGCAAAAAACGCATTCGCCGCCGCTTCGACCGTGTAAGGCAATTGCATGCCACCGATCTCGTAGTCCTGCGCGGCGCTGAGCATACCGGACTCGGCATAAGCCTTGTAGGCATCGTGGGTGGCTTGCGGCAAGCTGACTTTTTCGCCGTCAAAATGCGGCTCTTGCGTGTCGACCAAGCGGTTGAATGGCGCGTACTTCTCGCGCGCAATCCGTTCGCAGGTGTCGAGCACCGCGTCAAAGGTTTCGCGGGAATGGTCTGCAAAGCGCGCACGCGACTGCAGGCCTTCAACCTTCAGCCAATCGTGGAGCAGGAAATCAACAGTGGGACGCAAGCTCATGACACATCATCCAGATTTGAAAGTCAAAAAAGGCGGCCAGCATCAAGCCAACCGCCCTTTGCGTTGATCAGGCATCAACGCTGTGCATCACAGCACTTCAAAAATACCGCAAGCACCCATGCCGCCGCCGATGCACATGGTTACCGCCACGCGCTTGGCACCGCGTCGCTTGCCCTCGATCAAGGCGTGACCGGTCAGGCGTTGTCCCGAGACACCATAAGGGTGACCCACCGCAATGGCGCCGCCGTTGACGTTCAAACGGTCGGCCGGAATGCCCAGTTTGTCGCGGCAATACAGCACCTGCACGGCAAACGCTTCGTTCAGTTCCCACAGGTCAATGTCGTTGACGGTCAGCCCCAAGCGGGCCAAGGCTTTGGGCACCGCGTAGACCGGACCAATGCCCATTTCGTCAGGCTCGCAACCGGCCACGGCAAAGCCAAGGAATCGGCCCAGGGGCTTCAAACCGCGCTGTTCAGCCAGTTTTTCGTCCATCAGCACGCAAGCGCCTGCGCCGTCTGAGAACTGGCTGGCATTGCCCGCCGAAATCAAGCCGCCCGGCAGCGCCGAGCGCAGACCGCTGATGGCTTCTATCGTGGTGCCTTCACGGGTGCCCTCGTCTTTGCTGACGGTGACTTGCTGGGTCATCAAACCCATGGTCTTGTCCACCACGCCGGCGAGCACGGTGATGGGCGCAATTTCTGCATCAAACAAACCTGCAGCTTGTGCTGCACAGGCCTTTTGTTGGCTGCCGGCGCCATACTCGTCCATGCGGTCACGGCCGATGTGGTAGCGCTTGGCCACTTGCTCGGCCGTTTGCAGCATGCTCCAGTAAATCTCTGGTTTGGATTTGGCCAAAGACAGGTCCTGAATCATGTGGGTGTTCATCTCCTGCTGAACGCAGGAGATGCTCTCCACGCCCCCGGCCACATACACTTGGCCTTCGCCGGCCATGATCCGCTGCGCCGCCATCGCAATGGTTTGCAGGCCCGAGGAGCAAAAACGGTTCACCGTCATGCCCGAAACCGAAATGGGCAAACCAGCCTTCAAGGCAATTTGCCTCGCAATGTTGGCGCCGGTGGCCCCTTCGGGTGTTGCGCAGCCCATGATGACATCTTCCACCTCGGCGCCGTCGATGCCTGCGCGTGCAACAGCGTGTTGCACCGCATGGCCACCCAGGGTGGCACCGTGGGTCATATTGAAAGCGCCTTTCCAGCTCTTGGCCAGGGGTGTGCGTGCGGTCGAAACAATGACGGCGTTGGTCATGATGGAAAACCTTTCAGGTTGAGGACAGTGCGAATGAACTGAAGCTCGGATATTAAAAAAATCAGTTGAAATTCTTGCCTTCAGCCACCAAACGGGCCAAGAGCGGAGCCGGTTGCCAGAACTTGGCGTCGTCCAGCGGGTTCTGTGCGAAGCGGTTCATGGCTTGAACCACATTGAACAGGCCCACTTGGTCGGCATACAGCATCGGTCCGCCCCGGAAGATGGGGAAACCGTAGCCGGTCAGGTACACCATGTCGATGTCGCTGGCCTTGCCAGCAATGCCTTCTTCCAGAATGTGAGCGGCTTCATTGACCAAAGCAAACACCAGGCGCTGAACGATTTCTTCGTCTGCAATTTTGCGCGCCGTGATACCTTGTGCAGCACGGTGCTTTTCAATCATGTCAACCACCACGGCGCTGGGAATGGCGTCCCTTTTACCGGCTTGGTAGTCGTACCAACCGGCGCCAGTTTTTTGGCCGTAGCGCCCCATTTCACACAGCAAGTCAGCGGTTTTGCTGTACTTCATGTTTGGCTTTTCCTGGTAACGCCGCTTGCGGATCGCCCAGCCAATGTCATTGCCCGCCAAATCGCCCATGCGGAAAGGCCCCATGGCGAAGCCGAATTTTTCAACCGCCTTGTCAACTTGAGCGGGTGTGCAGCCTTCTTCGATCAAAAAGCCTGCCTGGCGGCTGTACTGCTCGATCATGCGGTTGCCGATGAAGCCATCGCACACCCCAGAGACAACCGACGTTTTCTTGATTTTTTTGCCGATCGCCATCACGCTTGCCAGCACGTCCTTGCCCGTTTGGGCGCCTCGGACCACTTCCAGCAACTTCATCACGTTGGCAGGACTGAAGAAGTGCATGCCCACCACGTCTTGAGGACGCTTGGTGAAGGATGCAATCTTGTTCACATCGAGCGTCGAAGTATTGGATGCCAAAATAGCACCGGGCTTCATCACTTCGTCGAGTTTCTTGAAGACAGCTTCTTTGACGCCCATCTCCTCAAAGACCGCCTCAATCACCAAGTCGGCTTGACCGATATCGTCATAGCTGAGCGTGGTTGACAACAAGGCCATGCGTTCATCGTATTTGGCCTGTTTGAGTTTGCCTTTTTTGACCTGGGACTCGTAGTTTTTGCGGATGGTGGCAAGCCCACGGTCCAGCGCATCTTGTTTCATCTCCAGCATCTTGACGGGGATGCCTGCATTCAAAAAATTCATTGAAATGCCGCCACCCATGGTGCCCGCACCAATCACCGCCACGCTTGCGATGGTGCGCTTGGGTGTGTCTTCAGGCACGTCGGCTATCTTAGAGGCCGCGCGGTCAGCGATGAAAATGTGACGCAAGGCACGGCACTCTGGCGTCATCATCAAGTTGGTGAAAATTTCACGCTCGGTGACCATGCCGTCGTCGAACTTTTGCCGGGTGGCGGCTTCAACCGCATCGACGCATTTGCCTGGCGCAGGAAAGTTCTTGGACATGCCCTTGACCATGTTGCGTGCGAACTGGAAGTAAGCATCTCCTTGGGGGTGCTTGCAGGGCAAGTTTTTGAGGAGGGGTTTGGCGGAGCCATCGGCATGCGCAGCGGCCACTTGACGGGCCAGAGCCAAAGCCTCTTCAGCCAAAGACTCGGCAGACGCGGCCATTTTGTCGAACAGTTTTTGGCCAGGCAGCATGGCCAGCATTTCGCTTTTGATCGGCTCGCCGCTGACAATCATGTTCAAAGCGGGTTCTACACCGATGGCGCGTGGCAAGCGCTGTGTGCCGCCGGCACCGGGAATCAAGCCCAACTTGACTTCAGGCAGTGCAATGCTCGCGCCTGGCGCTGCGATCCGGTAATGACAACCCAAAGCCAGCTCGAGACCGCCGCCCATGGCCACCGAATGGATGGCGGCGACCACCGGTTTGGCGGAATTTTCGCAAACCCGAATCACGCTCAACAAGTTAGGCTCTTGCGTCGCTTTGGATGAACCGAATTCTCGGATGTCCGCGCCACCCGAAAAGGCCTTGCCAGCACCGGTGATCACAATCGCTTTGATCGCACTGTCTGCATTGGCTTTGGCCACGCCATCAGCAATGCCGATGCGCGTCGACAATCCCAATCCGTTGACCGGTGGGTTCGCCATTGAAATCACTGCCACGTCGCCATGGACTTTGTATTCAGCGGTCATGCTGTTGTTCCTCTAAGTTGAAGCGATTGAAAAAGAACGAGCGTTCTATTTTTTAAATTTTAGGTGATCTGGGTCCCAGTGTCTGCGCCTTGAGTCGCAATTGAGACGATCAAACCTCCAGCCACTCTTTGCGGATGTAATGGTCAGCCCGGAGTGTGTCAGGTGTACCGTCAAACACAATGCTGCCATGCCCCATCACCAGTGCCCTGTCAGAAATGCTCATGGCAATGGTCAACTTTTGTTCGATCAATAAAACGGACAAGCCCTTTTGCTTGAGCGTTTGCAGGTATTGCCCAACCAGTTCCACAATTTTAGGGGCCAAGCCCTCGGTCGGCTCATCAATGATGATCAAATCCGGGTCGCCCATGAGCGTTCTGCACAGGGTCAACATTTGCTGCTCACCCCCCGACAAAACACCCGCTTCCGTATGCTGGCGTTCTTTCAATCGTGGAAACATCCCGTACATGTCGTCAAACGACCAGCGGCGGGGTTGGCCAAGCCTTTTTTGACCCAGCATTAAATTTTGATGCACCGTGAGTTTAGGGAAAATGTCCCGGTTTTCCGGGACGTAACCAATGCCCAGGTGGGCGATTTCAAATGTTTTTCGGCCTTGAATGTGTTGGCCCTTCCAGCTGATCTCGCCATCGCAATCGACCAAACCCATGATGGCCTTGGCCGTGGTCGATCTGCCAGAACCATTGCGCCCCAGCAAGGCCACGATCTGGCCCGGTTGCACATCAAAACTGACACCATGCAGAACATGGCTCTTGCCATAGTAGGCATGCAGCTTGTCTATTTTCAGCATCTCAATGCCCTCCCAACAAGGCGCCCGGCGCTGGCGCACCCAGGTAAGCCTCTTGCACTTTCGGATTGGCACGAACCGCTTCGGGTTCATCGAAGGCGATGACCTCGCCATAAACGACCACCGCAATTTTGTCAGCCAGGCCAAAAACCACGCCCATGTCATGCTCCACGGTCAGCAGGGTTTTGCCTTCCGTGACAGATTTGATCAGGCTGATGAAGCGGCTGGTTTCACTCTTGCTCATGCCGGCAGTCGGCTCGTCTAACAAAATGACATCGGATCCACCGGCAATGGTGATGCCGATTTCCAAAGCACGCTGTTCCGCATAGGTGAGGTTCATGGCAATGACGTCGCGTTTTTTGTCCAGCTTGATCATGTGCAGCAATTTTTCAGCGAGGTCATTGGCATCTCGAAGACCGGATAAAAATTGGAAGCAAGTGTATTTGTAGCCCAAGCGCCACAACACCGCACAGCGTAAATTTTCAAACACACTCAACTTCGGAAAGATATTGGTGATTTGAAAACTGCGCGATAAGCCCATGCGGTTGATTTCGTAGGGCTTTTTATGGGCAATGGATTGGCCATTGAGCAAAATCTCACCGCTGGTGGGACCAAAGCGGCCGCTGATCAAATTGAAAAGTGTTGATTTGCCTGCGCCATTCGGACCAATGATGGCGATGCGCTCTCCGGCATTAACGGCCAAATTGACACCGCGAATAATTTCAGTCTTGCCGAAACTTTTTTGAAGATTTTTGAGTTCCAGTGCGTAAGCCATCACGCAGCCTCCCTGCGTTTGATTTCGTTCTCAATTTCGGTTTGGATGTGACCCCATTCACGCACATAGTGCCGACGCACGACTTCAAACAAACCCAGTCCTGTGACCAAGACCAAACCAGCCCCGACCCAACTGTCAATGCCTTTGGCATTGAGGGACACACCCATGAATTTCAAGGTGTCGCCCATGGCGTCATTCAGTTGCAAGTGGTAGATCATCTCGATCATGGCGCCCGCGCCGGTCAACATCAACAAGCCGGTCAGCACCAAACCCAGGTAACTCATTGCAATTTGGCGCAACTTGCCAAAGGCAGCCACCCGCAGATTCATCATCAGCAAACTGGCAAAGCCACCTGGCGCATAGATCACCATAAACAGAAACACCAAGCCCAAATAAAGCAACCAGGCCTTGGTGAACTCCGACAGCAACACAAAAGCAATCACCATCAAGATCGCCCCCAAAATAGGACCGAAGAAGAAAGTGGCGCCGCCCAAAAAGGTGAACAGCAAATAGGCGCCTGATCGGCCAGCGCCTACCACTTCGGCGGTCACAATTTCAAAATTCAAGGCGCTCAAGCCCCCCGCAATGCCGGCAAAAAAACCGGCAATGATGAAGGAAAAATAGCGCACGCGCTGGGTGTTGTAACCGATGAACTCCACCCGCTCAGGGTTGTCGCGCACCGCATTCAAAATGCGGCCCAAGGGCGTTTGGGTGAAGGCATACATCAAAGCCACGCAAACAAAGGTGTAGATCGCAATCAGGTAGTAAATCTGAATTTGCGGCCCAAAGGTGATCCCCAAGAAGGCTTCACCTGAAACCCGGTTGCCAGAGACACCCGCTTCGCCGCCAAAGAACTCGGAAAACATCAAGGACATGGCAAACACCAGTTCGGCCACGCCCATGGTGATCATGGCAAACGGCGTGCCCGATTTGCGGGTTGTGACATAACCGAGCAAGATGGCAAAACCCATGCCGGCCAGCCCGCCGACCATCGGCACCAGACTCACGGGCAAATGCAGGGTGCCGGCCGTCACCATGTTCAAGGCATGAATGGCCATGTAAGCGCCCAAGCCGGTGTAGACCGCATGGCCAAAACTGAGCATGCCGCCCTGCCCCAGCAAAATGTTGTAGGACAGACAGGCAATGATGGCAATGCCCATTTGCGCCAACATGGTGGCCGACAACTGGCTGGTGAAAATCAAAGGCGCCACCAGCATCACCAAGGCAAAAAGCCCCCAAATGATCCAGCGAGCCAAGTTGTAGGGTTTGAATGTGTAAAAGCTGCTCATTGTTTAACCCTCCCTCGTACCCAAAAGTCCCTTGGGACGGAAGATCAAAATCAAGACCAAAAACAGGTAAGGCAAGATGGGCGCGACTTGGGAGAGCGTGAGTTTCACAATCGAATTACCGCGCGCCGCTTCACTCAAGCTCAAGCCCAATTGGTCAGCCAGGCTGATGAAGGAGTAGTCAAATGCCACCGCAAAAGTTTGTATCACGCCAATCAGCACCGAAGCCAAAAATGCGCCGGACAGGGAGCCCATACCGCCCACCACCACCACCACAAAAATAACCGAGCCCACCGTCGCGGCCATGGCCGGTTCGGTGACAAAGGTGCTTCCGCCGATCACACCCGCCAAGCCGGCCAAGCCAGTGCCCGCACCAAAGACCAACATGAAAACACGTGGCACGTTGTGGCCCAAGGATTCGGCCATTTCCGGATGGGTCAAGGCCGCTTGAATGACCAAGCCAATGCGGGTGCGGGTGAGCAGCAACCACAGGCTCAAAAGCATCAACAAGGCCACCAGCATCATGAAACCGCGGGTGGCAGGAAAGGGGGAGCACACGACTCGGATCGCCGCGTCAGCACTGCTGCACAGCTCAGCCGGTGCCGCGCCCCAGAGCAGGCTCAGGCCTTGAACGGAATGGTTGATCAAGGTGAATGCTGCGCCGCGCAGCATCTGCGGTGGACTGAACTCCACAGCCGTTCGGCCCCAAACCAACTGGATGAGTTCCAAAATGATGTAGGACAAACCAAAGGTCACCAGCAGCTCGGGCACATGACCGAACTTGTGCACCTTGCGCAGGGTGAGCCGCTCTACCATCGCGCCGCAAGCGCCGACCAGCAAGGGAGCAAGGACCAGGGCGGGCCAAAATCCCACCCAAGCGGCGATGGTGTAACCGAAATAGGCCCCCACCATGTAAAAGGAAGCATGCGCAAAATTGAGCACACCCATCATGCTGAAAATCAACGTCAGCCCAGAACTGAGCATGAAGAGCAACAGCCCGTAACTGAGGCCATTGAGCATGGAGATGATGAAAAACTCCATAAAAAACTTTCCAGGCCCAACAACGGCCTAACTGCGTTACCGAAAGCCAAGCCCTCTAAATGAAGGACTCGCCCACTCCAAAGAAAAGGCCCGAAACACCCAGGTGAATCGGGCCCCCACAAACTCAAGCCAAAGGGCTGGATCAGCCTGGGCGCTTCATCTGGCAGCTGGTTGGCGTGCTTGAAACATAAGAGGGGTATTCTTTCACAGGGGCCAGAGTCATGGTGGTGTTCTCTGGGCTGTAAGGGAATTTTTTATCGGCTTTTTGCCAGACCGTCATGTACAAAGGCTGTTGCAACTGGTGATCGGTTTTGCGCATTTCAACTTCGCCGTTGAAGTTTTGGTACTTCAAACCTTCCATCGCCGCGGCCACCTTGACCGGATCTGTGGACTTGGCTTTGGCCATGGCTTGACCCAAAGCGTTGTAGATGGAAATCACAGTGCCCACATAAAAGTCGTCATTGAACTTGGTCTTGAACTCGGCCATCCATTTGGTCATGTCGCCGCCCATGTTGTAGTGGGCGTAAGCGATTTGGTAGACGCGACCGGCACCCGAAGTGCCCAGCGCAGTCGGTGTTCCGGTCACACCGGTGTAATAGGTGTAGAACTTGCCGGTGTAACCGCCTTCGTTGGCTGCTTTGACCAGCAATGACAGGTCAGAGCCCCAATTGCCTGTGATCACGGTATCTGCGCCAGCCGCTTTGATCTTGGCGATATAGGGGGCGAAGTCACGCACTTGGGCCAAGGGGTGGTAGTCCTCGCCCACGATTTGAATGTCTGGACGCTTGCGTGACAGGTTTTCCTTGGCGTACTTAGCCACCTGCTGACCGTGCGAATAGTTCTGGTTGAAGAGGTACAGCTTTTTGACGTCTTTATCACCTTGCATGAAGGTTGTCATGGCTTCCATCTTCATGGAGGTATCGGCATCGAAACGGAAATGCCAGTAACTGCATTTGCTGTTGGTGAAGTCAGGATCCACGGCGGCAAAGTTCAAGAAAACGACCTCCTTACCCGGGTTGCGTTCGTTGTGCTTGTTGACCGCTTCGATCAAAGCGCCCGCGACCGAAGAGCCGTTGCCTTGGGTGATGTAACGCACGCCTTGGTCCAAGGCGGATTTCAAGGCATTCAAGCTCTCGGCGGGGCTGAGCTTGTTGTCAATGCCAATGACTTCGAAATTCACGCCAGCGGGATTTTTGTTGCCACTGAATTTTTCAGCAAAAAACTGAAAGCTCTTGAGTTCGTTGATGCCCACAGGGCCCATCAAACCCGACAAGGGATCGATCCAAGCGATTTTGACGGTCTCGCCTTTTTGAGCGAAGGCACTGGCAGCGCAAAGGGCTAAGCCCGCGAAAACAACAGAACGAACAGCGAATTTCATTTGATAACTCCAAGTACAACAGAATGCAAGGAGCCTAACGCTTTTGAATGAGCAGACTCCTCGGTGTTTGCCCTAGTCGATATCACCCTTGTGACTTGCCCTGCGGCCAGTGCAGCTGGGTTGTCAAGGGTTCAGGCTCTTCACAATCCGGGCAGTTTGTAGTCGGCCAATTGCTCGCGCAATTGGGTCTTGAGCATCTTGCCTGTCGCTCCCAAGGGGATCGCTTCGACGAAAACCGCATCATCGGGAATTTGCCATTTGGCTGTCTTGCCTTCAAAGAAAGCCATCAGCGCATCCCGCGTCAACTCTGCGCCTGGTTTTTTCACAACGCAGAGGATGGGGCGCTCATCCCACTTGGGGTGCTTGACGCCGATACACGCTGCGATGGCTACCGCTGGATGCGACATGGCGATATTTTCAATGTCAATCGAGCTGATCCACTCGCCGCCGGACTTGATGACGTCTTTGCTGCGGTCTGTGATTTGCATGAAACCGTCTTCATCGATGGTGGCCACATCCCCCGTCGGAAACCATCCATCGACCAAGGGCGATGCGCCCTCTTGCTTGAAATATTCACGCACAACCCAAGGACCTTTGACCAGCAAGTCGCCAAATGCGCGGCCATCATGCGGGAGCGCATGGCCAGCGTCATCCACGATTTTCATGTCAATGCCAAAAATGGCGCGACCCTGTTTGAGTCGAATTTTCATTTGCGCATCGGCCGGCAAATTCAGGTGTTTGTTTTTCAAGGTGCACAGCGTGCCCAGGGGGCTCATCTCGGTCATTCCCCAAGCGTGAAGCACATCGACGTTGTAGTCAGTTCGGAAGGATTCGATCATGGCCGGCGGGCAGGCCGAGCCGCCAATCACTGTGCGGGTCAATGTTGAAAACTTCAGGTCCAGGGGCTTCATGTGGCTCAGCAGCATTTGCCAAACGGTTGGCACACCGGCAGCGAAGGTCACGCCTTCGGCCTCCATCAATTCGTAAACCGACTTGCCATCCAGGGCCGGACCCGGAAAGACCAGCTTGGCGCCGGTCATGGCGGCGCTATAAGGAATGCCCCATGCGTTGACATGGAACATGGGTACGACGGGCAAAATGGCATCACGGGCCGAAATGCACATCACGTCCGGCAAAGCCGCTGCAAAGGCATGCAAGATGGTGGAGCGGTGGCTGTACAGCGCCGCCTTGGGATGGCCTGTCGTGCCACTGGTGTAGCACATGCTGGATGCCAAGTTTTCATCCAGTTCAGGCCAGTCGTAAAGATCAGACTCTTTGGCAATCCAGGCTTCGTAACTGGTCAGGCCAGGGATGGCCGTATCCTGCGGTAGTTTGTCTGCATCGCACAATGCAATCCAATGCTGAACTGTGGTGCATTTGGCGTGAATGGCCTGCACGATGGGCAAAAATGTCATGTCAAAGCACAGCACGGTGTCTTCGGCGTGGTTGGCTATCCAGGCAATTTGTTCGGGATGCAAACGCGGATTGATGGTGTGCAACACCCGACCAGACCCGCTGACCCCAAAATAAAGCTCCAGGTGGCGGTAGCCATTCCAGGCCAGTGTGGCCACCCGATCGCTTGGGGCGAGGGTGAATTTATCCAACGCATTGGCCACCTGTTTAGATCGCAAAGCCACATCCGACCAGGTGTAACGATGGACATCACCTTCAACCCGACGAGAAACAACTTCACCGTCGCCGTGGTGCCGCTGGGCAAAATCAATCAGAGAAGAAATCAGCAAAGACTGCTGTTGCATCAAACCGAACATGGACCGTTCCTTACAAGTTTCAAGAATTTGGCACCGTTTTTAACACGCCCGCCAAGCCCGCCAAGGCGCAAACCCATTTAAACCTTGGGACTTTGCATAACACCGACAATCGACACCCATGAGCGCTGCACATCACAATGAATCTCAAAACTGGGTGTGGAACCACCGCTTTGCCAACTTGGGTGAGGACTTTGGGACCCTCATTCATCCTACCCCCTTGCCTGCGGTTCACTGGATACACAAAAACCACCGCTTGCTTCAGGAACTGGGATGGCCAACCGAAGGCTTGAACAGCCCAGACGCCTTGCTGGCTTTCAGTGGTTGCGCCCTACCGCAAGGCGCCCAACCCTTTGCGAGTGTTTACAGCGGTCACCAGTTTGGCGTGTGGGCCGGTCAACTGGGGGATGGGCGCGCGATCACATTGGGTGATGTCGATTCCGTCCAGGGTTCGCAAGAAATTCAGCTCAAAGGTGCGGGGCCTACACCGTACTCACGTCGCGGCGATGGCCGAGCCGTTTTGCGCTCCAGCATCCGGGAGTACTTGTGCAGCGAAGCCATGCATGGCCTGGGCATACCCACCACCCGTGCGCTGTGTTTGACCGGCTCGCCGCAGCCCATACACCGCGAGGAAGTGGAGACGGCCGCCGTCGTCACGCGCGCAGCGCCCAGTTTTCTGCGCTTTGGTCACTTTGAGCATTTTTCTGCGGTACAACACCAGCTGCAACTTCAACAACTGGCAGACCACGCCCTTTCGGTGCATCTGCCCGAATGCCAAGCCAGAGCCCAAGCGGGTGAGCACCAAGGCAATATTTACGCCGTGATGCTGCAGACGGTTTGCGATCGCACCGCACACATGGTGGCGCAGTGGCAGGCCGTTGGTTTTTGCCATGGTGTGATGAACACCGACAACATGAGCATTCTGGGCCTGACCTTGGATTACGGGCCTTTTCAGTTTTTGGATGGCTTCAATCCTCGTCACATCTGCAATCACACCGACAGTCAAGGGCGCTACGCCTACCATCGTCAGCCCCATGTGGCTTACTGGAATCTTTTTTGTCTGGGTCAGGCCCTCGCGCCCTTGATCAACGACCAGGAGCTGACGCTTTCGGTGCTGGAAAGTTACAAGCGCAGCTTTGCCAAGGCTTTGGACCAAGCCATGGCCCTCAAACTGGGCATTGCCAACCGCGAGCTGACCGACCTCTTGCTGCAGATGATGGCCAAAGAACAAGTGGACTACACGGTATTTTGGCGGCGATTGAGCCAGGCTGTCGCTGCGCAAGGCGAACAAACGCAGGCGACTGGATCTGCTTGGACCCCTGTACGCGATCTTTTTCTCGACCGACCTGCATGGGATGCTTGGCAACATGATTACCTTCAGTGTTTGCGTGAACAGGATGTGGCTCGAACAGGGCAATCCATGTTGGCGCACAACCCCAAATTTGTGTTGCGCAACCATTTGGCGGAGATCGCCATCCGCCAGGCGAAATCAGGTGACTTCACAGAGGTCGACACCCTGATGACTTTGTTACAGTCTCCCTTCGAAGAACATCCCGAATACGAAACCTATGCCCAATTGCCCCCGGCATGGGCATCTTCCATTGAAATCAGTTGCTCATCATGAACTCACCACTGCCTCAAACCGATGCCGAATGGCGTGCCCATCTTGTTGCCAAAGGCGCAGAACCCCTGGCCTTTGAAGTCACCCGTCATGCCGCCACCGAACGCCCGTTCACTGGCAAGCACGACAGCCAATGGCAAAAAGGGCAGTACCGCTGCATCTGTTGCGACGCTGAATTGTTCAGCTCAGAGACCAAATTCGATGCCGGATGCGGTTGGCCCAGTTTTTACCAGGCAGCGCATGAAGGCGCCATTGTCGACCGCGTCGACCGCACCCATGGCATGGTGCGTGTGGAATCCTTATGCGCTCAATGCGGCGCCCATTTAGGTCATGTATTCGAAGACGGACCCCAACCAACAGGATTGCGCTACTGCATGAATTCGGCGTCGCTGGATTTCACGCCTGGCCATCCGCCTGAATCCACATGAAATTTTTACTGGACTTGTTTCCCATATTGCTGTTTTTTGTCACCTACAAACTCAGTGACATTTACATGGCCACAGGCGTTTTAATGGCAGCTACTCTGGTTCAGACAGCGGTGATGTATGGGATGCAGCGCAAACTGGCCACCATGCAAAAAATCACTGTGGTCTTGGTCATGGGCTTTGGGGCCTTAACGCTCGGATTGCATGACGAACGCTTTATCAAATGGAAACCTACCCTGCTTTACGCCATCTTGACGGTGACCTTGCTGGTTGGCCATTGGATTTTGAAAAAAAACTTCCTCAAATCCTTGTTAGGCAGCCAACTGGTCTTGCCTGACCGTGTTTGGCACCGGCTGAATCTGTCCTGGATGGTCTACTGTATTTTCATGGCCTCCATCAATGCCTATGTTGCCAGCTATTTTTCAACAGAAGAATGGGTCAATTTCAAACTCTGGGGCTATGTATTCCCCTTGGTTTTTATCGTGGCCCAAGGGGTTTACATTGCCCAGCATTTACCCCAAGAAGAAACGCCATGAACCCTGTTTTGCCTCTGACCGAACAAATCCACCAACGACTGGCTGACAAACTGCAAACCACCCATTTGGAGGTGATGGATGAAAGCCACTTGCACGCGGGCCACGCGGGCGCATCGCCCACAGGCTCCGGCTCGCATCTGCGGGTCAAAATTGCTTCACCTTTGTTTACAACGGTCAGCCGGGTCCAGCGTCATCGGCTTGTGTATGATGCGGTGCAAGATTTCATCGACCAAGGTTTGCATGCCCTGGCCATCGAGGTGGTTTAAGTACCGATGCGCTTATTTTTTTTCGATTATTCAAGGTTCCACATGAAGAAAACACTTTTGACCCTGGCCGTTTTGGCTGCAGTCAGCCTGCCCGTTTGGGCGCAAAACATAGCCCTCGTCAATGGCAAACCTGTGCCCTCTTCGCGCGTTGAAGCGCTCAAGCAGCAAGTTGAGCGCTCGGGTCGTCCGGTCACCCCTGAGATGATGGGGCAGATCAAAGAAGAATTGATTGCGCGTGAGATCTTCATGCAAGAGGCCCGCAAGCGGGGCCTCGATGCCACTGAAGACTATAAAAATCAACTTGAAATGGCCCGTCAGTCTTTGCTGATTCGTGAGTTATTTGCCGATTTTCAAAAGAAAAATCCGGTGACCGATGCAGACATCCAATCAGAATACGATAAATTTGCCGCGGCCAATGGCGGCAAGGAATTTCGCGCCCGCCACATCCTGGTCGAGAAAGAAGACGAGGCTTTGGATTTGATCGCGCAAATCAAAAAAGGCGGCAGTTTTGAAGAGTTGGCCAAAAAGGCCTCCAAAGACCCAGGCTCCGGTGCCAATGGTGGCGATCTGGACTGGGCCGCTGCGGGCAGTTATGTGGCGGAGTTCTCTGCTGCGATGATCAAATTGAAAAAAGGTCAAATGACCGACGCACCGGTCAAAACACAATTTGGCTTTCACATCATCCGCGTCGATGATGTGCGAGAAGCCCAGTTGCCTAAGCTGGAAGAAGTCAAGCCGCAAATTACCCAACAGTTGCAACAACAGAAAATTGCCAAGTACCAAGAGTCCTTGCGCAGCAAAGCCAAAATTCAGTGATGGCCTTTGAGCCCTGTACAAGAACGCGACCCCGGTCGCGTTTTTACTTGGAGGCTTCCCCCTGCGCTTCGCAAAGCCTTTTTGCGCAAGCACATGACTTCATGGCGCACACGTCACCTGTGCATTGTTGTTGAGTCTGCTTGTCATTGACAGGCTGCGCAGACGTGCAAAGCACCGCTGGTTTGCCAAGGAACGGGGCCATCATGGGGTGGCAGGAACTGGTAGTGCGTTTTCGTTCCACTGCCAGTGCGTCAAGGTGTATTGGTTTTGAAGATTTCTCCACACCGTCACGGCGGCGCTTCTTGACAATCCCTGCTCCAAGACAGTCACATGCATTTGAAAATTCTGACCTTCAACAACCTGGGTTTGAGCCGCCTTCACGTCTTTGTAAATCAATCGCGAATGCGTGTGTATGGCGTGACGCTGGACCGCAAAGCGAGCCGCTTCCTGCACGTCTTGGCTGAAGGGATCAGTCTCAGTCCAACCCCCAGCCTGAACCGCCAAGCTGTCACGGGTCTGGCTCGGTGCTGTGGGTGGTGATGCAGAGGGTGGTGGAGGTGAGCAAGCCATCAGGGACCCCAGCGACATCAGCAACAAGCCCCTGCGCCCGCCACGGCGTTCAGGCATCAGCCCACCCATTTGCGTGCGTTTTGCCAAAGGCGCAGCCAAGGGCTGTAGGCATTCAGGTCACCGCTTGTCCAGCTCATTTGGATGTTGCGGACAACGCGCTCAGGGTGCGGCATCATTGCCGTGAAACGACCGTCGGCCGTCGTGACGGCCGTGAGTCCCCCTTCACTGCCGTTGGGGTTGAATGGGTACTGCGCAGTGGCCCGTCCATGGTTGTCCACAAAGCGCATGGCGCCAACAACCCTTGCCGCATTGCCGCGGTGTTTGAAGTTGGCATATCCCTCTCCATGCGCCACGGCAATAGGCAGACGACTGCCCGCCATACCGGCTAAGAATAAACTCGGTGACGGGAGAATTTCCACCATCGACAAGCGCGCTTCAAAGCGCTCGCTCTGGTTGGCCGTGAAGCGAGGCCAATCCTGCGCACCCGGGATAATCTCCGCCAGCTCGGCAAACATCTGACAGCCGTTGCACACGCCCAGCGCAAAGGTGTCTGCACGAGCAAAAAAGCTTTTGAACTGATCGGCCAAGGCCGGGTTGAAGGTGATGCTTCGCGCCCAGCCGATGCCCGCGCCGAGCGTGTCGCCGTAGCTGAAGCCCCCGCAAGCAACCAGGCCTTGGAAGTCTTTCAGTCGTGCACGACCCGATTGCAAATCAGTCATGTGCACGTCATGGGCTTCAAAACCAGCGGTATGAAAGGCATAGGCCATTTCCACATGCGAGTTCACACCCTGCTCACGAAGAATGGCCACTTTCGGACGGGATCGATTGATGAAAGGCGCAGCCACATCGAGGGTGGCGTCAAAACGCAAGTCCACCTGCATGCCGGGGTCACTGGCCAAGCCTGCGGCGGCATGTTCGGCATCTGCGCAGGCAGGGTTGTCGCGTTGCCGGGCAATTTTCCAGCTCACACTGTCCCAGACTTGGTGCAAGTCTTCCAGCGTCGCAGAAAATACTTCTTTGGCATCCCGCCAGACACTCAAAGCGCCCTGCCCTGAGCTCAGGCTCGCGTTGGCGGGGCGGGTTTTGCCAATCACATGGCTGTGCTTGGACAAACTGTGGTCTCGCAAAATTTGCAGCACCTTGCCACGGTCGGCTGTGTGCACTTGCACAACGACGCCCAACTCTTCGTTGAAGAGCGCCTTCAGCGTCAATTCTTCGCGTCGACCGCTGACTTGGTGGGCCCAGTTTTTCGCGTCACCATGGTCTGCTCGGCTGTCGGTGATGCCATCGCCTTCGGTCATCAACATGTCCAGGTTCAGCGCCACGCCCACGTGTCCTGCAAAGGCCATTTCGGCCACAGCAGCCAATAACCCACCGTCACTGCGGTCGTGGTAGGCCAGCAGCAAACCTTGTGCGCGCAAAGCATTGATGGCCTTGACCAAATTCACCAAGTCTTGCACAGCATCCAGATCCGGCACACGGTCACCAAATTGAGCGAGTGTCTGCCCCAAAATGGAGCCGCCCATCCGATTTTGGCCTCGGCCTAAATCGATCAAAACCAAGCTGGTGTCCTCGTTGTCGATCAATTGCGGGGTCAAGGTGCCACGCACATCTTTCAATGAAACGAAGGCGCTGACAATCAAGCTGACGGGCGAAGTCACTTGGCGGGTCTCGCTGCCAGAGGACCACTGCGTGCGCATGGACAGGCTGTCTTTGCCAACCGGTATGGACACGCCCAAAGCGGGGCACAGTTCCAAGCCCACGGCCTTGACCGTTTCATACAGCGCAGCGTCTTCTCCGGGCTCGCCACAGGCCGCCATCCAGTTGGCGCTGAGCTTGACGCGATCCAACTCGATGGGCGCCGCCAACAAATTGGTGAGGGCTTCGGCTACCGCCATGCGACCGGAGGCTGGCGCATCCAGGGCGGCCAGCGGGGTGCGCTCACCCATGCTCATGGCTTCACCGGCAAAGCCTTGGTAATCGGCCAAGGTCACCGCCACGTCGGCAACCGGCACTTGCCAGGGGCCGACCATTTGGTCGCGGTGCGTCATCCCGCCGACAGAGCGGTCACCGATGGTGATCAAAAAGCGCTTGGAGGCCACGGTGGGGTGACTCAGAACACCCACCACGGCATCCTGCAAGGTCACACCGGTCAAGTCCATGGCCGCAGACGAGCGGGTGACAGTGGTGACATCACGGTGCATTTTGGGCGGCTTGCCCAACAGCACATCCATGGGCATGTCCACAGGTCTGCCGCCTGGGCTTAGCAAATCATCCAGCACCAATTGGCGCTCTTGCGTTGCCACGCCCACCACGGCAAACGGACAACGCTCGCGCTCGCAAAAGGCTTGGAATTGCGGCAAGGATGCTGGCGCAATGGCCAGCACGTAACGCTCTTGGCTTTCGTTGGACCAAATCTCTTTGGGTGCGAGTCCAGACTCCTCCAAGGGCACGGCGCGCAGATCGAAACGCGCGCCACGACCCGCATCGTTGGTCAGTTCGGGAAAGGCGTTGGACAAGCCCCCTGCGCCCACGTCATGGATGGCCAAAATCGGATTGGCTTCGCCTTGCGCCCAGCAGTGGTTGATCACCTCTTGCGCGCGCCGCTCGATCTCGGGGTTGCCGCGCTGCACCGAGTCAAAATCCAGATTGGCGGCGTTGGTACCGCTGGCCATGGAGCTGGCCGCGCTGCCGCCCATGCCAATGCGCATGCCGGGGCCGCCCAGTTGAATCAACAAACTGCCCGCCGGAAATTCGATCTTGTGGGTTTGCCCAGCGTCGATCTGGCCCAGCCCGCCCGCGATCATGATGGGCTTGTGGTAACCGCGCTGCACACCGTCCACAGTCTGCTCGTATTCGCGAAAGTAACCCAGCAAATTGGGGCGACCGAACTCGTTGTTGAAGGCCGCGCCTCCCAGTGGGCCTTCGGTCATGATCTGCAAAGCGCTGGCGATGTGCTCGGGCTTGCCGCCTGCTTCATCAGACATCCCGCCCCACAGTTTGGACACGGTAAAACCCGTCATACCCGCCTTGGGCTTGGAGCCGCGCCCGGTCGCGCCCTCGTCGCGAATCTCGCCACCCGCACCGGTTGATGCGCCGGGAAAAGGCGAAATCGCCGTCGGGTGGTTGTGGGTTTCCACCTTCATCAGGACGTGGTGCACCGCATTTTCGGCTTGGTAAGCGGCTCCTTGGGCGCTGCTGCGGGCCACAAAGCGCTGGACCGTATGGCCCTGCATCACCGAAGCATTGTCCGAGTAGGCCACCACCGTGTGCTGCGGGTTGCGCTGATGGGTGTTGCGGATCATGCCAAACAGGGTTTGCTCCTGCGGCACGCCATCGATGGTGAATTGGGCATTGAAAATTTTGTGTCGGCAATGCTCGCTGTTGGCCTGGGCAAACATCATCAACTCCACATCAGTGGGGTTGCGCTGCAGGTCGGTGAAGGCCTTGACCAAGTAGGCGATCTCATCATCGGCCAACGCCAGGCCCCAGTCTTTGTTGGCCGCTTCCAATGCTTTTTGGCCCATTTCAGGACCACCGCCCAGTACATCCACATGCGCCATGGGCGCAGGCTCGAGTGCGGTGAACAAGGCCGCTGCCTCAGCGCGACTGACCATGGCCGACTCGGTCATGCGGTCGTGCAGGGCAGTGGCCACGTGGGACAAGTGTTCGGCGGTCAATTTGGCCGTGCCCAGCAAACCCGCCTTCAGGCTCAAACGGTATTCCGTCAGCCGCTCCACACGGCGGATCTCAAAGCCACAGTTGCGGGCGTTATCGGTGGCTTTGGAAGCCCAAGGGGACACCGTACCGATGCGAGGACTGACCACCATCGCGGGACCATCGGTGGGCCCAACATAGGGCTCACCATAGGTCAGCAAGGCCGAAAGGGTTTGCTTTTGGGCATCCGCCAGGGGTTGCACCGTGGCAACCAGATGCACATACCGGGCGGCAATGCCTTGAATATGCGGCGAAATCTTTACCAAACGGGGCAAAAGCTGGGCCATGCGAAAGTCGCTCAGGGCGCTGGCGCCTTCGAAAGTCGTGATGTGCAGGGACACGGTGTGGCCTTGTGAAGAGACAAGAAAAAAACAGCACCGGGGCCGCTGACTGGGGCTGACCGGAAGGCTTGTATTTTAACTGGGGAAAGCCTGCAATTTCGCTTGAACCAAACCCAATGGGATAATCCAACCCATGACCATCACCATCAAAACCGCCCAAGACATTGAAGGCATGCGCGTGGCCTGCCGCTTGGCCTCCGAAGTGCTTGACTACATTGAGCCTTTCATCAAACCCGGCATCACCACCAACGAGATCGACAAGCTCTGCCATGACTACATGGTCGATGTGCAGCAGTGCATCCCCGCTCCGCTCAATTACGCGCCTGGCGGTTACAAGCCCTACCCCAAGTCGATCTGCACCTCGATCAACCACCAGGTCTGCCATGGCATTCCCAACGACAAGCCTCTCAAAAAAGGCGACGCGCTCAACATTGACATCACCACCATCAAAAATGGCTGGCATGGCGACACCAGCCGCATGTTCATGGTGGGCGATGCATCCATTGCCGCCAAGCGGCTGGCCAAATTGACCTACGAAGCCATGTGGAAAGGCATTGAGCAGGTCAAACCCGGCGCCCACTTGGGGGATATCGGTCATGCCATTCAGAAATTTGCCGAAGGCCATGGATTTTCAGTCGTGCGCGAGTTTTGTGGTCACGGCATAGGCCGTGGTTTTCACGAAGAACCCCAAGTTCTGCACTACGGCAAGCCGGGAACGCTGGTGCAACTTGTGCCTGGCATGATTTTCACCATCGAGCCGATGATCAATGCGGGCAAGAAGGAGATCAAAGAAATGGGCGACGGCTGGACCATCGTCACCAAAGACCATTCTTTGTCAGCGCAATGGGAGCACACGGTGGTGGTCACTGAAACGGGCTACGAAGTACTCACCCTGTCTGCGGGAAGCCCGGCCATGCCGGATTTCATCACCCCACAAGCCGCTTGACATGACTGCTTTGGCCTTGCTGCGCGAAGCGTACAAACGCGACAAAGCCGCGCTGCTGCAACATTTGGCTGACTGCAAAGCCACTACGCGACGGCTGCCATCCACACTGCACAAGTTGGCCTTGTTGGTTGACAACCTGTTGATTGAGCTGTGGCAACAAGCCGGATTTACCGATGATGTTTGCCTTGTGGCCGTGGGCGGTTTTGGACGGGGTGAGTTGTTCCCTCACTCTGATGTAGACGTCCTGGTGCTTCTGCCAGCAGAACAATCTCCAGAACATACGCCGGCATTGCAAGCGCAACTGGAACGCTTTATCGGCAGTTGCTGGGATGTGGGCCTGGAGATTGGCGCCAGTGTGCGGACCGTGAGTGAATGTTTGAGCGAATCGGTCAAAGACATCACGGTCCAAACTTCGCTGCTCGAAGCGCGGAAAATAACAGGCCCCGACAAGCTCTTCGCTGAATTTGAAAACAAGTACCGAGCAGCCATGGACCCGCAGGCCTTTTATGTGGCCAAAACACTGGAGTTGAATCAACGGCATACCAAATTTGAAGACACGCCTTATGCTTTGGAGCCCAACTGCAAAGAGTCACCCGGCGGCTTGCGTGATTTGCAAATCATTTTGTGGGTGGCACGCGCAGCAGGTTTGGGACAAAGCTGGGATGAGTTGGCCCTCAAAGGGCTGGCCACGCCCTTGGAAGCCCGACAAATTAAACGCAACGAATCCCTGCTCGGATTGATTCGTGCAAGACTTCATTTGATTTCCAAACGCCGTGAAGACCGCTTGGTATTTGATTTGCAAACAGCGGTGGCCGAGTCCTTTGGCTTCAGTGCTGAACAAACACCCGATGGCCGATTGGCCCAGCGTGCCAGCGAAAAGCTGATGCGCGAATATTATTGGGCCGCCAAAGCGGTCACTCAACTCAATCAAATCTTGCTGCTCAACATTGAGGACCGCCTGCAGATTGACCGGGGAGACACGGCCTCCGATTTGCGGCCGCTGAACCCGCGTTTTTTTGAAAAATCGGGCCTGCTTGAAATCGCCACAGACGATCTGTACCAACGCCATCCGCACGCCATTTTGGAAACCTTCGAGTTGTACCAAACGACTGTCGGCATCAAGGGCTTGTCTGCAAGAACATTGCGCGCACTCTACAACGTGCGTCCGATCATGAACGGCAAATTCCGCAATGACCCCGTCAACCGGCAGACGTTCTTGCGGATCTTGCAGCAACCACAAGGACTGACGCACGCCATTCGTCTGATGAACCAGACGTCGGTGCTGGGCCGCTATTTGTGGGTTTTCCGTCGCATTGTGGGTCAGATGCAGCATGATTTGTTTCATGTCTACACGGTCGACCAGCACATCTTGATGGTGTTGCGTAACGCTCGGCGCTTTTTCATGGCGGAGCATGCGCACGAATACCCGTTTTGTTCGCAATTGGCAGCGGGCTGGGACAAACCATGGATCTTGTTCATTGCAGCGCTGTTTCACGACATTGCCAAAGGCCGTGGCGGTGACCACTCCAAACTGGGCATCAGCGAGGCACTGACCTTTTGTAAACATCACCTAATTGACCAGCAAGACAGTCAGCTGATCGCATTTTTGGTGGGTGAGCACCTGACCATGAGCCATGTGGCGCAAAAAGAAGACTTGAGCGACCCCGATGTCATCTCCGCTTTTGCCAAGCGCGTAGGCAACGAACGGCAATTGACCGCTTTGTACCTTTTGACTGTCGCCGATATCCGGGGCACCAGTCCCAAGGTTTGGAATGCCTGGAAAGGCAAACTCCTGGAAGACTTGTACAAACTCACTTTGCGCGTGCTGGGCGGCCGGGCACCTGATGCCAATGCTGTCATCGAGTCACGTAAGCGTGAAGCCTTGGTGGAACTGGCGCTGCATGCCGAACCCCATGAGGGCCACAAGGCCCTTTGGGAAACGCTGGATGTGGGCTACTTCATGCGTCACGATGCCAGCGACATCGCTTGGCATGCCCGTCAATTGTCGCGCCATGCCGCATTGGACACACCCAGCGTGAACCACGACAAACACGCTAAAACCATTGTGCGTGCCCGCATTTCTCCTTTGGGTGAAGGCATGCAGGTCGTGGTTTACACACCCGATCAGGTGGATCTGTTTGCCCGGATATGCGGCTTTTTTGACCAGTATGGTTTGAGTATTTTGGACGCCAAAATCCACACCACTCGCAATGGTCATGCTTTAGACACGTTTCAGGTCATCACCCCGCACATGGCTGAACAATACCGCGAATTGATTTCGATGGTCGAGTCAGAATTAGCCAAAACCTTGTCGAGTCAGGCCCCCCTGCCCTTGCCGGTCAAAGGACGGCTGTCGCGCCGAGTGAAAAGCTTCCCCATCAAGCCCCGTGTGACCTTGGAGCCCGACGACAAAGCGCAGCACTGGTTGCTCAGCATTTCTGCGAGCGATCGATTGGGTTTGCTGTTCAGCGTTGCCCATGTTTTGGCCCATCACGGCATCCACTTGCAGCTCGCCAAGATCAGCACCTTGGGCGAGCGAGTGGAAGACACCTTTTTGATCAGTGGGCCTGCCTTGCAACACAACAAGGCGCAGATCGAAATTGAAACAGAGTTGTTGCAGGTACTGCAATCGAACTGAGAGGCGTCAAGATTTGCGGCGTGGCGGCAAGCCGGTATGTTGCGTCAAGGTCTGACCTTTGCGGGGTTGACCGGGTTTTGTGAAGTTGGTTTTCACCGCAGTTGCAGGCGTTGCTTGGGGCGTGCTGTTCTTGCGGCGCGCACTTTGATAGCCACCCTCGCTCAAAGGTTGCCAGCTCGGAATCAAATGGTGTTTGCCATTGCCAATCAAATCCGCCCGGCCCATGGCCTTGAGTGCATCACGCAGCAAGGGCCAGTTGTTGGCATCGTGGTAACGCAAAAAAGCCTTGTGCAAGCGTCGACGCCTCTCGCCTTTGACAACGTCCACCTTTTCGCTTTCGCGGGTGATCTTGCGCAGCGGATTGCGGGTGGTGTGGTACATGGCGGTTGCAGTGGCCATGGGGCTCGGATAGAAGGTCTGAACCTGGTCAGCGCGGAAACTGTTTTTCTTGAGCCACAGAGCCAAATGCATCATGTCTTCATCGCTGGTGCCCGGATGCGCGGCAATGAAATACGGCACTAAAAACTGTTTCTTACCGGCCTCTGCACTGAACTTGTCGAACATGCTTTTAAAGCGGTCGTAGGTGCCGATCCCCGGCTTCATCATTTTGTCCAGCGGGCCCGATTCGGTATGCTCGGGTGCAATTTTCAAATAGCCGCCCACATGGTGGGTCACCAGCTCTTTCACATACTCGGGCGATTGCACGGCCAAGTCATAACGCAGGCCAGAGCCAATCAGGATTTTTTTGACGCCCTTCAAGGCCCTGGCGCGGCGGTACATTTTGATGAGCGGGCCATGGTCGGTGGTGAGGTTCTGACAGATACCCGGAAACACACAACTGGGCTTGCGGCATGCCGCTTCAATGGCCGGGGTCTTGCAACCCAAGCGGTACATGTTGGCAGTCGGACCGCCCAGGTCAGAGATGACGCCGGTAAAACCTTTGACTTTGTCCCGAATGTCCTCGATTTCCTTGATGACCGATTCCTCGCTGCGGCTTTGGATGATGCGGCCTTCATGCTCAGTGATCGAACAAAACGTACAGCCCCCAAAGCATCCGCGCATGATGTTGACTGAAAAACGGATCATCTCCCAAGCGGGGATTTTGGTGGCCCCGTCGTGACTGCCTTGCTCGTCCGCGTAAAAAGGATGCGGACTGCGGGCATAAGGCAAATCGAACACATGGTCCATCTCCGCCGTGGTCAAAGGAATAGGCGGTGGTGTGATCCAGACGTCACGCGCGGTGGAGCCGTCGCCATGGGCCTGCACCAGACAGCGCGCATTGCCGGGGTTGGTCTCCAGGTGCAGCACGCGGTTGGCATGCGCATACAGCACCGGATCGCTTTTGACCTGCTCGTAACTGGGCAGCCGGATGACGCTGACATCGCGCGGTGGAACTTTGTGCGTGCCTTTGCCGCGCAAACCGTCCCGCTGCGGTGTGGGCAAGGCCGGATTGGCAAAAAACTGCAGCGGTTTGACATTTTGACCATCGGCCACGGCCTGGGCTTCATCTTCACGGGCACAAGTTGCGCCCTGCTCGCGGGCTTGGTCCGAAATCATCAAGTACGGATTGATGTGCGCCTCCACATGACCTGGGGTGTCCACGCTGGTCGAATCAATTTCAAACCAGCCTTCAGGCGTTTCTCGGCGCACAAAGGCGGTGCCGCGCACATCCGTGATCTGCTGCACCGGCTCGCGGGCGGCCAGTCGGTGGGCGATCTCGACAATGGCGCGCTCGGCGTTGCCGTACAGCAGCAAATCACATTTGCTGTCCACCACCACCGAGCGGCGCACCTTGTCTGACCAGTAGTCGTAATGCGCGATGCGGCGCAGCGAGCCTTCAATGCCGCCCAAGACAATGGGCACCTCGGGATAGGCTTCTCGGCAGCGTTGGCTGTACACCAAAGCCGCACGGTCGGGGCGCTTGCCGCCTACGTCGCCGGGGGTATAAGCATCATCGGTGCGAATTTTGCGATCAGCCGTGTAGCGGTTGATCATTGAATCCATGTTGCCGGCCGTGATGCCCCAAAACAAATTGGGTTTGCCCAGAGCTTTGAAGGGGTCGGCGCTTTGCCAATCGGGTTGGGCAATGATGCCGACGCGAAAGCCTTGGTTTTCCAACATGCGGCCGATCACCGCCATGCCGAAACTGGGGTGATCCACGTAGGCATCCCCGGTCACGATGATGACGTCGCACGAGTCCCAGCCGAGCTTGTCCATTTCGGCGCGGTTCATTGGCAAAAATGGCGCTGTGCCGAAACGTGCCGCCCAGTAGGGACGGTAACTGGTCAGCGGTTTGGCGTTGCGCGGAAAAAAAGAGACGTCAGCAAGGGCGTTCATGGGCTCAATATGGGGAGGACCCCCTAGTGTAGGGCGTCAGACTAGGACTTGTACGCAAAGCGGGTATTGTGCTTGACCCGAAGCCATCTGTCCGGGGCTGCCATGGATAATTGAGCCATGTCTGAATCCCTGCTCACACCTTCGGCTGCCACCGCCTTGGCCCGACCTCGATCCAAGGTCGAGTTGTTCTACACCTTTTCTCAAATGGCCTTGCAGGGGTTTGGCGGCGTATTGGCGGTGGTTCAGTTCGAGCTGGTGGATCGCAAGCGATGGATGACCCACGCCCAATTTGTGGAAGAGTGGTCTGTAGCGCAAATCATGCCCGGACCCAATGTGGTCAACCTGTGCCTGATGATTGGCGGTCGCTATTTTGGCATCAAGGGGGCACTGGCGGCACTGGCCGGTTTGATCTGCTTTCCTTTGGTGATCGTCCTGGCATTGGCCATTTTGTTTGGTGGTGTCTCTGATCAACCTGCCGCACAGGGCGCGCTGCGCGGCATGGGTGCAGTGGCTGCCGGTTTGATCACCGCCACCGGTCTGAAGCTGATCAACGCCTTGCCCGGCAATGCCATGGGTTGGGGAGCTTGTCTGATTCTGGCCCTGCTGAGCTTCGTGGGTGTGGGCTTGCTCCGCTGGCCTTTGGCCTGGATGCTGCTGGGTTTGGGTACCACTGCCAGCGTTTATGCTTATTACAAACTGACCCAACTGGCCATGGCCCGGCAGGAGGCGCAGGGATGATTGAGACAGTCAATTGGCTTGATTTTTGGACCTTGTTTCAACACTTCGCCTCCTTGTCTTTGCTGGGCGTCGGTGGTGCGATCACCAGTGCGCCGGAAATGCATCGTTTCTTGGTGGACGAGACGCATTGGCTGAGTGACATGCAATTCACCTCCTCGATTGCACTGGCACAGGCGGCACCGGGCCCGAATGTGCTCTTTGTCGCCCTCATGGGCTGGAATGTGGGCTTGAACGCAGGCGGTGGTTTCGCTGCCGGCCCTTGGGCTTGGGCCTTGGGAGGGCTAGGGGTGATCGCCACCTTGGTGGGAATTATGTTGCCCTCTTCCGTTTTGACCTATACAGCCACGCGTTGGGCCCACCGGAATCGGGACTTGCGTGCGGTCAAAGCATTCAAAACCGGTATGGCACCGATCGTCATCGCCTTGTTGATTTGCACCGGCTGGTTGCTGACTGCCGCACACAACCAACCCGCCAGAGACTGGCCCTTGTGGTTGTTGACGGCAGTGTCTGCGGTCTTGGTTTGGCGAACCAAGATGCACCTTTTGTGGCTGCTCGGTGCAGGCGCACTGCTCGGCGGCCTGGGCATTGTGTGATCAGCGTGGGTTCTCGAAGAACACGATCGTCGAGTAATCGCTGAATTCGAAATACACCTTTTTCTCGCCCGGGTCGGCTTGCATATTCAGGTTTTCATCGAGCACACCGTAGCCATAACGGTAATTGCGTGGCTTGCCATCGTCGGTGCCCAAGGCTGTGCTGAGTTTGTCCACCTTCAAAAAGCGTCGCACCACTTTATCGCCCGCGTAAATTTCCAGCACACCGTTGGTGCCAGTCCAGTTCTGAATGTCCCGGCTGATTTTATTTTGCTGCTCTTGGGTGCAGCCCGCCAAAATAAAAGCAACCCATGCTGCGGCGACAAATTGAAAAGCTGTTTTCATGGCTCACTCCTTTTTTGAAATCACAGGCCCCGTTGACGCAGGGCTTCGTACAAGCAAACACCACTGGCCACCGAGACGTTCAAACTTTCAACGGCGCCGTGCATCGGAATACTGACCAACTCATCGCAGGTTTTGCGGGTCAATTGACGCATGCCTGCACCTTCTGCGCCCAGCACGATCGCCGTGGGACCCGTCAATTGAACTTGGTACAAAGTTTTCGGCGCATCGTCACTGGTGCCCGTGACCCAAATGCTGCGTTCTTTCAACTCACCCAAAGTGCGCGCCAAATTGGTGACCATGAAATACGGCATGGTTTCGGCCGCCCCGCTGGCGACTTTGGCCACCGTGGCATTGATGCCGGCAGCGTGGTCCTTGGGCGCAATCACAGCATGCGCCCCTGCCCCGTCAGCGACCCGCAAACAGGCGCCCAAATTGTGTGGGTCCGTGATTCCGTCCAACACCAACAGCAGTGGCGGGCCAGTGACGGCGTCCAGCAAATCGTCCAGAGAATGGATTTGCGCTACGGGCTCGACGCGGGCCGCCACCCCTTGGTGCCCATGGCTGCCGCATAGCTTGGCCAAACGAAGATTGTCGGCCTCAATCAAACGGGAACCTGCTTCATTGGCCCGATCTAGAAACTGGCGCATCCGAGCGTCGCGGCGTGTAGATTCGTAATAAATTTCAATGATGGACTGTGGCGCGGTCTTTAAACGGACGCCGACGGCATGAAAGCCGAATAAAACTTTGGGAGATGACATCGCCAGATTATCGTTGTTGTCCAGCCTCGATCACCAACCGTTTTTGACACCGATCTGCCACGCGAGGATCGTGGGTGACCAGCACCAGCGTGGTGGCCTGCTCCTGGTTCAGCTCGAACATCAAGTTCAAAATAGTTTCACCCGTTGCATGGTCCAGACTGCCCGTAGGTTCGTCGGCCAGCAAAATCTGGGGGCGCATCACGAAAGCCCTGGCCAAAGCGACACGCTGCTGCTCGCCTCCGCTGAGCACTTTAGGGTAATGCTGGAGTCGCTGGCTAAGCCCTACGCGCTCAAGCATGGCACTTGCAGTAGGCGCAATGTGTTGACGACCAGCCAATTCCAGTGGCAGCATCACATTTTCAAGGGCTGTCAAGTTAGCCATCAACTGAAAGCTTTGAAACACAAAGCCCATGTGCTGCGCCCTGACCTGAGCGCGATCGTCCTCAGTCAAACTGAATAAATCATGGCCTGCAAGCCGAACCGATCCCTGTGAGGGGGTATCCAAGCCCGCCATGATGGACAACAAGGTGCTTTTGCCTGAGCCTGAAGCACCCACGATGGCCAAAGTTTCCCCTGCCGCCAGGGTGAAATCAATATCACGCAAAATAGCCAAAGTCCCGGTCGAATCGGTGACCGACTTGAACACATGAGCGACAGAAATAATGGAATCAGGCATGCACAAACCCTTGTGGAAACGTCGTCACTTTAACGCGTTAGCGGTTTCCGTTTTAGGCGCGGGTTTATGGCCTGTCGCTCAAGCCAAACCGGGGCATTTGATTCTAGTGGTCGGCGACTCGATCAGCGCCGAATATGGCTTGCAACGAGGGCAAGGATGGGTTGCTTTATTGGAACAAAAACTGCTTTCTGAAAAAATAACGGCCCAAGTGGTCAATGTCAGTATCAGTGGGGAGACAACTTCTGGCGGACGCTCACGCATGGCGGCTTTGTTGGCGCAGCACCAACCCGAGGTCGTGCTGATCGAGTTGGGTGCCAATGACGCCTTGCGCGGATTGGCTTTGGCGCAAACGCAAGACAATTTGATCGCCATGGCATCGGCGGCCAAATCCCATGGTGCCAAAGTGCTGTTGTTGGGCATGCAAATGCCACCCAATTATGGTGCTGACTATGCGAAACAATTTGAAAGTGTTTTCAGTCAAACTGCACACAAAACACAATCCCGGTTACTTCCCTTTTTGCTCAAGGGCGTAGGTGACGATCCGGATCCACTCAAATGGTTTCAGTCAGATCGCATTCACCCCAACGCGGCGGCCCAAGCACGCTTGCTGGCCAATGTGTGGCCAGAGATCAAAAAAATGCTGCCCTGAAATGCCACTGTGTTTCACCAAGTTGACGACTCCACTCATGGGGTCGCGCCGTGGTACTGACGCAAAAAAACCGGCCAAAGCCGGTTTGTCTCAAGGGTGATTGGTCACGGTCATGTCGCAGCGGGCGGGTGTTCATCAGGCACCGAGGCTGCATCAGATTCGGGTTGTTCTTCCACTCCGTCAATGGCCGGGTCATACCCAGGATCACCCAGTTTGCGCTCGGCCTTGGCTTTGAGTTTGTCTTCTTTTTTGCGTTTTTTCGCCAGTTCTTTCTGACGCTTTTCGTAGCCGTAATTGGGTGTTGCCAAGTTCATTCTCGCTTTTAATGTAGGTCGACTGTATCAGCTTGCAAAAAGGTGCGGGCATTTTGGGCCATCTCTGTGACGCGACAGCCTTCTGGGGTGTTGGCGGCTTACAGAGATGACAAAGGCAAGGTCTTTTGGATGCTTTGCGCAAGATCGTGAATCAGATCTTGCGCCGACTCCAAGCCCGTAGAGAAACGCACCAAGGTGCCTGGTCTTAGATGGGCTGGCCAAGCCTGCCGCAAAGCACCGATTTCATAGGGTACGACCAGGGATACCGGTCCTCCCCAGCTGAAGCCAATTTTGAACAATTTCAATTGATCGCAAAAGGCATCCACCTGCGACGGTTCATACTCCGGTGACAACATGACGCTGAACAAACCTGCGGCAAAGCCCGGTCGGCCAGGGCCTGAACACACCTCTTGCCAATGCGCATGACCTGGCGCTGCGGACAATGCGGGGTGCAGTACCTGTACACATTGGGGTTGCAACTGAAACCATGCCGCCAAACTACGCGCTGTGTCGTCTTGCACTTTGTAACGAATGCCGATGCTGGGCAATGAACGCAAGATGGCCTCGACATCATTGGCCGCAACACCTAAACCTAAACGCATATGGCAAAGTTTTATTTTCAGATGCAGTGCGGCGTCACGGGTCATGACGCTGCCCATCAAGACATCGCCGCCGCCACTGGGATACTTGGTCAAAGCATGCGCACTGATGTCAACCCCGAGCGTGCCATCGCGCAACAAGTCAAAAGCTTGAAAAGCCAGCCCAGCCCCCCAGGTATTGTCCAAGGCGCAAAGGACCTTGTTGGCCTTGCAGACACGGGTCAAGTTGACCAGGTCAGGGAACTCCATGCTCACCGAACCAGGCGCTTCAAGCCAGACCAGTTGCGTTCGGTGGTTGATGCGTGCAGCCAAATCGTCAGGGTTCAGCGGATCATAAAACTGGTGCGTGATACCAAATGACGTCAGCTCCCCTTCTGCCAAAACCTTGTGAGGGCCGTAGACATTGTCTGGCAGCAAGACCTCATCGCCTTGCCTCAAAAGCGCCAAGGCGGTCAGGGACAGAGCGGCGAGACCGCTGGGCGCTAAAACACATTGCAAACCGCCCTCAAGGGCGCACAAACGCTCCTCCAGCAGGTAAGTGGTGGGCGTGCCGTGCAATCCGTAGGTGTAGGACGACTTGTCTTTCCATTGGCGTTGGCGCATCGCCGCGACATCAGGAAAATATACCGTAGAGGCTTTGAATACCCCCGGTTGAGGGGAGTCAAATTCACCGGGGGGTAAATAGGGGTGGTGAATGAGGTGCGTGACGGAGGGGGCGGGGATGTTTCTGTCCATACCCACCATGGTAGCGTCAGACCTTCCACTTCTCCAGTAATTTTTCTGGCCGCGTGGAGTCATAACCCTCAAAAGGCTGATGAATCCAAGGGTTGCTTGCCAAAAATTCCACCGAGTAATCGGCCTTGAAATCAGACACCCCTTTGGTCCATAGAACGGCCGTGCGCAGCTCGGTAATGGGGGCGTAATTTGTTTTGAGCATGTTCACAACCGCTTTGAGTGTGTGCCCCGTGTCGGCCAAATCATCGACCAGTAAAACGCGGCCAGCAATTTCGCCTTTGGGCGTGGTGATGAAACGTGCGATGTCCAAATGACCTTGAATGGTGCCTTCATCTGCGCGGTAAGAACTGGTCGACATGATGGCCAAAGGCTTGTCAAAAATACGCGACAAAATGTCGCCTGGGCGCATGCCTCCTCGTGCCAGACACAAAATGGTGTCAAATTGCCATTCGGACTGAAAAATCTTGATGGCTAACTTTTCAATCAAATTGTGGTATTCGTCGTAGCTCACATACAAGTGTTTGCCGTCTTCAGTCAACATGAAAATGCTCCAAAAAAGTTAGTGCGTGCAACCCGACTCGCCAGGTCAGTCATTTGCGAGAAAGTCAGTCGGCCACAAAGGGGTGGCGCTTCATGATGGTGTGATCGCGGTCAGGGCTGGTCGAGATGATGTGAATCGGCACACCCGTTACTTGTTCGATCCGCTGCAAATACAAACGCGCATTGATGGGCAAGTTGTCAAAATCCGTCACGCCCACTGTGGCATCCGTCCAGCCCTCAATGCGCTCATAAATGGGTTTGCAACGGGCAATGTCGTCGGCCCCCATTGGCAAGATATCAACGATTTGTCCGTCCAATTCGTAAGCGGTACATAACAGTAACTCTTTCAAGCCGTCCAGCACGTCCAATTTGGTGATGCACAACCCGGTCAGTCCATTGACTTGGGCGCTGCGCTTGAGCAAGGCCGCATCAAACCAGCCGCAGCGCCGACTGCGACCTGTGGTGACGCCTTTTTCGGCACCCACAGTGCTCATGTGCCAACCGGGCGTCCCTTCTTTTTCCCAATCCAGTTCGGTGGGGAACGGCCCGCCACCGACTCGCGTGCAATAGGCCTTGGTGATACCCAAAACATAGTGCAGCATGCCCGGCCCGACACCGGCGCCTGCACTGGCATTTCCGGCCACGCAGTTGCTGGAGGTGACAAAGGGATAGGTGCCATGATCGACATCCAGCAATGTCCCTTGCGCGCCCTCAAAAAGTAAATTGGCACCATCCCGGTGGGCGTCATTCAACTCCCGCGATACATCAGCCATCATGGGTTTGAGCAAGGCAGCATGACGCATCGCCTCTTCGAATACCCTGTCGAACTGCACTTGGCCTTGCACGATGTAGGGCGACAGTGAAGGGCCAAAGTCGAACTTGGCACCATCTAAGTAGGTGGTCAGAATATGGTTGTGCAAGTCGAGCAATTCACGCAATTTGTGTGCAAAACGCTCAGGGTATTTCAGGTCTTGCACCCGCAATGCGCGGCGAGCAATTTTGTCTTCATAGGCAGGGCCTATTCCTCGACCAGTGGTGCCAATTTTTTCAGTCCCACCTTGCTCGCGCAAGGCTTCGCGAGCCACATCCAAGGCCGCATGGAAAGGCAAAATCAAAGGACAGGCTTCACTGATTCGCAATCGTGATCGCACTTCGACGCCGGCCTTTTCAAGCCCCTCGATTTCCTCGAAAAGTTTGCCCGCTGACAACACCACACCGTTGCCTATGTAGCATTTAACACCCGGTCGCATGATGCCGCTGGGAATCAGGTGCAGCGCGGTTTTGACACCATTGATCACCAAGGTATGGCCTGCATTATGCCCCCCTTGAAAACGAACGACACCTTGGGCACTTTCGGTCAACCAATCGACCAGCTTACCCTTGCCTTCATCACCCCACTGGGTACCCACGACGACGACGTTGCGTCCTTTGATCATGTTCATGCTGATTTCATCTAACTTCAAAGAGCTTGTGTTACCCATTGGCCTGCCGCTTGAACAAGCGCGCGATCGCAATGGAATTCATCGACTTCACTTTCGTGGCCAGGCAAGACGCACACGACGGTCTCACCTTGGCTGCGCAGAAGCGTTATGGCGCTGCGCAATTCAATCTCATCGCCCCATGGCGCCCGAATGGCCGCCTTGAGCGGCAAAGCCGGGACGGCGTTCACCAATTGTTTCAAATCCATGCTGAAGCCCACTGCGGGACGTTCACGGTCAATCAAGTGACCAAAAACAGCGCCCACGCCGTCATAACGGCCGCCACGCACCAAAGCGTCAGACGCATCTTGGGCATAGATGGCAAATCGCAAGCCTCTGTAGTAGGCATACCCCCGCGCATCGGCCAAATCAAAGCTGACTTTGACGGGCGCAATATGCGCCGCCAGCCAACGCAGTTGTTTCAAAGCCATCGAAATCACAGGTTGGGCAGGCAGGGTTTTTTCGGCCAGGTCCAGAACGGATTCATCGCCATATAAATCGATCAAAGACAACAAAGCATGCCTGGTGTCAGGCTCAAAAGTCTGGGTTAACTTCTCCAGCTCACTGCTGTTTTTGGTGGCCAGGGCCATGTGAATCAATTGGGCGACATCCGCTGTCAGATGCAAATCTTCCAGCAAGCAAGACACGATGCGCGAATCAGCCAAATCCACCAGTGGCTGCTGCACATGCGCTGCTTTGAGTTGATCCAAGGCCAGCTGCAAGATTTCCAAATCGGCCTCAAGACCGGCATGCCCGTATATTTCTGCACCCAGCTGCAAGGGCTCACGGGTGCCGTGCGGTCGGTCAAGCTGGGTGTGCAGTACGGGTCCGCAATAGGAGAGTCGGGTGACACCCGCCCTGTTCAATAAGTGAGCGTCGATACGGGCCACTTGGGGTGTCGTATCAGCCCTTAAACCCAGCATCCTTCCCGAGAGTTGGTCGACCAGTTTAAAGGTTTGCAAATCAAGCGCTTGGCCCGCGCCCGTTAACAAGGACTCCAGATGCTCGAGCAAAGGCGGCATGACCAGCTCGTAGCCATAGCCACAAGCCGTGTCAAGTAACAAACGTCGGAGTTCTTCAATGTGCCGGGCCTCTGAAGGCAAGACATCGGCGATGTGATCCGGGAGGACCCAAGCGGACATAGGATTAACACAATTGTAAAAACAGAGATTTTACCTTTTGAAAAGGCGGTTCAAGACAGGCACAGCAAGAGAATCAGACCGATGAGTGCACTGCAAAGACCAAAAAATCGAATTTGGCCATCTTCAAGTCCCAAAATCTGCGCGAACATTTTGCGCCAGCGCTGGGGCGAGGCCATAGACAAAAGGCCCTCAATGATCAACATGAGGGCCAAGGCAAGAAGAAGCTGCTCGAGCACGGGCTACTTTTTGGCGGGTGATGCAGCAACATTGCCCTTCATGGACTTGAAAAAATCAGAAGTACCCGGATCCAACACCATCACATCCGATTTTTTGGCAAAGGTCGCCTTGTACGCATCCAGGCTGCGGTAGAACTGAGCAAATTGCGGGTCTTTACCAAATGCCTCGGCATAAATGCGCGCAGCTTGTGCGTCACCTGCGCCTTTGATTTTCTGCGCTTCTCTGTAGGCGTTGGCAATCGTCACTTCGCGTTGACGGTCAGCATCTGCGCGAATTTTTTCGCCCTCGGCACCCCCAGTCGAGCGCAATTCATTGGCCACGCGCTTGCGTTCTGCTTCCATTCGGCGGTAAACGGATTCGGTGATCGCATCGACATAATCAGCACGGGTGATGCGCACGTCCACGACATCGACGCCCCAAGGCTTGTCGCCACGGACCTTGCCAAGCACCTCCCGTTTCACGTCGTCCATCAGCGTTTCGCGTTGCAATGACAGCAATTCTTTCACTGTGCGTTTATTGATTTCCTCTTGAAAGGCATTGCGCACCACCCGGTTGAGTTGATTGGCACCTGACTTTTCATCCAGGCCCACATTGCGAATGTAGGCCATGGGATCGGTGATGCGCCACCGCACAAACCAATCTATCACCACCCGTTGCTTTTCAGCGGTCAACATGGGCTCCGTGTCGGGACTGTCCAATGTCAACAATCGCTTGTCGATATAGCTGACATTTTGCAAAGGTGAAGGCAGCTTGATGTTCAAACCAGGCTCGGTAATCACTTCTTTGATTTGACCCAATGCATAGACCACGCCAAACTGACGCTGATCGACCACAAAAACCATCGAGCTGAGCACGCCAAAGGCGATGATCAACGACGTTATCCAAAAACCAATGCGGTTCATTCATAGCTCCTTTGATCAGCGAACATCACGGTCACGCGAGCGTGAACTGTCCCGCGAACGGGCATCTGGGGGCACTGGGGGCAAAATGACAGGCTGCGCGGCCAAAGCAGGCCCATTTGAAACGGTGGGGTCAACGGCTGGGCTGGGACTGCTCACCCCCGCATTCATTTGCATGATTTTGTCGATGGGCAGATAAAGAAGGTTGGAGCCTTGTTTGCTGTCAACCACCACCTTGGTGACGTTGCTGTAAATCTGCTGCATGGCGTCGATGTACATCCGATCGCGGGTGACCTGAGGCGCCTTTTGGTATTCCGGCAAGATGGACTTGAATCGCTGTGCGTCACCTTCGGCTTGTGCCACAATTTTTTCACGGTAAGCAGAAGACTCTTCCTTCAAACGCGATGCAGCACCTACTGCACGGGGCACCACGTCGTTGGCATAAGCCTGAGCCTCGTTCTTGGAGCGTTCGCGCTCCTGACCTGCTTTCAGGACATCATCAAATGCATTTTGAACCTGCTCAGGAGGGCGCACACCCCCCTGTTGCAAGTTGATACCGACCACCTCAATACCGACTTTGTACCTGTCCAAAATCTGCTGCATCAAAGCACGAACGCGAGGCGCAATCTGATCTCGCTCATCGGACAATGCGGCGTCCATCTTCATCTTGCCAACCACTTCCCGAACGGCTGTTTCGGCCGCTTGCACAACCGCTTCGGTTGGATTTTTACTTTCAAACAAATAGGCCCGGGCATCGTTCAAGCGGTACTGGACCGCGAACTTGATTTCAACGATGTTTTCGTCCTCCGTCAGCATGGCCGATTCTCGCAAGCCGGTGGCCTTGATCACATTGTCGCGTCCGATATCAACGGAGCGAATTTGGGTCACAAAAACCAATTCGTGGCGTTGAATGGGATAGGGCATTCTCCAGTTGAAACCAGCACCCACTGTGGCCTTGTATCCACCAAATTGCGTGATGACGGCTTGCTGTCCTTCCTGCACGATGAAAAATCCGGTTCCCAACCAAATCAACAATGCAATCAAGCCCACCACACCCAAGCCCATACCCGTTAAAAAGGGAGGCAATCGGGGCAGTCCGTGGCCGCCACCTGAGCCACCCGAAGGCGGGCCGCCCTTGGAGCCTAAAAAGCGGCTTATTTTCCGGTTGAAGTCACGCCACAACTCATCCAAATCAGGAGGCCCTTGTGTCGGGCCTTGACGCGTTGGGCGGTCTGCTTGAGGCTCTCCTTGTGCACCGGGGGTCGTGGAGGGCTGTTCAGGCTTTGGCGTTGCTGGCTCAGATGGCTTGTCATCGCCTCGCCCCCAGCGAGGGTCATTGAGATTGAACATGCCGCGCACACGGGGCAAAAGTTCATTCCATCGAAAGGCGCGTAGATGTAAGGTCATTCGCAGGGGTCTTTAGAGAAGATCAAAAAAAGTCGATGGTGCAAACTCAGTCTGCATCACTTGTTAATTGTGCTGGAAATTCAACGGACATGAAATCATCCTGCTGGATCAAGGGATTAAGGCCCGTTGCTTTTATCGAAAGCAACTGCCGCAACTGCCCCAAGCCTTCACCTGTCTTGGCGCTGACGAACAGGCGATCCATGATGACGCCATCTTCATCGTACTGATCTCTCAGGGCGCCTGGCCGTCTTTCGGGCGCAACCGCATCGAGTTTGTTAAAGATCAGGAGCTGCGGAACATCGCGCGCACCGATCTCGTTCAAAACACGCTGAACTTCAGCCATTTGCTCTGGAAAGTCGATGTTCGAAGCGTCGACAACATGCAAAAGCAAATCAGCATCGGCCGCTTCTTGCAGGGTCGCCTCGAAGGCATCAATCAAGCCGTGAGGCAAATCGCGAATGAACCCGACGGTGTCTGACAAGGACACGGATCGAGCGGAGTCGCCCAAATAAATTTGCCTCGTGGTTGTATCCAGAGTGGCAAATAATTGGTCGGCCACATAGGTCCTGGCCTTGACCAGTGCATTGAACAAGGTTGATTTTCCTGCGTTGGTATAGCCCACCAATGAAATGGTGAAGGCATTTCGTCTGCCGCGTTGCTTGCGCTGGGTTTGTCTTTGTTTTTTGAGCTTTTGCAATCGCTCTTTGGTTCGCTTGATGGATTCACCGATCATCCGCCGGTCCAGCTCAATTTGCGTCTCGCCGGGGCCGCCACGGTTGCCGATACCGCCGCGCTGACGCTCCAAGTGGGACCATCGTCTGACCAGGCGCGTGCTGACATACTGAAGCCGCGCCAGCTCCACCTGCAACTTGCCTTCATGGCTGCGGGCGCGTTGACCAAATATTTCCAAAATAATCAAGGTGCGGTCATTGACGGGCAGCCCGATGTGACGCTCCAAATTTCTTTGTTGAGCGGGGCTCAGCGATTGATCAAAGAGGACTTCGACAGCACCATGTTGCTGAGCCATGAATTTAATTTCATCTGCTTTGCCACTGCCTACAAACAATGCGGCGTCAGGTGCGCGACGCTTGCACGTCAAGCGGGCCACTGGGCGCAAGCCCGCTGTTTCGGCCAGAAGGCCTAATTCTTGGAGTTCAGCATCAAAATGAGGCTCGCCAAAGTCAACGCCAACCAAGAGGGCCGGCGCTGAATCAGTCAACGCGGAATCAGACAAATGAAATCAATTCGCTGGTGCGTCTTCAGTTGCGTCGGCGGCATTCAAGTTCACGGCACGGCCAGGCACGATGGTCGATACAGCATGTTTGTAGACCATTTGTGTCACTGTATTTCGCAAAAGAATCACATATTGGTCGAAAGACTCAATTTGGCCTTGCAGTTTAATGCCGTTCACAAGGTAAATCGAGACAGGAACGTGCTCTCTGCGCAAGGCGTTGAGAAAGGGGTCTTGCAAAAGTTGGCCTTTATTGCTCACGATATGCTCCGTGTTCAAAAGTTGTTATTGGAGCCAGACCATAACACAGGCTCAAGCCCTGCTGGATGGAAAGTGTGAAAACCCAGATATTAAACAAGCCTATCAGGCGTCTCTATCGGCAAATGGGTTGGTTGAAGTTTTCATCTCAATGCGCAAAGGCGTGCCAGCCAGATCAAAAGCCTTACGGAAACGCCCTTCCAAAAACCGTTTGTAAGTGTCTGTCACATGTTCCAAGGAGTTGCCGTGAATGATGATGACGGGGGGATTCATTCCGCCTTGATGCGCATAACGCAGTTTAGGCCTGAACATACCGCCGCGTTGCGGGCTTTGGAATTGAACCGCTTCGAGCAGCAAACGCGTCAATACAGGCGTGGTCATTTTGCACATGGCCGCGCGATGAGCCTTTGCTATGGAAGACCAAACCGGCCCCAGACCTTGTCGTTTTTTTGCAGAGATGTAATGCAAATTGGCAAATTTCAAAAAAGGCAAGCGCGTCTCAATCGAGCGAGTCACCAGTTGCCGTTGGTATTCATCGACAGCATCCCATTTGTTGATGGCCACAACGACTGCACGACCGCTTTCAAGAATAAAACCTGCAATGTGAGCGTCTTGGTCCGTCACCCCTTGCTCAGCATCCAGCAGCAACAGGACGACATTGCAAGACTCAATGGCTTGAAGCGTTTTAACGACTGAAAACTTCTCAATGGCTTCAAACACTTTGCCCTTGCGGCGCAATCCGGCGGTATCGATCAATTCAAATTTCTGACCGTCTTTTTCAAAGGGCACCGTGATGGCATCCCGCGTGGTGCCTGGCATGTCAAAAGCAACCAAACGCTCTTCACCCAGCCAGGTGTTGATCAGTGTGGATTTACCCACATTGGGTCGCCCAGCCACGGCCAACTTGATGATGCTGGGATCGATTTCAATGTCTTCTTCGTCTTCTGGCAGATTCAAAGGCGCCAGTGCCAGTTCAGTCAAACTGCGAATGCCTTGGCCGTGCGCCGCCGAGACGGCCAAGACTTCGCCTAAGCCCAGTTCATAAAACTCGCTCAGCTGCATGCCTTCACGCATGCCTTCCGACTTGTTGGCAACCAGCAAGCAAGGCTTGCCCATACGGCGAAGGTATTTGGCAATGTCATGGTCTTGGGATGACAGGCCCGCCCGCGCATCCACAACAAACAACACAACATCGGCTTCAGCAACAGCCTGTTGGGTTTGCTTGGCCATTTCTTTGTAAATACCGGCGTTGGCATCGGGCTCAAAGCCGCCCGTGTCAATGACGATGAACTCGTGCTTACCCATGCGCCCTTGGCCATAGTGTCGGTCGCGGGTCAGTCCCGCAAAGTCGGCCACTATGGCATCTCGGCTTTGGGTCATTCGGTTGAAAAGTGTGGATTTGCCCACATTGGGCCGGCCCACCAAAGCCAAAACTGGTATCACTGCATATTCCGTTCGATCAATCCAAGCGGTAACCGTACACGCCACCGTTGCGTGTGACCGCCACCATGAGACCGGCCACCGAAACGGGGGCAGCAGCAATGGCGGAACCATCGGTGGCCAGGCGGTTTTGGACTTGTCCATCCTCAAGAGACAGTCTGTGAATCAGCCCTGACTCATCCCCAAAAATCAGGGACTTGGCCATAACCAAAGGCGCTGTCAAACCGCGAAAGCGCATCACATCACTGCTCCATGCCGCTTGGCCGTTGGTGCGGTTCCAAACGACGATTTTGCTGTCCGATTCCACGCCAACCACCCAATTTTCATTGCCTGCGAGTCCTTGATGGCCATTAGAGGGCCGACTCCATAAGGTCCCTCCTTTGAGCGCATCCACACAAGAAACTGCCGTTTGAAAGGACCGGGCGCAAACCACACCGCCTTGGCGACTCGCACCCGCGACGATGTCCACCAAGCGCTCAACCTCATTGGTGCCCCGAGAAGCGCCAACGACGGATTCCCATCGACCGCTGCCATTGTTGGGATTCATGCCGACCAATCGACCTGACAAGCCTGCCACCAAGGTGTCTTCTACCGCCATCAACAAGCCCGCCTGTCGCAAGACCAAGGGGTCTCCAGTGCGTTGCTGAGACCACAGTCGCTGACCTGTTGCACCATCCAATGCCAACACAGTTCTGTCCGCCGTCATCACAAAAACACGACCACCCGCGACAAGTGGCGCCGTGTACGTGGAGGCATTCAAGCGATATCGCCAAACGACTCGACCGGATTCCACAGCAATCACTTCATTGGATTCTGTGATGACTGCGAACCGCGCGCCATCCGTCCCCACACCGGCCTGCAGGGGTGCGTTCAAGGCCAGTCGCCAGGCATCTTGCCCCGTTGTCGCGTTGATCAGCACCAACACCCCGTCGCTGGAAGCAACCGCCACATGGCCAGCCGTTACAGCCAGGCTCAAAGGGGTTTTGACCTGACCCACACGGTTAGACCAGATGGGGGTGATCGGATGGGAGGCCGCAGCTGAGCCCAATGCGGGCAGTTCATTGGCTTTGGGTTTATCCGGTGCGCTCGAACAAGCCGACAGAGTCAAAACGCCTGCCATGACGATGGCCCTTGTTAAGAAGGAACGTGACAAGGCCATCACGGGGCCCCTCCTGCACTGGACTTGGGATCCACACCCAAGGCGTTCAATTTGGCCTCCACCAAACGACGATATTCGTTGGTTTCATCCATTTTTTGCCAGGACTCACTGTAAGCCTTGATGGCTTCCTGGGTTTTGCCTTGGCCTTGTAAAACATCGCCTCGCAAATCAGCAGCCAAGGGAGTCAAAGGCAATACGACAGGTTTTGCAAGCTGTACAAGCGCCTCGTCATAGGATTTGGCTTGCAATAAAAGCGCGACCCATCGCAAGCGGGCAATGTGCGCATAGGATTCATCAGACGCATTTTCAGACACCCACATCAAAGCCGCTTTGGCTTGATCCAATTTGTCCTTGTCTTGAAATGATTTGGCAGCCAACAAAGCGGCTTGTTGAGCGTACAAAGTAGAGCCAAATTTGTCTTTCATGTCGCCCAATGAGCGCTCAAGACGGCTCAGATCACCGGTGGTTGCAGCCCGTTCGACTTCATCGTACAAAGCGGAGGCCTTGGCCGATTGTGTCCGCTGCCAGTAACCATAACCGTTCCAAGCGGCAACGCCGCCCATCACAATGATCAGAGCCCATGAAATGAAGTTGCCGTAGGTTTTCCAAAAGTGCTTGAGTTGGTCAAGTTGCTCTTGTTCTTCGAGGTCGAGGTGTGTTGCCATGTTGTTTTCAAATATCAGTGGGTCGATTGTAGGGTGTGGGCCCATTGGGCCACCAGGGCCAAGTTTTCCAGACGCTGCGCACCCACACCGTCTCGCAAGGATTTCACAATGACTTGGCCCAGAGCCAATTCATCACCGCCAAAAATCAGACCAAAGGCTGCGCCGCTGCTGTCGGCTTTTTTGAATTGGGACTTCATGCTGCCCATGCCCTCGCCCACAGCTGCATGCATTTGCACCGCAATACCGGCCATGCGCAAGCGCTCAATCACACGGATGGCTACAGGCAAACTGGCCGCGTCGGGAATGATGGCGTAGACGTCCGGGACCAAGGCAGCCACGGGCTCACTGTGTTCATTCACCAGTTCGAGTAAACGCTCTATTCCCAAGCCCCAACCCACGGCTGGGGTGGGTTTGCCGCCGATCTGCGCTATGAGATAGTCATACCGCCCTCCTCCGCAAATGGTTCCTTGGGAGCCCAAACTCTCGGTGATGAACTCAAAAACAGTGAGGTTGTAATAATCCATGCCGCGCACCAGACGCGGGTTGATGCTGTAGGCCAGGTCATTGGCGTCCAAGATCGAGCGCAAGCCATTCAAGTGCGCCACCGAGGCTTCACCCAAAAAGCTCAATAACTGGGGCGCGGATTCCACCACCTGTTTCATCGCTGGGTTTTTCGTGTCCAAAATGCGCAAAGGATTGGTGTGCAGTCGGCGCTTGGCTTCTTCGTCGAGCAGATCCAGATGTTGTTCAAAGTGATGGATCAAGGCTGCACGATGGGCCATCCGCTCGGAGGGCTGCCCCAGACTGTTGAGCTCGAGACGAATGTCAGTCAAACCCAGCTCTTTGAACAAGGCCGATGCCAACAAAATCAATTCGGCATCCACTTCAGGACCACCAAAGCCCAAAACTTCAGCACCGACTTGGTGAAATTGCCGATAGCGGCCGCGTTGGGGGCGCTCATGGCGGAACATGGGGCCCATGTAGTAAAGCCGTTTGCCACCTTCGTACAGCAGGTTGTGCTCGACGACGGCGCGAACCACGCCGGCGGTGCACTCCGGGCGCAGGGTGAGGGCTTCGCCATTCAAGCGATCCTCGAAGGAATACATCTCTTTTTCAACAATGTCGGTCACTTCGCCCAGGCCGCGCACAAACAAGGCGGTCGGCTCGACAATGGGTGTGCGTATATTGCGGTAGGCATATCGGCTCATCAAATGACGGACTTTGTCTTCAAACCACTCCCAACGGGCGGAATCGGGGGGCAAGATGTCGTTCATGCCTTTGACGCCGACCAATTTGGTCGGCTTGGGCGATGGCGGGGAATTTTTCTCAGACATGTTCAATCAATTGGCTTTGGCTGTGCCAAAGCGGTTCTCAATGTAGTTTTCAACCAGGGTTTGAAATTCTTGCGCTATGGCATCGCCACGCAAGGTCAGTTTTTTCTCGCCGTCAATGAAAACCGGCGCCGCGGGGGCTTCACCGGTGCCCGGCAAACTGATGCCGATGTCGGCGTGCTTGCTTTCTCCGGGTCCGTTGACAATGCAACCCATCACGGCCACCTTAAGGTGCTCTACACCCGGGTAGCGGCTGCGCCAAACCGGCATCTGTGCGCGTAAAAAATCATCGATCTGCTTGGCCATCTCTTGGAAGGTGCTGCTGGTTGTGCGACCGCACCCCGGGCAGGCGGTGACGCTGGGCACAAAAACACGCAAACCCAGCGCTTGTAATATTTCGTTGGCAACCACCACTTCTTGCGTGCGAGACTCTCCCGGTTGCGGCGTCAAAGAAACCCGGATGGTGTCGCCGATACCTTCTTGAAGCAAAACTGACAACGCGGCTGTTGAGGCCACGGTCCCCTTGGTACTCATGCCCGCTTCGGTCAGCCCCAAGTGCAAAGAATAGTCACATCGCTGGGCCAGCTCTCGGTACACCGCAATCAAATCCTGCACGCCTGAAACCTTGCAGGACAACAAGATTTGTGAGGCACTCATGCCCATTTCTTGCGCCATCCGCGCTGAGCTGATGGCGGAGGTGATCAAAGCCTCATACATGACTTGACGCGCTTGCCATGGCTGAGTGCGTTGGCTGTTTTCATCCATCAAGTGCGCAAGCAACTCTTGGTCTAGACTGCCCCAGTTCACACCAATGCGAACCGGTTTGTCCCAGCGCAGGGCCGCTTCAATCATTTGACCGAATTGACGGTCCTTTTTGTCTCCCTTGCCCACATTGCCTGGATTGATTCTGTATTTGGACAGGGCTTGGGCGCAATCAGGAAAGTCCGTCAGCAGCCGGTGACCGTTGTAATGAAAATCACCAATCAAGGGCACATGAACGCCCATCCGATCCAGTTGCTCCCTGATAGGCGCAACAGCCGCAGCGGCTTCAGGTGTATTGACGGTAATGCGCACCATCTCAGAACCAGCCAAAGCCAAGTCCTTGACTTGAATGGCTGTGCCAATGACATCCACTGTATCGGTGTTGGTCATGGACTGAACACGCACAGGCGCATTGCCGCCCACGGTCAGAACATGGTCACCCCATTTCACCAGCGCCTGCAGGCTGCGACGGGGTAGCGGGGATGCATCTGGAATGGGGACTGCACTTTTCATCATTTCACCTCAAAACGAGCTACTGAACCGCGATTAAATGGCGTCAAGTCGAAGGCTTTTCCACGAACCTCCACTTCAACGCCTTCTGCCATACCGACCACAACGCTCAAAACCATCTCACTTTGGATGTGGTGAATTTCACCCGTTTTGACCAGTTGGTTAAAGACCAAATCTCCGGCGCTGTTTTTCACTTCAACCCATGCATCTGATTTTCCCTTGATCACCAAGTCGACAGCACGGCCATCTGTTTTGAAAGGCGTCGCCGCTGGGACTGTGTTGGCTTTCGCCGCATCTTGCGGCAGCGCCTGGGTCGTTGCAGGCACCGAGATCACGGAAGTGACTGTAGTGCCTGCAGACGCCGGATCAGGCTTAACCTCAGCCACAGGGACAACGGCTGGGGCAGAAGACGTTGGCCAAGTGGGTAACCATGTGACCAAGGCGATCAGGAACATCACGGCCAAAGCCAAGACCAGGAATTGCCGGTTGGCCAAAAAATGACGGCGCACCAAGGCCCCTAGTGATTCACTTTGGCTCGATCCCAAGCCCGGATGCATCGGCTCCAAACGGTGGGATGCCGGTGGCAACAAAGCGAGAATAGGACTGGAGTCAATTTTGAGATGCCTGCAAACGCTGTTGGCCAAAGCACGCACAAACACGGGGCCTGAGAGCAAGTCGTAATGGTCAGCCTCCAAGGCCGTCAAATTGCGGACAGGCACTTTGAGTGCCACCGACAACATCCCTAAGTGCATGCCTGCATTTTCACGCGCTTGACGTAAAAGTGCACCCGCAGTGGGTGCCGTCACAGACGGCTCTGAAGGCAAGAGCAGCTCACCAGTGGCTTGCAAGTCATTGAATTGGGTCATCAAATGCCTCTCGCTGGAAAGCGCCCCATTGGGGCGAATTGGGAAAGCGTTGTCGAAGTATGGCGGCGTAAGTCTTTAAAGCACCGGCATCGGACAGCTGTCGGGCCAACTGCGCGCCCAACCACAGGGTTTGAGCCGAAACGGCCTCAGACTGATTGACATTTTTCAGAACCTCAGCTGCTCGCTCGATTTGATTGTGTTGCTTCAAGCTCATGGCCAAAGCCATGGCTGGATCGGCTGAGGGTTGGATGCTCAAAGATTGAGTCCAGAGTCGCTGAGCTGAAGCAACATCGCCCGACTTGTCACAACATACACCCCACACCCACAACGTTTTGGCTTTTTCGCGGTACAGCGGTTGGCGAATAGCCGACTCAAATCGCTCAAAGGCAGCTTGGTAAAGCCTCTGCTCACACAAAAAAACAGCGTGGTTGTTCGCAATGTCTGCATCCAGAGGCGCCGCCTTTTGGGCAAGTGAAAAATGCGCATCCGCCAAGGCCGGAGCCTCCAAACGCATGTAAATCAAGCCTTGCAGCGCATGTGCTTGCGGGTTGTTGGGAGACACATCCAACACCTTTTGACTTTCTTCCAAAGCCACACGGAATTGTCCATTTTGGTAATAAGCCGAAGCCAATGCCAAACGCGGGCTGACCGCATGGGAAACAAACCCGGGCTTGGGCGCAGAACAGCCTGACAAGCTCGCAAAAATCAGCAGGGACAAGCAAAATAAACGAACTTGCACCAGCGAAGCATGTGAACGCACAGTGGGCATGGACAACGCTCCTTTAGTGCTCGTTCAATGCCCGAAGCATGATCGTTCGTTGTTGTGCAATCCGCACCTTGACTTGGGTGCGGTCTTTCACATCGCCCGCCAGTTGACCACAGGCAGCATCAATGTCATCCCCGCGTGTTTTGCGAACAGTTGTGACCAAACCAGCGTCTTGCAACAGTTTGGCAAAGGCTTGAACACGGGGCTGCGGGGAACGCAACAAGCCTGAAGCCGGAAAAGGATTGAAAGGTATCAAGTTGAATTTGCAGCGCAACCCTTGACGCGCATGCGATTGAACCAAGGCAATCAATAACTCGGCATGCGCCGGCTGATCATTCACACCATCCAGCATGCAGTATTCAAACGTGATGAAGTCCCGCGGTGCATGGGCGAGATAACGGATACAAGTTTGTAACAACTCTTGTATCGGATACTTCTGGTTCAAAGGCACCAAACTGTCCCGCAAGGTATCTGTGGGCGCATGCAAAGAAACAGCCAAAGCCACAGGGCAATCCAACGCAAGCCGATCCATCATCGGCACAACCCCCGATGTGGACACCGTGACCCTGCGGCGCGATAAGCCGTAACCGTGATCGTCGAGCATCGTTTTCAATGCAGGCACCAAGGCATTGTAATTTTGCAGGGGCTCGCCCATGCCCATCATCACCACGTTGGAGATGACACGTTCCGTGACCTTTAGATGCTTGCGCAGAAAATGTTCAGCGAACCACAATTGACTCAAAATTTCTGCAGTCGTCAGGTTGCGACTGAAACCTTGGTGACCGGTCGAGCAAAAACGGCAGCCAACGGCGCAACCGGCCTGTGAAGAGATGCACAAAGTGCCCCGATCGTCTTCGGGAATGAACACCGCTTCGACGGCATTGCCGCCCCCGACGTCAAACAGCCATTTGATGGTGCCGTCAGCCGATGCATGCTGAGATACCAGGGGCAAGGACTGGATGCGGGCGTGTACTTTGAGCTTGTCCCTTAATGACTTGGCCAAATCACTCATGTCATCAAATTCACGGGCGCCTTTTTGATGAATCCAACGGAACAATTGGGTTGCGCGAAAACGCTTTTCGCCTAAGCGCTCACAAAAAACGGCCAAGCCTTCCAAGTCGAAATCAAGAAGGTTGGCCGTCATGACAGAGTGGTCGCGAAAGAGTCGCGACTGAATTAACGCACGTAAACGTTCATGCCAGCGAAGAAAAAGCCGATCTCCACAGCGGCCGTCTCTGCAGCGTCAGAACCGTGCACGGCATTGGCATCAATGCTGTCCGCAAAGTCAGCGCGGATGGTGCCTGGAGCAGCTTTCTTGGGGTCGGTTGCGCCCATCAAATCGCGATTTTTCAAAATCGCGCCTTCACCTTCCAATGCCTGGATCATGACCGGGCCAGAAATCATGAAGTCCACTAAATCCTTGAAGAAAGGACGCGCTTTGTGAACTGCATAAAAAGCTTCGGCTTCACCGCGGGACAGATGGGCCATGCGGGCCGCAATGACTTTCAAGCCAGCGGCTTCAAAACGTGCATAAATTTGACCGATCACGTTTTTGGCGACGGCGTCAGGCTTGATGATGGAAAGGGTACGTTCGATAGCCATGGATTTTTCCTGGTATTAAGTGTTATTGAATCTTTTTTTGCCTGTCAGCAAAGCTTCTCATTCTAACCGAGACTGGGGCGCACGGCCGCAGGAAATGGCCGTCATGAAGCCAGATGAAAAAAGTGGACCTCAACGCGGTCTTCCGCCTCCACTGCCGCCCTTGCGCGGACCGCCAGAGCGACCTGAAGGGGCCTTGGCTTGACGTTGACGGCTGAAGCTTTCCGCGCCAATGTAACCTTGGGACGTTTTCAAGGGGTCAGGTTGGGAGGTGTTTTCTTGTCGTGTTTTTCGGTTGCCGGCACTGGCCGCAGGCACAGCCGTGCCGGGAATACCTCTGCCCATGGGTCGTGGACGTCGATCACCACGCCCTTGACCCGGGCCTCGCCCGCGCGGTGTGGGCGCCCGCTCTAAACGCTCGGCGCCCCCAGCGGCTTTCATGAGCGCCCGAATGTCAGCCTCATCCAACTCCATCCAACCGCTGCGACGCAAGCCGTGCGGTAGTACCATGGCGCCATAGCGAATCCGGATCAGACGGCTGACCGCATGGCCCACTGCTTCCATCATTCGGCGAACCTCACGGTTGCGACCCTCGGAAATGGTGACCCGGTACCAACAGTTCGAGCCTTCACCCCCGCCATCTTCAATGGAGCCAAACAATGCAGGCCCGTCATCGAGCATGACACCGTCGAGCAATTTTTGTTTTTCTTCCTTGCTCAGAGCACCCAAAACACGCACCGCATATTCGCGCTCCAACCCAAAACGCGGATGCATCAGTTGGTTGGCCAACTCACCCGAACTGGTGAATAGCAAAAGGCCTTCGGTATTCAAATCCAGCCGACCAACCGACTGCCATTTTCCGTGTTGTAAACGAGGCAGTTTACGAAACACCGTCGGGCGGTTCTGCGGATCGTCGTGCGTCACGATTTCACCAGCAGGCTTATGGTAAGCAATGACTCTGGGCGGTGGCGGCGAAATGCGCACATGAATCAGTCGGCCATTGACTTTCACTTGATCGCCGTATTGAATGCGCTGACCGATATGGGCCGGTTCGTTGTTGACTGAAATGCGCCCCTCCAGAATCAACTGCTCCATCTCCAATCGAGAGCCCATCCCGGCTTGGGCGAGAACTTTGTGCAGTTTGGGCGACTCGGCTTGGGGCGGTAAAACTCGCTTGCTCAAGGACAAGGCCGTCTGCGAATCGACTTCGGCATCGAATTGTCCGGAAACGACGTCTGCCATGCCGATGGCCCGCAATCCGTTTGAAGCGGTGGTCGTGGAGTCGACAGTTGATGTGACTGGCGCTCCTTCAGATGCAGTTTGGGTGGAGGACTCAGTCATGTGCCGGGCGATTTTCTTCAGAGAGTGGTGGGACTGTCGGCGAAGGGGCATGGCCATCTTCAGACAACAATGAATGGATCGATTCAACTGCTTGTGGCAAGCTCAAATCAAGTTCGCTGGACAGAACGTCTTCAAGCGACAGCGAAGGTTGGGTGTTTTCAGCTTCGATGACGCTTGACAGGAGCGAAGCTTGGGCTTGTTCGGTTTGCAGCAAGGGCAATTGGTCCAAAGAGACCAGGCTCAAATCGTCCAGAAATTGCCGGGTCGTGGCGTACAAGCCAGGGCGACCCACGGTTTCGCGGTGGCCGATCACCTCCACCCAGCCTCTGTCCTCGAGCTGCTTGAGGATCTGTGTGTTGATCGTGACGCCGCGGATATCTTCCATATCCCCTCGAGTCACAGGCTGGCGATAGGCAATGATGGCGAGTGTTTCCAACACGGCGCGCGTGTATTTGGGCGGCTTTTCAGGATGCAACTTGTCCAGGAACTCACGCAATTCAGGCCGACTTTGAAAGCGCCATCCGGTGGCGACATGGACGAGCTCCAACCCGCGGGTAGCCCAGTCCAGCTGCAGCTCTTCCAGTAATTGCTTGACCGTGTCAGCGCCTAAAGCGTCGGCAAAAAGAACCCTCAAATCTCGCACAGAGATGGGTTGCATTGCACAAAGTAAGGCGGTTTCAAGGACACGTTTGGCTTGCGCCATGTTCATGGTGTCGTTCTTCCGGGAAAAATACGCCTGAGGCGTGACCAACCGATGTGAGTATTCAATCGAGGGCAATAACGCTCAGGTTGAATCCTTTGCGAATCAACAAAGCTGCGCGGCCGTGACCCAAGGTCATTGGGTGCAGGTTGCCAATCACTTTCCATTGTAACTGAGCGCCCACAATGCAGTGGCATTGTGCATATCGATGGGCAGTGGCGCTCTAAAGTCCATGGGCAAACCAGTGATGGGATGGGCAAATGCCAGGTGGAAGGCATGCAAAGCCTGCCGGGTCATTTCCGCGCCAGGCCGTCCGCCATAAACGGCATCGGCGAGCAAGGGAAAACCCAAGTGGGCCATGTGCACTCGAATTTGATGGGTTCGCCCTGTGTGCAATGTGCATTGGACCCAGCAACCCAGGTCGGCCTGGTCCACAAGATCGAAGGTGGTGGATGCGGTTTTGCCCGACTGGTGTGCAAGGTCGACGACGGCCATTCGCAGCCGATTGCCGGGATCTCTGCCCACCGCTTGATCCACGGTGTAGGCCGCATTGAAACGCCATTGCCCATGCGCAAAGGCCCAATACTGGCGTTTAACCTCCCGCGCAGCAATTTGATGGACCAAGGCGTCCATGGCTTGCCGGGTCCGGGCAACGACCATCAGCCCGCTGGTGTCTTTGTCCAACCGATGGACAATGCCGGCTCTGGGCAAGAAAGCCGACTGCGTGTCCAAGGCCAAAATGCCGTTCAACAGCGTACCACTCCAATGGCCGGGCGCAGGGTGAACGACCAGCCCCGCGGGCTTGTTGATGATGAAAAGGTGATCATCTTGGTAAACCACATCCAGTGCCATCCCTTCGGGTTGAAAGGCCTGCGATTGCGGCGTTGCCCTTAATTCAACGGACACACAAGCGCCTGCTTTCATCTTGGCCGAGGACTTGGTGATGGGCATGCCGCCCAACAAAACCGCGCCTTGCTCGATCAGTTGCTGCAAGTAACTGCGCGAAAACTCGGGCACACATTGCGTCAGCACCCGGTCCAATCGATCTCCATGGTGCGCTTTGGGAACCGGAAAGTGCCGCCACTCCGCTGTGACAGAGGGCTCACTGTCCCCGGCAACTTCTTCTAAAAGGCCTTGGGGATCATCGATTTCAAGGGGGGTCGATATAATCAATTGGCTAGAATTTCTACAAGGTTGCGTGATGCGTATGTTCAGATTATCGGTGGTCCCCACTGGGTTGATGTTGTTGCTTGCAGCTGTGTTGTCAGCTTGTTCAACGACGCCTTCGGACAATACAGCCACATGGTCTACCGACAGACTTTATAACGAAGCCAAAGACGAAACCAAAGCGGGCGCTTGGGACAAGGCCATTGGCCTCTTTGACAAATTAGAAGGACGCGCAGCTGGCACCACCTTGGCTCAGCAAGCCCAACTTGAAAAAGCCTTTGCACAGTACAAAACCGGCGACAAAATTCAGGCCATCGCCACACTCGATCGCTTCCTCAAACTTCACCCCGCCAGTCCGGCCCTTGATTACGCGCTGTACCTCAAAGGCCTGGTCAACTTCAACGACAACCTGGGGCTGTTTTCTTTCATCACCCGGCAAGACCTTTCTGAGCGAGATCAAAAAGCGGCCAAGGACTCTTATGAGTCTTTTCGTGAATTGATCAACCGCTTTCCCGAATCCAAATACACACCGGATGGGCGTCAACGCATGACCTACATCGTGAACTCCTTGGCTTCCTACGAAGTGCACGTGGCTCGCTATTATTTCAGCCGTGGCGCTTATGTCGCGGCCATCAACCGGGCTCAGATCGCCATTTCAGATTTTCAAGGTGTACCGGCTGTTGAAGAGGCTTTGGGCATTTTGATTCAATCCTACGACGCCTTGGGCATGGTGGATTTGCGCAACGACAGCCAACGTGTTTTGGAGCAAAGTTTCCCGCAGTCAGCCATGCGGGGCAAAGAACGCGCTGAGGCTAAAGCGTGGTGGAAGATTTGGTAAGCTGGTCCAAAGCCATCTCGAAGTCTTGCGGATTTTGCAAAACCCGCATCCGGGGCAAACTGGCCAACAACCTCTTGCCGTAACCCATGGTGGCCACACGCGGGTCGCACACAACCAAAATACCCTGGTCTGATTCACTGCGAATCAACCGACCAGCGCCCTGCTTGAGGGCCACGGCCGCCTCTGGCAAGGCGAACTCTGCAAAGGCGCTGCGCCCTGCGCGCTCGAGCCGGGCCGATCGCGCCTCCACCAAGGGATCATTGGGCGGCGGAAAGGGCAGCTTGTCGATGACGACCAGTTGAAGCGCCCTGCCGGGCACATCAAAGCCCTCCCAAAAAGAAGCCGAGGCCACCAAAATACAACCGAGTTGCCCGTCCTGATCGCCTTGTCTGAATCGCTCCATCAAACGCCTTTTGGGGCCCTGCCCTTGCACCAAGACCTCTACTTGTCCGGCAAGGCGCTCATCTTCAGCAAGGATTTGACCGATGTTGCGCATCGCCGCCAAAGTGGTGGTCAACACCAGGGTACGGCCACCGAGTTTCTGCGCCGCAGACGCCACCAAATCCGCCACGCAACGGCTGTGGGTGGGGTCGTTCGGTTTGGGCATGGGGTGTGGAATGTAAACACCCGCTTGACTGGCGTAATCAAATGGACTTGAGACCTGAAGCAAACGCGCTTGGGTCAATCCGCAGGGCTCGGTGAACCATTTCATCTGGGCGTCATCTCCCAACGTGGCCGAGGTAAACACAAAGGCTTTGCGATGGGCTGCGGCCACATCGGGGGCATCGCCAAATGCTTGTTCGATGCTATCGACGCTCTGCACCGGCTGCCTTCCTAACAGCTGCGTTTGCACGGCATCTGCAATATCCAATGGCGACTCAATCAAGCGCATTTGCATACCCACCTCCAGCCAACGCACACTTTCATCAGGGCAAGGTTTTTCAAAGCGTTGAATGGTCTGAATGGCAGTTGCGAATCTTTCATACAGTCGCACAAAGTCTGGCGCAAGTTCGGACACCGTTTCCAGGGCCTGCATGCAGGCGTGACAAGCCGTTTGAACTTCAGCCAGACCTTGTCCCCACAGCGCAGGATCAAGACCTGTGGGGGCTGTATCGGTCCAACGCAAACGGGTCGAATTCCTGAACTCGCAAGCGGTCAATCGCAGATCACGCGCCGATTTTTCAAGTCGACCTACCAAGGCAGACCAATCTGCCAGCCCCCTGGCCAACTGCAAACCCGCGCCCAACACATCACGCCCCAGATCGATCAATTGGCCTGTGCTCAATTGCTGACCGAGAAAATTGACACCAATTTCATTGAGTTGATGGGCCTCATCAAAAACAGTCACCCGCACTGTGGGCAACAACTCCGCCATGCCGGACTCACGAACATTCAGGTCGGCAAAAAACAAGTGGTGATTGATCACCACCAGGTCGGCTGCCATGGCCTCCTTGCGGGCCAGATTGACATGGCATGCCCGAAATTTAGGACACTGAGAGCCCAGACAGTTGTCACGGGTTGAGGTGACCAAAGGTATGACGGGAGAGCGATCATCCAGCCCCGTCAATTCAGACATATCGCCCGTCAAGGTGGCATGGGACCAGGTTTCAATTTTGGCCAAAGCATGGGCATACACTCGGTCTTGCGCTTCATGCCCCTGCCGCGATTGCGCCAACCTTTGAAGGCACAAATAACTGCCGCGTCCCTTGAGCAAAGCCACCTTGACCGGCAAGCCCAAGGCTTGCGCCAATTTGGGGATATCGCGTGAAAAAAGTTGATCTTGCAAGGCTTTGGTCGCGGTAGAAACCAAAGCCCGCTCGCCACTCAACAAAACAGGCACCAAATAAGCGTAGGTTTTTCCTACGCCCGTGCCCGCCTCCACCACCAACTCGCCACCCAGCTCAACGATTTGCGCAATCGCAAGCGCCATTTGCGTTTGGCCTTCCCGCGGCTGAAAAGCCGCTGAACCCGCGGCCAAAGCACCTTCGGGCCCGAAGGTCAGACCCACGGCCTCCATCAAGGCACTCAAGCAGGCTCCTTGGGTGTGAGTAACTGTTGCAGATGCGCAATGTGGTCGCGCAGTCTGAGTTTTTTCTTTTTCAAACGCCGGAGTTGCAAATCATCGGTGGCCACTTGCAAGCCGAGTTGATCGATCAAAGCATGGACCTCGGCATGCTCTATTTGGAGAGCGATGCACAATCTTTGCGGCGACTGCAAATCAAGGGCGGTTGTCATCGGGCGTTTCCAGCACAGGCTTTTTTGCTTCCAATCGCTCTTGTCGATCAGCTACGGCTTGAGCCCTTTTTGCGGCGCGCAAGGTGTTTTCTTGCTTTTCTACCGGCACAAGATCGCGTCTACGCGCGAGGCGGGCTTGTTGAAGGCAATCGTTCACCATGAAAATTTGCCAGCATTGCTTCGCCGCTTGGCCATACCGCCCAAGGATGGCCTCACGCTGCTCTTGCAACAGATGCTGTTGATGCTCATGGCTCAATGTGTCTGCAGTTGGCGCCGCATGCGCCACCAGTTGGCACAAAAACACCGCGCATGTCCAAGCGATCAGGCAAGCGGATTTCATGTGATCTGGGTGTCCACAGTTCTGTGGGCCAAGGCCAAAAATTCAGCGGATTGCATTTCATTCAAACGTGAAACCGTCCGGGGAAATTCATGCACCAAAGGTCCGGCCACATAAAGCGCTTCAGGGGGAACTTGGGCTGACATGATCAATTTGACATGTCGGTCATACAGAACATCAATCAACCATGTGAAACGACGTGCCTCGGAAGCCAGGCGCACCGGCATGCTGGGCACATGGCTTAAAAAAACCGTGTGAAACTGCGATGCAATTTCCAAATAATCATTTTGCGATCGTGCACCGCCACACAAGGCCTTGAAATCGAACCAGACCACCCCGCCCGATCGTCGCTTCGCATGGATCTCCCGCGCCTCAATCTGCAGGACGGTGTCTTCGTCCGCTCCATTGGCCAATCGATCAAAAGCCTGTGTCATTTCCAAGTCGGCCTGCGCACTCAAAGGGGTGTGGTACAGCCGCAGCATTTCCAATGTACGTTGCCTGTAGTCGACGCCATTGTCCACGTTGACCACCGTCATGCGCTCGTTCAACAAAGCAATGGCTGGCAAGATTCGATCACGGTGCATGCCGCCCGGGTACAAACCATCGGGCATGAAATTGGACGTTGTGACGAATCCCACGCCATGTTCAAACAGTGCCACCAACAAGCGATGCAAGATCATGGCATCGGTGATGTCTGCCACATGGAACTCATCAAAGCAGATGAGTCTGTAGCGTTTGGCCATGCGCTTGCCCAGCAAATCCAAAGGATTGACGGTGCCTTGCATCAAGGCGAGTTCACGATGAACTTCGCGCATGAATTCATGAAAATGAAGACGGGTTTTTTTGTCGATCGGTACCGCATTGAAAAAGCAGTCCATCAAAAAACTTTTACCCCGCCCCACGCCGCCGTAGAGGTAAACACCTTTTGGGATGTCTGGGCGATGGAGCAACTTTTTGAGTGGATTAGAGCGTTTGGATTTGTAAACAGCCCATTCGTCAGCACAGCGTTGAAGGGCTTGAACCGCCTTCAATTGCGCAGGGTCACTTTGATAGCCTCGAACCTCAAGCTCATTGTGGTAATTTTGAAGAACTGACATACGGCAAACATTGTCTCTGAAAATTCAAAAGGAAAAGCCCACTGAACTCAGCGGGCTTTCGGTGCACCAGGCCAATTGCGTTGTTAGAAATTCAGCGTCCGCTTGTCCACTGCCAATGCAGCTTCTTTGGTCGCTTCGCTCAAACTGGGGTGCGCATGGCAAATGCGGGCGATGTCTTCGGCAGAAGCCTTGAATTCCATCGCCACCACGGCTTCAGCAATCAACTCGGACACCTGCGGGCCCACCATGTGTACGCCCAAGATTTCGTCGGTCGTGGCATCGGCCAAGAACTTCACCATGCCCGTGGTGTCACCCAAAGCGCGGGCGCGGCCATTCGCGAGAAAAGGAAATGTGCCCGCTTTGTACGCCACGCCGTCGGCCTTGAGTTGTTGCTCTGTACGGCCCACCCAAGCGATCTCAGGGCTGGTGTAGATGACCCAAGGAATGGTGTTGAAGTTGACGTGCCCGTGCTGACCCGCAATACGCTCGGCCACAGCAACGCCTTCTTCTTCGGCTTTGTGCGCGAGCATGGGGCCACGCACCACATCGCCCACCGCCCACACGCCGGGGACATTGGTTTTGCAGTCGCCGTCCACGATGATTTCGCCCCGCTCGCCCAGCTGCAAGCCAATGGCTTCAGGGTTCAAGCCCATCGTGTTGGCCACGCGGCCGATCGAGATGATGAGTTTGTCCGCCTCCAACACCACGGCTTCGCCTTTGGCGTTGCTGTAGTTGACGGTGACGCCTTTCTTGCCGTTGACGATCTCACCGACTTTCACGCCGAGTTCGATCTTCAAGCCTTGCTTGTCGAAAGCCTTTTTGGCTTCTTTGGCGATTTGCTCGTCTACGGCACCAAGGAAAGTCGGCAGGCCTTCGAGGATGGTGACTTGCGCTCCCAGACGACGCCAGACCGAGCCCATTTCCAGGCCGATCACGCCAGAGCCGATCAAGGCCAGCGTCTTGGGCACAGCGCCCAGGCGCAAAGCACCGTCGTTCGATAACACGTTGACTTCGTCAAAGGGCGTGCCGGACAGCGCACGTGCATTGGAGCCTGTGGCGATGATGATGTGCTTGCCGGTGATGACTTCTTGCGCCTTACCCGCCACGTTGATGTGGTGACCAGCCTCGGTGGTTTTGACAAACGAGCCGCGACCATGAAAGAAGCTGACCTTGTTCTTTTTGAGTAAGTACAAGATGCCATCGTTGTTTTGCTTGACGACGTTGTCCTTGCGGGCCAGCATCTTGCTCACGTCCATCTGCACATCCTTGGCGCTGATGCCATGGTCTGCAAAGTGGTGGTTGGCTTGGTCAAAATGCTCACTCGATTGCAGCAAAGCCTTGGAGGGAATGCAACCCACGTTGGTACAAGTGCCACCTGGCGCTGGACCACCGGCGGCATTTTTCCACTCATCGATACAGGCGACCTGAAAGCCAAGTTGAGCCGCCCGGATGGCCGCGATGTAGCCACCGGGGCCGCCACCAATGACGACGACGTCGAATTGTTGAGACATGTGAAACTTTCAATCAGATATCAAATAAAAGACGCGCTGGATCTTCCAGCGCCTCCTTCATCGCGACCAAGCCCAACACCGCTTCGCGGCCATCAATGATGCGGTGGTCGTAAGACATGGCAAAGTAGTTCATGGGGCGAACCACCACTTGGCCGTTTTCCACCATGGCGCGGTCTTTGGTCGCGTGCACGCCCAAAATGGCCGACTGCGGCGGGTTGATGATCGGGGTCGACATCATCGAGCCAAAGGTGCCACCGTTGGAAATGGAGAAGGTGCCGCCTGTCATCTCTTCGATGCCCAATTTACCGTCTTTCGCTTTTTGGCCGAATTCAGCAATCTTCTTTTCGATATCGGCAAAGCTCATTTGGTCGGCGTTGCGCAAAATGGGCACCACCAGGCCGCGGGGGGAGCCCACTGCGATGCCAATGTCGAAGTAGCCGTGGTAGACGATGTCATTGCCGTCGACCGAAGCATTGAGCACAGGGAATTTCTTCAACGCATGCACGGCAGCCTTGACGAAGAAGCTCATGAAGCCCAACTTGCAACCGTGCTCTTTCTCGAAACGCTCTTGCATGCGTTTGCGCATGTCCATGACCGGGGCCATGTTGATTTCGTTGAAGGTGGTCAGGATGGCGTTGGTCGACTGGGATTGCAGCAAACGCTCGGCCACGCGGGCACGCAGACGGGTCATGGGCACACGTTGTTCTGGCCGCTCGCCAAAAGACAAACCAGGCAATGCCACTTGGGGCAATGATTTGGTCGGTGCGCCTGTGGGGATCACAGCGGCGGTCGGCTGCAAGCCGCTGGACACTGCTGACAATACATCACCTTTGGTGACGCGGCCGTCTTTACCGGAACCTGCGACCGAACCAGCAGCCAGGTTGTTGTCAGCCATCAGTTTGGCAGCGGCTGGCATGGCCACACCGGCCATGTGAGCCCCGTTGGCAGCAGCCGTGGGCGCTGCAGGCGCTGCAGCCTGAACAGGTGCAGGCGCAGTTGCACCTGCGAGGCCTTCGGTGTCGATGCGGGCAATCAATTGCTCCGCTGCCACAGTACCCCCATCGGCCACCAGGATTTCACAGATCACGCCAGCAGACGGTGCGGGCACTTCCAGTACGACTTTGTCGGTTTCGATGTCGATCAAAATTTCATCTGCAGCGACAACGTCGCCGACTTTCTTTTTCCACTGCAGCAGGGTCGCTTCGGCCACGGACTCGGACAACTGCGGAACTTTAACTTCTACGATAGCCATAACAATTCTTTCTTAATGTACATGCGCGGGTGATCGACTCATTTGCTCAGAACAAAGCCCTTGATCTTGCCAAATGCGCCTTCAACCAAGGCTTTTTGCTGCTCTTGATGCAGGTGTGAATAACCCACGGCGGGTGAAGCGGACGCGGCACGACCCGAATAGCCGAGCTTTTGGTTGGGCAACATGTTTTCGTGGATGTAATGCTGCACGAAGAACCAAGCGCCTTGGTTTTGGGGCTCGTCTTGGGTCCACACCAATTCAGTGGCGTTGGGGTACTTTTTGAGTTCGGTGGCAAAAGCTTTGTGCGGGAAGGGGTAGAGTTGCTCGGCACGCAAAATGACCACGTCGTCTGCACCCAAGTCTTCGCGCTTTTTGACCAAGTCGTAATACACCTTGCCTGAACACACCAAGACGCGCTTGACCTTGTCGGCCTTGATCGCCTTGTTCTCGGGAATGATGGTTTGGAACGATCCTTTGGTGAACTCAGAGACCGGTGATGTGGCGTCTTTGTTACGCAAAAGCGACTTCGGGGTGAAGATGATCAGGGGCTTGCGGACATCGCGCACCATTTGACGACGCAACACATGGAAGATCTGGCTGGCCGTGGTCGGCTGCACGATCTGCATGTTGGTGTCAGCAGCCAGTTGCATGAACCGCTCAAGGCGCGCCGAGCTGTGCTCTGGGCCTTGGCCTTCATAGCCGTGCGGCAGCATCAAAGTGATGCCATTGACACGGCCCCACTTGACTTCGCCGGAAGCAATGAACTGGTCGATCACCACTTGGGCGCCGTTGGCAAAGTCGCCAAATTGCGCCTCCCAGATCACCAAGGTGCCCGGGTCGTTGGACGCATAACCGTACTCAAAACCCAACACAGCTTCTTCAGACAGGATCGAATCGATGACGGTGAATGGCGCTTGATTTTCAGCCACATTCTGCAAGCCAACATAGGTCCCGATGTCCCACTTTTCTCGCTTTTGATCGTGAATCACAGCGTGGCGGTGGGTGAATGTGCCGCGCCCGGAGTCTTCACCCGACAAACGCACAGGGTAGCCGCTGGCCACCAAGGAGGCAAAGGCCATGTGCTCGCCCATCCCCCAGTCGACGTTGATCTCACCGCGGCCCATGGCTGCGCGGTCGTCATAGACTTTCTTGACCAACTGGTGCGGCGTGACGGATTCAGGGATGGTGGTGATTTTGGCCGCCAAGCGTTTCCACTCTGCCGCTGGAATGGACGTATCGCCAGCATCTGTCCATTTTTTGCCCATGTAAGGCGACCAGTCCACGGTGAATTTGGTCTTGAAATTGGTCAACACCGGATCGTCTGTGTGCTTGCCGGCCTCCAAAGCCGCGCGGTAAGCCTTGACCATGTCGTCACCCAAGGTGTCGCCCAAACCTTGTGCGCTTAACTTGTCTGCAAAAAGCTTGCGTGTGCCTGGGTGCGCCGCAATTTTCTTGTACATCAAAGGTTGGGTCAGCGCAGGCGTATCTTGCTCGTTGTGGCCGAGTTTGCGAAAGCACACGATATCGAGCACCACATCCTTGCTGAACGTCATGCGGTACTCCAGCGCCAATTGGGTGGCCAAGACCACGGCTTCTGGATCGTCGCCATTGACGTGCAACACAGGCGCCTCCACCATCTTGACAATGTCGGTGCAAAACACACTCGAGCGCATGTCGCGCGGGTCAGAGGTGGTAAAGCCAATCTGGTTGTTGATGATGATGTGCACGGTGCCACCGGTCGAGTAACCTCGGGTCTGGGCCAGTGCAAATGTTTCTTGGTTAACCCCTTGCCCCCCAAAGGCGGCGTCACCATGCACCAACACAGGCAAAACCTGCTTGCCGTGGGGATCTGCACGCCGGTCCATACGGGCACGTACCGAACCTTCAACCACAGGGTTGACGATTTCCAGGTGTGAAGGGTTGAAAGCCAAAGACAAATGCACCGGGCCACCCGCGGTAGAAACATCCGAGCTGAAGCCTTGGTGGTACTTGACGTCCCCCGCTGTGAGCTCTTCAGGCGCCGTGTGGTCGAACTCTGCAAACAAATCTGCGGGCAATTTGCGCATGGTGTTGACCAACACGTTCAAACGACCGCGGTGTGCCATGCCGATCACGACTTCTTGGATGCCGGTCAGTCCTGCAGCGTGAATGAGCTCATCCATGGCCGCAATGAAACTTTCACCCCCTTCCAGCGAGAACCTTTTTTGGCCTACATATTTGGTGTGCAGATAGCGCTCAAGGCCTTCGGCAGCGGTTAAACGCTCCAAAATCGTCTTCTTTTTCTCCGCATTGAAGTGGGGTTTGCTGCGAATGCTTTCCAGTTTCTCTTGCCACCAACGCTTTTCACCTTGGTCGGTTGCATACATGTACTCGGCACCCAAAGTGCCGCAATAGGTTTCACGCAATGCGTTCAGCAGCTCGCGCAAAGACATGTTTTTCTTGCCAAAAAACGTGTTGCTGGTGTCGAACACGGTTTCTTGATCGGCATCAGTGAAGCCATAAAAAGAAGGCTCGAGATCCGGAATTTGAGGGCGCTCGGTGCGCTTTAACGGGTCCAGATCGGCCCAGCGCTGGCCGACATTTCTGTACGCCGCAATCAGCTGCTGAACTGCGGTCCGCTTGCGGCCCATTGCCACATTTTCGCTGGCCATGACGACTTTGGTGCCACCGGATTTGGCACGCTCAGCGAAAGCATTGATCACCGGCAAATGGGGGACATCTTTGGCATTGGTGCCATCGACTGCAGGCATGTGCTGCAAGGCGTCAAAATATTCACGCCATGAATCAGGCACACTGCCCGGGTTGGCCAGATAGTTTTCGTACATCTCTTCGACATACGGGGCATTGCCGCCGAACAAATACGTGTTGCCTTGATAGGCAGCGTAGACGGAATTAGTCTCGCTCATTTTTCGCTGACCTCCGTTCCCCTTGAGGAAACATTAGTTGGTGGATATGTACCTTCCGCGACACGGCTGGACCGGTTGGCGGATGCGACAGTGGCATGGGAAGGGCCGAATTAACTCCGGCATTGTGCCACGGGAACAGGAAATGAAGTTTTACCCTTGGACCTGCGCAACGATCTGCTGCAACGCCGCCGGGTCATCCATGGTCGTCAAATCTCCGGGATCTCGCCCTTCGGCCACGGCTTGAATAGCCCGGCGCAAAAGTTTGCCGCTGCGCGTCTTGGGCAGCGCAGTGACAAAGAAAACGCGCGAAGGCCTGGCCACCGCGCCCAGTTGCGCGTCCACCACCTTCATGACTTCGCCTTCGAGCTGAAGACGGGCAGCCAGTTCAGCCAGGCCAGCGCTGTCCTTGGCGATGGCAAAGGCCATGGCCACCTGGCCTTTGAGCGAATCGGCCACACCCACCACCGCCACTTCGGCGATGTTGGGATGGCTGGAAATGCTTTCTTCGATCTCGCGCGTCCCCAATCGATGACCAGCCACGTTGATCACGTCGTCGGTGCGACCCAGAATGAAGTAATAACCGTCTTCGTCGCGCACCGCCCAGTCAAAGGTGTTGTAGACCAGCTTGCCCGGCACCGTCTTCCAGTAGGTTTTGACGAAACGCGCGTCGTCGCCCCAGATGGTTTGCAGGTTGCCTGGAGGCAATGGGCCTTCGATGGTCAGCACACCCTTTTGGTGGGCACCGGTCAGCTCTTCGCCCGTCTGGTCGTCGACCAGTTTGACGTTGTAGCCATAAATGGCTTTGCCAGGCGAGCCAAATTTACTGGGCGCCTTTTCAACGCCATTGCAAATGCTCAAGATCGGCCAGCCGGTTTCAGTTTGCCAATAGTTGTCGATGATGGCCTTGCCATTAAGGCCTTCGGAGATCCACTTGGCCGTGGGCTCGTCGAGTGGCTCGCCCGCCAAGAACAGCGCTTGCAAGCTGGACAGATCGTATTGGCTGAGCAGCGCTGGGTCTTGCTTTTTCAGCACCCGAATCGCCGTGGGCGCGCTGAACATCACGTTGACCTTGTACTTCTCGACCAAGCTCCACCAGATGCCGCCGTCGGGGCGGGTCGGCAGACCTTCATAAAGGAGGGTGGTCATGCCACCGATCAAAGGGCCATAAATGATGTAGCTGTGGCCCACCACCCAGCCGATGTCGCTGGTACAAAAGAAGGTGCCGCCCGGCTTGCCTTCAAAGACATGGGGCATGCTGGCCGCCAGGGCCACGGTGTAGCCGCCGGTGTCGCGTTGCACACCTTTGGGTTTGCCGGTGGTGCCCGAGGTGTAGAGGGTGTAGCTGGGGTGGGTGGATTCCACCCACACGCAAGGCACAACGGCATCCCAGTGCTGAGCGCGTTCGGTGGCGTAATCCACATCGCGGCCGGCCACCGGGGTGAAAGCGGCCAAATGGCGATTCACCATGACCACCTTGGCGGGTTTGTGGGCGGAAAGTTGAATGGCCTCATCGAGCAGCGGCTTGTAGGCCACCACCTTGCCGCTGCGTGATCCCGCATCGGCGCTGACGATGACTTTGGGCGATGCGTCCTCAATGCGGGTGGCCAGCGCGTGCGACGCAAAGCCACCAAACACCACCGAATGGATGGCCCCCAGTCGCACACAGGCGAGCATGGCGAACGCGGCTTCGGCAATCATGGGCATGTAAATCAGCACGCGGTCACCTTTGACCACACCCAGGTTTTGCAAGATGGCGGCCATGCACTGCACCTGGGCATGCAGCTCACGGAAGGTGTAGGTTTTTTCGGTGTCGGTTTCGGTTGAGACAAAAATCAGCGCAGGCTGATCGGCACGCTCGGCCAAGTGGCGGTCCACCGCGTTGTGGCAAAGGTTGGTCTCACCACCGACGAACCATTTGGCAAACGGCGGCTCGCTGTAATCGCAGATTTGCTGAGGCTGGACTTTCCAGTCGACCCGTTTGGCTTGCTCGGCCCAGAAGGCGTCACGGTCGTCGATCGATCGCGCGTGAAAGTTGGCAAAGCTGGCCATGCAAGTCCCCTCAATTTATGAATTCGCAATTGTTCATGAGGGACTTGCTACAAACTGACTTTGATCAGGCTTTGCCAGTACTTGAACTCAGGATGCTCGGCGCTGCGCAGCCATTCAAAGCCCACCATTTCTGTGCTGACCAATTCTGCCCCAGCACCTGCCAAGCGGTCAAAAGCAGCGTCGCGGTTGCGTTCGGTGCGGGAAGTACATGCATCGGTGACCACCCAGACATCAAATTCATCTTGCAGCAGGTCCAAGGCGGTTTGCAGCAAACACACATGGGCTTCACATCCGGCAATCACAATCATGTTGCGATCGGGGCTGGTGTTTTGATTCTTTTGCAAATGACGCGGCAGGCTGCGCGCATTGCCCTTGGGGGCCTGGGGTTCTGGTTTGAGCCATTCGCCCAGACCCTCCTCCATGGCACTGAACTGCATTTTGGCCAACACCTGACTGCAATGCGTGCTGATTTCGGGCGCCAACTCACCCAAGCCGGAGGGGTTTTGGGCGGTTCCCCAAACTGGCACCGCCAAGCGCTTGGCCAGTTGCGCCAGCAAGATGGCATTGGCCCAGGTCTTGGGGCCGTCAAACAGGGCTGGCAACAATCGGGCTTGGTAGTCGACCAAAACAAGCTGAGATTCCGACAATTCCAATAGCATTTCAGTATCCAATCAGTGCGTAAGGCCCCATTGTCGCAGGCTTCATGCGGCCTGAAATGCGGTCAACAGGCATCTATCAAACGCTCATTCAATCACCATGACGTGCGCTTGTCTGGCATCGGAACTTCAGTTTTATTGACGCTGCAGGGTGGATCAGGCTATCATGCGAAATGATGCGTTTTTTATTTATTTGGATGGTATGGGCCAGTGTATCGGCTTGGGCGGCGCCCACCGACGACGAGCTGGACCGTCAGGCTCTGGACAAAGGTTTTGTCGCTCAATTGGGCGATCAATGGTCCCAAGCCCGCCAGTCCATGAGCGGCAGAGCCTCTGATTTGGTGCTGCAGGCCATGGGCCTTTTGGGCGTCCCTTACAGAAGAGGCGGCGCCAACGAAAATACAGGCTTCGATTGCAGTGGTTTTGTTCGGCATTTGTACGAGCAGTCCGTCGGCTTGGTGCTGCCACGCCGCGCCGACGAACAGGCCAAAGTCACGCAATCGATTGACCGCAACGAACTCAAACCCGGCGACTTGGTGTTTTTCAACACCATGCGCCGCACCTTCAGCCATGTGGGGATTTACCTGGGCGACGGCAAATTCATCCATTCGCCCCACACCGGCTCCGCCGTGCGGGTAGACGATATGCGCGAAGCCTATTGGAACAAGCGGTTCACCGGCGCCAGGCGTGTCGATCGCAGCGAAGCCGAGGCCCAACGCTGAACAAGGTCACCCTCAGATGGTGACCCCACCGTCGACGACCAAACTCTGACCGGTCATGAACGAGCCTGCCGCTGAGGCCAAAAACACCGCCGCGCCGGCGATCTCATCGGGCTCGCCTATGCGGCGCAAGGGTGTGGTTGCCGTGCGCTGGGCCAGCATGGCCTCGTCTTCCCACAAGGCGCGGGCAAAATCGGTTTTGATCAGGCCAGGCGCAATGCAGTTCACCCGGATATTGTGCGGGCCATACTCCACCGCCAAATTGCGTGCCATTTGCATGTCGGCGGCCTTGCTGATGCAATAGGCGCCGATCACCGCCGAGCCGCGCAAGCCCCCAATCGACGAGACAATGATGATGGCGCCCTCGCGGCGCTGCACCATTTGCGGTGCGGCCATGCTGATCAACCAGTGGTTGGCAATGATGTTGTTGTCCAAGATTTTGCGAAATTGGGCGTCTGCAATCCCTGCTTGCGGTCCGTAATAGGGGTTGCTTGCGGCATTGCAGACCAGCACATCCACCCGGCCCCAATGCGCCATGGTGTGGTCGACCAGGTTTTGCAACTCCTCTTTGGACGAAATATTAGCCGGTACAGCGATGGCACTGTCCGCGCCATATTCGGCTTGGATGGCCTTGGCGACCTCTTCACAAGCCTCTTTTTTGCGCGAAGAAATCACCACCTTGGCGCCATGTTGGGCCATGCGCTCGGCAATTGCGCGGCCAATGCCGCGAGATGAACCGGTGATGACGGCCACTTTGCCGCTGAGGTCAAACAAATTCATGGGGGGTCTCCTTCAGACAAAAACTTGAACAACTGTGTTCAAGGCCTGGCGTCATTTCACCCGAAAACAAGCCGTCGAGCTGTCACCCCGGGCATAGTGTTCGGCAGTGTTAAGGTCGGGGCCATGAAAACAGAAATCGATCATTTGGTGGTGATGGCCGCCGATTTGCAAGCCGGTGTGGCGTGGTGCGAAGCCAGCCTGGGCATCACACCCGGCCCGGGTGGTGAGCACGAGTTGTATGCCACCCACAACCGATTACTCAAAATTGCCACGCCTGAGAACCCCTTGGCCTATTTGGAAATCATTGCCATCAATCCGCATGCGGTGCGCCCCAAAAAGAAACAACCCACCCGCTGGTTTGACATGGACGATGAGGCCTTGCGCGCTGCGGTGGCGAATGAACCCCGATTGGTCCATTTTGTGGCCAGTACGCCCGATTTGTTGGCCGCCCGCATGGCACTGCGGATGGTCGGTATAGATCGGGGGCCCGCCGTGCACGCCAGCCGCCGAACCTCCAAGGGGGTTTTGAACTGGCAAATATCGGTGCGCGCCGATGGTCAGCGCCTGTTCAACGGGGCCCTGCCCAGCCTGATTCAATGGGGCAAACCGGTGGCCACCGATCCGCTGCGCTTGCACCCGCGCAACAGCCTGCCCCGCTCGGGGGTCACGCTGAACAGCTTGGCGGTGCAGCACCCGAGTGCAGACAAACTGCAGGCCGCTTTTGAGGCCATTGGCCTGGGCCACGTCAGCCTCACAGAGGGCGAGCCGGACATCGTCGCCACACTGAACACCCCCAAAGGACTGGTGCACTTGCACAGCCGGGGGATTTGAACGATAGCGCCCAGACTCAAGTTCAAGCTTCTTCAGGCAAAGTCGCCAGCAAGGCCATGCCGGCGACCATGACACCCGCCGTCAACCATAAAGCCCCATGGAACGTGCCGGTGGCTTGCGCCATGGCACCGGCCACCACCGGAGCGATCATCTGCGCTGCGCCGTAACTCAGGGTCAGCCGCGCCATGGCTTTGCCGGGGTTGTTGGGCGAGCGGCGGCCCACCAAGGCCAAGGTCAGGCTCACAATCCCTATGAAGGTGGCACCGTACCCTATTGCCCCTGCCAAGGCGGCGGCCAAAGAAGCCGACAAAGCGGGCAGCACGATAGCGCATGTTTGCAAGCCAAACGCCAACAGCAAAGCCCGCGTATCGCCGATGCGGCGAGCCACACGGTCCCATACAAACACCGCGGGCAAGGCGGCCAGTCCGACCAAAGCCCAGGCCCAAGCGCCCTGCCCGGCCAAGGCCGGTTCGCGCTCGACCATGGCCACGGTGAAGGTGGCGCTGATCACAAAGCCCCAGCCCGCTGCAAAATAACTGCCCGCCATGGTCAGTAACCACCGCTTTGACACAGCCGGTGCCTCCAAAGACTGAACGGCCACCTGCGCGGGCACGGGCGGGCGCCAGCGCCAGGCGGGAATCAAAAAGACCCCCCCCACCGCGGCCAAAGCCAGCCATTGGCTGGACCACAAAGGCCACAGTCGCGCCAAGCCCCAAGACCCCAAGGCAGTGACCACAATGCTCAGGCCAATGCCCATGAAAAAAACCCCCAACTCGGGTCTGCGGCCTTGCCGCATGAGCCAACCCAACACCAAACCCGAGCCCAGCAACATACCGCCAGCGCCGCACAAGCCGCCCAAAAAGCGCCACAGCGCCCAAGCCGGCATCCAGTCGGTTAAAGCCATGGCAGCGGTGGTCACAATCGCCAACCACAAGCCTGTGCTGTACATGCGGTGCCGCCAACGCACATCATCGATCCATGCCGTGGCCAACGCACCGGTGATGTAACCGGCGTAATTGATGGCAGCCAAACCGCCCGCGCCGGCGTCGGTCAAACCGGTTTGGGCTTGCAAGCTGGGCAACAAAGGTGTGTAGGCAAAACGTGCCAAGCCAATGGTCAACACCAAGCCGCAAATGCCGCCCGTCAGGACTTGCCAGGGTTGCAAGGCGCTGCGTGGTTCGGACATGCCAGACTTAAAAATGCCCTGCGCGCGCAGGCTTCTTCATGCCTGCGTCCACCCACGCTTGGACCGTGTTGCGGTTGAACTTGAAGGACGGGTCCACCTTCCACTGCGCCAGCAAGTCACCGCTTTCGCTTTGCGCGCTCAAGGTGGCCGATGGGTTGTCGTCATCCGGCTCAATGTCGAGCATGACCTTCACCCGCCCGGCGGGCCCCTCCAGCGTCAGGCTCTGGTGCAAACTGGCGTGCAATTGCTGCTCAGAGCGACGCACAAATTCGCTGGCTGTTTTGACCAAGGTGATGAAGGCGTTACCGTCCAGGGGTTTGGGGTTCTTTTTGTCGCGGCCCATGGTCCAGGGACCGACCAAAGCGGGCTCGACCTGCCCGGCCTTGAACATGGCGACCGCCCAGCCATCGTCCTCTTCGTTTTTGACGATGCGGGCCGTCCACAGCGCGTCTTGCCAAACGCGGGGCTCTTGCGTTAATGGGGTGTCTTCAGTCAAAGTGTGCTTTTCGGTGAAATTCTGGGTCTGGGGTATTTTGACCCATCTCGCGCTGCCACTTGGGAGCCTACGGGCTTCACGCTCAGTTAAAGTACGAGTCCACCCTCGGAGCCCCCATGCAGCCAGCACAAAAGCACACCCCCTCCAGCGCCCCAGGCGCAGACCCGCTTGATATGGATCTGTTGATCGTGGGCGCCGGTCTGTCGGGCATTGGCGCGGCGCGTCATTTGCAGGCCCACAGCCCCCGCACACGCTGGGGGATTGTGGAAGCGCGGGAGCGACTGGGGGGCACCTGGGACTTGTTTCGCTACCCCGGTGTGCGCTCCGACTCCGACATGCACACACTGGGCTATGTCTTCAAGCCCTGGACAGAACGCAAATCCATTGCCGAAGGCCCGTCCATCTTGCGTTACATCCAAAATACCGCTGACGAAACGGGCATCACGCCGCAGATTCAATTCGGCCGCAAAGTGCTTCGGGCAGATTGGTCGACAGCCCAGTCCCGCTGGCGCGTGACCTTGTCGCAAAACGATGGCACTTTGGAGCAGGTTGACACCCGATTTTTGTACCTGTGCAGTGGTTATTACAGTTACACCCAAGCCCACCAACCCGCGTTTGAAGGTCAGTCCAGTTTCCAGGGCACTTGGGTACACCCCCAGTTTTGGCCGAAAGACCTGGACTACAGCGGCAAAAAAGTCGTCGTGATTGGCAGCGGTGCAACCGCCGCTACGCTGGTGCCCGCCATGGCCAGCAGCGCCGCCCATGTGACCATGCTGCAGCGCTCACCCACCTACATGGTCTCGCGCCCGGCAGAAGACGCCATGGCCTTGCAACTCCAGCGCTTTTTGCCGGAACGCTTGGCGCACCACCTGACGCGCTGGAAAAACATTGTGCTGGGCATGTTCTTTTTTCAAGTGGCTCGGCGCTACCCCGAAAAGGTGAAAAACTATCTGGTTGGGGTGACCGCCCAGAAGTTGAATCCCGACTTTGACACCGCCAAGCACTTCACACCACGTTACAACCCGTGGGACCAGCGCATTTGCCTGGTGCCCAATGGCGATATGTTTCGCGCGCTGCGCAAAGGCCAAGCATCGGTGGTCACCGACACCATTGCGCGCATCACCCCCGACGGCATTGCTCTGGCCAGTGGCGAGCACCTGACGGCCGACATCATTGTCAGCGCCACGGGATTGCACCTGAATGCCTTGGGCGACATTGCCCTGAGCGTAGACGGCCTGGCCTACAGCCCCAGCCAGGCCATGGCCTACAAAGGAATGATGCTGTCGGATCTGCCCAATGTCTTTGTGGCCCTGGGTTATACCAACGCGTCTTGGACACTCAAAGCCGACTTGACCGCTGGCTATGTCTGCCGCCTGTTGAACCACATGCAAGGCCACGGCTGGACCCAAGCCCTGCCGCGCAAAGACCCGCTTGCGCAAGCGCAGCCGTATTTTGATTTTTCATCTGGCTATGTGCAACGTGCTGCTTCTGTATTGCCCAAACAAGGCGACCGGGGACCATGGCGGGTTCACCAAAACTACCTGGCCGACATGCTCAATCTGCGCTGGGGCCGTTTGGAGGATGGGGTTTTGCAGTTGAGTGCCCATGGCCAGCCCGATGATGCGGATATACCCGCAGCCAAAGCCGACTAAAATAAAGCATTGAAAGAGCCTGAATGACAGAGCGACAGACAGAATACAAGGCAGAGCAAAAGTCGGAACATTACGCTGCCCTCGGGCTCCACAGTGACGCCAGCCTGGCGGACATCAAAAAAGCGTTTCGCCAAAAAGCCTCGCAATTTCACCCCGACCGCAACAGCGCCCCCGATGCCCCCGCGCGATTTCGCGAAGTGCAAGAGGCTTATGACGTGCTGTCAGACCCCGCCAAACGTCAAGCCTATGACGACAACCGCCGACGCAATTTGCTGGACGACCCCGCGCAAACCGCGCGCGAGCTATGGACCGCCTACTTTGCCCCCCTGCGCGCGCAGGGCCACTGAGATTTGAACTGATGCATATTTCCTCTTTTTTTCTCGAACTTCGCAGCGCCTACCAAGCCGAACTGGATGATTTGACTTTCGACTCCGAAGGTCGCAACGTGTTGCGCAAAAGGTTGGATGAAAAACGCCAAGAGTTGGGTTTCTTGTTGCAGCTGATGGATTTGAACCCCGAGATGGTGGCCGTTGTGCTGCACCAGGCTTTCAAGTTCACAGTGCCATCGGTGATGGACCATTTTTTGACCCGGAATGAAGATGCCTTGTTGGCTTGGGGCAAGTTGCAGCATGCCGTGGCAATAGAAACATGGGCACAACCCATGGTGACGAGCATTTTGCAAGAACCGATGGGCGAATGGTTCATGGGCGTGGCCGCCGCGCTGGAATACATGCACAGCAAACCCCTGAGCGCCGACAACCGCCCCGCAGCCAACCAAGACGAAGATGAGCCTGACGAGCGCGGCGAGAAGGCCGCACGTGGGGACAGTGATGATGATCACCGCGACAACACCGCCGAAGACGGTGAAGAAGCCCAAGCCCGCGCCCGCGAAGAAGCCGGCAACGACTGGCTGGCCGCACAAGGCTTTGACCGTAAGGATTCACGATGAACACCGATTCGAACACCCACGCAATGGCATTGATCGCCAAAACGCAAAGCTTGATCGCCTCGGGCGACATTGTGGCGGCCGAAGCCGCCCTGGTCGAACTGGCTGACGAACAAGGTGACCGCGCCTTGATGGTGGTGCTGGAACAACTTCCTGCCAAAGACATGCTGGCCGTCATCAGGGAGTACGACAACTCCAAAGAATCGGTCATCAATTTACTGGTCACCCCTGCACAATTTGCGCGGGCTGTGGTGATTGAAAAGCAGTACAAAGACCTGTCGCGAACCCATTTGCGCGGCATGATGAACGCCATCATTTTCAGAGAAGATGCGCAAGCTGTTGAGTTCTTGACCCACATCGGTGACCTTGAAGGGGGCAGCGAGGCCTTGGCTGACTATTTTTCCGAAAAATGGAGCCGCATAGAAGCCTTCGCCTGCACGGGTGTGTTCGACGCGGTCGAAGATGATGGCCGCATGCTGTCTGAAAACGCTCTGTTCTCTTCAGCGCACGCCAAGCCCAAACTGGATGAGGATGAAGTCGCCGACCAAGACTGGATGCAGATGGCCTGGATCTTGCGATACAAATGCCCTGATTTATTTGTAGAAATGCTTTTGGTCTTGCGTGCCAAAGCCAGGGCCCACGACCTGGGTCTTTTGGAAGATGAAGATGCAACGGATGGGGACGGAAAAATAGAAACCAGTGCCACCGACCGCGGCAAAATCACACAGGCCGCCATCGATCCGGACGAAGAGTCGGCCATTTGAGCACCATGCGCGGCCCCTCAGAAACAACCGACCTGCAAGGCGCCAGTGCGATAGCGCTTTTTGACCGCCGTGCTTTTTTTGAAAAAGCATTGTTGTTTGGCATCCAACACGGCATTCTGGACACCGCCAAACTGGACAGCATTCAAACCGATGCCCCCAAGGGCATGGTGCAAATTGCCCGGTATTTTGGCAGTGAGTTTTTGCGACCGGAGTTGGAAAAAGCCCGCGACCGCATCATCAACCTGGTCAGTCTGAATTTGGAGCTCGACAGTGCGGGCGACTTGGCTGTGGCGGCTCAAATTCTCCGCGAAAACACATTCATGTCCCGGTCCAAAGCGGCCTCAGACATGCTCAAAGCCTTGATCGTCATGCCGCAAAACAGCCACTTTGGCATGAATGAGCTGGGCGGCTTCAGTGACAAGCACTTGCCACAATTGGCAAAATGGTCCTTGTGCAGTTTGTCCGAATACCAATCGGAATGGTCCAAACGTCAAGCTGTTGTTCAACTGATTGACGCAGCCCAGTGGCTGGCTCACAGTTTGGGCCTGGATGCAGACGAGCTGCATGACGCCGGCCCCGATGCCGAAGCGGTGATTCGCACCGCCCTTTTGGTGCGCCAGACTTCCAGCACCACCCTGCCGGATTGGGTGGCCTTTCAACAACTGATCGCGGCATTGCGCAAAAAGAATGCGCTCAAACCGCTCCAGCTGAATTTGCCCAAGGCCTTGCCCCCTGCGTACAAGCAGATTGTGAAAGAGGTCCTTCAGAGCATCGAAATGGATTTACCCAAAATCCTGGACGACGCCCTCACACCGCTCAAATTATTCAACCAAACGCCCGCTTTTGTGGGCCGTTATTTCTGGATTGAAGACAGCCTTGCTCAGATTGACCATTTTGACCGCGAAGCCAGCGCACTGTGGCACAAGCTCACCAAAGGCCACAGCGACGACAGCTCATTGCTGACCTTGTTCTTGTGCATTGCGGCAGGCGTTACAGGCAAAACCTTGCTGACTGAAAAATCCGCATCGGCCCTGCTTCGTAAAATCAGAAAATCAGGCTTGCAAGCTACTTTGGCCAGCCAATTTATTCAGGAGCAAGCGCCGATTCAGCACCAAGCCGATTACCTTATTTTGTGGAATCGCTTCATGGAAGATGCGCAAGCCACACTGCAAAGCGACCGGGATTACAAGCTGCATGACGCCTTGGCCTTGTTGCGCAACGAATGCAATATCAGCCAATGAACTGGCATCCAATCCGCACTCGCGCATCGCTTGTACTTTCAGCCTTTTTGGGGGTCTCCTGTGGCGGCGGTGGGAACCCGGAAGTTGCTGAACCTCCAATTCAGGAAGTGACTGGGCAAGGTGCTTTGGTGCGTGTAGAGCCCTTGTCGACATTGAAAGCACAGGACTTTCGACAGGGCTTGGCGGCGCCAAACGCCCTCTTTCCCAATGCCCAACCTCTTTACGACGTGAAAGTGTGGCGCGTTCGTTACATGACGCTGGATGGTCAAGGGCAGGCCGTCGAAGCTTCGGGTTTGATGGGCATCCCCGTCAAGCCTGCAGGCGCGCTCAGTCCCATCGTGAGTTACCAGCACGGCACCATTTTCAAAGATGCCCAAGCGCCAAGCAACAACCCCACGGCCACCGAACCTGCCTTGTTGATCGCCTCCATGGGCTTCATTGCTGTGGCCTCAGATTACGTGGGTTATGGGGCAAGCAAGGGCAAAGAGCACCCCTATTTGATGGCCACGCCCACGGCGAATGCGGTGGTTGACATGCTGACAGCGACCCGGATCTGGCGTCAACGCCAAGCGTATGGCAGCAACGGCCAGTTGTTCTTGATGGGCTATTCCGAAGGGGGCTATGCCACTTTAGCCGCGCATCGGAAAATTCAAACGGACAAAAATGTCCACATGGCCCAGTTGACGGGTGCAGTCCCGGGCGCCGGTCCTTACCATGTCGGCGAAACCATGAATGTCTTGTTGGCGCGTGTTCGCGACCAAAATCCGGTGATTGCGGGCTTGCTCAGCCCGGGGCTGCTCAAAAACCTGGGTACACCCGTGCGCAATGAGGTTCGCAAGCAACTTGTCAAAGCCTTGATTCCTTCGGATGCCGATGTGATTTTGAACACCACATTCATCGACTATTTTTTGGCCGACGATAACGCGGCATTGGACCGAGATTGCAACCTGCATGATTGGGCTCCCGCTCAACGCGTGGACTTGCTCCACGGCAAGGACGACCAAACGGTCCCCTACGCCTCTTCGACGCGCACGCTGCAAGCCATGCAAAGCCGTGGCGCTCCCAAGGTGTCATTGACCAGTTGCCCCGTCACGCCCTCAGGCCACATCGAGTGCGTCCCTGCATATTTTGACTTTGCCGTCACGACCCTGAAGCTGGATGCTAAAGACCTCTGACCCGTCTTGCTGGGCTCGGTAAAAACCCGTGGGTAGGACAACCCGTTCCAAAAAGTTAGGGGAGATCGCCTAACATGCAAGTCACTGTGCCAACTTCCCCTGATTACGATGACACCCCATCCCGTTACCCACGCTGCCATGGGCAGTTTTGCCAACGCCTCACATCCTCGCTTGGCCCAGGTCATGTCGCTTTTGGTCAAGCATCTCCACGCCTTTGTCACCGAGTCGCAACTCACCAAAGAAGAATGGATGCAAGGTTTGGAGTTTCTGACGCAAAGTGCCGCCATCACCGACGCAGAGCGCAATGAATTCAGTCTGATGTCTGATATTTTGGGGATTTCATCGATCGTGGACATCGTGTCTCAGCCTGTAGGAGGCACCCACAGCAGCGTCTTGGGACCTTTTCACAACCATGACTCTAAGTTGCAGCCCAACGGAGTCGACTTGGCCGGCGTTCAGCCCGGCGACAGAACCTGGTTCCATGGCCGTGTCCTGGACACACAAGGCCAAGCGGTTGCCCATGCCGAAATTGACTTTTGGCAAAACGCCGATAACGGCTTGTACCCCGCCCAAGACGCCGCCCAAGACCCGCACAACTTGCGGTGCAAAATCAAATGTGAGGCGGATGGCAGCTTCAATTTACTGACCCTTCGGCCTCATCCCTATACCGTGCCGACAGATGGTCCTGTGGGCGCATTGTTGGCCGCCAGTCAACGCAGCATTTGGCGACCCGCGCATTACCATTTGATCGTCAGTGCGCCGGGCTACACGGGCTTGGTCACCGAATTGTTTCCAAAAGACACTGACTATATTGACAATGACACCGTGTTCGGTGTCCGAGAAGGTTTGATCGTGCCTTTTGTCCTGTCCAGCAATGCGCAAGTCGCCCATCGTTATGGCCTTGAAGGCCCTTTTTACGAAGTCCAATTCGACTTCCAATTGGTCAAGCAGTCCTGATCCAAACCGACAGTCGCCATCCCAGGAGTCCCCATCATGATCACATTGAAAGCGGTTCAAGCAACAGGGCTCGCCGCCTTGATAACGGCCTGCACAGGGTTGGATGCACGCGCCCAAACCGAATGGCCCAAGGCCAAACCCGTGACCTTGCTGGTGGCGTTTGCGCCTGGCGCCTCCACCGACATCGTGGCCCGGTCATTGACTCAAAAACTGTCCGAACTCACGGGGGGTCAATTCATTGTCGAAAACAAGGGCGGCGCTGGCGGCAATATTGCTTCCAACCAAGTCAAGCGGGCTGCGCCCGATGGCTATACGATTTTGGTCCACAGTGTGGCCTTCGCGGTCAACCCCTCGCTGTATGCAGAGGCAGGCTACGACGCCATCAAGGACTTCATGCCGGTGGCGCTGGGCCCCAAAACGCCCAACATCTTCACGGTCAACCCGGGTGTGCCGGTCAAAACCTTGCCGGAATTGGTAGAGGCAGCCAAAAAATCCCCTTTCAACTACGCCTCCTCAGGCATCGGAACCACGACGCATTTATCCATGGAGCGTCTGAAGTCGGCGGCCAAAATTGACATTGTGCATGTGCCCTACCAACCTGCTGCGGCCATCAATGCGGTGGTAGCCGGTCACACGCAAATCGCATCCACCTCCATGCCGCCTGCAGTCCCGATGATCAAAGCGGGCAAACTCAAGGCTTTGGCCGTGACCAGCGCCAACCGGTCCCCCTTACTGCCCGATGTGCCCTCCATCACCGAGTTCGGCTACAAGGAGTTTGACGACTACACCTGGTTTGGTTTTTTTGCGCCTGTCGGCACCCCTGCCGCGGTGATCGAAAAACTCAATGCGGCACTGAACCGCGCCATGGAGTCCTCTGATGTCGTCGAGAAATTTGCCCAACTGGGCATGTCCAGTGCACACAACAGTACGACCGAATTTGGCAGCTTTTTAAAGGCAGAAGTGCCCAAGTGGGCCGCCGTCGTCAAGAGCTCGGGCGCTAAGGCGGATTGACCACACCAGTTCCAGAGGAGACTTCGCCATGATCCAGAGAAGACAATTCATTCAATTTGCCGGTCTGAGCTCTGGCGTGGGGGCCTGTGCCTGGGCGGCTGGTTTTCCTGAAAAACCGATCAAACTGGTGATGCCTTACCCCACGGGCGGTGGCGCGGATCAATGGGCGCGGATTGTTTGTGGCAGAGCAGAGAAAACACTGGGTCAACCGATTGTGTTTGATTACAAGCCGGGCGGCAGCACCACCATTGGTGCAGATGCCGCCGCCAAGGCCCCGGCCGATGGTTACACGATTCATTTGATTGACAGCACCGCATTTGCCTACGTTCCCAATATGCGCAAGGTCCCTTACGACCCGCTCAAATCGTTCACGCCCATTGTTCATCTGGGGGCCTTGCCAATGGCCTTGGTGGCGCATCCCTCGGTTCCCGCGAAAAACCTGCAAGAACTGGTGGCCTATGCCCGAGCCCATCCGGGCAAACTCAATTGCGCCAGCGCCGGCGTGGGTTCGCCTCACCACCTGATTGCCGAATTTTTCAAAATGCGTGCAGGCATTGCCATCAACCATGTCCCTTACAAAGGCGCAGCGCAGTACATGGCCGATTTGGTGGGCGGTCAGGTGGATTTGGCCGTTTCGACTTTGGGGCCTGCCGTGCCCCATCTGCAATCAGGGCGAATTCACGCCTTGGGCGTTTCCACGGCCAAAAGATCCAGCGCCTTACCCGACGTTCCCACCATTGCAGAGCAAGGGTTTGAAGGGTTCGACGAAAAGCCTTGGAACTGCTTTGTCACCAACGCGGGGACCCCGCCTGAAGCCTTGGATCGCTTGCGCTCCGTCTTTCGGGCCACATTGGATGATCCTGAAGTTTTGGCAGCTTTGCGTAAAACCGGGGTCGAAGAAATCGGCACGATGCCGCTGGGTCAAATCGCAGAGCAAATGCGCCAGGATTACATCAAATGGGGCGAAGTCATTCGGCGCGCGAAAATCACCATGGACAGCTGATCTCCATCCGCGGTATCTGATTTCTATTTTCTGAACCAACACAAGGAATTCAACATGCGTTTGGCATCATTTTCGGCACACACATCGCCTGCGCAACAGCGCATTGGCGTTTTGTGTGGCAACGCCTTGTTAGACCTCCAGGCTGCAGCCCAGTTGATCGAAACACAAGCCCCGGCCTTTCCGGCGACCCTGAAAGATTTGCTGGCTGCTGGCCCGGAGGGTTTGGCCAGAGCCCGAAGTCTGCTGGCGCACGCCATGCGCAACGAGATGGCTTTTTCATCAGCCCTGTACCCGTTGTCGAGCGTTGGTTTTTTGCCCCCGATTCAAGATGCGCACAAATTTTTATGTGTCGGCAAAAACTACCGTACCCATCTCGAAGAGTTGAAGCGAACAGATCTCATCAAAGAACTGCCGCAAGAACCCACGGGTTTCATCAAGTTGAATGATTGCCTCACGGGTCACAACACCGCCGTTGTGCGCCCCGCCTCCGTCACCAACCTCGACTATGAGCCTGAGCTTGTCTTTGTGATTGGCAAAGCGGCCTACCAAGTCAAGGCTGAAAATGCATTTGAGCATGTGGCTGGCATCACGCTATTGAACGATTTGACCTGCCGCGACACCCAAAAAAGAGAAGTGGCCTCAGGGTCGCGCTTTTGGACCGCCAAGAACGCGCCGGGCTTTGGCCCTTTAGGGCCCTACATCATCACGATGGACGAGGTACCTGATCCTTACGACATCTGGGTCACTTGCAGCGTCAATGGTGAGCAGCGGATGCGTGTCAACACCAGCGATCAAATCTGGAAGTTACCCCGCATCATTGAACACTTCTCTCGCCTGGTGCCTTTGATGCCTGGCGACATGTTTTCCACAGGGGCACCCGGTGGGGTTGCTGTGGGAAAACCCAATGCGGCCGATTTGTATTTGAAACACGGTGATACGGTGGAGTGCGCCTTCGAACATCCCGCCATGGTTTTGCGCAACACCATTGTTGCCCCTGCTTAAATGATGGATTTGAACACCATGTCTCAACGTCAAGCGCTGATTTTGGCCATCGGTTTCATGGGCTGTGTCCATTCTTTTGCCCAATCGACATCGGCCACAGCAAGTGATTTTCCAAACAAACAAGTCACTTTTATCGTGCCTTTTCCCCCCGCCGGTGGCGCAGACACCTTGGCGCGCATACTGGCCTCTCACTTAAGCATGGTTTGGAAACAGCAAGTCATTGTTGAAAATAGACCGGGCGCCAGTGGCCACATTGGCGCAGCTTATGTGGCCAAAGCAGCGCCTGATGGCTACACCCTGATGATGAGCTCAACGGCCTCCTTGACCAAAGAAAACGCCCATCAATTTGCACCGGTTGCCTTGGTCTCAGCCGCGCCTTATGTGGTCACAGTCAGTCCCAAACTGAATGTCAAGTCGATGCGCGAGTTCGTCAGCAAAGCCAAAGCCGAGCCCGGTAAATTGAGTTTTGGGTCCTCTGGCGATGGTTCGGCTTCTCACCTCACCGTCGAATTATTCAAGCAGACCACCGGCGTGAACCTGTTGCACGTGCCTTACAAGGGCACTGGACAAGCCGTCACAGATTTATTGGGCGGCACCATCGATGTGATGTTTGCACCCGGACAAACTGTATCGCCTCATGTCAAAGCTGGTAAGTTGCTGGCGTTGGCCGTCACCAGCGCCGAGCGATCCAAATCTAACCCCGAATTACCCACCATAGCGGAAGCGGGAACGCCCAACTATGCTGCTGTCGGATGGTTTGGCCTGTTGGCGCCAGCGGCTACGCCAAGAGCCGTGATCGGTAAATTGAACCAGGATGTCAACACCGCACTGGCAGACCCCCAGATCGAAAAAACCATGTTGGCCGCTGGTGCCGAACCTGCCAAACTCAGTGCAGATCAATTCAGTAAATTTACCCAGGACGAACTGAACAAATGGGCGCAACTCGAAGTGGCCATGTCCGCTAAAAAGCCAAAATGAGCTGGCTGCGCACCACCCTAGGGCTGATGTCGTGCGCGGTATTGGTCAAACACCGCACCTTGCGCAAACATCGCCTCCACCTGCTCGGGTGCATAGCCCAATTGCTGCAACACTTCGTCGGTGTGCTGTCCCAACCATGGCGCAGGCATGCGAATGGTGTTGAGTTCCCCGCTGGACTTGATGGGCAAACCCAAGGTTTTCATGTTGCCAATGATGGGGTGCTCGATCTCGTGAACCATCTTGCGCGACTGAATGTGCGGGTCATGCATGATTTGTTCGTAACCAAAAACCGGCCCGCCGGGCACACCCGCCGCATCGAGTTTCTCAACCCAATGCGCCGTCGTGTTGAGCATCAATATGGCTTCGATATCGCGCTCGAGGGCATTGGCATTGTGGGTCCGCAAGGCTTGGGTTTTGTAGTTTGGATTCAAAGGCCATTCGGGCTGTTCAATCACTTGCGCACAAAACGCCACCCACAACTTGGCCGAGCCTGCGCCCACAGTCACATAGCCATCCGAAGTTCGGTAGGCTTGGTAAGGGGCCGATCTGCGATGGCGGGTCCCTGTTGCGGTTGGGATTTCGCCAGCGCCAAAATAAGCGCCAAACTCCCAAGGCGTCCAAGCCAAACCGGCTTCGAGCAAAGAGGTCTCCAGGTACTGGCCATCACCAAACCTCAACTTGCCAATCAAAGCCCCCAAAATGCCGGACAAAGCGGTCACCCCACTGGCAATGTCATTCATCGCAATGCCCACCTTGGCAGGCCTGCCTCCGGGCTCGCCGGTCATCATCATGATGCCGGACATGCCTTGGGCAACGATGTCAAATCCGCCTTTTTTGCCATAGGGGCCGGTTTGGCCAAAGCCTGACATCGAAGCGTAAATGACCCCCGGATTGAGCGCTTTGATGGCTTCATAACCCAAACCCATGCGTTGGACCACACCCGGCCTGAAATTTTCCATCACGATGTCGGCGCGTGCCGCCAAAGTGAGCGCCACTTCCAGTGCTGCAGGGTCCTTCAAATTCAAGGCAATGCTTTTTTTGTTGCGATTGAGCACAGCAAAGCAATAGGATTCGCCGTTGACTTGGGGTTCAAAGTTACGGGATGTATCTCCCTTGTCGGCATTTTCCAGCTTGATCACGTCCGCCCCCATGTCACCCAGCACCATGCTGCAATAAGGACCCGCCAGCACATTGGTCAAATCGAGGACGCGAAGACCAGACAAAGGCAAGGGCATGGCAAGTTCTTTCTTTAGGATCAGGAGTAAAAGCTCAGCGGCCCTGGAAGACAGGTTTGCGCTTGGCCATGAAGGCCGTTCGGCCTTCCTTGAAGTCTTCACTGTCAAAGCAGGCGGCCACCAATTGATCGCACAGCGCAACGTGGCGCAGGGATTCGTCTTTGACAATTTCACCCACAATGGTTTTGATCGAGGCCACCGTCATGGGGGCATTGGCAGAAATCATGTCGGCGTAGTTCTGAACACAGGCCAGCAGATCTTCGGCAGGGACCATTCGGTTGATCAGCCCCATGGCCAGCGCTTCTGGCGCAGTAAATTGCCTGGCGGTGAAGAAAATTTCTTGCGCAAAAGAGGGGCCGACGATCTCCACCAATTGGCGAACACCCTCGAACTCATAGCCCAAACCCAGCTTGGCAGCGGGCACTGCAAATTTCGAAACATCGGCCGCAATGCGTATGTCGCAATTCAAGGCCACCGCCACACCACCGCCTATGCAATAGCCTTGAATCATGGCAATGGTGGGCTTGTTCAGGCACTTGAGCGCTTGCATGCCTTTGGCCGCGACAGCGTCGTAATGGTGGGTGGCCTGCGCCGAATCGCGCTGATCGGCAAACTCGGAAATATCAGCACCCGATACAAAGGCCTTTTCGCCGGCACCACAAACAATGACCACACGGATTTCAGGATCGGCGGCGAAATCATGGGCGACCGTGGCCAGGCCTTCCCACATGTCCAAGGAAACCGCATTGTGACGCGCCGGATTATTGAAGACGATCCAACCGGTATGCTTGTCTTTGCGGGCCAGCATCTTGTCTGTTGGGTGCAAACTCATCCGTCAATCTCCAATTTCAAAGCGCAAGGTCCAAGTCCAAGGGGTAAATGGGACGGCGCAACCGCTTGAAATCGAGCTCACTGTAATCTGACGTACAGGCACCTGCACCGGCGCAGTCCACAACAGCCCGGGCCAAATGGCCCATGCCGGCACGCCAATGCACACGACTTTTCAGCACCACAAATTGCTTTTGCGTCGGATCAATGCCCAGACTGATCAAGGCATTCACATCGAAGGGTTCTACATGCCTGGAAATCAAAGCCACTTCCACGTTGCCCGTATCGATGACCACAGCCGCCCCCATGTCTTGCCGCGCGCCCTTGCTCATAGGGCCTTTGGCGATGTATTTGCCGTTCGAGATCGATTTGACCAGACCCTTGAGCAAGAGGGGTTCACTGCTGTGGGGCATCAGGGGCATCTTCAACTTGCCACCCACAAGCAATGAAACGCTTTGGCCCACGCCCGCTTGAATGGCTTGCTGAACAGCCAGTGGATCGAAGACAGCGAAAAAGGCGACGTTGTGCAAACCCTGGCGCAGCACCTCGGCCAAAACGGCGGTGGTGTCCATGGTGCCTCCGGATGCCGCATTGTCGTAATGGTCCAATAAAACCACAGGCCCTTGCGCCATGGTCTTGGCACGGGCTACAGAGTCCGCCAGCGCTTCGACCGGATAAACCCATTGCGAGCGACTGTGCCAAGCCATTTGCAGCAATTCATCGCGCAGTTTTTGGGCCAATGCAGGGTCATTGTCTGTCACGACAACCACCGACAAACCTGCATTTTCGATGTCTGCATGCGGAAAGCCGGTGAAGACACTGGCGGTCAGCGCGCCCTCTTGCTCCATTTGAAGTGCACGCGCTTGAAGGGAGCGATTGGGCTCATCCAATGAACTTTGTCGCATGATGTGCGGAATCATGGGCAAACGCGCCCACGAGGTGCAGGGGCGGACCTCGCCTGAGATGAGTCGCAGCAAGGCCTTGCCGGCGCGCAGACCCGTCTCAAACATGTCCACATGGGGATACGTGTGGTACCCCGCAACCACTTGGGCCAAGGCCACCATATCGGCATACACGTTGGCATGCATGTCATAAGCAATACCCATGGGTGTGAGGGGGTCCACGGCGCGGATTCGGCGCAGCAATTCGCCCTCACCATCCTCACAACTTTGCGTCACCATCGCCCCATGCAAATCCAGCAGGATGCCGTCGTACCCGCCCTTTGCAACAGCTTCAACCAGGGTTGACGCCATGGCGTCATAGGCCTCATCGTGCACAGGCCCGCTGGGCGCCGCATGGGCTGCGATCACCAATTCGAACTCTGCCCCTGCGGCCTCTGCCAGATCAATGAATGCGCCGGTGGCCGTTCCGGTGTTGCGGTAAGCCTGGACGGCCAAAGCGCCTTGGGGCGGCAGTTGCCCCAGGCCCAGTGCAAACCGCTGCAAATCCGTGGGCACAGGCGAGAATGTATTGGTCTCGTGCATCATCATGGCAATCAACAGGCGCATAGGGCTCTTTCCGTATCGGGTTCAGTTCAAAGTTCATGACATTGGGGCTTGCCAAACCAGTTGGTGTTTCATCACCAATGGTGACAAGCGTGCTTGGATCTGCGTCTCAAGCACTTCCTTTTGCAAGAGGCCAACGCCTTGGAGGGTCACAGTCATCCACTGGCCATGGGTCTCGTGGCTCGTCACGCTGACGGTCAATGAAACCCCATCTTGCGCCAAATCAGACAGCAAGTCGCTGACCATGCGCTGAGCCGCATCCATGCGCAAAGTGGGTTTGAAAATTTTGCCAACGCCGGTCAGAGGCATGACTTCTATGAAAGTCAAGCGCACAGGCACTGCGGCGCGCTCGGGAGTCCGTTGCCTGACAAAGTCCAGCAACTCGCCACTGTCGATCGTCATGCCCGCTTTCAATTGCACATAGGCAACCGGTAACTCACCCGCATAGGCATCGGGTTGGCCTACGACGGCGGCCAAGGCCACGCTGGGATGCTGAAAGAACACTTCCTCAATCGCCATCGGATCAATGTTGTGTCCGCCGCGAATAATCAGGTCTTTGGCACGACCTGTGATCCACAAATACCCTTGCTCATCCAATCGGCCCAAGTCACCCGAGTTGACCCACCCCGGCTCGACAAAAGCGCCTAGGTTGTGGCGCTCGCTGAGGTAACCACTGAACACGCCGGGTCCCGACATGGCGACCACACCAATTTCATTCACCGCGCATTCACCCACCAAACACCCTTGTGCGTCTACCTTGACCACACGCACCTTGCTGTAAGGCAAAGCATGGCCCACAGAACCCAATCGGACGGGCCGGTCAGGGTAACTCATGACATGGACACTGGCGGTTTCGGTCATGCCGTAAACCTCCAACACTGGCACCTTGAGTTTGTCGGTATAAGCTTTGCAAACAGCCACCGGAATGGCAGAACCGCCGCCCGACGCAATTTGAATGCTGCTGACATCGGCTTGCCCGATCGGTATCGACACCGCAGCAGACAACACGGTAGGCACACCGCCAAAAATGGTGGGCCGATAGCGCGCCACCAAACGCCACACATTTTGGACTGCAGCTGGATCGCGCCAACCCGCTGGGCTGAGGACGACCAAGGAGCCGCCATTGGCCAAGATGGCCAAGCCTTGGGTCAAGGCGCCCCCCACATGAAACAAGGGCAAACCAAACAACACGGGCTGGCCCGGCTCGATGGGCATGGTCAAACGCAAAGCCCACGCTTGATAAACCTGGTTGCCATGGGTGTGCCTGACCAGCTTGGGCGTGCCGGTTGTACCACCCGTGTGGAAATAGCCTGCAGTGTCGTGCGTTTGAATCACCCGGCCGCACACCAATCGGTCACCTGGATATTGCGCCAAACGTTCGTCAAAGTTGAAGGTTTTGTGGGCCGCATCGGCATCCCCCTGAACCACGAGAATGGCCGTGAGGTCGGGTAATTGCGCCTTGATGTGCTGGACTTTGTCCCAGATGTCGCTGCCGGACACGGGTCCCAACACCACCAAAACCTTGGTCTTGGCAGCTCTCAGGATTTCCGCCAGTTGATGCGGTGCCAAAAGCGGATTGACAGGATTGGCAATGCCGACCGCTTGGGCCCCAAACAAGGCATAAAAACTCTGCGGCAGCAAAGGGAGTAAAAAACTCACCACATCGTGCGGTCCGACACCCAAGTCATGGAAAAGGTTGGCCGCCTGAGTGACCCGGGCCATGAACTGGGCATGCGAAATCACCACAGGCTCTTGTTCGGGATCGGCTTGGGGCAAAAAATGAACAGCCGGTGCGCGCGGATCTACCGCAGCACCCGCCTGCAAAGCGGCATAGGTACTTTGGGGGCCAATCCGCTGGGCATACGGAATGGACTCAAAGTCAGCCACATCGGCATCCTTGCGAAAGCGCGGGAGGTGGTTACCAATGAAGCGATCAAGCAAATGCGCAGAGGACATGACAGACTTTCCAAACCAGTCGAGCGAAAAAGACAGCAATTCAGTATCTCATCCAGACAGGGGCTGCATGTCCTCGGAAAAACCCTCTCCCTCTCCCTCTCCTCGTCTTACTTGTCTTTTCTTTGGGCAATGAGCGCAATGATGGACGGCAACAAGGCTTGCGGATCACCCTCTTTGCAGGCTTGATCCAAGGTTTTTTGGACAGCGCCTGCCACCGTGCGGTCCGCCCGCATGTCGGACGCCATCTGGTTGTAATAGGTCAGATCTTTCAAACTGTTGGCCAAACTAAAGCGCAAGCCAGAGGTGTCGCCATTGGCCAAATAGGGTTTGAGTCTTTCCAGCGCCGCGCCCCAACCGCCACCCATGGCCAGTACATCGACAAAAGTCTGTGCATCCACACCAGCAGACTCGGCACAAGCGGCGGCTTCCGCCATCAAGGTGACGGTGCCCAGCGAGACATAGTTGTGCAGCAGCTTCATCCGGTGACCCGCGCCGATGGGGCCCGCATGGACGATGTTTTCTGAAAAACAGCCCAAGACGGGCTTGCACATGGCAAACACTTGTGGATCCGCGCCAACCAACAAATTGAGTCGTCCCTCGGCCGCTTCCTTGGGCGTTCTGGTCATCGGTGCATCCATGAAGGCCCCGCCCTTGTCCATCACCCACTGCGCCACACGTTCAGTCGACGTGGGCACTGCCGTCGAACAATCGATGACGATGCATCCTGTTTGCATGCCCTGCAAAACACCCTGCTCTCCGGTCAATACCGCTTCAACTTGGGGGGTTCCGGTGACACACAGAATAACGATATCGGATTGGCTGGCGACTGCGCGGGGGGTTGGGGCAGTTCGGGCGCCCGCTGCAATCAGCGCCTCCAAGGGCTGATTGCCCACATGCTCCAGGACAGTGAGTGTGTGGCCATGCTTGAGTAAATTGGTGGCAATGCCGTGGCCCATCAGGCCAATGCCAATCATGCCTATTTTGTAACTTGTCATGCAGTCGCCCTTTCAAATGGCGTGGAAAAAATCACCTGACCAAGGGTTTGCCCGCCAGCCAATCGGCGCCGCGTCCATACAGATCCTGTACCGCTTGACCTTTGAGCATCGGCATGTCCATTTTGACGGTGTAACCGATGCGCGTTTGGATGTAAGCAAGGTGGCGGTAGCCTTCAGGAAAGTTGGCAAGCGCCGCGGCATCGAGTTTCAATGTGGCGCCAGGGTCCACCGGATCGATCCTGTCTTTTTCATAAATGGGTTGCCGATGCACCAAGCCCCAAGCGCCGTTGCGGCACTCGAAAAAATCGTAAAAACGACCCGTGCAGACCACATCGCACAACACATCGTCGACCATGCCGCGCTGAGAAATGGTCATCTTGGTCTGTGCAATGGCCCGCGAACCGTTGACATCGATGGAGGATCCGCCGAGGAAGTGCAGAATGCTCACGCCCTTGTTCCATCCTTCGATGGTGACGCGGATGAAGGCTTCAAAGGGCCCTTGAAACCAAGTCGCCATCATCACACCGTCCTCATGCCAGACCGTGCGAAAACGGTCCCACAATCCAGCATCGCGCCAAACCGCCCAATTCTCGACCAATTGGCGAATTTTCAGTTGTTCAGTCATTTCATGTGTCATCGGTTGGACTCCAGGTCATTTCTTATCGCATGTTTTCAAGCGGTGGCGTGTTAGGGGACCAGGCCACGAAGGGACTGCATCAAGCGATATCGTCCGCAATCGTATTGCGCAAAATACCCACGGCATCCACTTCAATTTCGACCACATCGCCAGGCTTCATAAACAGTTGCGGGGTGCGCTTGTTGCCGACACCGCCGGGTGTGCCTGTCACGATCACGTCACCGGGTTCAAGCGGAATGAAGCTGGAGATGTAGGCAATCTGGCGAGGGATGCTGTGAATCATCATGTCTGTTGTCGCCTGCTGCAACACTTCGCCATTCAAACGGGTGCTCAGGGTCAGCGTTTGGCCGGGCGTGATCTCGTCAGCAGTCACCATCCAGGGGCCAAAACCGCCTGTGCGCCAAAAGTTTTTGCCTGCAGTCCATTGCGTGGTGAAGTTTTGCCAATCACGCACCGAGCCATCGTTGTAGCAAGAGTAGCCAGCAATGTGGCTCCAGGCATCGGCTTCTGAGATGCGGCGGCCTCCCTCGCCAATGATGATGGCGATTTCACCTTCATAGTCCAAACGATGCGACTCACGAGGACGCATGATGGCCTGTCCGTGCGCCACTTGGGATGCGCTGACGCGCGAAAAAATAGCAGGTTTTTCTGTGAGGTCGCGGCCCGTTTCCTTGACGTGGTCGTGGTAGTTCAAACCCACGCACATGATCTTTTCAGGGTTGGGAATGACCGGCAACAATTCGAGTTGGTCAAAAACCAGGTCAGGGGCATGGGCTGCCAAGGCCTGTGCGGCCTGGCTGACCATGTTCTTGGCAATCAATGTTTTCAAATCAGGCGCCTGCTGGCCCAAAAGGGGTGACAGGTTCAAGACCTTGTCGCCTTGAACGGCACCATAACAAGCGGTGTGATTGAGCATGAAGCTGATGAGTTTCATTGAGACGGCTTTCCAGAAAAATGTAAAAGTACTTGGATTCTAGGCTGTCAGCCTGTGAGAAGTACTCCCGCTGTTGGCGGTGTCTGAGCCGGTCCACGGCGCTTTCAATGCCTCAGGGTTTACACCCATGAACACCGCGGCAATTGCCTCTAGCATGGGCGCAAAGGACTTCATGCATGACAACCCCATCTGGCTTGCGACACCTCTTTACCCTTTTGTGCGTCACCTTGTGCTGCTGGCCCGGCATGGCTGCAGCCCAAAATTGGCCCCTGCGGCAACCACTCAAAATGGTGGTGGTCTGGCCGCCCGGTGGCTCGGCCGATCAGGTTGCCCGCATCATTGCACCGGTCTTGTCGCAGCAATTGGGGCAGAACGTCATTGTGGAAAACAAAGCGGGAGCCTCCGGCGTGATTGGCACCGCCAGCGTTTTAAGCGCCCCGGCCGACGGCTACACCGTGGGTGTGGTGTTCGACACCCATGGCGTCAACCCCAGCCTGATGCCCAACATGCCCTATGACACCAAAAAGGACATCACACCCTTGCTGCTGGTCGGCACCTCGGCGATGGTGCTCAGCACTTACGTGGGCACCGACTACAAAACTTTCGCCGATGTGTTGGCCGCTGCCAAAGCCAAAAAGAACGTGCCTTTCGGCACCATTGGCAACGGCAGTTTGGGGCATTTGGCCATGGCCTTGCTCGGCAAGAACGGCAACATGGAGTTCAACCATGTCCCCTACAAAGGAGGTGGCCCCTTGATGGCGGACGCCATTGCCGGACACGTGCCGCTGGCCATAGGCACCGTGTTTGTGAGCAAGCCTCACATTGATAACAAACGCCTTCGGCCTTTGGCAGTCACCTCGGCCAAGCGTATCGCAGACCTGCCCGACGTCCCCACCATTGCTGAAGCTGGCTACCCCGGTTTTGAAGCGCCCGCATGGTGGGCCATCGTGGCGTCTGCCAAAACCCCGCCCGAGTTGGTCAAGCGATGGAACGAAGAGCTCAACAAAGTGCTGCGCAACCCCGAAGTGGCGAGCAAACTGAGTGCCCAAGGCATTGACTTGGCCGGCGGCAGTCCGGAAAAAGCCCGCGCCTTCATCGACCAACAGATTGAAACCTGGGCCAAGGTGGTCAAAGACAACAACATCAAACCCGACTGAGACCTGAGGGCACAGGCTTCATGCCTCAGGCTTCAAGCTTCAAGCTTCAGGGCGGATCTGCAGTGCAATCAAAATGCGGGCCACCATGTTGTAGGTGGCGATGGCAGTCGTCAACTCCACCAATGCCGTCGTGCTCATCTGGCTTTGCAAGGCATTGAAGACGGCATCGTCGACCTGGATGTTCTGGGTCATTTGCGCCGCGTACTGCACCACCGTTTGCGCCAAGGGACCCAAGTCCGCCTGCGAAACGCCATGGGCGGGGTCGTTCGCCACGGCGACTTCCAAGGCCTTCAATTCAGCCGGGCTGCCGCCGGCTTTCAAAAAGTCGGGGGCATGATGGTGGTATTCATAGTCGGCACCGGTGAGCAATGCCACGGTGCAAATGCCCAATTCGCACCATTTGCGCGGTGCGGTCAAATTGGCACGCACGTGCTGAAAATAGGCATGCCACCCACTGGCCACAGGGCCGCTCCACAGCAAGGCTTTGTCCAGATTCAGCAAGTGGCCACCTCGCCGTTCTAAAACAGCCTGCACCAAGGCGGGCGGTTGGGGGTGGGCTTCGGGTGTCCAATCAGGTATGCGCATACATTCTTTCGCAGGTTGTTTCACTCGTCGGTCACAATGCATTCGGCCTGCAGAACCCGTACCCGCGGATCCACGTAATAGCCGCCGTACTCGGTGTATTTGAGCAGCGTTCTGTGGCATGCGCTGCACGCAAAAACATCACATCGGTTGTAAGGAAAAAAAGCGGGCGCCACCGGTGCATTCGGCGAGTCATAACGGGTGCCCTGGGGGTGATGCTCTTCAAAAGTCAGCTCCACACCGTGGGCAGCCTCTGGATCACGCAAGGACCCCACTTGGCGCATGAGCGTCTTGGGCCAACGCGATTCGGCCACACTCTCCCAACCGAGGCAAGCAGCCATACCGCAGGCGCAACTTGGGGCCACTTTGGTTTGTGTTTGCTGTGCCAACGCCCGAAGCGTTCGGGCAGAGAAAAAGGCAACTGTCATCTTGTCTCCGTTTGAACAGGGTTTTCACCCACTTGAATCTCGGCACCAGGCCATAGACTGAAGGCACATCTTGTTCACCCATCTCACCATGACCGACTTTACAACACCTTCCCGCCGTCAAGCCTTGTCTTTGATCGCAGCCACCACGGCTGCTTGGGCCTTGCCCGATGCCTTGGCGCAATCGGGCAAATGGCCCGCCAAGCCTATTCGCATCGTGGTGGCTTTCCCGCCCGGCGGGCTGACCGATGCCTATGCGCGTTTGTATGCCGAACAGCTCAGCGCCAAGTTGGGCGTCAGCGTGATGGTCGACAACAAACCCGGCGCTGGCGCCATCATCGGGATTGATGCGGTCGCCAAATCTGCGCCCGATGGCTACACCTTGTTGATGACCACATCAGGCACGGTCTGGCAAAACCGTGTGCTCTACAGCAAGCTGCCTTACAACCTGGACAAAGACCTGGTGCCCGTGGCCAACTTCCCCTCAGGCCCTTTGGTCGTGGGAGTGTCGGAGAAGGTGCCCGCCAAAACGATCCAAGAGTTCATCGAGTTTGCCAAAAACAATCCAACCGCCATGGGGACTTATGCGCCGGGTTCTTACCCACACATGGTCGCCGATCAGATCAACCGCAACCACGGCAGCAAGATCCTGTCGATCCATTACAAGGGGGAGTCGCCTATGTGGGTGGATGTGGCCTCGGGACAATTGCAAGTGGCCATCGGAAGCTATCAGGCTTTCAACACTGTGGCCGGGCGGGGTGTGCGCGCCATCGGTGTCACCGGTGCTTACCGTTCACCCAAATTGCCCCAAGTGCCGACCTTGGTGGAGCAAGGCATGAAAGACCCTTTGGTGGCCCTGGAAGGCGGCTTGCCTTTGATGGCGCCCAACGGCACACCAGAAGCCGTTTTGAAAATACTCTCCAGCGTGGTGGTCGAAGGCGCCGAAACTGAACGCTCGGCCAAACTGCGCGAGGCTTTCTCCATTCCCAACAAACCCAAAAACCTGACCGAGACGCGCAAAGATTGGGAGCGCGATGTCCCGGTCTGGATCAAACTCGCGGTCGACTTGGGCATCAAGCTCGACTGATGCACACCCTGCACCCTACACCCGACAAGGAAACGATCGCCCTTTTACCCGCCTTTGCCCGCTTGGGGCTGGCCCAGATCACGCTGGTGAGCCGAGCTGACCAGGCCGAGCAAGCGATGGCGCAATTGATGCAGCATCGCGCTTGGGGCTTCGACACCGAATCCAAACCCACCTTCAAAGTAGGCGAAGTCTCCGATGGCCCGCACATTGTGCAACTGGCCACCGCGCAGCACGCTTGGATTTTTCAATTGCACGATCCGGCCTGCCGGGCGGTGGCTGCGCAGCTCTTGGCTGCGCAAGGCGTGACCAAGGCCGGATTCGGATTGGGTGATGACTGCAAGCGCATCCTGCACAAACTCAAGGTCCAAGCGCAAGGTGTGTTGGATCTCAACAACGTGTTTCGGGAGCGGGGTTACCGCAAGGACATGGGCGTCAAAGCTGCGGTGGCGGTGCTGTTCAACCAGCGCTTCATCAAGTCGAAAAAAGCAGCCACCAGCAACTGGGCCCAACCCAGCCTGAGTGATGCGCAATTGGTTTACGCGGCCAACGACGCTTATGCGGCCATCCGGGTGCTTGACCAGCTTGAAGCACAATAAGCAAATTCGCAAAAATTCACTTGTCCGCCATGATCATCCGCACCCACGAAGACGTGACCACCGCTGTTTTGGCCGAACTCGATCGCGCCAGCGATCCCCGCTTCAAGGCAATCATGTCGGTGGCCGTGAAACATCTGCACGGCTTTGTGCGCGATGCCCGCCTGAGCGAAGCCGAATTCCACCAGGCTTGCGCTTGGATTGCCCAACTGGGACAACTCACCACGGCATCGCACAACGAAGTGGTGTTGATCTGCGGCTCGCTGGGCATTTCATCTTTGGTGTGTTTGCTCAACAACGGAGACCATGGCCAGACTGAAACCACAGCCAACCTGATGGGGCCTTTCTGGCGAGAAAATGCCCCGCGAATGGCCTCTGGCAGCTCGATCGTGCAGTCTCCCACGCCGGGCGTGCCTCTTTTTGTGAACGCCTGGGTGCGCGATCAACAAGGGCGGCCCGTCGAAGGCGCCGATGTCGACATCTGGCAAACCAGCGGCGAGGGTTACTACGAGAACCAGGACCCCGAACAGTGCGACATGAACCTGCGCGGCAAGTTCACCACCGACAGCAAGGGCCACATCACTTTTCAAAGCGTCAAGCCCGGGGCTTACCCGATTCCTTTGAGCGGCCCCGTCGGAGCCTTGTTGCACGCCCAAGGCCGGCACAACATGCGACCGGCGCACATCCATTTCATGATTCACAAGGCGGGCTACAAAACCCAGTTTTCGCAGGTGTACTCCAGCGACGACCCCCACCTCGAGACCGATGTGCAGTTTGGGGTCACCCAAAGCCTGATCGGCCAGTACGTCCTGCACAGCGGCGAAGCTTCGCCCAGCGGTGATGCCGGGGCATGGTATTCGCTGGACCACCATTTCGTCGTCGAGCCGGGCCTTCACCGACTGCCCAAGCCGCCCATTACCGGCAAATCCACTGGCGAGCGTCCAGTGCAACAGGTTTTGGCGCGGCGAGAGGATCGTCCTTGAGGGCATGAACTGCATGCACCCAGTCCCGCGGATGACAGACGCGGCTTTGCAGAATGGGTTCAATGCCAACACCAACGACCCTTACTGTCCCCCACCTAAAGAGCAGCAACACCATGAAATTCGGCGTCTTTGATCACCTGGACAACAGCGGCGCGCAACTGAGCGACTTCTATGAAGACCGACTTCAACTGATTGAAGAATACGATCGGTTGGGCATCCACATCTACCTGACCGCAGAGCACCACGCCACCCCGCTGGGGATGTCACCCTCCCCCTCGGTCTTTCACTCGGCCATTGCACAGCGCACCCAAAGGCTGTTGTTCGGGCCGCTGGTCTACACGCTGGCGCTGTACCATCCGCTGCGTTTGGCCGAAGAAATTTGCATGCTCGATCATTTGAGCAAAGGACGCTTTCAGTTGGGTGTCGGGCGCGGCATCTCACCCTACGAGCTCAGTTATTACGGCGTCAACCCTGATGAGGCCCACGCCCGCTACTTGGAGTCTTACGAGGTGGTCATGCAGGCCTTGAAAGGGGCACGCTCGGGCAACCGAGAGCTCACCTACCAAGGGCAGTTCTACCAGTACAAAGATGTGCCGCTCACCATGGCACCTTTTCAAAATCCGCATCCGCCGCTGTGGTACGGCGTTGGCGACCCCAATGGCGTGACCTGGTGTGTCGCTAACCGCTGCAATGTGGTGGGCAATGCGCCGCTGGACCGCATCCGCTTGATCACCGACCGTTACCGCGAAGAATGGGCTGGCGCCGGTCACAGTGCAGACGACTTGCCGCTGATGGGCACCACGCGCCACATGGTAATCGCAGACACTGACCAGCAAGCCAACGACTTGGCTCGCGAAGCCTATGGTCGCTGGTACAAGAGCTTCATGTACCTGTGGGAAAAACACGGCACCAAGCCCAGCGCCTACTTTCCCTCCACTTGGGATGAACTCGCCGGTGCAGGCCGCGCTTTGGCGGGCACACCGGCCACAGTGCGCGAGCAATTGCTGCAGCAAATCGAGATTTCAGGCATCAACTTGGTGTTGACGCGTTTTGCCTTTGGCGATATGCCCTTGGTGGATTCCAAACGGTCTGTGTCCTTGTTTGCTTCCGAAGTGATGCCCTGGATTCTCGAGCGCACCGATACGCTGCAAACTCACTGAGCCCCACTGATGTCCAGCCTTCGCATCCCTCTGATTCGCATCGTTTTGTGCCTGGGCCTGACCGGTCTTGCTGGCCTGGCTTCAGCACAAAGTCCCGCGCCGTGGCCGACCAAACCCGTCAAAATCATCATGCCCAGTCTGCCCGCCGGCAGCCCCGACCGCGTCACCCGCATGGTGGCCGACAAGCTGAGCGTCAAATGGGGCCAGCCGGTGGTGGTGGAATACAAGCCCGGTGCAACCACGGTGATTGGCACCGACTTTGTGGCGCGTGCTCCGGCAGACGGCTACACCCTGCTGTCAACTTTCACCTCGCTGGTGCAGGCACCGGCCTTGCTGCCCAAGGTGCCATGGGACGCCGAGCGGGACTTTGTACCCATTGTGCAGTTCATCCGTTCTGAAGTGGTGTTGCTGGTGCGCAGCGACTCCCCCTACAAAACCATTGGCGACTTCATCGCCGGTGCCAAACTGGCTAAGGCCCAAGGTGCGCCGCTCAATTACGCCTCGTTCGGCAATGCGTCTTCCTTTCACATTTATGGCGAAGCCCTCAAGCGCGGTGCAGGCATTGACTTGACCCACATTCCCTACAAAGGTGAAGCCGCGTCCATCATCGACCTGCTGGGCGGGCAAGTGGTCAGCTCATTCAATTCGATTGGCACGGCCATGCCGCACATCAAGGCCGGCAAGGTGCGTGCCTTGGCCCTGGTGGGCACCGTGCGCTCCAAAGTCTTGCCCGAAGTCCCCACCTTTGGTGAGGCAGGCGTGGCCAAACTCGATACCAGCGGCTGGTTTGGCATGCTGGCGCCTGCGGGCACGCCGCGCTACATCGTCGACAAAATCGCCACCGACACCGCTCACATCCTGGCCTTACCAGAAGTCGTGGACAGCTTGCGCGGGCAAGGCCTGGAGCCCACGGGCCTAGGGCCAGATGCCTTTGCACGCTTTGTGCACGAGGACTTGTTGCGCTGGAAGTCTCTCACCCAAGAGCTGGGCATCAAAGCCGACAACTGATTCCAAGGAGAACCACCATGCGCCAAGCAGTCATTGTTTCTTATGCACGTACCGGCCTGGCCAAGGCGGGCCGGGGCGGTTTCAACAACACGTCCAACATGACGATTTTGGGTCATGCCATTCGCGCGGCGGTGGCGCGCTCCAAGGTCGATCCGGCAGAGATCGAAGACGTGATTGCCGGCTGTGTTGCGGCTTCAGGTAACGTCGCCCGCGCAGCCGGTTTGCTGGCGGGACTGCCTGTGACCACATCAGGCATGACCTTGCACCGGGCCTGCTCATCCGGCTTGAATGCCATTGCCGTGGCTGCGCACCAGATTGTCGAAGAAGGCGCTGACATCATGGTCGGCTGTGGCGTCGACTCGATCAGCTTTCAAGGTGGCGGCGGTGGCGGGCGCGATGACGCCCTGCTGGACACCCACCCCGCCATTTGGATGCCGATGATCGAAACCGCCGACATTGTGGCCCAGCGCTACAACATCAGCAGAGCGGATCAAGACCAGTATTCTTTGCAGTCCCAACAACGCATGGCGGCGGCACAAGCGGCAGGCAAATTCAAAGACGAAATCATCTCCGTCAACACCCAGATGAAGGTCGTTGACAAGGTCACCAAGGCAGAGTCCTTCGTCGACGCGGTGGTTGACCGGGACGAATGCAACCGCCCCGACACCACGCTGGAAGGTTTGGCCCAACTACAGCCTGTCAAAGGCCCAGGCAAATTCGTCACAGCAGGCAATGCCAGCCAACTGTCAGACGGTGCTGCAGCGGTGGTGCTGATGGAAGCCAAAGAGGCCGAACGGCGCGGACTGCAACCCTTGGGCGCTTTCAAGGGCTGGGCTGTGGCCGGTTGCGAGCCCGATGAAATGGGCATCGGGCCGGTATTCGCCATCCCGCGACTTTTGCAACGCCATGGCTTGAAAATCAGCGACATTGATTTATGGGAACTCAACGAAGCTTTTGCCAGCCAATGTCTGTACAGCCGTGACCGTTTAGGCATTGATCCCGCCATTTACAACGTCAACGGTGGCTCGATCGCCATTGGCCATCCATTTGGCATGACCGGCGCGCGCCTGAGCGGCCATGCGCTGATGGAAGGCCGCAGGCGCGGCGCCAAGAACGTCATGGTGTCCATGTGCATTGGCGGCGGCATGGGCGGCGCTGGGCTGTTTGAGGTGTATTGAACAGCACAACACCCTGGCGTCATTCCTTGAACAGAACCTATGGCTTATTTGGTTTTGCGCTGAAGCAACTTGAAGGCATTGCCAAAATAAATTTTGCGCGCATCTTCGGCGGACAAGTCCAATGCTTCAATCGAGCGCAAACCTTCACGGATGAACATCGGGCCTTCTTCCGGGTCGAAGGGGCAATCGCTTGCAAAGACCACATGGTCGGGCCCAAAAAAGTCCAGACCGCAGCGCAAGGCTGATGCAGAACCACCCAACACGGTGTCGCCATAGAACATCTTGAAGTAGTCCATGGGCGGTTTGGACAAACGCTTGAGCACGTCGGCTTCTGCGCCATCCGCACTGCGGCTTCCCAGTTGGGCCCACAAGGTTTCAGCGCGCCCTGAAAAATAAGGCAGCATCCCGCCGCAGTGGTGGGTGATTAAACGCAGCTCGGGCAGTTTTTCCAGCAAGCCCGAAAACACCATCCGGGCCATGGCCACACTGGTCTCCATCGGCCAGCCGAGCACTTGCCAAATCTCATACTGCGAGCGGTCTTCAGTGGGGTAGTCGGAACGAGAGCCCGGCCGGGTCGGGTGCATCCACACAGGCAACTGGTGGTGATGGGTGATGCGTTCAAAAACTGGGAAGAACGCAGGATGGTCCATCGCTTGCCCATTCACACTGGTCAGGATTTGCACGCCTTTAGCGCCGAGGGTGTCAATGGCGTAATCCATTTCAAGCAAGGCGGCATCAGTGTTGTTCATGGGCAGTGAAGCCACAAAACCGGGAAATTGTTGCGGCCACTGCCGGCAAATTTCGGCCATACCTTCATTGGCCACGCGGGCATAGGCAGGAGAGTCCTCTGGGCCACCCAACATATCAGGCGACGGCACAGCCAAAGAAATGATCTGCTGGACATCCGGAAACTTGGCCAGCATCTCGACCCGAGCGGGCATGTCCCACAACATGCGCAACTGGCTCATGCGTTTGACCATGCCGGGTTCTTTGCCATGGGCTTTGACCAAATCCACATAAGCCAGTGGCATGACATGGTTGTAGATATCGATTTTGACGGTGCTCACGTTGCCCCTTTGTGATGTGGTGATTAACCCGGTTGAGAAGGTATTCTGGCCAAGCACCTTACCGCACTTTCTGTCTTGGCGGCCATCCATGCGCACACGATTTCTCACAGCCTTCATGTCCGGCATTCTCAGCGCCCGAAAAAGCGCCAAAAAATGCAAACAGGCCAGCCACCCCAGTCAGGCTCTAAAATAACCCTCGAATCCCGGCTCGCTTTTTGAGCCCGATCCCACCCGAAGCTTCACCATGTCCGCCACCCTGGGCCACTGCGCCACGCCAAACACCGCCGACACCCGCTCGGTGCTGGAATTTGCCAACGCCTTGTGGCAGGTGCGCAGGCCCAAGCCCTTTGTGTTGGTCATTGAAGGTCCAGCCCACCCTGCAGCCCAAGGGCCTTGCGACTACCTGCACGACATGCTGCTCTTGCCCGAGTGGCGCGAGGCCTTTTACCAATTGGTCGATGCCACCGGTTTGGTGCTCTGCCTGAATGCGCACACGGAACACCCCACCTACCGTGATGTGCGCGGGCGCTCCAGCAAGGGGCGCTTGAGCCAAGGCGAGTATTACCACCACGACGGCTGCACAGGCCCCGTCAAACCGCGCTTGGTCGAAATCCGCTGCCCTATTCAGCCGCAAACGCGGGGTGTGGCCACCGCTGTCGCGCCGCACCGTGACGTAGTCAAAGCCATGGTGCAAGTGCTGCCCGCCGAGTTGGCCGCCACACCGACCTTGGCCGAACGGGACATGCGCCCGGACACCCTCAGCGACATGGACCCTGCGGCGCTGGACCAGCTGCAAGGCCTGATCACCCGCACTGTGCGCAAAAAACTCAACGCCGAAGGCGCACGCAGCTACTTTCGCCAAGTGGATGCCGCCGCCAATGCCTACTTTGAACCCTGGGCCTTGGGCGAAAGCCGCTTCATCGCCAACGCCAACAGCGGCGTGACCCTGCAACACCGCCGTGCCTACCAAGCCCCACACACTGGCGGCGTGGCCAATGGCCACTTGGTCAAACGGTGGACCCATGAAGAGTTGCTGCTCCCCGGCCAAGTGCTTGACCAGGCCCTTATCGCTGCGCTGTGCAGCGAAGAAGGAGATGCGCTTGAGGGGTGTTACCTCGGGGCGCATTGATGTCGGAGCCTGCGCCCGTATTTAGAAAGAAGACCTGTGACCCTGCGATTTCAAAAATTATTCGGCTTGTGGTTTGCGCTGACTTGCGCGATCAGCGCCACCCCTGCGCAAGCCAGCGATCTGTCAGACAAACTGCAATCGGCCGATCACGTTTTGCTCATGCGCCATACCCTCGCGCCAGGCGTTGGCGATCCGGCCCACTACACTTTGAATGATTGCAAAACCCAACGCAATCTCAACGAGGAGGGTCGCAAGCAAGCCGTCGCGGTCGGCAACTGGCTCAAGAAACAAGGCGTAACCACAGCCGACGTGCAATCGAGCGCATGGTGTCGGTGCAAAGACACGGCAGAGTTGATGAAATTGGGCCGGGTGACAACCGAACCCGTCTTGGGCTCGTTTTTTGACGACATGGCACAAGCCAAGACACACAACCAGAAGCTTGAAAAATTCATCGCCGCCAAGCTCAAAACAAAGGGCAAACAAGCGCTGATTTTGGTGACCCACCATGTGAACATTTACGAGTTCATGGGCGAGAACGTCGCCTCAGGCGATCTGGTGTTGGCCAAAGTTGACGTCAACGGCAAGATGAGCGCCTACCAGCTGATCGCCCGACCCAACTGATTCGGGCCGCTGTTCACACCGGTGGACTTGCGCTTCGCACACGCTGGCGTGCTATGGCGGATACGCCCTGTTCGTCCAACATCCACTGCACCGGCTCGGCCGACAGTTGAACCGCCAAGCGAGTGGCTTGCTTTTGCACCTCACATCGCGGCGGCTTGTGCATCAGCGCCAGCACCCAAGGTGGCAGCACATCCAAGGCGCAATTCACAATCAGCAGCATCCATGGCTTGTCCAGCACATCGGTGGGATAGGCCTGAATGACTTGCAAAATTTCTTGAGCCCGCGCATCAAAACGAAGTGTTTGCGCAAAACCCCGCAGCTCGGCTTGCGTGTCTGCAAAGGTCACAGGCAACCCGACTGCGCCCAACAAATGCCCCACCCGGGTCATCTCTGCGGTGTATCGGTCGCACTCTGGGGGCGACAGTGGCCGTTTGGCCAGGTGTTGGTAGGCCGCCAAAAAAGAAGCCACCTCGACCAAGTGCACCCAGCGAATCAGCTCAGGTTCATTGGCCACGTAGGGCTGGCCTTGCAGGTCCGTGCCACGGATGTGGGCATGGATGGTGTTGACGCGGTCAATCGCATTCAAGGCCATGGCGTGGCTGCCGTAAGTGGTGGCGGCAACAAAATACGCCGTACGCCCCAAACGTGCTTTGAGCTTGTGGCGAAAATCAGAATGGTCCCACACCGCCGCCAGTGCGCGCGGATGCAAGGACTGCATGATGAGCGATGACAAGCCCCCCACCATCATCGCGGTGAAATGGGCGTGCACCCGCCATGCCACCGACTCGGGGCCGAACAAGCCGACATCGCCCGCCGGGCTGGCAAAGTCGTCCAGCGACGCTTTGGAGCCGGTGATCGCACGCACACGTTCACCGATCGCGTTGAACGCCCAGGACTTGAGAGTGTGAGGCAAGGACATGGTGGCTGCGCCAGGCACTAGCAGTTGCCACGCCGGTGGTCGGCGATGGCCCGATCGTCAAACTTCATGTCAGGACTTCTCAGGGCGCGGTGCTTGGTGGTGCGGCCCTTCATGCGTGTACGCCACATGCGAAACGAACTGGACTTGAGTTCCGCACGCATCAGTCGAATCACCTCGGACTCGGTCAAGCCCACACGTTCATAAATGGTCTCGAATGTGGTGCGGTCTTCCCATGCCATTTGAATCACAGCAGACACATCCCCCTCGGTGGCCACAAAAGGGGTCTGCGCAGCGGACGGCCCCGGGTGGGTCCGGTTGAAGGGTGTTTTTTTGGAATTCATGCTTGAATATGAGGTTGTTGTGATTTTCACTTACAAAGGTCGTTGATTGCCATAAAATCTATTCATTATTTAACTTTCCAATAAAAATCTATACAAAATCTACTCAAAATATATTTTTAACCCGCAGATCAAACCCTGTCGATGCCCTGCGCCGCATGGCTTGTGTGTGCAAAACCACTGACTTCTTTGTGACTGCGTGGCAGATTCAAAAAACCCGCTACGGTGGGCATCACCCCAAAAAACATGACCTCTCTTGAAGCCCCATTCGGCGTTGTTTACTGGTTCCGAAACGACCTGCGCCTGCACGACAACCCCGCCCTGCAACACGCCATCGCGCTGGCCGAGCAGCAACACACCTGGCTGCTGCCGGTGTATGTGCAGGACACCGCTTTGCAACTGACCAGCCCCTGGGGTTTTGTGCGCACCAGCGACCACCGCTTGGCCTGGACCGCGATGGCGGTCCACGATGTGTCGCATCAGTTGGCCGCGATGGGCAGCCAACTGCTGCAAATCACCGGCGATCCCAGTGAGGTGTTGGGCGAACTGATGACGCGCCTGAGCGCCAGCACCTTGGTGTGCGAGGAGATTGCGGCGCCCTATGAACAGGCCCACATCCAAGCCCTGAAAAAACGCAAACTGAAAGTGCAAACGGTGTGGCAATCCACACTGATGGCGCCCGAGCAACTGCCCTTCGAGCCGCAGGATGTGCCCAACGAATTTTCTGCTTTTCGACGTGCGGTTGAGCGCCACGGGTGCACACCGGCCCCAGCCTTGCCCGCCATCACCCGCCTGACTGCGCTGCCGGTGAACCCATCCGATGCTTCGACCAGCCGCCCACCCCTTGCCAGCAGCCAGGACCCACTCAAAGAGCCCTTCATCGAACCCCTGAACGACCCCCGCTCGGCATTTCCATGGTCACAAGCTGCATTTCATGGCGGCGAAGCTACAGCCCTCGCGCATCTGGCGCAGTACTGCAGCCGTGGCCTGCCGCACAGTTACAAAACCACGCGCAATGGGCTTTACGGCTCTGACTACTCCACCAAGTGGTCACCCTGGTTGGCCACGGGCGCATTGTCTGCGCGCCGAGCATGGGCGGCCATTCAAGACTATGAGTCGCAACAGGGCGCCACGGACAGCACTTATTGGATTCGCTTTGAGCTGCTGTGGCGCGACCACTTCCGCTGGCTGCACTTCAAGTACGGTGAGCGCATGTATTGGCAACGCGGCTTGTCGGACGCCCTGCTGCAGCCACACGCCCACAATGCACGCGGCTTTGAGCGCTGGCGCACCGGCCAAACGGGTCACGCGCTGATTGACGCCGGCATGCGCGAACTCACAGCCACTGGCTACACCTCCAACCGCTTGCGACAAAACCTGGCGAGTTTCTTGATTCACGATTTACGCGGCGATTGGCGTGCCGGTGCCGCGTGGTTCGAATCGCAATTGATTGACTTTGACGTTTACAACAACCAAGGCAACTGGTTGTACCTCAGTGGTCGCGGCACCGACCCCAGAGGGTCCAGGCGCTTTAATCCCGACAAACAGGCCCACGACTATGACGCTGACGGCTCTTACCGTAAGCTCTGGCTTGGATAATCTGAGTTGTCTGTCTACCCCCCTTGCTGGAGCCATTGCAGTCATGCACACCAACACCACCGCCCTCCTCGCTTTGCTGGTCGGATTTTCAGGAATGGAATCGGCCATGGCCATTGAAGAACCCCATTACGACGTGCTCGTCTCTCAAGCACCGTTCGAGCTGCGGCATTACGCGCCCACCTTGATCGCCGAAACCGTGGTGAGTGGCGACATGGACGCCGCATCCAACAAAGGCTTTCGGCTGATTGCCGATTACATCTTTGGCAACAACCTTGCGGTCGGCACAGACCAAGCCGCCCAAATAGCCATGACCGCGCCAGTGACGGCGCAGCCCCAATCTTCGAAAATAGCCATGACCGCGCCCGTCACCTCAGAGCCGCTGTCAGGCGATACCACCATCGCTGGGGCGACCCAATGGCGCATCCACTTTGTGATGCCCAGCCAATACACGCTGGCCACCATTCCCAAGCCCAACAACAGCGCTGTGACCTTGCGCGAGCTCCCTCGAAAATACATGGTGGTGCATCGCTACTCAGGCTTCAACAGTTTGGCGCGGGTGCAAGAAAAAACCAACGAAACAGGGGCTTGGGCCAAACAACAAAACCTCCAGGTCATCGGCACGCCGCAGCTGTCGCGCTACGACCCCCCTTGGACACTGCCCATGTTCAGGCGCAATGAAATCATGGTGGAGGTGGCCGCGCCCTGATCGCTTGCGGCCAAGGCAGCTTGGCATGCTAGATTCAATGCCCCATTCACTCAGGCTCACGACAGGCGACCTCATGACCATTGCCAACACCACCGTGCTCATTGCAGCTTTGATACCCGTACTCACCATCGGCTTGGCCAAAGCCAGCAAGGCGGGTAAAAAACGAAACGAAGGGGGTTATGACAACAACAACCCCCGCAATTTTGCAGCCTCGCAAGATGGCTGGCGTGCCCGCGCAGTTGCCGCACACAACAACAGTTTTGAGGCCCTGCCGCTGTTCATTTTTGCGGTGCTTGCGGCGCAAATGGCTGGTGTGGACCCAGCCCGTACCGACACACTGGCCATGGCCTTCATCGGCGCCAGGATCATTTACACGGCTTTGTATCTCGCCGATGTGGCGGCCATGCGCACGGTGGTGTGGTGCATTGGCTTGGGCCTGTGCATTGCTATTTTTTCACCCACAATGTCGGCGTTTTTCTAAGCGGCACGGCTTGGCAAGTGAGCGCTGTGGCTTGCGGGCGGCGTTTTGAGGCCTCGCGCCAGCGCCGCAAACGCCGCCTCGAACAACAGCGCCAGTGCGGCCGCAGGCACAGCGCCGGCCAACAGCAGATCTCGGTCATTCAAGGCCAAGCCCGTCACGATGCGCTCACCCAGGCCGCCAGCGCCGATGAAAGCAGCGATGGTGGCGGTGCCGACAGCAATACTCGTGGCCGTTCGAATGCCCGCCAACACCAAGGGCAAGGCCAGCGGCAGCTCGATCAAACGCAGGCTTTGCCAGTGCGTCAGGCCCAGCGCCATGCTGGCCTGCTTGAGCCCAGAGGGCACCTGTGCCAAACCCGTGCAAGTGTTGCGCATGATGGGCAATAAAGCATAAAGCGTCAGCGCCAACAGCGCTGGCAAGCTGCCAATGCGTTCGACCCATGCAATCAACACGGCCAACAGCGCCAGCGAAGGCACTGTTTGCAGCAAACCGCATAAGCCCAGCAGCAAGCCACGCCAACGCGCATGCGGCGCGACCAGCATCGCCAGCGGCAGACCGATCAAGCTCGCCAGCCCCACCGAGGACAAGACCAGATGGAGGTGCTGCAAGCTCAGGCGAAGCAGATCAGGGCCCCACAACTTGCCCCAAAAACCCGTTGCAGTAGGCAATGTTTTCGCATTCGGCGACAGGTGCTCAGCAGCAATCACCGCAAAACTTTTGCCCTGCAATTCGGCCTTGGCATTCATTGCGATCATGGCGGCCTCGTCGATGCTACCGGCCAAACCCTGCAAGGCGCGCCATGCGGCAGGAAAGCGCTCAGGCACGTCGAGTCTGTACAAAACAACCGCGTCATAGCGCGGAAAATGCGCGCCATCGTCTTGCAGTACGCGCAGGCCCAAGTGGGCAATTTTGGCGTCGGTCGTGTAGATGTCGATCACATCGGTCTGCCCGCCGCTCAAGGCATCGTAAGCCAGGCCATGGTCCAGACCGGTCGGCTGCTGCGGCAAGCCATAACGTTGGGCCAACCCGGGCCAGCCATCGGCGCGGCCAATGAACTCGTTGCTCAGACCCAGTCGCAGCCCGGGGTGCTTGGCCAGGTCTGACAGCTTGCGCACACCCAAGGCCTGGGCGCGATCGGCGCGCATCGCCAGGGCATAACCATCATTGAACCCCAGGGCGATGTCAACGCCCAAGCCCAGCGGTCGGAGTTGCTCACGCATCGCGGCCAAGCTCGAAGGTGTCTTGTTCTTGAGAATTTCCTGGTCTATGGTGCCCAGGTATTCGGGATAAAGATCGATGTTGCCGGCCTGCAAGGCTGCGTACACGATGGCGGTGTTGCCCAGACCAGCCAGCACCTCGACTTTGCCCGCCTTGCCATTCGCGGGTGCCGGTGCAGACTGCGCAGTCTGCGCCAACACATGCGCCAAGATATAGGACTCGGTAAAGCGCTTGGAGCCGACGCGCAAAACCTCGTCAGCACCCCAGCTCATCGGACCGAAGAGCACAAGGCAGAGGGCCATCAGGTATTTTTCAAGGTTCATGCAGCAGTCAGGAAAGTCAACGCGCTGCCAGTATTGCACAGCGCGATAGAGACCCCGCATGCCTGCGTTGTCCGCACACTGCCCTTCTGGCGCGGTCAAGCTCAAATTCCTGGACAATGGGTGTTCTTTACTTCACAAGGGGGCTTGCATGGCTTGGTTGATCTTGGGCTTGGTGCTTTTTTTAGGCGCGCATTCAACCCGCATCTTTGCGGATCCATGGCGAACCCGGACCCTTGCGGCCTGGGGTGAAAAGCCTTTCAAAGCGGTCTATGCCTTGCTGTCCTTGTTGGGTTTTTATGGCATGGTCGTGGGCTATGCCGACGTGCGAATGCATCCGGTTTTCCTGTGGCAGCCCCCCATCGCGACGCGGCATATCAGTGTGTTGCTGATGCTGTTTGCCAGCATCTTGCTGGCGGCGGCGTACATTCCGAAGAACCATTTCAAACTGCGCCTGGGTCACCCCATGGTGTTGTCCGTCAAGGTCTGGGCCTTGGCGCATTTGCTGTCCAATGGCAATTTGGCCGATCTGATTTTGTTCGGTTCTTTTTTGACGTGGTCGGTCTTGAACTTCACATCCGCCCGCGCACGTGACCGTGCACAAGCCGAAATCCAAGCGCAAGCGACAGGTGAAACAGCGCCATCTACCCCAGCCCGCTTACCAGCCACGCTCATCGCGGTCGCCGCAGGTGCAGGACTTTGGGGGCTGATCACCTTTGTTTTGCATGCGCAAGTGGTGGGCGTTTCGCCGCTGGGTTGAGCGTCGAGGCTGGCCCCGACTGCATTCGATCAAAAGCCATGAGGCGCAATGACAAAGCCGCTTGGCATTGCCAGAGTGAATACGGGGTGTGGCTCGCTTAAAAAGAACCCCGCCTGGCCAAATCACTGAGCGGATGGCGTGCATTGGGGGCCTCACGCGCTCTCAGGGCATCAGGCAATTGAGCCGCGTCACCACGCTGTCCAACCGCTGCGATCATGTGAAGCGAATGATCCGCCGGCAAGTTCAAGACCCGTGCACCCGCCTCTTTGTTGAAACCCCCAATGCCGTGCATGCACCACCCATGGAGGTGAGCTTGCAAAGCCATGTAAGCCCACGCGGCACCGGTGTCAAATGCATGCATGCCATTGGGTGCGGGCTCGGTCGTCCCGGCTTTGATCACTGAGTGTGCTGAGGCCACAGCCACCAAGGCACTGGCCTTCTCGGCCCAGATTTGGTTGCTGGGATTGAGGGTGTTGAACAGGGCGCTCCATTGCGGGTCATTGCGAAGCACGAAGGCGAATCGCCAGGGTTGTGCATTATTAGAAGAAGGCGCCCAACGCGCCGCTTCGAGCATGGTCAACAGATCGACTTCGGCAATGGGTTCGCCGGTCATGGCGCGCGGCGACCAGCGCGCTGTAAATTGTGAATCGACAGGATAGTCTGCTTGGCGCTGGTTGCTCACGGGTGATGCTGTGCTCATGGTGACTTTGAATCCAAAAAAATGATAACTGTGCTCGGGGGATCAGCTTTTGCGTGCCAGTTGCGGCATGAGCCTGATCGCATTGTCTCGGTCAATGGCTTGCCGCTCTGCCGCTGTGAATGACCGCTCGGCCAAACCGAGCCGGGTTTCTTCGCCAGGCCGGTACGGAAAATCAGAGCCATACAAAATTTGAGACGTTGGCACCAGTTGCCGAAGGGCATACATGGCACCCTCATGGTGACCTTGCGCAGTGTCGTAGTAAAACTTTTGCACTTCACGCAAAAGGCCGTTGGGCAAGACTTCTTTGGCTTTTTCTTTCATGTCCACCACTTGGCGGGTAAACCGTGCCCACAAAAATGGCATCGTGCCGCCGCTGTGCGACCAAATCCAGCGGATATCGGGGAATCGGCTGGCGGCACCCGTGAACAGCATGCTGGCGATGGTTCGGGTGGTGTCTGTGGGATATTCAATGGAAGAATTGGGCAAGCCGGGAATGAGGTTTTTGCAGCAATCGGGCTGCAAAGGATGCACGTAAATAACCGCTTTTCGGCGGTTCAACTCGTCCCAAACAGGCCAGAAATGGGGGTCGCCCAGATACAAATCACCATAGCTTGTCATCAAGCCAATGCCATCTGCTTTGAGGGTGTCATAGGCATAGGCAATTTCTTGCAGGCTGCCCTCAACGTCCATCAAAGGCAGCGTGGCAAAAGAGCCAAATCGTCCCGGATAATCGCGCGACATCTGCGCTGCGTACTCGTTGGACTGGCGGGCCATTCGCCTGTCGGCGGCCATATTTTTAAAAAAGGCACCCGGCTGAATCAAAGCAAGCACCGAGGTGGTGATGCCATTTTTATCCATGTCGTCGATGGACATTTGGGGTGTCCAACGCGGCACCCCGCCCAGACCCATGCGCTTCAAGTCATCCGCATAAGCCGGAGGCACAATGTGATGGTGGATGTCAATGCGCGATGTGGCTGCAGCGCCGCCAAGACTGCCGCGCATTTGACATCCCGACAAAGCGGCGCTGGCCGTGCCCACAGCCCCAGTGGCCAGTAAAGCAGACAAAAAACTGCGTCGACTGGTACCGCTCCCCTTGGTGGAGGGGCCTGGAGTTGGGTCCTGGCACAGGCAGCTCCATTGAGATGCTGCTTGAATGGGCGTGTTGGAAAATTTCATGGTGGGGTCCTTAACCAAGATTGAGCATCGCGAATCAACTGATCTTTTGCATCGCCCTGTGCGGTTGGCAAATTGGGATTGACATGCGCGCCATTGGCCGATTGAAGATAAGCCAAATGGCGGTAAGCTTCTGGAAAGCTCAACAACTTCTGGGGGCTCAATTCAATCACGTCGCCCGGATGCACGGGCGCCATGCTGTCTTTGTCGTAGATCACATTGCGTTTTGCAATGCGCCAAGGGCCATCGCCCTCGCGGTTTTCAACGCGATCGTAAAAAACCCCGATGCAATGCACATCCACGGCAACACCCTCTAGAGCGCCGCGGACCCAAATGGACATGCGTGTCTGCGCAATGGCCTTGCGGCCCAGCACTTCAACCACAGTGCCGCCCTGAAAATGTTGAGACTTCGAGCCTCTTCGCCACGCAGCTTGGATGCCGGTGATGAAGGCTTCAAACGTGCCCTCAAACCAAGTGGCCGTCATGATGCCGTCGGCATGCACGGTTTCGCGCAACTGCGTCCAGTTGCCTGCGTCTCGGTAGATGGCCCAACTTTGGACCAATTCCGAAATGCTCAGTCGTTCGAGAAGGGCTTCTCGCGCTGGACTGCCGATGGCCAAAGGCGTCGCGGTCATTCCTGCGCGATGCCTGCATTCTTCAACAATTTCGGCCATTTGGCCGCTTCTGATTTCAGCATGGCTTCCGTTTCGGTGTTGTTCATTTGAATGATCCGGCCACTGCCCTGCTGAAGTTTTTTGCGGACATCGGCCGATTGCATGGCCTTGTCGATTTCATTGCGAAGTTTCTCGACAATGGCTGGCGGCGTTTTGGCAGGCGCAAAAAAACCAAACCACGTTTCCATTTCCAGATCCATGGCGCCGGTTTCCAGCAGTGTGGGGATTTGCGGGCCGTCCGGTGCGCGCTGCCGACTCGAAACGGCAAAGGCCTTTAACTGATTGCTGTCAATGTAAGTTCGGGTGGTGGTGGTGTTGTCAAAAAACAGATCGACACGGCCACCCAAAAGGTCCATGTAAACCGGCTGCGCACCTTTGTAGGGCACCAATTGAATGTCAACATTGCCAATGCCTTTGATCAACGAGGCCAAAATGAATTGCCCAGTACCGGGACCACTGGTGCCAAAATTAAGCTTGCCAGGGTTGCTCTTGGCGTAACTCAACATCTCTTTCATGGAGTTGAAAGGCAAGTCTTTGCGCCCCACCAAGGTGTAAGAGTGCGAAACAACTATTCGAAGCGGTATGAAATCGGTGATCGGATCGTAGCCAGGATTTTTGTACAGGCCCGCATTGAGGGCCATATTCGACAAACCGCCCACGATCAGGTGATACCCATCGGCCGGTGCTTTGGCAATGGCTTGTGTGCCGGCCATGGTGCCGCCACCGGACCTGTTTTCGATCACAAATTGCTGCCCCAATTGTTCAGACAATTTAGCCCCCAGAACACGCGCCACCAGATCAAAACCGCCTCCCGCGGCAGACGGTGCCACCACACGAACGGGTTTGCTCGGGTACTCCGCGGCCGATGGCTGCGCCATGGCAGACACAGAAACACACAGGCTGAAGGTCAGAAGGATTTTGCAAAACATGATGAATTCAAATGTCAAAGGGTCAAAGGGTCTTAACTGCGCATGATGGCTTTGCCCCATAAATTAAGGGTGCGTTCTTCATGCTTCCACTGACCCGCAGGGCGTTGGTCAGTGCAAATTTCAATTTCTGCCGAAATTTCGGCAAGATTGCCATCGGGATCACGCACCATGAAAAAGACGTCGTTGCCTGGCCCGTGGCGACCCACGCCCCACACAATTTCGATGCGTTGTTGTCCCATGTGGTCCGCCCAATCCTTCACAGCATTCCAAGTGGGGGTTTCAAAGGACTGATGGTCAAAACAACTCACGGGTGCACCGAACAAGGCCACCATGTGATGCATTTCATTGCCCCTGACAAAGCAGGCTTTCAGTTGCCCGGTGTCGTCTTGCACCTTGTCGGACAGCACAAAGCCCAAAGCGTCGGTGTAAAAGTGCGTCATCGCTTCAATTTGTGTGGTTCGAAGTGCAAAGTGTTGCGACGCCGCAGCGGGTAAAGGCGTTGGAGTCGACAACGATGCTGCTGGCTGTGTCTTTTGATTGAAAGACGACTCCAAGCCAAACACCATGCAATTGCCATCGGGGTCCAAAAAGCCGACTGCAGAAGCTGGCAATTCAGAAAAGCGCTGCAAATTGACGGCGGCAAGCCCTTGCGTGGCTTGCAAAAAAGCATCCCAATCTGCGGGATCACGGATGCCCAACAAGGCATAGTGAAGTTTCCCGGCCTGACCCTTTGATATCCAAACTTCACGGTCCATTTGGGTGCAACACCACATTCCACCCCATTCCTGGCAGTGCATGCCATAGGCATTTGCATAAAACGTGGCCAACGCTTGCGGCTGTGGGGACTGCAAGTGAATTCGTTTCAATGTGCGGCGAAGGTTCATTGGGATTGCGTTGGGCTTCTGAGCTGATGCACTGTCTGCGCTGAAAGAGCTATTCTCCAGCGTAATGACTCTGGGCAAATGGCGCACTGCTGAAAGATGAGAGTTTCTGTCACGCCATGGGTAAAAGCACTCACACCCCAAGCTGCTGCATCCTGGGCCAAAGCGCTGGCCAAAAGCGCTGGCCAAAGGCGTTTGTCAGGCCACCCCTGACAGCTTGAGGCGCAAGATCCCCATCCATTGCAGCGAAGGGGCCTTGCAATTGAGGGGTTAAGCACCAAGTAGTCCTCTGGTAGTCGTTTCCTCTACCTTCTTCTCAAAATGAATTCACAATTTATATGCTAACAAATCCTCTCCAAATCGGCTCCGTTTCCCTGACCAACCGCATGCTCATGGCACCGCTGACCCGTGCGCGGGCCAGTGCCGGGCATCTGCCCAATGCACTCATGGCCGAGTACTATGCACAGCGCGCCAGCGCCGGACTGATCATCACCGAGTGCACCATGATTGCCGAGAACACCTCGGCCTTTGTCAACGAGCCCGGTATTTACAACGCGGCACAAATCGAAGCCTGGAAAGAGACCACCGCCGCTGTGCATGCCAAGGGCGGCAAAATCTTCATGCAAATCTGGCACGCTGGCCGCGCCGCTCACCCAGCCAACAATGACGGCGCGCCGATAGTTTCGTCCAGCACCCTGCCGCTCAACGGCGATGCACACACCGCGCAAGGCACTCTGCCTCAAGCCACGCCCCATGCTTTGCTGGAAAGCGAAATTGCCCCCCTCGTGCAAGCCTTTGCGCAGGCTGCCCAAAACGCCATCGCCGCAGGTTTTGACGGCGTGGAAGTGCACGGTGCGAACGGCTACTTGATTGACCAATTTTTGCGCGACAGTGCCAACCAGCGCAGTGACGGTTACGGCGGCACGTTGGCGCAACGCGCGCGCTTCCTCTTCGAGGTGTTGACCGCTGTGTGTGCTGCTATCGGCAGCGACCGCGTGGGCCTGCGCCTGTCGCCCCTGAACAGCTACAACGACATGAAAGACAGCGATCCGTTGGCTTTGACAGCTTACTTGGCCGAGCAACTCAACCGTTTTAACTTGTCCTACTTGCACATCATGCGAGCGGACTTTTTTGGCTTGCAAAAAGCCGATGTCATGCCCCTTGCCCGCGCCCACTACAAAGGCGTTTTGATTGGCAACATGGGCTACACCTCAGACGAGGCCGAGTCCGCCATCACCGAAGGCAAGTTGGACGCCGTGGCCTTTGGCAACGGCTTTCTCGCCAACCCCGACTTCCCCGCCCGCGTGAAAGCGGGTGCGGCCATGAACGCACCCGACCCAAGCACTTACTACACCCCCGGAGCCAAGGGTTACACCGATTACCCGACGCTGTAACCGGCTCTAAAAAAAGCGGCAGGCCCGTAAAGAAGCCGCCAACCCTTTCAGGTTGGCGGCTTGTTTATTCGCTGCGCGAAGAGGTTACTTTTTACTAGGCGGCAAATCCGTGCAACTGCCATGCGCCACCTCCGCTGCCATGCCAATGCTCTCGCCCAGCGTGGGGTGGGGGTGGATGGTTTTGCCGATGTCTACCGCGTCTGCGCCCATTTCAATGGCCAGAGCGATCTCGCCGATCATGTCGCCCGCGTGCGTGCCCACCATGCCGCCGCCCAAGATCTTGCCGTGGCCATGCACCTCAGGTGAATCATCAAACAGCAGTTTGGTCACGCCTTCGTCGCGGCCGTTGGCAATGGCGCGGCCTGAAGCCGACCAAGGGAACAAGCCCTTTTTCACCTTGATGCCTTGGGCTTTGGCCTGGTCTTCGGTGAGGCCCACCCATGCCACTTCGGGGTCGGTGTAGGCCACACTGGGGATGACGCGTGCGTTGAACGCCGAGGACTTGAGTTTTTCGGCCAGCTCATTGTTGCCTTGCATCAGTTCGCCGGCAATCACTTCGGCGGCCACGTGTGCTTCGTGCACCGGCTTATGTGCCGACTTGGGCTGTCCAATGCTTGGGGCATTGATATTGATGGCGTGATTATTGGTAGATTGAAATTTAATGCAAGAAATCAAAAAACCATCACTGCTAAGCTAAGAGACAATTACAAAATTTGCGCCATCTGATCTGTGTATTTACTTTCGCCTCAATTCTACTTGTGCCGCATCCTTTGGTCCGTCTTGCTGGCGTTCACCTTCATGGCATCTGCGTGCACAGCATGGGCGAAAGATCACATCACTGAACGGGCGTATTGGGCTGATCCATCAGGCCAAGTCAGCTTTGATCAAGCAAGAAACCAATCCTACATTCCATATGATGGCGTACTGAGCAAGGGCTACAACCACTCTGTGCAATGGGTACGGCTGACCATTGGCCCCGCAGCACCAGGGACTGATGCACTGGTGTTGCGCATCCGTCCGGTTTATCTGGACCAGATCAGCTTGTTTGATCCCTCGGAGCCTTCGACACTCACATCGCCCAAGCCAGCGGGTGACCGGGTCGCATGGCAGGCCGGTGCCTTTGAGTCACTCAATCACAACTTCATGATCCCAGCCAGTCCTCAGCCGCGACAAATCTGGTTGCGGCTGCAAACCACCAGTACCCAGCTGTTGCACGTGGAGGCCTTGACGCCGCGCGAGATGATGCACCATGAGCACCTGCTTTGGTTGCTGTATTCCGCATTTCTTGCGCTGATCTTGTCTTTCATCATCTGGGTGTTGCTCGCCTGGTTGCAGGACCGCGATGGTGTGAATGGTTTTTTTGTCGTCCGACAAACGGTGCTGTTTGTGTACACGGCTTCATTCTTTGGGTACCACCGCATGTTGTTGGGTGGTGTCCTCAGTCCCGAAGCGCTGGACACGGGCTACAACTGGCTGGTGTTGTTGACCACGGGTTTATCTTTCGGTTTCGAAAAGAAATTTCTGTCGGAATACGCCCTGCCGCGCTGGGCTCATTGGATTTTGAATGGGCTGCTATGCAGCTCGGCTGCGGCGATGATCCTCTTGTTGCTGGGGCTCACCAAGCAAGCACTGCACACGAATATGCTGCTGAATGCTATGGGTTCGCTGTCCCTCCTGGTGGTGGCTTCGGGTTTGTCTTTGCAGGCTCCACCGTCTTCGCAAGCGCCGCATTACCTCTTGCCGAGAGCGGTTCTGTTAGGCTATTACAGCGTGGTGATTGCAGTTCTGGTGTTTACCGTCTTGCCCAGTTTGGGTTTGATGTCGGGCACCACCATGGCCTTGTACGGTGTGTTGTTATATGGGGCTGTGTCGGGTTTGCTGATGACGGCGCTGTTGCAGTTTCGCTCACGACAGACCGAACGCTTGCGCAAGGAAATGGCCAACAGTCTGTTCCTGTCACGCCAACAGGTGGCCATAGAAACCCGCCGCCGCGAGGACCAATCCCAGTTGCTGCACATGCTCATGCACGAGCTCAAAACACCCTTGTCCGTCATCGACATGGCGCTCGCTGCCAGGCCTGAGGCCGACAAGTCCGCAGGGTATGTGAGCCGCGCCATTGTCAACATGAAAAATATCCTCGACCGCTGCTTGCATGCCGACAGGATCGCGGAAGGCAAGTTGCTGATCCACAAGGTGGTGCTCAATCTGGCTGAACTGTTGAATGATGTGGTCGCTGATCGGAAAGATCGGACCCTCCGAATTCAATTGCGCATGAAAGTGCCTGACGCGCAGGTCTTGACAGACATGGCGTGCGTGCAAATCATCGTGAACAACCTGCTCGACAATGCCTTGAAATATGGCGACCTCACATCACCGGTGATGCTCGAGCTGTTGCCGTCAGTCCATGAGGGACATCCCGGCCTGTGTATCAGCGTCGCCAACAAGCCCGACTTGGCAGGCTGGCCTGATGCCGACAAAGTCTTTACCAAGTACTACCGCAGCGCGGGGGCCCAGCGTCAATCGGGCACCGGTCTGGGTCTTTTCTTATCGGCCAGTTTGGCACGCCAATTGGGTGCGCAGTGCCGATACCGCCCTGACGAAACATGGATTCGCTTCGAACTATGGTTACCTTATTGAGCATTGTGGTCGTTGAAGACAACGAAGACTTGCGCGAACTCACCTGTGAAGCACTGCGGCAAGACGGCCACAAGGCTACAGGTTTGGCTTGTGCCGAAGAGCTCGAAGATTTGGCGGCAGGTGAGCCTGCCGATGTGTTTTTGATCGACCTGAACCTGCCCGGCGAAGATGGCTTGAGTTTGTCGCGGCGTATTCGCAAAGTGCAGCCCTTGGTCGGCATCATCATCATTTCGGCTCGATCTGATCTGCAAGACAAACTGATCGCTTATGACAGCGGTGCCGATTGGTATCTGCCCAAGCCTGTGCCGTTTGAAGAACTGTCTGCCGCACTCAAAAGCTTTGCCCGCCGCAGACAGGCCCACAAACTTGAGCGCGAAAGTGCGAGCCAGAAACTGACCCTCAGCCGTCAGGAGTTTCAAGGCCCGACGGGGGCCGTCAAACTCACCTCGACCGAAGTCGCGCTCCTGACGGCGTTAGCCCGGGCTCCTGCAGGCCGCATGGAAACTTGGCAAATCGCCGAAATGCTTGGCGCCGATGCCGACGAGATGGTCAAGGCCAGCATCTCGGTGCGTATGACCCGCCTGCGCAAAAAGCTGCAAGACGCGGGCGCTGAGGGCATCGTGATCGAGTCCATGCGCAATGTGGGTTATCAGTTGCTGCCCAGCATCGAAATAAATTAATACACAAGAACTCAATTGAAATCTTGTGCAAGAAAAAGCTTGACGCTTTTTTGAGAATGGGTGCTGCGTTTTTTGGCAGCCTCAATGCTCTCCTATTTTTTTTCTCCCGTCCGATTCTTGTTGCACACCTGTGTGCGGGCGATGCTGTGGGTGATGTTGTTGCTGTGCGCGGGTCTGCAAGTTGCGCAGGCGCAGTCCACTGACGTCAGTCTTGACAATACCGGCAACAACGCCATCCGAAGTTCAGCCAATTTGGTGGTTATGAGTGGCGCAGGATATGCATTTACCAATGGTGTGTACGACTATTATTTGATCGGTGCGGCGGGTCTGGGTGCACGCCCACCGGTCGATACAACCATCGCGATCAAGCCAACACAAGGGCAAAATGCGACGATCGTTCAGACGCAGCTCGCTTGCATGAACTGCATCGCGGGCACGGTAGACCCAGTGACGTGGGACGCCACCAACACCCGGTGGAATGTGCCCATGCGCAATTTGCCATACGGCGTCAGCATTTTGACCTTCAAGGTTCAGGCCCCCGATGGGGTCACGCTGTCTCCGCTCTACACGCTCAAAATCATCCGCACGCCCGTCATCACCCGCGTCAGCCCCGACTCTGGACCGTCGGATGGCTACACCACTGTCACGGTCTATGGTCAGGGCTTCACGGCAGGCAGCGGCGTCAGGGTCTACAACAGCAGCATCAGTACAGTGCAAGTCAACAGCGATGGCACCCAACTGACGGTCGTGGTACCCCCCAAGGGGAGCTCGGACATTGCGGGCAGCCCGAACTCGGTCAAAATTTACCCGGACCCTTCGACGTTTTACATGGGTGGGGGCAACACCGGTCACAACGCCTATTCGGGTACCGATTATTTCACGTGGCGTGATGGCTTGTTGGCCGCGTTGTATGTCAAAGCGAGTTCATTCGTCAAAGGACAACCGATCACGCCCTACATTCCAATCATTGGTGTGGCGGGCAGTGGGCAATACAGCTATGCGCTCATTGATCCGGTGGCCAATACGCCGGTCACACTGCCCGCAGGTTTGAGTTTCAATACGGCAACCGGTGAAGTCAGCGGCACACCGACCCAGGCCATCGGCAATGCCAATTACACGGTGCGCGTCACGGATGGCAACGGCAACACGGCCATCAACCAATTCTCATTGGCGGTGCTCGATGCTGTTGTCACGCAGTCCTCTCTGTCCGTGGATAAGACCAGATCCGTGTCTTACACGCCTGTTTATGGCGCAGGCGGCTATTTTGACACCGCTGTCATCAAATGGACCTATGCACTTTACAACGCTGACAACAGCGCCCCGGCAACCTTACCCAGCGGACTGACATTCGCCACCACGGGGTCCAACGCAGGGCAAATCTCAGGCACGCCCACCAGCGCCAGTCCATTGACCACCTATACCGTTCGCATCACCGATGCTTTGGGTACGGTGGCTGTCGGTCGCTTCAGTCTGGGTGCTTTGGATTTGACACTGGCCAGTGGCAGCCTTTCATCGTCAACCTGGAGTGCCGGTAGCCCTTCAACCACGGTCGCCTCCACAGTCACTTCGACGGTATTCAACGGGACGCCAACAGACCCCACAGCCACCCTGCGCGTCAATGGTGTCGTGGTCGCAGCGGGCACCAATTCAGCCCCCATCCCCCTGGACCCGGGTGCCAATTTGGTGGTGATCACGGTCACGTCAGCCGATGGGTTGGCGGTGAAATACTATGGCATCACCGTGACCCGAACCACCACGGCCACGGCCCAGGCGGCGCTGACCATCACGCCCATGTCACTCACCGTCGGCAGTGCAGCCACACTCAATACCACGGGGGGTTCTGGCTCTGGTACTGTGACCTATGCGGTGTATGCATTAGCAATCAGTAACCCGGTCTGTTCGATCTCAGGCACCACGGTCACGGGGCTGGCCTATGGCACGTGCAGTATCACCGCAACCAAGGCGGCTTCTGGCTCTTACCGATCGCAAACGGCCACGCTGGCATTGTCCATCTCGCGCATCGTGTCTTCAACCATGACGGTGCGTGCCCTGGCATCAACTGTCTATGCCGGCAGCACCACCGCCCTCAGCGTGAATAATGCCCTCGGAAGCGGGGTCGTGACCTTTAGCACGTCAACAGGGTGCACCATCAACGGTGCACAATTGACTAGAAGCTCTGCCGGCACCTGCACCGTAACCGCGACCAAGGCGGCAGACAATACCTACGATGTCCAGACGGCCACGACCGACGTTATTTTTGTCGCGCGTGGGCAAAATCCTTTTTGGGTGAAGACCTCCGCAACGGCCATCAATGTGGGTGGTACAGCAACTTTAGGGTATTCAGGCGGCAACACAGGCACCCCAACCTATGCCATTTATTCAGGGTCTAGTTATTGCAGCCTGAGTGGGACAACCGTGACAGGTTTGGCCGCTGGCAGTTGCACCATCCGCGCTACCACTTCAGCTTCTAGCGCTTACATCACAGCCACCTCTGACATCACCATCACCGTGCGCGGGACGCAGGCGCCGCTCGCCGTGACAGCCACGCCCACGAGCGTTGGCATTGGCGGCAGTGTGCAATTGAGCACCACCGGTGGCTCGGGTACCGGTGCCGTGAACTATGCCATCACGACAGGCGCAGCCAATTGCACTTTGTATCGCTCGATACTGACCACGCGTGCTTCTGGTTCTTGTACGGTCACAGCCACCAAGGCAGCGGACGCCAACTATGCGGCCATCACCGCGACGTCGACTGCGACGATCACCTCGACGGTGCTGACCACGCAGGCCGCCTTCACGGCAACGGCTTCGTCCTCAAGCCTGTTTGTAGGGGGCACGGTGACACTGAGCACCTCGGGGGGGTCGGGGACCGGCGGAGTGGGCTATCTGGTCACCACAGGGGACAGCATTTGTTCTGTGGCGGGCAACACCGTGACCGCGCTGGCGGCGGGAACCTGTACGGTGACGGCGGTCAAAGCCTCTGATTCAACTTACGCGGCAGCCACTTCGGCAGTCACCCTGACGGTGAACAAACGGCCCCAAGCCACGCTAACGCTCAAGACAACCACCAGCCGCATGCCGGTCGGCGCGTCAGCCAGTCTGACTTATGCGGGGGGAACAGGCACAGGCACGGTGACCTATGCCGTAACAGCAGGTGCACCCTATTGCGTGATCAACGCCAACACTGTGACGGGCTTTGATCCCGGAGCCTGTACCGTCACGGCCACCAAGGCCGAAGATGCGAATTATTTGGCTTCAACGGCCAACGTCAACTTGTCGGTGACAGCCGCATCGAGCGCCACACCTGCGGCGTCATTGAGCACACTGACCACTTACAACGGCAGCGGCACAGTGCCGGTGACCACCGATTACAGCTATGCAGGCGTGACCGGTGTGACGGCGAGCAATGTCGATGGCATCAACAGCGTGATGGCCAATTTACCTTCGACTCAGAAAGACACCATCGCCAAAGTACAGGCGGCGGTGGACGCGTACAACGCTATTCAAACTGCCGCTGACGGCAACCCCGCCAACGCTGCCCCCACCTTGAGTGCAGCCCAGTTCGCGGCGCTGGGCTTAACCGGTATTGACACCACGCCTGAGGT
>Ga0114964_10000002_pt1 | contig 181154 bp, 177 predicted proteins | sample C_131016_MF_Meta_FD_92638 | JGI IMG/M metagenome (GOLD analysis project Ga0114964, IMG submission 92638) | Freshwater microbial communities from Lake Croche, Canada to study carbon cycling - C_131016_MF_MetaG | ecosystem: Environmental > Aquatic > Freshwater > Lake | place: Lake Croche... | reverse complement strand
TTGAAACGCCATGGCAATCAATACACGCCTTTATCAAGAGGTTCAAAACAACAGCGAATCTTTGGTCTTGGCCCATCTGGGCTTGGTCAAGCGCGTTGCCTTGCACCTGAAGGTGCGTTTGCCACCTTTTATGGAGCTGGATGAGTTGATCCAGGTCGGCATGATTGGCTTGCTCGAAGCCTCCAGGGCGTATGACCCGGTCAAAGGTCTTGAGTTTGAAAATTTTGCGCACAGCCGTGTTCGGGGTGCCATATTGGATGAGGTCCGCCGCCTGTCGTTTCTGCCCAGATCGGCCGTGTCGATCAACAAGTCGCACTCCGAGGCCACCCATGCGCTGGGCGCCGACCTGGGGCGCACGCCGACCCAGGCTGAGTTGGCCGACCACATGGGCAAAGACATCGACCAGTTTCACAAAGAACGCAACCAAGCCCGCCGATTTGAAACCTATTCCATCGAGGTGGTTTCCGATGAGGTCATGAACATTGCCGGCGATGCTTCACGCCAGCCGGAGGCTATTGTGGAGCATGCGCAATTCATGGAGGCACTGACCGGTGCGATCGGTGAGCTGCCAGAGCGCGATCAGTTGTTGATGAATTTGTACTATGTTGAGGAACTCAACCTCAAGGAAATTGGCGAAGTTCTCGGCGTGACCGAATCGCGTGTGAGCCAGTTGCTGACAGCCGTGGTCAAGAAATTGCGTGGCACTTTGCACATCACACCTGTTGCGACAAGCAAGAGCCGGGCGGAAAAAACCGTCCAAAGTGGGAAATGATGTGCTGACAAGCCTCAAGTTTTCTGTGGGTGCACCGATACCTGATGTAACAGTTACACCAGGAGCAACAGATCATGCGAGTCAATTTCAAAGCAATCGAAGGTTACGGCGAAGGCAATCGGACTTCACAGGCCATGGTGGCCAACAAGGTCGAGTTGATCCAGATGCTGTTCGATGGCTTGATCGAAAGCTTGGTGACAGCCCGCGGGCACATCGAACACGGTTCGATTGAAGACAAAAACAAAAGCCTGACACGTGCAGGTCGCATTGTGATTGGTTTGCAAGGCGCTTTGGATTTGGAAAAAGGCGGTGAGTTGGCCAGCAACTTGTATGAGTTGTACAGCTACGTGACCCGCCGTTTGATTCATGTGAATGCCCGAAACGATTTGGCGGCATTGCAAGAAGTCCAGACCTTGATGGGTGAAATCCGTCAAGCCTGGCGTGATGTGCCTAACTTGTTGCCAGCTGCAAAGAATCTGGCTTCAAACTTGGGCAGTCATTCGGTTCACTGAGGTCGTGAGATACAAGTCTCAGGGCTCTGGTGACTTGTATATAGGTGAGACAGATCAAGGGCCATCGCCTGACTTCTGTTTTGCCGTAAAGAGAGAGTCTGACCATGGTAGCGATCATAGGCGTTGTAGTTTTGATGGTGTGCGTGTTTGGTTTGCCCGTCATGCATGGCGAGATGGGCCCCATTCTCGAAGCCGCACCCCACGAGTTGTTCACGATTTTCGGCGCAGCGATTGGCGGTATGCTGATCGGCAACAGCGGCGATACCGTCAAGGCCACCTTGGCCGGCATTGGGAAAATCTTCAAAGGCCCTTCGTTCCACAAGGCTGATTATTTGGCGACCATTTTCTTGGTTTCTAAATTGATGAAGGTTCTCAAAGCCGAAGGCGCTGTGGCCCTTGAAGCCCACATTGAGAACCCCGAAGCCAGTGCCATCTTCGGTGAATTCCCGAAAGTTTTGAAAGAACATTCACTTTTGCATCTGATTACGGACACCGTCCGATTGATGGTCGTGTCACAGGGTAACCTGGACCCCATGGCCGTTGAAGATGTGATGAACTTGAGCATCAAAACCCACCACCATGGCGCCCTCAAGGCGGCTGACACACTCGGTACTTTGGCTGGCGCATTGCCTGCGCTGGGTATTGTGGCTTGCGTGTTGGGTGTGGTTAAAACGATGGGTGCGATTGACCAACCCCCCACGGTCTTGGGTGGTTTGATTGGTAGCGCCTTGGTGGGAACGTTCATGGGGGTGTTTTTGGCTTACGGTTTTTTTGAGCCCTTCTCCAAACGCCTGGCCGAAATCATCAATGACGAAGGCGAAATTTACGGCGTGGTCAAACAGATCATCATCGGCACCTTGAACGGCCATCCCATGCCTTTGATCATTGAAGCTGCCCGTGTGGGTATCAGCCACCACAACCAGCCGAGTTTTGCAGAAGTCTTTGACGGCATGCGGGGTTAATCACCATGGCTGACGGATCACAAGCCAAGCCGGAAGAGTTGGAACCGCAAACTGCCGAGGAGCCAGCTGCAACCGAACCCGCAGCTGTGCCCGCAGCGGCACCAGAGGAGGCGCCACTTGCGCCCATCATCGTCAAGAAGATCATGGACGATGGGCACGGTGGTGCGCACGGCGGTGCGTGGAAAATTGCCCTTGCCGACATGATGACGGCGATGATGGCGTTCTTTTTGTTGATGTGGTTGCTCGGCGCGTCCAATGCCGATCAGCGCAAAAGCATTGCCGATTATTTCAGGCCGACTTCGCACAGCAACGTGACCATGGGCAAACTGGCCGGCTCCGATGGCATGCTGGGCGGGCGATCGGTGATCGACCCGGATGGTTTTCCTTTTGCCGCCAAACAAACCGCGGCCATGGAACGTGTCACGCCACGCTCGCAAGGCGGCCCGACAGAAAACGATCCGGCGCCCAATGCCCAGGAGCGTAACAACCCTGAGGCCTTGACTGAGGCCGAGAAAAAGCAGATTGCGGAGCAAAAGGACAAAGCCGACTTTGACAAACTCGAAAAAGAGGTGAAAGAAAGTCTGGCTAAAAACCCAAGATTGGAAAACCTCACCGATCAAGTCAAGTTTGTGCGTGAAAAAGAAGGTTTGCGTATCGAGATTATCGATAAAGCTGACTTTGCGATGTTCGGATTGGGGACGACGCAGCTCACGCCCAAAGCCCAAGTACTTCTCAATGAGGTCGCCAAAAGTATGACCAAAATGGACAATAAATTGGCCATTCGGGGGCACACTGACAGCGTGGCGTTTGCCAACACCGATGGTCGCAATAACTGGTCGCTCTCCGCGGAACGGGCCGAAGAAACCCGCAAAATCATTGGTAAAAAAGGCGTTCCAGAAAGCCGTTTTGCCAAAATTGAGGGCGTGTCCGACAGCGCGCCGTACAACCCCAATGACCCGAAGGACCCGCGCAATCGGCGCATCAGCATCACCGTGATGTACAAAGACTGATTCGGGTAAACACTGATTTTCATGCCTTGACCCTCTGAACCCGCTTGCGCATAATTGTTTTAAGCTTCAACTATTGAAGTGAAAACATTGCAGCCCTGAAGTACGGGGCTGCGCAGGAGGGTTCATGAAGATCGTGTGCATCGGTGGGGGTCCCGCCGGTCTTTACTTCGCGTTGCTGATGAAAAAGCTGGGTGCGCACCACGACATTACCGTGGTTGAACGCAATAAGCCTTACGACACGTTTGGCTGGGGTGTGGTGTTCTCGGACCAAACCATGGACCATATGCGCCATTGGGATGCCGAAACGGCACAAGAAGTCCAGCAAGCGTTTAAACATTGGGATGACATTGAGTTGCATTTCAAGGGCCGTGTGATCCGTTCAGGCGGCCATGGCTTTGTCGGTATTGGTCGCAAGAAGATGCTCAACATCCTGCAAGCACGGTGTGAGGTGTTGGGGGTCAAACTCCTTTTCGAACAAGATGCCACTTCGGATTTGGACTTCCCGGACGCTGACCTGGTCATCGCCAGCGATGGCGTCAACTCCAATGTGCGAAACCGATGCCCGGACATATTCAAACCAGACATCGTGACGAGGCCTAACCGATTCATCTGGTTAGGCACCCACAAGCAGTACGATGCGTTCACCTTTTTGTTTGAGAAAACAGAGCATGGCTGGTTTCAAGCGCACATTTACAAGTTTGATGGCCTCACATCCACCTTCATTGTGGAGTGTCCTGAGGAAGTTTGGTTGGCCCATGGCCTGGACCAGGCAGATCAAGCCGAGTCGATTGCCTTTTGCGAAAAAGTGTTTGCAGGCAATTTAAAAGGTGAGCGCTTGATGACGAATGCGCGCCATTTGCGTGGTTCTGCATGGCTGAACTTTCAGCGTGTCAAATGCGAAAAATGGTCACACTTCAATGGCAAGAGCCATGTGGTTTTGATGGGCGACGCGGTGCACACGGCCCACTTTGCGATTGGCTCGGGGACCAAACTCGCTTTAGAAGATGCCATTGAGTTGGTCCGGCAATTCAAAGAAACGGGTGACAAAGTTGCGCATATTCCGCAAGTGCTTGAACAATACCAAGCCTTGCGTGCCATTGATGTCATCCGATTGCAAAACGCGGCTTGGAATGCGATGGAGTGGTTTGAAGTCTGTGGCAAGCGCTATTGCGATCAACTGGCGCCCGAGCAGTTCATGTATTCGATGCTCACGCGCAGTCAGCGCATCAGCCATGAAAATCTCCGATTGCGTGATAAACAATGGCTCGAAGGCTATGAGCGCTGGTTTGCGGGTCAAGCTCAAGCGGTGCCGCCCATGTTCACGCCTTACAGTTTGCGCGGTATCACCTTGAAAAACAGGGTGGTGGTTTCTCCCATGGCGCAGTACAAGTGCACCGATGGCCGGGTGGGGGACTATCACTTGATGCATTTGGGGGCAAGGGCCATGGGCGGTGCCTCTTTGGTGTTTGCCGAAATGACCTGTGTCAGTCCTGAGGCACGCATCACCCCGGGTTGCCCTGGTTTGTGGAATGATGAACAAACGAGCGGTTGGGCGCGGATTGTGTCCTGGGTGCATCAAGAAACCGATGCCAAAATGGCGCTGCAAATCGGGCACGCGGGACCGAAAGGTTCGACTTGTGCGCCATGGCAAGGCGATGGCGCTGATCAGGCATTGCCAGAGGCAAATTGGCCCTTGTTGTCGGCATCAGCGCAGCCCTATTTGCAGCATGGGCAAGTGCCACGCGCGATGACCCGCGGAGACATGGACCACGTGAAAGATGATTTCATTCAAGCCACACACCGCGCCAACCAAGCCGGCTTTGACTGGTTGGAATTGCATTGTGCGCATGGCTATTTGTTGTCAAGTTTCATTTCGCCTTTGACCAACCAAAGGCAGGACGACTATGGCGGCAGCCTTGAAAACCGGCTCCGGTATCCCCTTGAAGTCTTTGCTGCTGTGCGTGCGGCATGGCCAGATCATTTGCCCATGTCGGTTCGCATTTCTGCGCATGACTGGGTGGAGGGCGGGATCACGCCGATGGACGCCACCGAAGTAGCGCGTGCGTTCAAGGCTGCCGGTGCTGACATGATCGATTGTTCTTCGGGACAAGTCAGCGCCCAGCAAAAACCCATTTACGGTCGCATGTACCAAACGCCTTTTGCCGATCGAATTCGGCAAGAGGTTGGCATTGCCACGCTGGCGGTGGGCGCGATCAGTGAGGCTGACCATGTCAACAGCATCATTGCCGCTGGACGAGCTGACTTGTGTGCGGTGGCACGGCCGCATTTGGCCAACCCGGCTTGGACGATGACGGAGGCTGCGCGCATCGGTTACACGGCCTTGCAGTGGCCTTCACCTTATGCATCAGGTCAACCGCAATTGGAAGCCACATTTGCCCGTGAACGCAGTTTGCAGTCGGCAGGTCGCGGGGACTGATGATGAAAGAAGTGACCCCCATCCAAACCTCCGATTTGGAGTTGCGCGCACATGAAGACCATCATGCCTCGCTGCGTTTGTGGTTGCGCTTGCTGTCTTGCACAACTTTGATTGAAGACACCATCCGTTCCAATTTGCGCGAAGAGTTTGGCATCACATTGCCGCGGTTTGATTTGATGGCGCAGTTAGAGCGTCATCCCGATGGCCTGTCCATGGGCGAGTTGTCGCGTCGCATGATGGTCACGGGGGGCAACATCACCACCATCGTGGACCAACTCGAAAATGAAAAACTCGTGATGCGTGTGATGAGTGAAACGGACCGCCGCTCTTATACGGTTCGCTTGACATTGTCGGGTCGCAATGCATTTTCGCGTATGGCGCTTGCGCATGAAAAATGGGTCGTCCACTTCTTTGGCGATTTGTCGGAGCCGCAGCAATCCAAGTTGCATGAGTTGCTTGGGCATCTGAAAAACAGTATTCATCAATCCACACAATCACCAACAAAGGAGCGCGCATGAGCACACAACGGTACCTCCCTGGACAATCGCATCAACTTCCAAGGCATCGTCAAACGCTGTCAAGTTACAGAGCCGTTCATTTTTTGTTTGAGGTGACCCAAGGCGTCGCAACCATCACCTTGAACCGACCTGAACGGAAAAACCCCTTGTCATTTGATTCGTATGCCGAGTTGCGAGATCTTTTCAGGGCGCTGGTCTATGCAGACGATGTGCATGCGGTGGTGGTCACCGGTGCCGGCGGTAATTTTTGTTCGGGCGGGGATGTGCATGAAATCATTGGCCCCTTGACCAAGCTGGACATGCCGGGTTTGCTGGCATTCACCCGCATGACGGGTGATTTGGTCAAAGCCATGCGTGCGTGCCCGCAACCCATTGTGGCTGCGATTGACGGTATCTGTGCGGGCGCGGGTGCTTTATTGGCCTTGGCTTCTGACCTGCGTTATGGCACGGCGCGAAGCAAAACATTCTTTTTATTCAATCGCGTCGGCTTGGCCGGTTGCGACATGGGTGCCTGTGCCTTGTTGCCCAGGGTGATTGGGCAAGGTCGTGCGTCTGAGTTGCTGTATTCGGGTCGAGGCTTGGGTGGAGAGGAGGCAGAGCGTTGGGGGTTTTACAACTGCGTGTGCGAGGCTGAATCACTCTTGAGCGATGCGCAGTCGATGGCGGTACAACTGGCGCAAGGTCCGACCTTTGCCAACAGCATGACCAAAAAAATGCTGCAACAAGAATGGAATATGGGTGTAGATGAAGCGATCGAAGCAGAAGCGCAGGCCCAAGCCATCTGCATGATGACGAATGATTTCCATCGCGCTTACCAGGCCTTTGTGGCCAAGCAAACTCCCGTGTTCGAAGGGGACTGAGATGCTTGCCACCCCCTCTGCGCCCAAGCACTGGCCAGAATTCGATTGGCCTTTCTTGGGTGAATCGCATCGGACTTTGAAAAAAGGCTGCATTGTGGAATCACTGTATCGGGAAATCCGTACATTGCGCATTGACGAAGGCGCCACCGAAGTGCAGCAACTCATCATTCGACGCGGTATTTTGCGCAGCGTCTGAACTTGGCTTGAACGCATTCAGGAGCCCACCATGACCGCTGTACCTGAACTGGCCCCAAGCAGTCACTCAGACACCTTTGCCAGGGACCGGTTGCCGCCAGCGGATCAGTGGCCTGTGTTTTTGTTTGATCGTCCTGAACTCCAATACCCCGCCCAGATCAACTGTGCTGTAGAACTGGTGGACCATCATGTCGCGCAAGGAGCGGGCGCGCGAATCGCAGTGCATGGGCGCAATGCGCAGGGAGCATTCCATTGGACATATGCCCAACTGCAAGCGCAGATCGATGGCATTGCCCATGTGTTGACAAAAGACATGGGCTTGGTGTCTGGGCAACGTCTTCTTCTACGCGGCGGCAACAGCCCGATGATGGCGGCTTGTTTTCTGGCCGGCATCAAAGCGGGTTTGGTGGTGGTGCCGACCATGCCGTTGTTGCGTGCGGCAGAGCTCAAGCAAATCATCGACAAGGCCCAAGTGCAGGCGGCATTGTGTGATGACGAATTGTCTGCTGAATTACGGCATTGCATGACACCAGACCCTGCGCAGTCTGCACCGATACTGCGGCAAGTGATTTGTTTTAAAACACACGCGCCGGATGGGCTTGAAGCGCGCATGCAGGTGCACAGGGAGGCGTTCGCTGCGCATCCCACTTCGCGTGACGATGTCTGTTTGATTGCCTTCACCAGCGGTACGACAGGTCAACCCAAAGGCACAATGCATTTTCACCGCGATGTGCTGGCCATGTGTGACTTGTTTCCGCGCCACATTTTGCAAATGGACGCCAGCGACGTTGTGTGCGGGACGCCCCCCGTGGCGTTCACTTTCGGTCTGGGGGGGCTGCTGGCGTTCCCATTGCGGTATGGCGCTTGCACCGTGCTGCTGGAAAAGCATACTGCCGACACCTTGCTGCAAGCCATTCAAACCTATGGCGTGACGCAGTGTTACACGGCGCCCACCATGTACCGCCAAATGGCGGGTTTGGTGGCCGGTTACACGTTAAAAACTTTGAAACATACCGTTTCTGCAGGGGAAGCCTTGCCCGATGCCACCCGCCAGCTTTGGAAGCGCGCCACCGGCCTGGAGATGACCGATGGCATTGGGGGGACCGAAGTGATTCACATCTACATCTCCAGTGCAGGTGCTCATGTGAGATCCGGATCGATTGGGCAAGTGGTGCCGGGCTATGTGGCGCAAATTGTGGATGAACAGATGCAAGCCGTCCCGCCGGGCGTGGTGGGCCGTTTGGCTGTGCGCGGCCCGACAGGTTGTCGTTACCTGGACGATCCTCGCCAAAAAGAGTATGTCAAGGACGGCTGGAACTTGCCTGGTGATACCTTTGTGATGGATGCCGACGGCTATTTCAGCTATCAGGCCCGAAACGATGACATGATCATTTCGGCGGGTTACAACATTGCAGGCCCCGAAATCGAAAGCGCGTTGATGCAGCATCCGGCGGTGGCCGAGTGTGGTGTCGTCGGCGTACCCGACGAAGAGCGTGGTCAGATCGTGAAGGCTTTCGTGGTGCTCAAGACCGGCCATAGCGCCAATGCCGCAATGACTTTGGACTTGCAGGCATTTGTGAAGCAGTCCATCGCGCCTTTCAAATACCCGCGCAGCGTCGAGTATGTAGATGCCTTGCCGCGCACGGAAACCGGCAAATTGCAACGCTTTAAATTACGACAGATGAATTGATGCAGTGGCTCATTGATGTAATGAGTCCCTTTTAAGATGGAGATTTGAAACATGTGGAAAGTTTTGCAACCCGCAGGATGGTTACCCGCCAAAGGCTATGCCAATGGCATCGCCGCGCGTGGCCGGCAGGTCTTCGTCGCGGGTATGATCGGCTGGAATGGCCAAGCCCAATTTGAAACCGATGATTTTGTGGCCCAGTGTAAACAGGCTTTGCAAAATATTGTAGATACCCTGGCCTGTGCAGATGCAGGGCCTGAGCACATGGTGCGCATGACCTGGTATGTGAAAGACAAGCGCGAATACCTGGCCCGAGGGCGTGAGCTGGGCAAGGTCTACCAAGAGGTGATTGGCCGGCATTTTCCGGTCATGACTTTGGTGCAAGTGGTCGATTTGGTCGAAGACCGTGCCCAAGTGGAAATTGAAGTGACGGCTGTCGTGCCGGATTGATGGAGAACATTTGCCGCAACTGTTGAAATGGCCTGTGCCTGCCCTGTTGGTCTGGGGCGGTGCTTGGGTCCTTTATCTGAGTGCCTCTGGCTATGTGTCTGATGTGTGGGCCATGGCGGTGGCCTGCGCGGGGGGTGTGGCGTTCAGTGTGATCGGTAACACGCGGGCCCGCCAATGGGCATTGGCTTTGGGTTTTCCCGTCTCATTGTGGCTCTCAGGCTCAACCACTTTGCCGGCTTGGGCTTGGCTGTTTCCGCTGGCTTTTGCCTTGTTGGTTTACCCGGTTCATGCCTGGCGCGATGCGCCGATTTTCCCGACCCCTCTCAATGCCTTGCGTGAATTGCCGGGTAAGGCCCCTTTGCCTGATGCGGCCGTCATCCTCGATGCGGGTTGCGGCCTGGGCGATGGTCTGAGGGCCTTGCGCGTGGTCTATCCGCAAGCCCGCTTTTGCGGCATGGAGTTCAGCTGGCCGCTGCGGTTGTTGGCCGCGTTGCGATGCCCGTGGGCACGCATTTGGCATGCCGACATCTGGCAAGAAGACTGGTCTGCCTATGACATGGTGTATCTGTTCCAACGCCCAGAGACCATGCCACATGCGGTGGCCAAGGCCCAAGAGATGAAGCCCGGCGCTTGGCTGGTCAGTCTCGAGTTTGAAGCCACAGCGTTGAGCCCTACCGCCGTGGTGCAGGCCAGCGCCAATCGGCCGGTCTGGCTTTATCAGGCCCCATTCAAGCCGGCAACTCGTCACCCACAACAGGTCCTTTACCGCTGAAGCGCTCGAGCGCCAGGTAAATTACCGGCGTGATGTACAGCGTCACTGCCTGAGAGAAGACGAGTCCACCGACCACTGCCAAACCCAAAGGTTGTCGCAGCTCCGCGCCTGCGCCGATGCCCAGCGCAATCGGCAAGGCGCCCATCAGGGCCGCGATGGAGGTCATCATGATCGGGCGAAAGCGCAAAACGCAGGCTTCGCGAATAGCTTGTGCAGGCGTCATGCCGTCGTGACGTTGTGCTTCGAGGGCGAAGTCGATCATCATGATGGCGTTCTTCTTCACGATACCAATGAGCAACAAAATACCGATGGTCGCTATCAGCGTCAGGTCTTGGTCGAAAAACATCAAGGTGCCCAAGGCGCCGATGGCGGCAGAGGGCAGCCCTGCAAAAATGGTGATCGGGTGGATGTAACTTTCATACAGCACACCCAGCAACACATAAATCACCAGCAAAGCGGAGATGATCAAAATGCTTTGGCTGCCTTGCGAGTTCTTGAAGACCGCCGCATCGCCACCGTAGGTTCGGATGATGGACGAGGGCAGTTGAATCGCCAGCGCAGCCTCCTCGAGCTTGTTGGTGGCGTCACCCAAAGCCGCGCCCGGGGCGATGTTGAAAGACACCGTGACCGCTTGCAACTGGCCGACGTGGTTGATCGAGGTGGGGCCCACCGTGCGAGAGACCGTGGCAAAAGCGGACATCGGCACCAAACTGCCGTTGCTCGAACGCACATAAATATTTTCCAGTGCAGACTCATCCCGTTTGGACTCCGGGTTGACTTCCATGATGACCTGGTAGCTGTCGGTCGCCAGGTACATGGTGGAGACCTGTCGCTCTCCAAAAGCACTGAACAAGGCCGTTCGGATCGAGTCCACCGAAACGCCCAGGCTGTTGGCCCGGTCGCGATTGACCTGGATGTCCGCTTGCAGTCCACGCAATTGGGCGTCGCTGGTGATGTCCCGGAAAATCGGGTCAGCCCTCATTTTTTCTTGCAGCTTGCCCGCCCACAAATTGAGCTGATCTGCCTTGACGCTTTGCAAGATGTACTGATAGCGGGCTTTGCTTTGACGTCCACCCAATTGCAAGTTTTGAACCGGCCGCATGAACACGTTGATGCCGGGCACGCCCCGCAGTTTTTTACGCAAGTCTTCAACCACCACCTTCATGGGTTTGCGCTCGTTTTGCGGTTTGAGTGTGATGAACATCCGCCCTGAGTTTTGTCCCCCCACACCGCCGTTGAAGGAGCTGACGGCCGCTACGTTGGCGTCTTTGCGAAACACGGCCGCCACACGTTCTTGCAAGCCAATCATGGCTTCGAAAGAGATGTCTTCCGGGCCTTCGGTCGTGACCTGAATTTGACCAATATCTTCTTCAGGAAAGAAGCCTTTGGGGATCACCGTCAACATCCAGGCCGTGATGCCAAAAGTGGCCACGGCCAGGAACAAAATGAACTTGCTGTGACGCAAGGCTAAATCGAGCGATCGGGTATAGCCAGACAGTAAGGCGTCAAAACCTTTTTCGAACATCCGCACCACAAAACCCGGGGGCTTTTTGTGGTGCTCATCGGTCAGATAACGGCTGGCCAGCATGGGCACCAAAGTCAATGAAACGAAGGCCGAAACAGCGATCGACAAACCGACCACCACCGCAAATTCGTGGAACAACAATCCGATCACGCCGGGCATGAAAAAGATCGGGATGAACACGGCGACCAAAGAAGTCGAAATGGAGATGATGGTGAAGCCGACCTCGCGGGCGCCACGCAATGCGGCTTTGAAAGGTGGTACACCATTTTCGACGTGGCGGATGATGTTCTCCAGCACCACAATCGCATCGTCCACCACCAAGCCGACCGCCAAAGTCAAGCCCAGCAATGAGATGTTGTCCAAGCTGTAATTCAAGCCCCACAACAGCGCTACCGCACCGACAAGTGAGACGGGCAGTGACAGCGCAGGAATCACGGTGGCCACAAAGCGGCGCAAAAACAAAAAGATCACCAGCACCACCAAAATGATCGTACCAATCAAGGTCAGTGTGACATCTTCAAGGGCATGGCGAATGGAAATAGAGCGGTCGTTCACCGGCGTCATGGACACCGAATCAGGCATTTGGGATTTCAACTCAGGCAAGGTTTTGGTGACTGCATCCACCACCTTGACGGTGTTGGCGCCGGGCTGACGTTGAATGGCCAGTGTGATGGAGTTTTCACCGTTCAAGGTAGCCCAAGACTTGATGACTTCGACACTGTCTTGCACGCGGGCCACGTCACGCAACCGAACGGGTACGCCGCCTTTGTTGCTGATGATCAGGTCGGCGAACTCGCGCGCGGTGCTCAACTGCTTGTTGGCTTGCAGCACCAGCGTTTGCTGTGGACCGTCAAAGGTGCCGGCAGGGGTGTTGACGTTGGCCGCTTTGAGTGCGGCGCTCAGTTCATCCAGGCCGATGTTGCGCACCGCCAAAGCGGCCGGATCGACCCGCACCCGCACAGCGAAGCGTTTGGCACCATAGATGACCACTTGCGCCACACCATCGATGGTCGACATGGTGGGTGAGATCAAATGCTCTGCATAGTCCTGCAACTCGGCTTGGGTCAGCGATGGCGAGCGCAGTGAAATCAGCAGCACCGGTGCATCGGCCGGGTTGACCTTGCGGTAGGACGGCGGGATCGTCATGTCGATCGGCAAGGTCCGCTGGGCGCGCAGCAAGGCGGCCTGTACGTCGAGCGAGGCGGCGTCGATGTTGCGGCTTTCAATGAACTCCAAAGTGATGGAGGTACTGCCCAGGGTGCTGGTGGAGCTGATGACTTTCAAGCCCGGAATGGTCTGGAATTGCTTTTCCAGCGGCAGCGCGACCGAGCTGGCCATGGTTTCAGGGTTGGCACCGGCCAAGGTGGCCGAGACGTTGATGACCGGCGTGTCATAACTGGGCAGCGCCGCAACGGGGATGTTCTTGTAACCGATGACGCCGGCCAGCACGATGGCGGTATTCAACAAGACCGTCATCACCGGCCTGCGGATGAAAAGCTCTGAAAAGTTCATGCGAATCTGCCCGCTGTTTATTTGGAGGCTGCAGGAGCCGCTGCAGGTGCAGGTGCATTGGGCACGGGTGCATTGGGCGCTGCAGGGGTCGTTGCGGCGGCTTCAGGCTTGTTGCCCTCCTTGGGGGCCTCTTTGGGGCGTTCGACGACTTTGACACCGGGGCGCAGGTTTTGTTTGCCCTCCACCACGATCACATCATTTTCTTGAACCCCCGTGACGGCAGCTTCCGGCCCCGCAGGCAAGACGACTTTGATCGGTTTGCTGACCGCTTTACCGTCCTCCACCGCATACACCATAGGTCCGCGAACGGTTTGAATGATGGCCGCTTGTGGCAAGACCAAGGCGTCTTCCATTTTCTTGGTGGTCAGGCCGACATTGACAAACAAACCGGGCCACAGCTTGCTGTCTTTGTTGTCAAAAACCGCCTTGAGTTTGACGGTGCCTGAAGCGGTGTCCACGGTGTTGTCGACAAATTGCAATTTGCCGACCATGGGTTTTTTCTCTTCAGGCAAAGTGGCGGTGACTTTGACATTGCCTTGTCCACTCACCGCAGCCAAAAAGTCAGCCAAATCACGTTGCGGCAAATTGAAAGACACGGCAATGGGATTGACCTTCACAATGGTGGCCAACACCGTGACGTTGGCTTGCACCACGCTGCCTGCGGGGGTGCTGATCACACCTGCGCGTCCGGCGTGCGGTGACACAATCTTGCCGTAGGACAAGGCCACTTGCGCGGCTTGTATCGCCGCGGCGTCCGATGCCACCACGGCCGCAGAGGAGTCGACCAAGGTCTGTGCTGTGTCAACGGCTGCGCCGGAGACAAAATTTTGCGCAACCAATTCGCGACTGCGGGCAAGCTGGCGCTTGGCGTCGGCCAAGGCGGCTTGGTCTTTGGCCAACTGCGCTTTCGCTTTGGCCAAGTTGGCCTCATCTGTGCGTGAATCCAAAGTGAACAGCAAATCACCTTTGTTCACAAATTGCCCTTCCTTGAAGTGCACTTGGGTGATGGAGGTGGTCACTTGCGGGCGAATGTCCACGCTGGCCAGCGAGATGGCTGAACCCACGGCGCGAAGCACCACGGGAAGGTCCCGTTTTTCAACTTTGGTGGTGACCACACTCACCACCGGCGCCGGCGCGCCGGCAGGCGCAGTGCCTGGCGCAGTGCTTGGCGCAGTGCCAGCCGGTGGCGTGGACGAAGCGGCCGCTGCAGCCCCGTTGCTCGCCACGGATGCTGGCGCAGCAGGCTTGTCGGCTTCAGGCGCCGCGTTGTTGGTGCAGGCCACAAGGCCCCAAATGGTGGATGCACTGCACAGTGTGCGCAAGACAAAAAGGACAGGCGAGCGAGCAGCAAAATTCATGTTGTACAAATCCTGAAATGGGGCGGCACAGTGTCAAAGATGGGGGGCATAAACCCCTGTCATGGCGAACTTTACCTTCATTTAACCGAATCTTCAGGCAGCCATGCAAAGCCAAGTGTCCAGTGATTCAGAATGGCGGCAATTGCGTTCCTCTCTACAGGACATTCACCCGCCCAGACCCGTTTGAGTTGCTGCCAATGTGATCCCTTTTATATTCAAACAAAAATGAAAAACACATGTTCCAAGGTCTTTTGCTTGGACCGCAAAAGGGCGTGTTGGATGCACAGGACAGTCAATGGCTTTTTTGTAAAGGGCGGGCAGACTGACGCATCATTGCCAAAGGGCGGGGCCCTTCATGGCATGATTGCACACCAGACACAGAACAGGAGCACTTCATGTTTCGTTTTTCATTTTCTCGCCGTCAATGGACATTGGGGGCTGCGGCTGTGTCCCTGTTTTTAGCGGGCGCTGCGGTGCAGGCCCAATCGGCATGGCCTCAAAAGCCCGTCAAGATCATCGTGCCTTTTGCACCGGGTGGGACGACCGACATTTTGGCGCGCGCTGTAGCCCCTGAGTTGTCCAAAGCGTTTGGTCAGCAGTTTGTGGTGGAAAACCGGGCCGGTGCGGGCGGCAACGTGGGCGCGGAAGCGGTTGCCAAATCGGCCCCCGATGGTTACACCATTTTGATGGGTACCGTGGGCACGCACGGCATCAACCGCGCCTTGTACCCCAAGTTACCTTATGACCCGTTCAAGGACTTCACGCCCATCACGCTGGTGGCTGCTGTGCCCAATGTGATGATTGTGAATGTCGAGAAAGCCAAGGCCATGAACATCAACACGGTGAACGACTTTATCAAGGCCGCCAAGGCCCGGCCTGGGCAGTTCAATATGGCTTCCAGCGGGAATGGCACCTCGATCCATTTGGCCGGTGAGCTGTTCAAAAGCCAAACCGGCATCTTTATGGCGCACATTCCTTATCGCGGCTCCAGTCCTGCCTTGCTGGACATGATGGGCGGCAGCATGGATGTGATGTTTGACAACCTGCCTTCGGCTTTGCCGTTGATCAGGTCAGGCAAACTCAAGGCGTTGGCCGTGACCAGTGCACAGCGCTCCGGTGCCATACCTGAATTGCCCACCATCGAAGAAGCCGCCGGGCTCAAAGGGTTTGAGGCCAGCAGCTGGTTCGGTTTGATGGCCCCTGCGGGCACGCCAGTGGACATCATCAACCGCGTTCAGCAAGAGGTGGCCAAGTCCTTGAACACCCCGGCCATCAAAGAAAAGATGCTGGCCCAGGGGGCCATTCCCAGCGGCAATACCCCGGCCCAGTTTCTGACGTTCATTGAAAGTGAACACAAGAAATGGGCGCAAGTGGTCAAGACTTCCGGCGCGAAAGTCGACTGAGATTTGCCCGCTACCCTGCTCACGGTCATCGCTGCCGGCCATGTCAATGGGCTGGCGCTGTTGATTCCCAGTGGCTCGCCCGGGCCGGTCTATGCCCATGTGCAAGACTGGGTCACCGCGCAACGCCAATTGAAAAAGCCCGTCAAGGAGATCAGCGCGAAAGTCTTGGTCAAGGGCATCAAGCAATGGGCCGTGTTTGAGCAGCGGCAAGGCGCTGAAACCATTCGCACGGTCTTCAAGATCACTTGATGCCATCCCCAGGCCCAGGGGACTGGGCCCGTTCACCAGGCCAGTTCAGACAGTCAAGGCCCCGTCCGCACAGAGTTTGACGGACATGGCGAACAAACTGACTTGCACGAATTTGAAAAACCAGGGGTCTGAGATTTTTCGGGTGGCGTAGGCACCCAAGACCGTGCCGATCAGGGCTGCAGGCACCAACATCGCCGCTTGCAGCAGCTCTTGGGCGTGATAGGGGTTGAGCATGTGGTAAGGCCCAATTTTGGCGGCATTGATGCAGGTGAACAGCAAGGTGGCTGTGCCCGCATAGACCATTTTAGGCAAGCGCTGTGGCAGGACATAGACCTGAAAAGGCGGTGCGCCGGCATGCGAGGTGAAGCTGGTAAAGCCGGCCAAGGTGCCCCAGAACCAACCCTTGACGATGTGGGCTGGTTGGTCAGGGCCATTTTTTTTGCGCAGCCAGGTGTGCAGACAAAATACGATGCCCATGACGCCGATCAACAACTTGGTCGCCGCGTCCGAGGTGTAGGCCGCGGTGAACCAGCCGATCAACACGCCCAAGAAGCCGGCTGGGACCAAAATCTTCAGGTTGATGGCGCTGAAATGGCGGCGGTACAACCACACGCTGACCATGTCCGAGATCACATAAATGGGCAACAGCAGCACAGCGGCTTTCATGGGCGGCATGACCATGGACAACAAGGGAACGCCCATCATGCCAATCGCTGGCAGGCCGCCTTTGGACAGGCCTACAAACAAGGCTGCGAGACTGGCCAGCAGGAGGGTGGGGTCAAGGCTCATCTGAGGCGACTCAATCAGCGCCGCAGCATTTTTTGTATTTTTGTCCGCTGCCACAGTTGCAGGGATCGTTGCGCCCCGGGGTCGCGGTGCGGATCACTTGCACCACGCGGGCCCCGATGCTGCGCCAGATCTCACGCAGGTCGTAGACCGCCCACAAGGCTTCGCCGTAAGTGTTCAGGCGTGACTCGCTCACACTGGGCGGGCCATCTTCGCTCAGGGCGGAGAGGGTCGGTTCGTCGGTGTCGTCTTCGGTCAGCGCGACGATGGCTTGCAGGCACTGGTCGTGCAGTTTGGCGGTGTCTTTGTCCTTGGGTGCAACCCATTCGTCAGGCCAGTTTTCCACCGCAAACATGAAGCCCAGCGCCCACACTTGGGCAAAGGAGGGAATTTCTTCGGCTTCAATGTCGCTTCTTTCTTCAGGCGGCAAGCTGGCAAGGGCACCGCGGATATCCATCACTTCGGGGGCGTAGGCGCGGTCATCGTCCAGGGCCTCAATGTCCGCATCGAGCGCCGTTTTGACTTCTTCAAAGCGTTGCGACCACAGGGCCAGAAAACGCTCACGCTGCGCAGCATCGGCAAAGCTGCCGCCCCCCTCCATGTCCAGCAAAACGCTCAACCATTCGTCTTGTGCCAAGGGCGTGCGGCAGCAGACCATGGCTGCTAAAAAGCCTTCGCAAAACTCCCACTGCGGGGTTTCGTCATGGCGTGTCCGCACATCGTCGAGGATGTCGTCCAGGGCGTCAAAATCTTGCGGCCCCAGGCCGGCTTCAGAGGAGGTGGTCATGGCAAAAGATCAAGGGGTAAATAATTGCGTGAAAAAGTCTTTGTGTGGCGCCTGCACAGCAAAACCGGGTGGCGCTGGCATGTGGGGATTCAAGGTCACGCCTTGTCGCTCCAAGCGGCGGCGCATGCACAGCACTTGCGCATCTTTGCTCAGCAGCAAGGCACGGTGCGCGACCGACAGGTCGATGAATTTTTGATCGTCAGGGTCCTTGCAGGTACAGGGTGCCTTGGGCGCGTCTTCAAGGAGCGCGGCGCGATGGTCAAATTCATGCAGTACATCATTGGCGTTGCGGCTATCGGCCTGCAGGCGGGCGAGCAAATGGGGGTAGCTCAGCACGCGGCGCAGTTCTTCGCGCATGGCCGCAGTGGCAATCCAATGCAGGCGACTTTGGGTCAGGGCGCTGCGTAAACCCTGTGTGCGGGGATCGTTGAACACCCACAAGTCCAGCACGATGTTGGTGTCCAACACGGTGGTCAAGGCCTCAGAGCTTGTCACGCACCGAGCCCTTCATCATGTCAAAGCGGAACAGGCGGCATTCAATCGGGCCGTTCCACATCGGCACGCGGCGCGTTTCTTTCAGGCGCATTCGGCTGGGCAGTTTCAAGTCTGGGGTGAGCATCCAGGCGGTCCAACCGCTGTAGCTTTTTTTCCAATGCGAGGCCAGTTGGCTGAAAAAGTCGCCGCCGTCATCGGTGTGAGCGGTTTCGCGGTGGCTGCCTTGTCGCTCAGCGGCCAGCGCGCCGGGTTCAAACTCATCACGTCCACGGCCTGCGATACCGGCCGCCGCAATCCGCTCGCCGTAAGGTGGATTGAGCAGCATCAGGCCAGGTGTTTCGCAAGGCGGCATGCGTTGCAGGGCATCGCCGCCGCGCCACTCAATGGCGTGCGCAACCCCGGCGCGCTGCGCGTTGCGCTGGGCAAAGTCCACCATGCGGTGCGCCACATCGCTGCCAAAAACAGGCGCTGTGGGCGCATGCTCTGCGGCTTGGGCTTGTTCCAGAAGTCCTTGCCAGACATGCGGCTGGAAGGGCAGTAATTTTTCAAAACCAAACCGGCGCAAGATGCCGGGGGCTATGCCGCAGGCGATTTGTGCGGCTTCAATGGCGATGGTGCCGCTGCCGCAGCAGGGGTCGTACAGCGGCGAGGTCGCGTCCCAGCCACTGGCGGCAATCATGGCGGCGGCCAAAGTTTCTTTCAGTGGTGCATCGCCTTTGTCTTCGCGCCATCCGCGCTTGAACAAGGGTTCACCGGAGGTGTCGATGTACAGGGTGGCGTGGTCGGTGGTCAGGTGCGCATAGAGCCGCACATCGGGCCATTGCGTGTTCACATCGGGGCGCTCGCCGCGCTTGGCACGAAAGCGATCGGCCACTGCATCCTTGATTTTCAAGGCGGCAAAGTTCAAACTGGTCAGTGGGCTGTGTTGCGCAGTGACTTCGATTTTGAAAGTTTGTTTCGTGGTGAACCAAATTTCCCAGGCCACATCACTGGCGGCGTCGTACAGGTCTTTTTCATTGCGGTACAGGGTTTGCGACAGCTGCACAAGCACCCGCTGCGCCAAGCGGCAGTGCAAATTGAGCAACAGGGCTTCCCGCCAGGAGGCGCGCACGACCACGCCACCGCGTCCCGTCATCAAATCTTGGCCCGTCAGGCCGGTGATGACGTGGATCTCGTCGGCCAAAAAACCCTCGACACCGGCGGCGCAAGGTAAAAAAAGTTGCAGAGAATTCACAGGGTTTTTCGCAAGTTGGCGGGCGCAATTTTGAGCGCCTCGCGGTATTTGGCCACCGTGCGCCGCGCGCAGTCGATGCCTTGTTCTTTCAGCATTTCAGACAACTGATTGTCCGACAGGGGCTTGGCCGCACTTTCGGCGGCCACCAATTGGCGAATCAAAGCCCTGACCGCTGTGCTCGAGGCGGCACTGCCGCTGTCGGTGCCCAAGCCCGAGCCAAAGAAGTACTTCAACTCAAAAGTACCCATCGGCGTGGTCATGTATTTGGCGGTCGTCACACGGCTGATGGTGGATTCGTGCAGTCCCAGTTCATCGGCAATTTCACGCAACACCAGCGGGCGCATGGCCAATTCGCCGTGGGTGAAAAAACCCTTTTGCCGCTCGACAATGGCCGTGGAGACACGCAAGATGGTGTCAAACCGTTGCTGAATGTTTTTGATGAACCAGCGCGCCTCCTGCAGTCGCTGTTGCAAGCCTTGATGTGCTTCGCTTTTACCGCCGCGCAGGGCGTTCGCGTAAATGTCATGCACCCTCAGGCGGGGCATCACGTCAGGGTTGAGTTGCACTTTGAAGCGCGGCTCGCCGTGGGGTCGGGTGTTGATGACCAGCACATCCGGAATGATCACATGCTGTTCTGCATTGGCAAAGGGCCTGGCAGGTTTAGGCTCTAAGCGGGCAATCCAAGCAATGGCCGACTTGATGGTGACATCGTCTTCACCACACAACACCAGCAGACGTTTGACATCCCGTTTAGCCAAAAGCTCCAGCGGTTGTGCGCAGATTTTGAGCGCAGCTTGCCAGATGCGGTGGTCGGGGTCTTCTTGGAGTTGCGCTTTGATTTGCAAGCGCAGGCATTCTGCCAAACCACGCGCGCCTACGCCCACAGGCTCTAAGGATTGCAAGAGACTCAAGGCGACGGTAAAGCGGTGAACCAGTTCTTCCAGTTGTTCCAAGTCGTCTGTGCCCGCCAAGCCTTGCGCCAGTGATTCCAACGAGTCTTCGAGGTAACCGTCGTCGTTGAGGGACTCGATCAGGTAACGCAGCGCAGCGCGGTCAACTTCCGACAACCGCAAAGACAAAGCTTGGCGGTGCAGGAATTCGGTGAATGAGCCCAAGCCACGAGCCAGCTCCACCGCGTCAGGTGCATCGCTGTCGCTGTTGGATGTTTTGCGAGAACCGGCGTCATTGCCCCATTCGCTGTCGTCAGGAGCCACGTCCGCGCTGCCATCGCCTTCCCAGCTCTCAGCCACATCTTGCACGGCTTCGTCGGTGGCCACTGTGGCTGTGGTTTCGGCGCTGGCATCGCTCGTGTTGTCGCGCGCTTCAGTGGCCGCTTCGGTCACGCGATCGCCCAAACTCACGCGGGTATCCGCTTCAGGCAGACCGAACTCTTCCGCCATGGATTCTTCGGCCGTGCGTTCAAGAAATGGATTCTCGTCGAGCATTTGCTCAACTTCCTGGCTCAACTCCAGGGTGGACAATTGCAGCAAACGAATGGATTGTTGCAGCTGCGGCGTGAGTGCCAGGTGCTGCGACATGCGCAGAGATAAACTTTGCTTCATGCTGTACCTTTCCCCAAAATGGCGCCAGAGGTGCGCGCCAGGGGTGTCAGGAGGGCGTGAGCTGCAGTCATGGGATCACATTCGAAAATGTTCGCCCAAATACACGCGACGCACGTCGGCGTTGTTGACGATTTGCTCTGGCGTGCCCTGTGCCAACACGCGGCCTTCACTGATAATGAAGGCGTGGTCACAAATGCCCAGGGTTTCGCGCACATTGTGGTCGGTGATCAGTACGCCGATACCGCGCGCTTTCAAAAAAGCAATGATGCGTTGAATCTCGATCACCGCGATCGGGTCAATGCCTGCAAAAGGCTCGTCCAACAAGATGAAGCGGGGCTGGGTCGCCAAAGCGCGGGCAATTTCGACCCGCCGCCGCTCACCACCCGACAGCGCGAGGGACGGTGAAGCGTGCAAGTGGTCTACACGCAGGTCTTCCAGCAATTCTTGTAAACGCAGGGTGATGACGGCTTCACTCAAAGGCTGGTCATTGGCGTCGCGCTGTAACTCCAGCACAGCCCGCACATTTTCGGCCACTGTGAGTTTGCGGAAAATGGACGCTTCTTGCGGCAGGTAGGACAGTCCCATGCGCGAACGGCGGTGGATCGGCATGTCGGTCACATCTTGACCATCAATCATGATCTGTCCTGCGTCAGCATGGACGAGGCCGACGATCATGTAGAACGAGGTTGTTTTGCCTGCGCCATTGGGGCCGAGCAAACCGACGACCTCGCCCTTGTTCACTTCGAGCGAAACATCATGCACCACTTTGCGGCTGCCATAGGCCTTTTTCAGGTGCCGTGCTTGCAGGCTGCTGACCTGATCGGGCGGCGCACTGGCGGCTTGGGCGAAGACCTCTGTGCTCAAGGTTTTCCCCCAGTCAAACGCGGGCTGCTTTGCAGCGCAGGCACCAAGCTGTTGCCCTTAGGCCCTTCGTCAGCCGAGTTGCGTGGCGTCAGGGTGGCTTTGATGCGTTGACTGCCTAAAGGATGGGAGCCTGTGTTTGTTTTGCCATCGACAGTGAACACTTCGGTGGTGTTGTCGAAAACAATCAAGTGCCCCTGCAATCGGTCTGACAGTGCTTGGCCTCTGTAGCTGCGCAATTCGGCGCGACCCGTGAGGGTGATTTTGTCGGCTTGGCTGTCGTAACTGACCGTTTCGGCTTCGCCTTCCGTGAATTCGTCCAAGCCTTCGCGTTTTTGCCTGAAAAAGGCACGCTCTCCTTTGGCCGCCCACAGATGGGCCACCTGCTTGCCTTCTTTGTCTTGTTGAACTTCAAGTTTTTCAGAGCGCAGCACCAAGCTGCCTTTGGTGACCTGGACGCGTCCTGTGAAGGTGGTTATTTGGGCCGACTCATCGTGTTTGAGCGCGTCTGCCTCGATGTTCATCGGAAGCTTGCTGTCGGCTTTTTCGGCCATGGCCATGGGGGCCGCTAAAAAAGCAGCCCAGGCCAACAAGGTCAATGCAGAAGGGAATTTCATAAAGGCGCGAATCTTGCTTAGATTGTAGGTGCAAGCGGGGCCTGGCTGGCGGCGTTGCCATAAAAAAGTCCGCCAAGATGGCGGACTGTGCGTGGGGGCAACTGCAAACCGGCGGGGCTTATTTGCCTTGTCGCACTTGGGCCAGCAAGGCTTCCCCGACCAGTAACGCCCGCTCCATGCTGCCTGCCATAGAGCCGTCGGTGTAAAAGCGCCCTGCAATGCCCAGAGAGGGAACGCCTTCAACTTTGAATTCATTTTGCAATTGCACTGCGCGGCGCAATTTACTGGTCATGCCAAACGATTTGTAGGCTTCAGTGAACTTGGTCTTGTCAACGCCTTGTTTTTCAACCCAGGCCAGGATGCTGGTCTCGGTGTTCAGGGCTTGTTTTTCAACATGCACAGCCGTGAAGACCTTGGCATGCAAGCTTTCGAGCAAGTTCAGGGCTTCCAATGCAAAAAACAAGCGCTGCTGGGGTGCAAAGCTGTCATTGAAAGCCACGGGAATGCGGCGAATCACCAGATCTTTGGAGGCGGTTTTGACCCAGTTGGCAAAGGTGGGCTCAAAGGCATTGCAGTGCGGGCAGCTGTACCAGAAGAATTCGATGACTTCGATTTTGCCGGCGCCTGCATCGCTCACCAAGGGCCGCTCCAGCTTGTTGTAGTCTTTGCCTTCTTTGAGGTTGAGCGGCCCACCGGCGGGCTTGTTGGCAGCGTTATCTGCCCACACAGAATGGCTGCTGATCAAGGCAGCAGTGCTGGCCATACGCACTGTGGCGAGGTTGAAATCACGACGTTTCATGGTGAAAGACTCCAAAAATAGAGGGGTTGATCTCAGCGTTGTACGCGAACCAGAGCAGTTTCGATGCCGTTTTTGTCCAGACGCGCTTTGGCGTTCTCGGCCACATCTTTGTCATCATAAGGTCCCAATCGGACCCGGTAGACCAGTCGGCCAGCCTGTTCGCGTTCGCTGATTTTGGCGTCCAAGCCCATCATGCTGAGCTTTGCACGGTGGGCATCGGCTTCGGTTTGACTGCGAAAAGCACCGGCCTGGACAAAGTAAGTGAAGGGATCGGCACTGCCCGCCGCACTGCCCGATGCTGTTGAGCTGGATTTGGCTTTGACCAGATCGCCCAAGGGGTCTGCGGTCACGCCCGGCTTGATCTCGGCTTTGGCGTCTGGTTTGGGCTCTGGCTTGACTTCTGGCTTGGCTGTGTCTTTGCTTGCTTCTTTGACAAGCTCTTTCGGACTGTCCTTGGCCGGCTCTTTGGTGTCTGCATTTTGCGCAGACTCTGGATTGCTCAAGGGCTTGTTCTGCAACCCGGTGTTGGGATTCCAGTCTTTGTTTTTTTGCGTTTCGGCTGCGTCTTGTTCGGCCGATCGGGGCTGGTTTTTGTTGGTGAAAGGTGTGGGCACCTTGGTCACATAAATGGCCACAGCCAATGCAGCTGCCAAACCGATCACCAGACCGATGATGAAACCTGTGGCGGCGCCACCTTTTTGGGAATGCTGTTTCAACTTTTGACCTTCATCACATTTTGACTGGCGCTGAAACGCCCAGCACTTGCAGACCATTGTGCAGCACTTGGGCGGTGGCGGCCACCAGCGCCAAGCGCGCATGTTTGAGCTTTTCGTCGTCCACCAAAATCCGCTCAGCGTCGTAGTAACTGTGGTAACAAGCAGCCAGGTCACGCAAATAGAAAGTGACATCGTGGGGCGCAAAGTCGATGGACGCCGCGCTCAGCATGGCCGGGTATTTGGCCAATTGCAGCATCAAGGCTTGCGCTTGCGGGCTGTCCAGGGCAGTCAAGTCGACCTGTTGGAGGGTGGCGACACGGCCGCCGTCTTTGTCTGCCCAAGCTTGCAAGACCGAGCAAATCCGAGCGTGCGCGTATTGCACGTAATAGACGGGGTTGTCGTTGTTTTTTTGGATGGCCAAGTCGACATCGAAGGTGTATTCCGTGTCGGGCTTGCGCGACAGCAAGAAAAAACGCACCGCGTCTTTGCTGGTCCATTCAATCAGGTCGCGCAAGGTGACGTAGCTGCCGGCACGTTTGGAAATTTTCACTTCCTCCCCGCCGCGCACGACGCGCACCATGGTGTGCAAAACATAGTCAGGATAATTTTCAGGAATGCCCACATCTGCAGCTTGCAAGCCGGCGCGGACCCGAGCAATCGTGCCGTGGTGGTCGGTGCCCTGAATGTTGACGACCTTCGAGAAACCGCGCTCCCACTTGGCAATGTGGTAGGCCACATCAGGCACAAAGTAGGTGAACGTGCCATCTCCTTTGCGCATCACGCGGTCTTTGTCGTCGCCATAGTCGGTGGACCTGAGCCACAAAGCGCCGTCTCGCTCGTAGGTCTTGCCGGCAAGTTGCAGGCGATGGACCGCATCGGCCACTTTGCCGCTGGTGTACAGGCTGCTTTCGAGGTAGTAGTTGTCGAACTTGACTTCAAAGGCCTTCAAGTCCAAATCCTGCTCATGGCGAAGATAGGCCACGGCAAATTGACGGATGCTGTCGAGGTCGGCCACATCGCCGCTGCCGGTGTATGCGCGGTCGTCCGACTTGACGGACTTCTTGGCCAAAAAGTCATTGGCGATGTCGGCAATGTAATCGCCGTTGTAGAAGGCTTTGCTGGCCGGATTGTCCGGGTCGGTCGGCCAGCAGGTGTCGCCCGGTTTGAAGCCTTGGGCGCGCAATTGGGTGCTGTGGGCCAGGGTGTTGATTTGCACACCGGCGTCGTTGTAATAAAACTCACGGTAAACGTCAAAACCTTGGGTGGCCAACAAATTGCAAATCGCATCGCCCAGGGCCGCTTGACGGCCATGGCCCACATGCAAAGGGCCCGTGGGGTTGGCCGAAACGAACTCGACCAAAACGCGCTGTGTGTTGCGGGGCTGCTCGCCGAAATGAGCCCCTGCAGCCAAAACTTCATGCACGATGGCCTGCTTGGCCGCCGTTTTGAGGCGTATGTTGATGAAACCCGGGCCCGCAATGTCGATGCCCTCAACCCACTTGATGTAAGCCGGTTGGGCCAACAGCGCGCTGCGCAACTGTTCACCCAGTTGTCTTGGGTTGAGTTGAAGGGGTTTGGCCAGTTGCATGGCTGCTGTGCAGGCGAAATCCCCGAGTGCGGCCACCTTGGGCGACTCGAAGGCCGCTTTGGCGCCCGCTCCGGGCAGGATGTTCTCGAGCTCAACGGCCAAAGCCGCGAGCAATTCTTGTTTGGCAGAAAGCATGAGGTGATTTTACGGGTCTGCGGCAAGCGCAGTGGGGAAGGCTGGTGTGTCCGCTTACAAATATGACATCAGGTGTGTGCACGGCTGGCGGGTACCAGGCGTTAAAGAGAGCATCCAGGCAGCCCAGTGTCTGCAAGGATGATTCATCAATTTTGACAGTTATTGGAGGTACATCATGCGTAAATTTCTTTCTCTCTTGGCTTTGGGTGTCACTTTAGCCACAGGCGCAGCCCAAGCCGCCGAGCCCGCCAAGGCGGCGGCTCCTGCGGCAACAGCCCCCACCGCAGCCCCAGCGGCGCCAGCCCCCACCGCCGACAAAACACCCCAGCAAAGCAAAATGGCCATGTGCAACAAGGAGGCCGAAGGCAAGAAGGGCGATGAGCGCAAAGCTTTCATGAAAAATTGCCTGAGCGCCAAGCCAGAGGCAGCGGCCACGCCTGAAGCGACCCAGCAAAACAAAATGAAAACCTGTAACGCCGATGCGGCAGGTAAAAAAGGCGACGAACGCAAAGCCTTCATGAGCGAGTGTCTCAAAAAGTAAATCCCAGCAGATGCGCCCCAACAGCCCCTGCGTGCGAAAGCCGACCGGGTTTTGGGGTGTCTATGCATTAGGATGGACGCTAGCTCCGCAAAATGCCATGAATACATTGCCTCTTTCAACTGACGCTCAGGCGGCACTGGCGCCTTCCCTGCTGCGTGTCAGGGACAAAGCGTCCTTTTCGTGCATCCTGCCTGCCCACAACGAAGCCCAGAATCTGCCCCAGGTGGTGGACCAGATTCTGGGTACTTTGCGCACGATGTCGGAACGACTGGAGCTGATCATCGTTGACGATGGCAGCCGCGATGCCACAGTGGCTGTCGCGGAGCAGTTGTGTGCCCAACATCCTGAAGTGGTGCTTTTGCAACTGAGTCGCAATTTCGGCAAGGAGTCGGCCATCACGGCGGGCTTGGCTTCGGCTGTCGGCGACGTGGTGGTGATCATGGACTCAGACGGTCAGCACCCGGTCGATCTGTTGCCCAAAATGTTCGATCTATGGCGTCAGGGCATGGATGTGGTCTATGCGATCCGCACCACCCGCGACGATCAAACGGCCTTGCATAGCAAGCTGGTGCAGTTGTTTTACAGCTTGGTCAATTCGGGCAATCGGGTCAAAATTCCGCCCAATGCGGGCGACTTTCGATTGATGGACCAGCAAGTGGTGAAGGCCTTGAACGCTTTGCCCGAGCGCAACCGGTTCATGAAAGGTTTGTATGCCTGGGCTGGCTTTAAAAGCACCGCCATTGAATACGAACCCCTGCCCCGTCTGGAAGGTGTCTCCCGCTTCGGTTGGCGCAGCTCGATCGGCTTGGCTGTGACGGGGGTGGTGGCCTTCTCGACGGTGCCTTTGCGTTTTCTGAGTTTCTTGGGCTTGATACTGGCCCTGGCGGCATTTGTGTATGGCGGCTGGGTGGTTGTGGAGTATTTCTATATGGGCATCCAAGTCTCCGGCTACGCCACCATTGTGGTGGGCATGATGCTGCTCAGTGGCATTCAACTCATGGGCATGGGCATCTTGGCCGAGTATGTCGGCCGCATTTACGAAGAAGTCAAGCAGCGTCCTGTGTTTTGGGTGCAAAAGCGCGTCGGTGCTGGTTTGGCAGGCGTCCTCCAGCCGGGCAAGCTGCCTCAGGCGTGAAGTCCAGCGCCTTTTGGTTTTTGCTGACTGGCGCTGCCGCGGCCTTGACGCACATGGGCGTGTTCATGCTGTTGCAGTCCACGCGACCGGAGGTGTGGCCCGAAGCCGCTAACGCGATCGGCTTTGTGATCGCATTTGTCATCAGCTTTGGCGGTCACCGCTGGCTCAGTTTCAAAGGTACATCAACCCCAATTCAGCAAAGTTTGCTGCGCTTTGGTGTCACTGCGCTGAGTGGTTTTGCCTGCAATGAAGTGGTCTTTATGGTGCTGACCCGGCATCACGGCTGGTTTGCTTTGTTGGCCTTGTTCGTTGCGCTGGTGGTGGCTTCGGCCCAGACATTCGTGCTCAGTCGCTTTTGGGCATTTCAGCGCTGAAGCTTCAGGTGTAAACCTCGCGACCGCGCACCAAGCGGACGTAGCGCTCATTCAGTTGAACAGCAAACGCATCACTCGCCAAGTGCTGCCACTCTGCCACGCGGGCATAGGCATGGGCATCGGTTGTTTCGCCACAGCCTGGATGGCACATCAGCAATGTTGTGTCGGGCACTTGCGTGAGCCAAGCCTCCATGAGGGCTGCGTAATCGAGAGATTCATTGAATAAATCGTAAATGCCTGACAGCGCGGGGGCTGCTGGAATTTGCAAACGACGGGCTTCATGGATGAGGGCCTTGCTGCCCCATGCCGCCATGACCTGGCTTTTGAAGTTGGATCGGCCTTGCGGCGGACGCGAGACCCTCAGATAAGGCTTTTGTGCGCCGTAGCGCTTTGCAATGACCTGCAACAAGGCTTTGCGAAGGGTGCCGAATTGCTGTACGTGTTGGTGGCCGTCAATGTGGTCGGGTGGGGCTTGCCAGACCGATTCAAAGGCGTCGAGTTGGCGCTCAATCTCGGCGCTCACGGCGGCTGTTTGCAGTCCGCCAAGTTCTGGTGCCAGCACACTGCGCAGCATCATTTGTCCAAGGGAGTGGCCATGCCCTTGGGCGATGGCAAAGGCACTTGTCCAGTCCAGATGCAAGCCCACATCCAACTGCCCACGCAGGTCTTTCAGCAAGTCGGCGTCTCGGGGCCAACGCGGTGACAACACCATGGCGCTGGTCGCGCTGAGTCTGTGGCTTTGCGCCAATTGCGCAATGGCTTGGGAGACGGGCGCGCTGATTGCAAAATCATCTGCGCACAACACCACCCGGCGAAGAACCTGCGGCAGCTTCATGGGGTGGCATTCCAGTAATCGGGTTGGCTGTATTCCTGCTTGAGAAAGTCGATCCACAAACGCACACGCAAAGGCAGGTGTTTGCGCTGCGAAAAAACGGCATGGATGCCGTTGCTGGGCGCCGCAAATGCTTCCAAAAGCGGTACCAATTGGCCTGAGCGAATTTCGGCTTCAACTTCCCAGGTGCTGCGCCAGGCAATGCCGCATCCCGACAGGCACCAGTCATGCAGCACCTGACCGTCCGAGCAATCCAGGGGGCCCGCGGGCTTGAGGTGGATGAGCTCGCTGCCTTCGTCGCCTGCTTTCGGGACTTTGAACGCCCAACCGCGTGTTTGCGAGGCGTCGCTCGACAAGCTCAGGCAGTCGTGGTGGTTCAAATCCGCAGGCAGTTTGGGCGTGCCGCGCAGGGCCAGATAAGCTGGCGAGGCCACGCACAGCCGGCGGTTGTCGGCGATGCGCACACTGACCAGTGAAGAGTCTGGCAAGTCACCGACCCGAATGGCGCAGTCAAAACCTTCCCCGGCCAAGTCAACGACCCGGTCGCTGAGATTCAAGGAAACGCTGAGATCGCAATGGATGCCGCGAAACTTGGGCACCAAGGGTGCCACATGTCTGCGGCCAAAACCCGCAGGTGCGGTGATGCGCAAATGCCCACTGGCTCTGAGGCCGCCGGCGGACACGCTGGCTTCGGCATTGGCCACATCACTCAACAGACGTTGGCAATCTTCAAGAAAAGCCGTGCCCTCATGGGTCAAGCTGATGCGGCGTGTGGTCCTGACCAGCAGTTTGACACCCAAATATTCTTCCAGTGCATCCAAACGTCTGCCCATGATGGCGGGGGCCACGCCTTCGGCCCGGGCGGCGGCCGTCAAGCTGCCTTTGGTGGCCACCGAGACGAAGGATTCAAAGACTTTGAGTTTGTCCATAAGACTTCATTATGCAATCTTTTGTCAAAAGTGCGGCCTGATATCCGGACCATTACGTTGTTCTGTGAAGGTCGATATTCAGGCGCCAGAGCGCCAATTCAGGGGCAGACCGGCTTGCGGTGTCATGCCGTAGAGCGGCTCGCCAGGCAGGCCAAGTTGCAAGGCTTGGCGCGCATGGATCAATCGGGTGAGGTCTACACCGGTCGAAATACCCATGGCTTCGAACATGAAGACCAGGTCTTCGGTGACCACATTACCCGAGGCGCCGGGTGCGAAGGGGCAGCCTCCCAAGCCGGCCAGAGAGCTGTCAAAGGTGCGTACCCCCACGTCATAAGCGGCCAGGCAATTGGCCAAACCCAAACCGCGTGTGTTGTGCATGTGCGCTGCGCCCGTGCGCTCGCCGATTTCAGCCCGCACTTTCTGGAACAGTCGGCGCACTTGCGCCGGATTGGCCATGCCGGTGGTGTCTGACAAACCCGTCTCATCCACGCCCGCTTCGGTCACTGCGGCGGCCAGCCAGACCACTTCGTCTTCGGGGACGTCACCTTGCAGGGTGCAGCCAAAAGCGGTGGAAATACCGGCTTCTATGCGGACATGCGGTGCCACCTCATTGCGGTATTGCACGATCGCACGCACGACCTTGACCATGTCTTGGCGGCTTTGGCGAACATTCGCAAGGGAATGGGCTTGACTGGCGGAAACCGGAATGGTGATTTTGTGCGCCCCCGCTGCCAAGGCCGATTGGGCACCCCGCAGATTGGGCACCAGCGCCATCACCATCAGGCCCGGCAGGGTCAGCGCGTGCCGCACCACGTCGGCGGCATCGGCCATTTGTGGCAACAGTTTGGCGGGCACGAAGGAGGCGACTTCGATTTCGCGCAGGCCGGATGCAAAGAGTGCATCGATCCAAGCGAATTTACTGGCCGAGGACATGACGGCCTTGACCGACTGCAGGCCATCGCGGGGACCGACTTCACTGATGAGGATGTCAGGGGCTTTGGAGTGGTTCAAAATAAGTCTGGCTTGGGATTGACATGGGATCAGGAATTTTAGGCTCGGCTGTCGCTTTTGACTTAAAGTTACAGGTCAATGAATTTTTGCAGGGCGTATGCCGCCAATTTCATCGCATAAAGTACCCAATTGGCCCAAGCTCCCTGCAGCCAGAGCGCTTCGCATTCCGCCACCTGATCTTACTTTTCACATCCGAGGTTTTACATGACACAACGTACGCCAGTTCACGGCTGGCAAGTAGCCACCACCCTGTTTCGCTTCATAGAGGACCAAGTGTTGCCTGCAACCGGTGTCAAAAGCGAGACCTTTTGGACAGGTTTTGATGCACTGGTGGCTGACTTGGCCCCCAAAAATGTCGCTCTGCTGGCCGAACGTGACCGGATTCAAGCCGCCATGGACGAATGGCACACCGCCCACCCCGGCCCTGTGGCCGAAGGTCAGGCGATGAAGGTGTACCAAAAGTTTTTGAGCCAGATCGGTTACCTCGTGCCCGAGCCCAAAAATGCCCAAGCGACCACGCAAAACGTCGACGCCGAACTGGCCAAGCTGGCGGGCCCGCAACTGGTGGTGCCAATTCTGAATGCGCGCTACGCTTTGAACGCCGCCAACTCGCGTTGGGGATCGCTGTACGACGCTTTATACGGCACCGACGCCATCAGTGAAGACCATGGCTGCGAAAAAGGCGCTGGCTACAACCCCAAGCGCGGGGCCAAAGTCATTGAATACTGCCGCCATGTCCTGGACCGCTGTGTGCCCTTGAAAAAGGGCTCACACATCGACAGCATCGGCTACACACTCAAGGCAGGCAAGCTGCTGGTGTCACTCAAAAACGGCAACACCACCTTGGCCGACCCCAAGCAGTTTGTGGGTTACCAGGGCGACGCCAAAGCCCCCAGTTCTCTGCTGTTTGTGCACAACGGTTTGCACCTGGACCTGCAGATCAACAAGGCCCACCCCATTGGCAAGACCGACCCGGCCCATGTGTGTGATCTGGTGGTCGAGGCTGCGCTGTCGACCATTTTGGACTTGGAAGACTCGGTCGCCGCAGTCGATGCCGAGGACAAAGTGCTGGCCTACAGCAACTGGCTCGGCATTTTGCAAGGCACCTTGAGCGAAAAGGTGGAGAAGAACGGCCAGGTCTTCAGCCGAACCTTGAACCCCGACCGTATGTATGTCAAGCCCGCAGGCAAAGGCACCGTCACACTGCATGGTCGCTCGTTGTTGTTCGTTCGCAATGTGGGCCATTTGATGACCAATCCGGCCATTTTGTACACCGCCAAAGATGGCAGTACCCAAGAGATTCCAGAAGGTATCTTGGACGCGATGATCACCACCACCTGCGCCATGGTGGACTTGCAAAAAAAGAAGGGCGCCGATTTGCGCAACAGCCGCACCGGCAGTGTGTACATTGTCAAGCCCAAAATGCACGGCCCCAAGGAAGTCGCTTTTGCAGACGAACTGTTTGGCCGGGTGGAGAAAGTATTGGGCTTGAAAGCCGCCACCGTCAAACTGGGCATCATGGACGAAGAGCGGCGCACCAGCGCCAACCTGAAAGCCTGCATTGCCGCGGCCAAGCGCCGTGTGGCCTTCATCAACACCGGCTTTTTGGACCGCACCGGCGATGAAATGCACACCTGCATGCAGGCTGGCCCCGTCATGCGCAAGGGCGACATCAAAACCAGCACCTGGCTGGCCGCTTACGAAAAAGCCAATGTGGCCGTGGGCCTGCAGTGCGGCCTGCGCGGTCGCGCCCAGATCGGCAAAGGCATGTGGGCCATGCCCGACTTGATGGCCGACATGCTTAAGCAAAAAATCGCGCACCCCATGTCCGGTGCCAACACCGCTTGGGTGCCCAGCCCCACTGCAGCGGCCTTGCACGCCATGCATTACCACCAAGTGAACGTGCCTGCATTGCAAAAGCAAATGGAAAAAGCCGTGCGCAAGCAAGACCCCAAAGTCTTGCGTCAAGAGACCTTGGACAAGTTGCTGCAGTTTCCGGTGGTGGCCTTGCAAGACGCCCACTGGTCGGCCGAGGACAAGCAAAAAGAACTCGACAACAACGCCCAAGGCATTTTGGGCTACGTGGTTCGTTGGGTCGACCAAGGCGTGGGCTGCTCCAAAGTGCCCGACATCCATGGCGTGGGCCTGATGGAAGACCGCGCCACCTTGCGCATCAGCAGCCAGCACATGGCCAACTGGCTGCACCACGGGATGGTGACGCAGAAGCAAGTCAAGGAAACCATGGAGCGCATGGCCAAGGTGGTTGACCAGCAAAATGCAGGCGATGCCGCTTACAAGCCCATGGCGGGTCACTTTGACACCTCAGCCGCCTACCAAGCCGCTTGTGATCTGGTGTTCAAGGGCAAAGCGCAGCCAAGCGGCTACACCGAGCCCTTGCTGCATGCGTGGCGTTTGAAGGTCAAGGCGGCTGCGTAAGGCGGCCGTTTAACTTGCTTGGTTCACTGGCCCCTGTGTCATGAGGGCTTGTTGGATTTCACAAAACCCACAATGGCATTGGCATGGCCATGCCCCATGCCGTGTTCTGACTTGAGCCAGGCCAACTGCGCCATGTGTTTCTGGTCGGCGAGTTGCTCCACCAAGGCGAACCAGTGGGCCATCGGTTGGCCGTATTTTTTTTCGATGGAAGGGAAATAAGAGGCTGGGCCTTGGGGTTTGGCGCTTGCTGTCATACCTACGTGCTTTTCGTTCAATCAGGATAGCGATCACATCACAAGATGTTGTCTGGGCCGCTATTTTGCATGAGGCCGGTTCAATGGTCGTGGCCATGAAGAAGGCGCAAGGCCCTAAACTCAGCGTTTGATGTTTTCCGATTTTTCATGACGCACTCGCCCCCTATTTTGAGCCTGCAGGTGCTGGAACAACGCTTCGGCCCCAACTACCGCTGGATGCTCTTGTTGTCCGTGATGCTGGGCACCATGGCTTCGATCATGTCCTCGACCATCATCAACGTGGCCATTCCAGACATGGGGCAGCACTTTGTCATGAGTCCTACCCGCGCCCAATGGGTGTCGTCTGGCTTTATGGTGGCCATGACGGTGTCGATGCTCACCACGCCATGGCTGCTGTCGCGCTACGGTTACCGGCGTACCTATTCCACCAGCATGTGCTTGCTGTTGTTGGGTGGCATCGGCGGTGGTCTGTCCAATGACTACAACTGGGTGTTGGTGGCGCGGGTCGCCGAAGGTCTCGCCGCAGGTGTGGTGCAGCCCATTCCGGCGATCTTGATCCTGCGGGCTTTCGATGCGGGCGAGCAAGGCCGCGCCGGCAGTTTTTTTGGCACCGGGGTGGTGCTGGCCCCAGCCATGGGTCCGAGCATTGGGGGCTTGCTGGTCGACTGGTTTGGCTGGCGCTCGATCTTTTTCATGGTCGTGCCGCTGGCTTTGGCGTCCATCTGGATGGCGCGCCGTTACGTACCCACCACCGCACCCGGCGGATTGGCACCCAACCGGGAAGGTGCCCGTCTGGACGTCTGGGGCATGCTGATCGCGACCGTCTCCACACTGTGTTTGCTCAATGGTTTGGTGTCCTTGCGTGATGCCGGCTTGGATGCGGTGCATGCCTGGGTTTTGTTGGTGTTTGCCGCACTGGGTTTGGCGCTGTTTGTGTTTTGGCAGCACCACCTGCTGCACAAGCCCCTTGCCAGCGGGCTGGCGCCTTTGATGAATCTGTCGGTCTTTCGCCACCGTGCTTTTTCAATGGGCAGTCTGGTGGCTTTCATTTACGGGGCGGGCTTGTTCGGTTCGACCTATTTGTTGCCTTTGTACATGCAGCAGGGCATGGGCTGGTCGGCTTCGTACACCGGCACCGCTTTGCTGCCAGCGGGTTTGATGTTGGCCGTGACCATCGCTTTGACCGGTCGTTTGGCCGACCGCCACCCCACTTATTTGCTCGTGAGTTCAGGTCTGGCCTTGCTGGCCTTGTCGTTTGTCTTGATGGCCACTTTGCATGTCGAGTCGAGCATGTGGTGGCTCAGCGCCTGGGTGATTCTGGGGCGCATCGGCTTGGGTTTGATTTTGCCTTCGCTCAACTCGGGTTCGCTGCGCGGACTGGCGCGGCCCCTGATACCCCAAGGCTCCAGCGTGATCAACTTCATGCGCATGTTGGGCGGCGCTACAGGCGTGAGTGTGTGCGCCATCGTGTTGCAATGGCGTTTGACGGCGCATGGGGTGAGTTTGAGCTCCAACGACCAGGCGGCCCTCAGACTGACTGCATTCAATGAGAGCTTTGTGTTCTTGGCTGTGCTGATGGCGCTGGCCTTGCTGGCCGCATGGCAACTGAAGGTCCCGCAAGCCAGGTCAAAATGAGTGAACTAGAGATGTCCCCATCTACCACCCACGCGCCCCTGACCGACGGGGTCTGGTGCTTTGTCCTACGGCGTCGCAAGGTGGCGGCCCACATGTGCAAAGCCATGCGAGGAGGGCATCTGGGACAATGCCCCCTTTTTGAATTGAAAAACGAGAGACACGATGAAATTTGGCCCCATTCTGACAAGCACTTGCTTGGCGCTTTTCAGCGCGCTGTCACATGCCGGCAACTACCAGGATTGGTGGTGGGACCCCCAGCAAAGTGGCATGGGCTTCAATGTCGGTCACCAAGGCAATTCCGTGGTGGTGGCTTGGTACAACTATGGCGAAGACGGAAAGGCCAGTTACCTCACCATGGCCGGGCCTTTGAATGGGTCCGTGTTGAAAGCCGGTTTGTACCGGGGTACAGGCCCCGCGCCGGGGCCTGACTACACAGCCTCGCAAGTCAAGCAAACCCTGGTCGGTGAGGCCAGCATCACTTTTGAATCCGACGCGCAGGCCCTGTTCAATTACAGCTTTGATGGCAAAGCGGGCATGTTGGCATTAGAGCGATTCACCTATGCCACGACCGACATCACCGGTGCTTGGGATTTTGTGAGCAAGAACACCTACATAGGTTGTGACTATCCCGGATACAACAAAAACAAAATTGACTACGGGAGCTTGCGCATCGTCAAACAGACGTCAGCCAATGCCTATGTCTTGCAGACGGGCAGTTGCGATATCGCCTTCAAAGCCAGCCAGACGGGGGCGCAGGTATCCGGCCTGGGCACTATTCGGTGCACGGATGGCAACGCGGGCAGCGCCGTCATTTCCAAACTGGCAGTCAGTGACCACGCCCTGCGCATGAATTTGGTGCTGACAGATCCACCGCCCTTGCGCTGCATCCAGGAGGTCGTCCTGACGGGCGTGAACTGAGGGCATGCGCCCGCCAGGTGTGGGGTGCTTAAAGCGCTGCTTCCAAAGCATCCATGAACAGCGCCGCCACATCGCAGCCCATTTGGTCGGTGATTTCCTGAAAGCAGGTGGGACTGGTGACGTTGATTTCGGTCAGGCTTTCGCCAATGATGTCCAGGCCCACCAACATCAAGCCACGGGCAAACAAGATTGGCCCCAAGGCTTCGGCAATTTCGCGGTCGCGTGCGCTGATCGGCTGCGCCACGCCTTTGCCGCCTGCAGCAAGGTTGCCGCGCACTTCTCCACCTTGCGGAATGCGGGCCAAGCAAAACGGTACGGGCTTGCCGCCGATGAGCAGCACCCGCTTGTCGCCTTGGGCAATGCCGGGTAAAAACTTTTGTACCATCACGGTCTGTTGGCCGCCCAGGTTGAGGGTCTCGATGATGGCCCCTAGGTTCAAGCCATCGGCACCCACTTTGAAAATGCCCATGCCCCCCATGCCGTCCAGAGGCTTGAGAATGATGTCGCCCTGCTCGGCATGAAAGGCCCGAATGTCCTGCTCATTTTTGGTGACCAGCGTGGGTGCGATGTATTGGGGAAACTCCAGAATCGCCAGCTTTTCGGGATGGTTGCGCAAAGCGGCGGGGCTGTTGAAAACGCGTGCACCTTCGCGCTCGGCTTGGCTGAGCAGATGGGTGGCGTAAAAATACTCGCTGTCAAAAGGCGGGTCTTTGCGCATCACCACCGCATCAAAGCTGTGCAGCGCTGAGCGGCGGGTTTCGGTCACGCGGTACCAATCGGTGTGGTCGCCCGTCAATTGGATGTCTTGCACCCAAGCAGAGACCTTTTGGCCTTGCTGCCAGCACACGGTGGCCATCTCGCAAGCCGAGACCTGATGCCCGCGCTTTTGCGCCTCGCGCATCATGGCAAAGGTAGTGTCCTTGTAAATTTTGAAAGACGCGAGCGGGTCTGCAACAAAGAGGATGTTCATGCCGACATTGTAGGTCGGGCACATGAACATCTGCAGTGCTTACATATTGCGTCGGTACTGCCCACCCACCTCGAAAAGCGCGTTGGTGATCTGGCCCAGTGAACAGATACGCACCGCGTCCATCAGCACCTCGAACACGTTGCCGTTGTCAATCACGGCTTGTTGCAGGCGTTTGAGCATGGCGGGTGATTCTTTGGCGTGCAGCGCGTGAAAGTCGTTCAAGCGCTGGAGTTGGCTCTGCTTTTCTGCTTCGGTTGAGCGGGCCAGTTCCAGCGTTTCCATGACTTCATCGCCCTTGGGGTTGCGAAAGGTGTTGACGCCGATGATGGGCAGCTCGCCGGTGTGCTTGAGCATCTCGTAATGCATCGATTCGTCTTGGATCTTGCCGCGCTGGTAGCCGGTCTCCATCGCGCCCAGCACGCCGCCGCGCTCAGCAATTTTTTCAAATTCGGCCAGCACGGCTTCTTCGAGCAACTCGGTCAACTCGTCGATGATGAAGGCGCCTTGGCTTGGGTTCTCGTTTTTGGCCAGGCCCCATTCGCGGTTGATGATCAGCTGAATCGCCATGGCGCGGCGCACCGAATCTTCGGTGGGCGTGGTGATGGCCTCGTCAAACGCGTTGGTGTGCAGGCTGTTGCAGTTGTCGTAAATCGCAATCAGCGCTTGCAGGGTGGTGCGGATGTCGTTGAACTGAATTTCCTGCGCGTGCAGCGAGCGGCCTGAAGTCTGGATGTGGTACTTGAGTTTTTGGCTGCGATCGTTCGCGCCGTATTTGTCGCGCATGGCGACGGCCCATATCCGGCGCGCCACGCGGCCCATCACGGTGTACTCGGGGTCCATGCCGTTGCTGAAGAAAAAGCTCAGGTTGGGCGCGAAGTCGTCGATGTGCATGCCGCGCGCCAGGTACGCTTCCACAAAGGTGAAACCGTTTGACAGTGTGAAGGCCAACTGCGAGATCGGGTTGGCCCCAGCTTCAGCGATGTGGTAACCGCTGATGGACACGCTGTAAAAGTTGCGTACATTGTGGTGGACAAAATACTGGGCAATGTCGCCCATCACCTTGAGTGAAAACTCGGTTGAAAAGATGCAGGTGTTCTGGCCCTGGTCTTCTTTCAGAATATCGGCCTGCACCGTGCCGCGCACGTTGGCCATGACCCAAGCCTTGATCTGGGCGGTTTCGGCATCCGTCGGGTCGCGGCCATTGTCAGTTTTGAACTTGTCGATGTTCTGGTCGACGGCCGTGTTCATGAACATGGCGAGGATCGAGGGCGCCGGACCGTTGATGGTCATCGAGACGCTGGTCGATGGACTGCACAAATCAAACCCGCTGTACAACACTTTCATGTCATCGAGTGTGGCAATGCTCACCCCCGAGTTGCCCACTTTGCCATAAATGTCAGGTCGCACGGCGGGATCGTTGCCATAGAGTGTGACCGAATCGAAGGCCGTGGACAAACGCTTGGCTGGCATGCCTTCGGACAACAGTTTGAAGCGCAGGTTGGTCCGAAACGCGTCGCCTTCACCGGCAAACATGCGGGTCGGGTCTTCGCCTTCGCGCTTGAACGCAAAGGTGCCTGCAGTGAACGGAAAACTGCCAGGCACGTTGTCCAGCATCAGCCACTTGAGCACTTCGCCGTGGTCTTCATACTGCGGCAGTGCGACTTTGCGGATGGTGGTCCCGCTGAGGGATTGGCTGGTCAAACGGGTGCGAATTTCTTTGTCCCGGATGGTCACCACATACTCATCGCCTGCATAGGCTTTTTGCATGTCCGGCCATTGCAGCAGCAGTTTGCGTGCAAGCGGATCCTGGGCATCGATTCGGATTTTGGCCAAGTCCAGCGCAGCTTCTGCGGCTTTGGCGCGGCCTGGTTTACCGGTCTCCAGCATCACCGCTGCCGCTTGCAGTTGCTGGATTTCACGGGCCAGGCGGGATTGTTGGACAGCCCGTTTTTTGTAGGCTCTGACCGTGTCGCTGATTTCCGCCAGGTAACGGGTGCGGGCTGCAGGCACCACGGGCGTTTGGTTGGTGCTGTGGCGAACATCGACGACTGGCAAACGGCCTTCAATCAGGTTCATGCCCAAAGCGCCCAAACGCACTTTGAGCGCTTGGTACAAGGCCGTGACGCCATCGTCGTTGAAGCGGGCAGCCATGGTGCCAAAGACGGGCATGTTTTCGGTGGGTACGCTCCAGGCTTCTTGGTTACGTTGAACTTGTTTGGCCACATCGCGCAAGGCATCGGCCGCGCCTTTGCGGTCAAATTTATTGATAGCCACGAATTCGGCAAAGTCCAGCATGTCAATTTTTTCAAGCTGGCTGGCCGCGCCAAACTCAGGCGTCATCACATACAAGGGCAGATCGACGTGCGGCACGATGGCCGCGTCGCCTTGGCCAATGCCGGAGGTTTCTACCACAATCAAGTCAAAACCTGCCACCTTGCAGGCGGCGATCACATCGGGCAAGGCGGCAGAAATTTCAGATCCAAAGTCACGCGTGGCCAGACTGCGCATGAAAATACGCTGACCGTTTTGCCAAGGGTTGATGGCGTTCATGCGGATGCGGTCGCCCAACAAAGCGCCACCGCTTTTGCGGCGCGAAGGGTCGATGGAAATCACCGCCACGCGCAGCGCATCGTTCTGGTCCAGGCGCAGGCGGCGGATCAATTCATCGGTGAGCGACGACTTGCCCGCACCGCCGGTGCCGGTGATGCCCAGCACGGGCACCCGACTTGAAGACGCTTGCGTTCGCACGGCCGCCACCACGCTGGCATCGGCTTTGCCGTTTTCCAGCGCGGTGATCAGCTGCGCCAATGCGCGCCAGTTCATTTCACCGTGGCCCTGGATGGTCGACACGTCTTTGGGGGCCAGCGGGCTCACATCCTTGTCGCAGCGCATGACCATTTCGCCAATCATCCCGGCCAGACCCATTTTTTGGCCGTCCTCGGGACTGAAAATGCGCACGCCATGGCCTGCCAGTGTGCGGATTTCAGAGGGTACGATCACCCCGCCGCCGCCGCCAAACACCTGAATCTCTTCGCCGCCCCGCGCTTTGAGCAGGTCCACCATGTAAGAAAAATATTCGTTGTGTCCCCCCTGGTAAGAGCTGATGGCGATGCCTTGAGCGTCTTCTTGCAGCGCGGCGGTGACCACTTCGTCGACCGAGCGGTTGTGCCCCAGGTGGATGACTTCGGCCCCCATGCTTTGCAAGATGCGCCGCATGATGTTGATGGCGGCGTCATGGCCGTCAAACAAACTGGCTGCAGTGACAAAGCGCACTTTGTTTGTGGGACGGTAATCGGCCAGGGCTTTGAATTCGGCAGACAGATCGGTCATGGCATGTCTCTTGGTGAACGGGGAAGGCGTCTATTGACGTTAACGTCAACGTCAATCATAACTCGCCACCGTATTTTTCGAGAAATGGATGCCTTGTCGTGGCATCCATTTTTTACAAGTCGAAAACTTATTTGCCGTACAAGTACTCTGGCAACCACAGGGTCAGGCCAGGCCAGATGTACATCAGCACCAAGCACAAAATGACGATGAACATATAGGGCATCATGCCCGCGAATATCTGGTTGATCGTGACATGGGGTGGTGAGACCCCCTTGAGGTAAAAGGCAGACATGGCCACAGGCGGCGACAAGAACGCCGCTTGCAGGTTGACGAAAACCATCACCCCCCAAAGCATCGGATCAATTTGAAAATGCGCCAGCAATGGCAGGAAAATAGGCACAAAAATCACAATGATTTCAGTCCACTCCAGCGGCCATCCCAGTACAAAGATGATGGCTTGCGAGAGCAGCAGGAATTGGATGGGAGAGAGGTTCATGGCCATCACCCATTCTTCAACCAACCGCTGTCCGCCCAAAATGGCGAACACTGCCGAGAAAAGGGCCGAGCCCACAAACAGCCAGCAGACCATGGAAGTGGTCTTAGCCGTTAAGAAAACCGCCTGTTTAATTTTCTCAAAATCCAGTGTCCCGGCTGACCAAGCCATCAAGAAAGCGCCGGCGGCACCCACCGCAGCTGATTCGGTGGCCGTGGTGATGCCCAGCAGGATGACCCCCAAAACAATCACCGTCAAGATGCCCAATGGCATGACCGATCTGACCAGCATGTTCAGGATCTCGTACTGTTCTGCATCGAAATGCCAATAGTAGTAAACAAGTAAAGCAAAACCCAGTAGGCAGGCCACGACAAACCCGATGTAGAAGCCTTCAGGAACAGCGGCCGTTTTGGGCGCATCGGAAGTATCCCCATCCCCCATTGCCACGAGCGGTGCATTCTCATCCACGGATTTCTCAGAGCTGTCTTGTGAACCCGGGGGCGTTTGCAATCCAGCGGAGGCACCGGGTGGCTCTTGCAATCCACCTGCGGCGCCAGGAGGTTCTTGCACACCAGCATCTGGGGGCTCTTGCAGGCCTGAACTGGCCGCAGGCGAGGCGGCTGCTGGAGATTCGGCGACGGCCATTTGAGTCGCGACGGGCATCTGCGCTGCAGCATCGTTTTCAGCTTGTGAGTGAATGACGACATACCACCAGGTCGCACCCAAGGTCACGGCCATCATCACCAAGGGAACCAAGCTCATGCACAAACTGCGCGCCAATAAACCCCAGCTGACACGGATATCGGTTGCGCTGGCTTGCAAGGCTTTGGCAGGTGACAGAACCGCTTTGATCAATGCAATCAAATGGCGTTTTGAGTAATGATCCGCCAAATACTGACCCCAGGCAGGAATCGGGGCGCGGGTTTGCGATTCTGGTAATTTAGGCGCAATCTTCGGATCGATGAGTACCCAGGCAATGACATAAATCAAGTAAAGGGTCGCGAGAAAAAAGCCTGGAAACATGGCTGCGGCATACAGCTTGACGACCGATTGGCCGGCTACAGCCGCATAGACAATGATCATCACGGAAGGTGGAATCAGAATGCCCAGTGTGCCACCCGCTGTGATCACGCCTGCTGCAAGGCGGGTGTCGTAACCCGCATTCAGCATGGGGCGCATGGCGATGACACCCATCAACACCACAACTGCGCCAACCAATCCGCTGGCAATGCCCCAGAAGGTACAAATTACCAAGGTGGCCACAGCCAATGAGCCTGGCAATTTTCTGAAGGCCAGTTGCACGCTGTGGAACATTTTGTCCACCAATGCGCCGCGCTCCATCACATACCCCATCAATACGAAGAGCGGTATGGATAAAAGAGTGTCATTGGTCATCGCTCCGAAAGTGCGCTGCACCATCAGGTTGAAAACCTTGTTGTCCAACCATGGCGCAGTGGGGTCGTAAAAGGCGCCAAATCCAAAAACCATGCCCAGTCCCATCAAAGTGAATGCTGTGGGAAAGCCCAGCATGATCACCACCACGATGAGTGAGAGCATCAAAAGGCCGAGTGCGGGATCGCTCATGCTTGGCCTCCTTTGGCGCGTTGATGTGCAGACTCTTCAATATTTTTGGCGTTGGCAATCGCTTCAAGGGCCGCACTCTGGTCTACCAATGTGCTGCCTGCCAATTGCTGCTCAACCACATCAATCTCATCAGCATCTTTCAGCCTGGGCGTCCATTCCCCCGTGCGAATACAAACAATGCATCGGAATATTTCAGCCAATCCCTGCATCAAAACGAAAAAACCGGCCAAGGGTATGACCGACTTGAAGGGGTACAAAGGCAACGGGTCTGCGTTGAATGTTTGTTCGTTGATGGCCCATGAGTCTGCCGCGTAATTCCAGCCGGCCCAGGTTAAAGCGATCACGCCTGGAATGAAGAAAACAATGAACAGCACCAAGTCCAACCAAGCTTGGGTCGTTGGTTTGGCACTGCCATAGAAAAAATCACCCCGCACGTGCCCATCTTGACACAGGGTGTATGCGCCGCCCATCATGAATAAGGTGCCATACATCATGTTGCTGGCGTCGAAAATCCAAGCCGTGGGCGCATTCAATGCATAGCGTTTGAAAACTTCGATGACCACCAATAACATGAGCCCCACAATCAACCAGGCAAAAGCTTTACCGACCCATGTACTGATACTGTCTGCTGTGTGCAGCAAGGTTTGCGTATTCATAAAAAACACCAAGAGTAAAAAGACCCATCCTGGCGCAGCCAAGATGGGTTCTTGCGGAGGAGTTAACCTCAGGCTTTTTTGCTGAAATAACGGTTGTAAGCCATTTTAAAGTCGACCATATAGTCGTTTTGCCATTGGCCTGCACGTTGTGCGAATTCCATTTGAGAATCCATGACTTTCTTGAAGAAGGGGTTCTCAAGTGACTTCTTGGCCACCACTTTGTCCCATGCTTCAAGTTGTGCCTTGAGAATGGCATCGGGTGTTTTGTAGAACTTGATACCTTGCTTTTTCATTTCCAAATAATCTTTGGAGTTGCGGTCAATCGCCTTCCAGCTCATTTCGGCAGAAGAGGCTTGCACGGCGTACTCAATGATGGATTTCAGTTCAGCAGGCAAGGCGTTCAATTTGCCTTTATTGAACAAAATCTCAAATTGCTCACCGCTTTGGTGAAAGCTTTGCAGCATGCAGTTTTTCACGACATCGGGGAAACCCAAGATACGGTCAGAAGAGGCGTTGTTGAACTCGGCAGCGTCAATCAAGCCACGGTCCAGCGCTGGAACAATCTCACCACCGGGCAGCGGGTTCACTGAAGCGCCTAGCTCTGTGAAAATATCCACCGCCAAACCAACCGTCCGGTACTTCAGGCCTTTCAGATCGGCGACTTTGGCGATTGGTTTTTTGAACCAACCCAAAGGTTGTGTCGGCATAGGGCCATACACATAAGACGCCACTTCAATGTTCAAAGATTTGTAGATTTCTTCGAGCAATTGCTTGCCGCCGCCATAGTTGTGCCATGACAGCACCATATTGGGATCCATGCCAAATGCCGGACCGGAGCCCCACAAAGCCAGTGCAGAACTTTTCCCGTAGTGGTAAGCCAGCACGCCATGGCCGCCGTCCAAGGTGCCCTTGTTGACCGCATCCAGCAACTGAAATGCAGGAACGACTGCGCCGGAAGGCAGCACTTCAATTTTCAATCGGCCGCTGGCCATGTCATTGACTTTTTTCGCAAAGTCATTGGCGTACTCATGAAAAATGTCTTTGGCTGGCCATGTGCTCTGAAAACGCAAGGACACAGTGTCCGCACGTGAAATCATGGGGGCTGAGAGGGCTCCGGCCGCAATGGCGGCACCTTTGAGCATGTTTCTACGGCCAGATGTGGGTTTTTTGTCTTCCATGTCGATCTCCAAAGATTGTTAAATGAATGCGAATCGCAAACCATTGTGACCAAATTCACTTGCCTGAAAAGAGGGTTATTACTAGGGTCGTCACCGATATGATGTTTGGGTCTTGTGAAAATTTTCTCATCGCCTATATGAACTCTCCTGCCTTGCTTTTGAATCCCCCTGTTCACGCCGCTGAGGGCTATGCGGGTGACATCAGCCCCGAGCATGCCTGGGCTTGGGTGCAGTCTGGTGAAGCCGTTTTGGTGGATGTGCGGACCGATGCCGAGCGCGAGTGGGTGGGTCAAGTGCCTGGTGCGCAGCCTTTGGCATGGAAGCAATGGCCGGGCATGGCCATCAACCCGGCGTTCGATGAGGGCATTCAAACCCTGGGCGTCGGTGGCCGCAAGTTGGTTTTGCTGTGCCGCAGCGGCGTGCGTTCCATTGCCGCCGCCCAAAGGGCCACCGAATTAGGCCTGACCGCATACAACATTCTGGAGGGGTTTGAGGGCAACCCCGATGCCCAAGCCCATCGAAGTTACACGGGGGGCTGGAAATTCCGCGGCTTGCCTTGGCGGCAAAACTGAAAGTGCTGCGTCATATCCCCGGCGGGCGCAGGCTGATCATCTCGGTATTGGCTTGTTCGTAGGCGTGGGCCAGTTGCAGCAAGGCGAAATCGCCTTGCGGTTTGCCGATCAATTGCAGGCCCATGGGCAGGCCTTGGTGCGGGCCAACCGGGCCCAAACCGGCAGGCACGCTGATGCAGGGCAGACCGGCCAACGTGGCGTAAATCACCACCTCCATCCAGCGATGGTACGTGTCCATGGGGGTGTTGTTGATCTGGCTTGGCCACCGATCGGTCACATCAAAAGGCCAGACCTGCGCTGACGGCAGGGCGAGTACATCAAAGCGTTCAAACAGCTTGAGCAGATGGAGGTACAACTGGGTGCGTGTGGCGCTGGCAGAAGTCAATTGGGAGCCGGTGAGCTGCAGGGATTGTTCATACTCCCAGCGCGCCTCGGGTTTGACTTGGGGGTGATCTTCGGGCTTGCGCATGAAGGGCGCGACGCGCGGCCCAATCAAGGCCTGGCGCCATACCAGCCAAGCCTCCCAGACCTTGGCGGGGTCCATGCCCAATTCGGCGCTGTCCACATGGCAACCCATCGATTCGAACGACTTCAGGGCTTGTGCGCAGGTGGCCATCACGCCGGTTTGCAGGGGCAAGTAGCCGCTGAGGTCCCCGAGCCAGCCGATGCGATGCCCCTTGGGGTTGATGTTCAGCGCTGCGCAGAATGCCGAGCCGTCTTGCGCAATCGACAAGGGTGAGGCCGGGTGGTAGCCCGCTTGCACCGACAGCAGCATGGCGATGTCTTTCACGCTGCGGCCCATCGGGCCTTCCGTGCCCAACTGGGCAATCCAGACATCCTGGGCGGGCACCATGGGCACGCGACCTTGAGAGGGCCGAAGCCCAAAGACATGGTTCCAGCCGGCAGGGTTGCGCAAGCTGCCCATGAAGTCGGAGCCGTCGGCCACGGGCAGCATCCGCTGGGCCAACGCGACTGCGGCCCCGCCGCTGCTGCCGCCAGCCGTTTTGCTGGGGTTCCAAGCGTTGCGTGTGGTGCCAAACACTTCGTTGAATGTGTGCGAGCCCAGACCCCATTCTGGCGTGTTGGTTTTGCCGATCACAATGCAGCCGGCGGCTTTCATCCGGCTGGCCATGAGGCCGTCCAAGGGGGCTGGCGTTGTGGGCGTCAAAGGCGAACCCAAACTGGTGCGAAAACCGGCCACATTGGCCAAATCCTTCACGGCTTGGGGCATGCCATGCATCCAGCCCATCGATTCCTTGCGAGCCAATTGGGCATCGCGTTCGTCCGCTTGCCGCAGCAAATCGTCCGCGTCTGCGAGGCTGACCAAAGCATTGCTTTGGGGGTTGTGTCGGGCAATCTGCTCAAGCGTTGTGTGCATGACCTCGCGGCATGACACTTGCTTGGAATGAATGGCGCGTGAAAGCGCCTCAGCAGACATATCAGGGTAGACCATGAGTAAAAAAGTGGTTGAGATCGGCTTACATTATGAATTTGAGTGTTCCCCTTCTTGCTATTGGTGAAAACCCACTGCAAATTTTGCGCAAAGGTGACGGTGACAGGGTGTTCTCAGTGTCATCATGCCCCACAGTTTTTTCGATTGGAGATTTGATATGAAACGTCGCTTCTTGTTTGCAGCTGCAGCCGGTCTGCTCGGTCTGAGTTTGTGTGGGCCTGTGATGGCGCAAACCCCGGCCAACAAAGTGTTCCGCTTTGTGCCACACGCCAACCTGACGGTGCTCGACCCGATCTGGACCACCGCCTATGTGACGCGCAACCATGCGTACATGATTTATGACACGCTGTTTTCGGAAGATGCCAAGGGCGCCATCAAGCCGCAAATGGTCGAGAGCTACCAAGTGTCCAAAGACGAGTTGACCTGGACTTTCAAGCTGCGAGCGGGTCTGGAGTTCCATGACGGCAAGCCGGTCACCAGCACCGATGTGGTCGCATCGCTCAAGCGTTGGGCCAGTCGAGATGCGATGGGCGGCATTTTGACCACTTTCATTGCCAGCTACGAGACGCCGAACCCCAATACATTCCAGATTGTGTTGAACCAGCCGTGCGGCATCATGCTCGATTCCTTGGGCAAAGCCTCCTCGAATGTGCCCTTCATCATGCCCGCCCGTATCGCAGCCACGCCTGGTGCGGAGCAGATCAAGGAGCATATTGGCTCCGGCCCTTTTGTGTTCAAGGCGGACGAATTCAAGCCGGGTGCCTTGGTGGTCTACACCCGCAACGCCAAATACAAATCGCGCACCGAAGCCCCCAGCGGTGTGGCGGGTGGCCGGCCTGTGAATTTTGACCGCGTCGAGTGGGTCATCATCCGCGATCCACAGACCCAGTTCAATGCCTTGAAAGCGGGCGAAGTCGACATGATCGAACAACCCAGTTTTGAGCAGTACGAAACACTCAAGAAGACCGAGGGCATCAAGGTCGAAGACTTTTCCCCTGCAGGTTTGCAGTTCATCATGCGGTTTAACCACTTGCATGCACCTTTCAACAACCCCAAAATCCGTCAGGCCGCCATGGTGGCCATGGGCCAGCAGGCCTTCATCAACACCCAGGTGGGCGTTCCGGAGTTGGGCCGTTTGTGCCGCAGCATGTACCCCTGCGGTACAGCCTATGGTGATGAAGACACGGGCTACTTCACCGGCGTGGCCAACCCCGCCAAGGCCAAACAAATGCTGCAAGACGCTGGCTACGATGGCACGCCCATTTTGCTGATGCGTCCCACCGACCTGGCCTCGATTGCCAAACTGCCTTTGGTGGCCAAGCAGCAATTGGAAGCTGCGGGCTTCAAGGTCGATTTCCAGCAGATGGATTGGGCCACTTTGTTGGCGCGTCGCGCCAAGAAAGACGCGCCGGCCAATGGCGGTTGGAGTGCTTTCCTGACGGCTTGGACGGCCGGTGATATTTCCAATCCCCTGACCATCCAAATGTTCAATGCCAAAGGTCAAAACGGCTGGTTTGGCTGGCAAGATGAGCCGCGACTCGAGTACCTGAAAAACCGTTTTGCCCGCACGGTCGATCCCAAAGAGAAAAAGAAAATCGCCAGCGAAATTCAACGCGTGGCCTTTGAGACAGCCACCCACGCCCCATTGGGTCAGTACCAAAGCCCTACAGCGATACGCGCCAATGTGTCCGGTATTTTGCAAACGCCGGGTATTCCAGTGATGTGGAACATCAAAAAGAACTGACGCCAGGTCCTGTAGATGCTTTCTTTCCTGCTGCGCCGCATTGCGGCGGTGCTGCCGGTGCTGCTGGTCGTGTCCTTGGTGGTCTTCCTCATTTTGAGGTTGGCCCCCGGCGACCCGGCAGCGGCCATTGCCGGTAACAACGCCACCAACGAAGACATTGTCAAAATCCGCACCCAACTGGGGCTGGACGAGTCCATCGCAGTGCAATATGGCATCTGGATGGGGCGAGTCCTGCAGGGCGATTTGGGGTATTCCTTTTACCTGAGCAAGCCGGTGACCGAGTTGATCGCCCAACGGGTAGAGCCCACATTGGCATTGGCTTTGGGCACCATCGTTTTGGCGGTGTTGGTGGCCGTGCCTTTGGGCACTTTGGCGGCTTGGCGTTTGGGCGGCTGGCTGGACCGGCTGCTTTCCGGATTTTCTGTGGCGGGGTTTTCAATCCCTGTTTTTGTGATCGGTTACCTGCTGATTTACCTGTTCTCCATCCGTCTGGAATGGTTGCCCGTGCAAGGTTACAAAAGTTTGATGGGGCCGTCGGGCGCCGGTGTGTGGGACTGGATGCGCCAATTGGTCTTGCCCTGGATGACCTTGGCCATGGTCTATGTGGCCTTGATTGCGCGGGTCACGCGTGCCAGCGTGTCTGAAGCCTTGACGGAAGACTACATACGCACCGCACGCGCCAAGGGTTTGACCGAGACGGCGGTTTTGTTGCGCCATGCCCTGGCCAATGCGGCGGTCCCGATCGTCACCGTGATCGGTATTGGCGTCGCCTTGTTGATCGGTGGCGTGGTGGTCACCGAAACGGTCTACGCCATTCCCGGCTTGGGTTCGTTGACGGTGGATGCGGTTCTGAACCGTGACTTTCCGGTGATTCAAGGTTTGGTGTTGATGTTTTCCGTGAGCTATGTGATGGTCAATTTATTGGTGGATCTGAGTTATTTGTTTTTAGATCCAAGGATTCGTTACTGATGAATACGCTACAACGTTTATCGGCCAACGGCTCGGTCCGTTTTGGAGCGGCTGTGTTGGGTTTGATGTTGCTCGTTGCCGCGTTCGCACCTTTTTTGGGGACGGTTGATCCGGCGGCCATGGACTCCAACTTCATCAACAAAGCCGCAGGTGCCTCGGGCCTGTTTGCCTTGTTGGACGGAACGAGCGTGCAGCACACCTTTTTGCTGGGCACCGACAGTTTTGGTCGGGATTTGTACAGCCGGGTGATTTACGGCACGCGGGTTTCTTTGCTGGTGGGTTCCTGTACCGCCGTGTTGTCATTGGTTTTGGGGGGTGGCTTGGGCATGTTGGCCGGCTATTTCCGCGGACTCGATGCGGTACTGATGCGGGTGATGGACGGTTTGATGGCGATCCCCGCTATTTTGTTGGCGATTGCTTTGGTGGCCGCCTTGGGCGCTACCATTTCGACGGTGGTGGTGGCTATTGCGATCCCCGAGGTGCCCCGTGTGACCCGTTTGGTGCGCGCCTTGGTCTTGAGCTTGCGTGAGGAGCCATTTGTGGAAGCTGCGCGCGCCTTGGCCACACCCACGCCTGTGATTTTGTTTCGGCATATTTTGCCCAATGCCATGGCGCCATTGATCGTACAAGGCACTTTTGTGGCGGCTTCTGCGGTCTTGACCGAGGCCATTTTGAGTTTCCTGGGCTTGGGCTTGCCGCCCGACATTCCCACCTGGGGCAACATCATGGCCGAAGGCCGTGTTCAGTTCAGCCAGTACCCAGGCAATGTGCTGTACCCCGCGCTTTTTTTGGTGCCGACAGTGTTGGCCGTCAATTTGTTGGGGGACGGTCTGCGTGATGTGCTGGACCCTAAATTCGCACGACGGGGGACGTGATGCCAAAGCCCGTTTTATCCATCCAAGATTTGTCCGTGGCCTTGCCCGCTGGCGGTGACCGTCAACATGCGGTGCAAGGCATCAGTCTGGCTATTTATCCGGGTCAAACACTTTGCGTGGTGGGCGAGTCGGGCTCGGGCAAGTCGGTCATGGCCACCACCGTCATGGGTTTATTGGCCCGCGAATTAAAGCCTGACCAGGGCCAAGTTCTTTTGCAAGGCGAGTCTTTGCTGGACGCCAGCGCTTCGCGTTTGCGGGATTTGCGTGGGCGTGTGATGGGGATGGTCTTTCAAGAGCCGATGACAGCTTTGAATCCGGTGATGACTTGTGGTGATCAAGTCGATGAGTTGCTGGCCACCCACACGGACTGGCCCAAGGACAAACGCCGAGCCGAAGTCTTGCGCATCTTTGAAAGCGTTCGCCTGCCAGAACCCGAGCGGATATTGCGCAGCTTTCCGCACCAACTCAGCGGTGGCCAGCGGCAACGTATTGTGATTGCGATGGCTGTGATCTTGAAGCCGGTGTTGCTCATTTGCGATGAGCCCACCACCGCATTGGATGTCACCACCCAAAAAGAAATTTTGAAGCTGATCGATCAACTGCAAGCCGAGCAAGGTGTTGCGGTCTTGTTCATTACACACGACATGGGTGTCGTGGCTGAAATTGCCGACGATGTGCTGGTGATGAACCAAGGTCTTGCGGTGGAATCCGGCACCTGCGAGCAGGTCCTCAAACGTCCACAGGCGGCCTACACACGCCAGTTGTTGGCTGCAGTGCCCGGTATGAAACCCCCTCCGGCCAGGCCAGAGCCCCAGGGCGCTGCGTTGCTCGGCGGTCAGGGTGTGGGTAAAAACTACATCAGCCGAGATTGGATGGGACGCGCCCGCGAAACCCGGGCATTGCAAGATGCCCATGTGGCGATTCGCGCGGGGGAAACGGTGGGCATTGTGGGCGAGTCCGGTTCCGGCAAATCCACCTTTGCGCGGTGTTTGATCCGCTTGATTGACCCGACGCAAGGTCAAATTCAATGGGGTGAACATGAAATCGCTGATCTGCCCGAAGGCCAGTTGCGCCCTCTGCGCAGTTTGGTGCAGGTGGTCTTCCAAGACCCCAACCGCTCGCTCAACCCGCGCCGCACGGTGGGAGACTCGATCATGGAAGGGGCGATGAACTTTGGCATGCCCAAGGCCCAAGCCTTGCAATTGGCGCAATCGCTGATGCACAAAGTGCGTCTGCCAGTGGAGGCTTTGACGCGTTACCCCTCTCAATTCAGCGGCGGGCAACGCCAACGTTTGGCCATTGCGCGGGCGCTGGCTTGCCAACCCCAGGTGCTGGTGGCCGACGAGGCCGTCAGCGCGCTGGATGTGAGCGTACAAGCCCAAATTTTGTCCTTGCTGCGCGAGATCCAGGCTGAGTTTGGTTTGGGCATGCTGTTCATCACGCACGACCTGCGGGTCGCGGCCCAGTTGTGCGACCGTGTGATCGTCATGCACCAAGGCCAGATGGTGGAAGAGGGGCGCACGGTGGACCTCTACGCCCATCCGCGCCATGCTTACACCCAAAAATTGTTCGATGCAGCACCTGCGGCCTTTTGATTCAAACTCAGCGCCCAATTCAGACCCCAATTCAGACCATTGACACCACCCCAAGGCGCCCGCATGACGCGTATTTTGATCGCAGGTTACCAGCACGAGACCAACACCTTCGCCCCCAGTCTGGCCGATTGGGCGGCGTTCCATACCGGTGAAGCTTTTCCGGCTTTTGTGCGGGGTCAGGCCATGGTGGATTTGCTCACGGGTGTCAACATCCCTGTGGGCGGCTTCATGGACGAAGCACGCCGCTTTCAATGGACTTTGCTGCCATCGGCTTGGGCTGGCGCAACCCCCTCTTCGTACGTCACCCAAGACGCATTTGAGCGCATCAGCCAAGCGATTCTGGACGATGTCCGAGCGGCGATGGTGCAGGGCTTGGACGGCGTGTACTTGGACCTGCATGGCGCAGCAGTGGCCGAACATGTGGACGACTCCGAAGGCGAGTTGATCGCCCGCATTCGCCAAATCGTCGGACCTGCTGTGCCCATTGTGGCCAGCTTGGATTTGCATGCCAATGTGACCGCCAGGATGCTGCGTGAGTCGGACGGCTTGGTGTCTTACCGCACCTACCCCCATGTCGACATGGCGCAGACCGGCGAGTTGGCGGCGCAGTTGCTGCACCGACGTTTACAGCGTGGCAGCAAAGAGGCCATGCATGTTCAGCGGTTTCCCTTTTTGATTTCCCTGAATGCGCAAAGCACTTGGATGGAGCCTGCCAAGTCGATTTACGAGCAGCTGACTGCGATCGACCGAGCGCATGGCGCCATGCTGAGTTTTTGCATGGGCTTTCCAGCCTCTGATTTCGAGGAGTGTGGCCCGGTCATCTGGGCGCATGGCGAACATGCGCGGGTCGCTGTGGAGCGTTTGTATGCCCTTGCCGGCCCTGCGTCGCTGTGGCGCCCCGAATGGCTGCCAGCGCGCGAAGCAGTCGCTCAAGCCTTGTCGCTGGCGGCCGCCAGTTCGGCCCCTGTGGTGGTCGCCGATACCCAAGACAACCCCGGCGCCGGTGGCGACAGCAACACCACCGGCATGTTGCGTGCTTTGCTGCAGCAAGGCGCCGGGCTCGCCTTTCCGCAGCAAATTGCGTTGGGCCTGATGTTCGATCCCGACGCAGCCCGCAGGGCTTGCGCCGCCGGTGTGGGCGCCCAACTCGAATTGAGTTTGGGCACAGCGGTGCCCATCTTTACCGGTGAATTCAGTGATCCGCCGGTGCAGGGTCGATTCACCGTGCGCGGCATCAGTGAAGGCGCTTGTCTGCTCAAGGGCCCGATGATGAAGGGCTCGACCGTTCAAATGGGCCCCAGTGCCTGCCTCGAAATAGACGGTATTTACATTGCAGTGGCCAGTGGCAAGATGCAAATGCTCGACCGTGAGTTGTTTCGCACCGTAGGGATTCACCCCGAAAAGATGAAAGTGGTGGTGGTTAAAAGCTCCAACCACTTCCGAGCCGATTTCACCCCCATGGCCAGTCATGTGTTGATCGCCAAGGCCCCTGGCCCTATGGCGGCCGACCCCGGTGATTTGCCATGGAAAAAACTCAGCCCCCACACCAGGACACGCCCATGACCCACGACCTGACCCAACTGCCCGCCCATGCTTTGTTGGACCTGTACAAGCGGGGTGAGACCTCGCCTGTTGAAGTCACCCAAGCGGTGCTGACCCGCACAGCCCGGGTGAATCCCCAAATCAACGCTTTCAGTTTGATCGACGAAAAGTCGGCCTTGGCCAGCGCCAAAGCAAGCGAGCAGCGCTGGCAAGCCCACCGCCTGACAGGCGCGCCGGTAGGGACTTTGGAAGGGGTGCCCGCCTCCATCAAAGATTTGATTTTGACGCAAGGTTGGCCAACTTTGCGTGGCAGTCGAACGGTTGATCCCCATCAAGCTTGGGATGTGGACGCCCCTGTGACCGCTCGTTTGCGTGAAGCCGGGGCGGTGTTGTTGGGTAAAACCACAACCCCCGAATTTGGCTGCAAAGGCGAAACCAACTCACCCGCTACCGGCATCACACGCAACCCCTGGAATTTAAACAAAACGCCCGGCGGCTCTTCAGGCGGCACCGCAGCCGCCGTCGCAGCGGGTTTAGGCCCGATAGGCGTGGGCACAGACGGTGCAGGCAGTGTGCGCATTCCCGCGGCTTTTTGCGGCAACTTTGGGCTCAAGCCGAGCTTCGGTCGTGTGCCGGCTTATCCCTTGTCGCCTTTTGGTTCTGTGGCCCATCTGGGCCCGCACACCATGAGCGTGCTGGATGCGGCCCTGATGATGAATGTGATGAAGCGACCCGACGCCCGGGATTGGACCTCATTGCCATTCGACCCGGTGGACTACACCGCAGGCTTGAACGATGGCATCCGGGGTTTGCGCATGGCGTATTCGCCTACTTTGGGTTTTGCGCAGAATGTCCATCCCGAGATTGCAAGCGCAGTGGCCGATGCGGTCAAAGTTTTGGAAGGCTTGGGCGCCCATGTGGAGCAAATCGACCCCGGCTTTGAAGACCCGTTGGACATCACGACGGGCCTGTGGTTTTTGGGTGCTTGGACGGTCTGGAACACCTTGAGTCCTGCGCAACAAAGCGTGGCCGACCCCGACTTCAAGGCCGAAGCCGAGCTGGGCGCACGCCTGAGCGCTTTGGACATACAACACTTGAATCAACGCCGTGGTGTTTTGGGGGGCATGATGCGCCAATTCATGCAGCGTTTTGATTTGCTCGTCACACCGGCTGTAGCGATACCGGCATTCGATGCTTTGCCTGCGGGACACTCCCCCTTGAGTCCTGCATCGATGTTGGGATGGACGCCCTTCAGTTACCCCTTCAACTTGACCCAACAACCCGCCTCGACCATTCCTTGTGGTTTGACCCGAGATGGTTTACCCATGGGTTTGCAGTTTGTGGGGCCCATGTTTGGCGATGCTCTGGTATTGCGCGCCGCCAAAGCGTATGAAAATGCAAGAGTTATTGCGCGACCCAAAATTGAATAACAAAGAACTTGTTTTTTTAAACTTTAAAGTATTTAAGAATCCATCAAATGCCACTAGAATGGGCCTTCTTCAAGGTCTTTCGAAAGCTTTCCGATGCAACTTATTTGGGTGTCAGGGCCCACTGCGCGATTACAAACATTTTCCATCACGGCCCGCAAGGTTGTGTTGGGCGTGGGTCTGCTGGCATCGGCGCTGGTGCTGCTGGGGTTTTTATGCCACTGGATAGGTTTGAGGATGGCCGTTCAAATGGACCCTTCACTGGCCCAAACTATGGGCGGGGTGACATCGGCCGAAGAACAATTTCGACTGGAAGCGGGTTATCGCGAAAAGCTAGAAAGCTTGACTGCCCGGTACAAAAATCTGTTGATCAGTGTGCAGCGTCTGGAAACGGATAAGAACGAGATCGCTGAATTAAATAAAATTGAGGCCCTCAGGAAACCAAATCAAGCAGGCGCAACTTCGGCCATGGACGGGCGAGGTGGGCCCTTCAAAGCCATTGATTTTGATTATTTCAAACGAAGCACCTTGAACGAGGGCATGGATGCAGCGTTGCGCGATGCTGATCATTTGAAGGACGCCTTGGGATTTCTTCATCAAAAGTGGCGTCAAGAAATTGATTGGTTGAAAACCATGCCCACCGGCTTGCCAATCGACGCCAATGCGCGGGTCAGCAGCACATTCGGTCTGCGTCTGGACCCTTTAACCCACCGCCCTAGCCACCATGAGGGGCTTGATTTTGTCAGCCCCGTAGGGACACCTGTGGTCGCCTCCGCGCCCGGCGTGGTGACCCGATCGGAATGGTCAGGTACCTATGGCAACTTGGTGGAAGTCGCCCATGCGCAGGGTTTTCATTCCCGCTACGCACATTTAAGTGAGCGTAAAGTGGCCGAAGGTGACAAAATCACACGTGGATCAGAAGTAGGCACTTTGGGTAACACGGGTCGCTCAACAGGGCCACATTTGCATTACGAGATCATGTACAAAGACGAGGCCATCAATCCAACCCGGATTTTGGCTGTGTTGCGCAAGTAGTTTTTTCTTTATCAGGAGTTATTCATGTTCAGCAAGTTTGCCAGGAATAAAAGCACCACCTTCAAGTCGATGCCTGAAAAGTTCGACACACTCATCGGTAAAAATGCGGTCATTCAGGGCAGTTTGGCCATGCTTGAAAGTATCCGAATCGATGGCAAAGTGGTGGGGAATGTCGAGTCCTCTAAAGAGGGGCTGATCACTGTGGTGATCGGTGAATCCGGCGAGGTGCAAGGGGATATCGTGGCGCACCGTGTGGTGGTTGCCGGCAAAGTTGCAGGCAATATTCACGTGCATGACCGGGTTGAGTTGCACGCCGACAGTCTGGTGCAAGGGGACATCAAGTACGGCTCCATTGCGATCGAACACGGCGCCAAAGTGATGGGTCTGTTGTTGCAAGTCAGTGATGCCTCGAATGCAAATTTGGGCGACACCGATGCGCAAAATGCCATCCGCAAAGCCCAGTCCACCACCGGCAGCAACAACTGAATCAGGCCCACAGGTTTGTGATTTCTTCGAACTCCACGCGACTGGGCACATCAGGGGCAATCCAGATTTGACGCGTGTGGGTATTCATGACAATGCCCGCCACACTTTCGACGCGGCCTTGTGGCGCAAGAGCCGGGTCCGGACTGCGGCAAATCGATAAAAATCCATCGGACTCGTCCCGCAAAAAAGACTGCAACCTCTCAAGGCCCAAGCCTGGTTGTGCGGCATGTTTCTCGGCTGTGGCCAGGCGGGGTTGACTTGACAGGGCCGGTCCCATCGGTGATTGATGGGCCCGTAATGCGTCGCAAAGGAAGTGGTTTGTGTGCAACACCACCCCGTTCGTGGGCTGGAGTTCTGCCCAGCCTGCAGGCGCCAATTCGAAGCATGCCACTTCTCCCAAAGCGTCAGCGCAAGGGACATTCGATGCGGCGCCAAAACCCATTCCAGCCATGTACGCCATACGGTCTCGCGCATGCGCAATCGAATCGCAATTGAGCAAATGCCGCAACACAATATGAACCGGCACACCGGGTATCTGGCCATCATCGGATGAACGCAAAATATTCAAGCCCAGTGCAAATCCTGCCGCATTCATGCCAATTTTGGCCAGCATGCCCGCTTCGGTCAATGTGACCAGGGCACGACCCTGTGCGTCATGGGTTTTGAGCAGAACCAAGGCTTGCCGCTGCCGGCCAATCCAATCCCAGTTCTGCGCAAACCAAGTGTGTCCGTCAATGCTGACATGGCCTTGAACGCACATGGCGGTGCATTCACCCTCTTGAATGTGGGGGTCGATCGGCAAGCCCGTTTCCCAGTCGGGAAGTCCTGCCAACCTGTTGGCCTCTAAAGCGGCTTCAGCTTGGAAAGTAACATCGCTCAAGAAGTTGGACGGAAGGATCTCGGTGCGGCAATTGAGTGCCAAGATATCATCCAATCGCCAGCCACTGCCTTGCGCAATGCCTTGCATTTCTGCCATGAGGCCAGCATCCAAGGCGGTGATGGCTGGCGCGTAACGGCGAGCTCGTACACAGGCTTCTTGCCAATCAATGCCGCAGCAAGCAAACAATTTGGCGTAGGTCAATACCGAATGGCGGATGCGCGAGGCTGCCGTTTTTCCGTAAATTTGCCCGCGCGTGAAAGCATCGGCGCTCCGGGGTAAGGTGATAATAGAGAACATCGAATTCATTATGATCCTTGAATGAACTTACTGGCCCTAGACGTTGGCAATACCCGCTTGAAATGGGCTTTGTATGAGCGCCCGCATCCCCAAGCCAAGGTGCTTGCCCATGGCGCTGAATTTTTAGAAAACATCGAAAGACTCTCCGAAGGGCCTTGGGCGAACCTGCCTGCACCGTCCCGAATGATCGGCTGCGTGGTGGCCGGCGATGCCGTCAAAAGGCGCGTCCAAGAGCAAATGGAATTGTGGGACTTCACGCCGCAATGGGTCGTCTCCAGTGTGTCTGAGGCAGGCATGCAAAATGGGTATGACCATCCCACCCGCTTAGGCGCTGACCGCTGGGTGGCCATGATTGGGGCTCGGCAACGGATGTTGGCGCAAGGGCCAGCGCGCCCCTTGATTGTGGTCATGGTCGGCACGGCTGTGACGGTGGAAGCGATTGATGCGCAAGGGCGTTTTTTAGGCGGCATCATTTTGCCGGGCCACGGCATCATGTTGCGCGCCCTCGAATCTGGCACAGCCGGCTTGCATGTTCCCACGGGGGATGTGCGGGAATTTCCGACCAACACCAGTGACGCCTTGACCAGTGGCGGCACCTTTGCCATTGCAGGCGCGTGTGAGCGCATGGTGACGCATCTGCGCAACCAGACGGGTCAAGAGCCGATGTGCATCATGACGGGCGGCGCTGGATGGAAAATGGCGCCCAGCATGCTGATGCATTTTGACTTGGTCGACACGCTGATTTTTGATGGTCTTTTGACCATGGCCATGTACCGCTTTGGCAGCGGGACTTGAAAGGTCATGGCCCGATTCACTGGTAGGCCGCTGTCAATTGTTGCAGGTGAACTTGTTGCGAGTCGTCCACCAAATACGGTGTCAGAAGTGAAAGTACATGGCGAGCACCACGCGCCAAAGCCAGACCAGCGCTTTGTGTTTCCATGGCGTGACGCGGGTCGCGAACATATTCGTAACTGAGCCAATAAGTCACGACCACGGCCATGCTGGCCGACAAAGTTTCGATCGTTTGTGCTTGCATGGCCAAACGCTGCGCATGAACCATGGACTCCAGCAGTTGTCGCAGCGCCGATGTTTTGCGCTCGAGGATGGTTTTGAAATGGGTTTCCAAATGGCGGTTGCGCGACAGCAAATCGTTCAGGTCGCGGTACAAAAATCGGTATTCCCAAATCAGCTCAAACAGCGAATGCAGGAAGAACCAGGCATCCTCAACATCTTGCACGTCGCTGCTGGCCTCCATCAAAGTCAAGACGGCCGATTCATAGCGGTCGAACAAATGGGTGATCAGTTTGTCCTTGGCCGGAAAGTGGTAGTAAAGATTACCGGGGCTGATGTTCAGCTCAGACGAGATCAGGGTGGTCGATACATTGGGCTCGCCAAACCGATTGAAAAGATCCAGCGACACCGAAGCAATGCGCTCAGCGGTTCGGCGGGGGGCTTTTTTGACCATGAGGCGAGTGAACTCAGAAGCTCTTTTTGGCCGGTGGCCGCTTGGCGGCCTTGGCCTTTGCTGGTTGGGCTGGTTGTGCTGGTCGGGATGGTCGGGATGGCGCCAATTGCGCCTCAAGATCGGTCATCCGTTGGTTCAAGGCCTCGATATCGGCCATGGAGGGTATGCCCAACTTGGCGAGTGCGCGAGCTACGCGGTCTTCAAACAAATGCTCCAGCCGATCGATGCGTCCAGTGGTTTGCTGGCCGAAATCTTGGGCCAAATGGCTCAGCTGTTGCGTCGCCGCGCTGATTTTCTCCTGCGCAGCCCATTGGGTTTTGCGTTGAAACGCCAGGCCATCGGCAATCAAGGCCTCAAACGCCTTGGTGCCTTGCGATTGCACTTTGGCCATGGCCCCCAATCCGGCCAACCAAATATGCTGTGAGGATTCTTCGGTCGGTCGCACAGGCTCGGACGGGGTGCTGGGTGTTGCGAGGGGGCTGGTTTTGCGGGGCATGTTCACCTTCTTTGCAATGCGATCACACACTGTAACTGCACAGCTGTGGCTTGGGCAAGCGCAAGTGCTTCTAAAATCAAGCTTGATGGCGCTCGAAAGTGCCAGCTCACCTTGCACTTCGCAAGGCGTCAATTCAAACCGTTTGCCCTATGACTATTCTTGTGACCGGCGGTGCCGGCTTTATCGGAGCCAACTTTGTGTTGGACTGGCTGGCTGCTTCGTCAGAAACCGTTGTCAACCTCGACAAACTGACCTATGCCGGCAACCTGGAAACCCTGGCCACCCTGCAGAACAATCCCCACCATGTGTTTGTGCAAGGAGATATTGGCGACGTGGCCTTGGTCGAGGGCCTGTTGCTCACGCACCAACCGCGAGCGGTGGTGAATTTTGCTGCCGAAAGCCATGTAGACCGCTCGATTCATGGGCCAGGTGCGTTCATCGAAACCAACATCATGGGCACGTTTCGCTTGCTGGAAGCGGTCAGGGGCTATTGGAGTGGCTTGCATGACAGCCCGAAAGCCGCTTTCCGTTTTTTGCATGTCTCCACCGATGAGGTCTATGGCTCTTTGGCCAAGAACGACCCGGCCTTTGCAGAAACCCATCGGTACGAGCCCAACAGCCCCTACAGCGCCAGCAAGGCCGCCAGCGACCACCTGGTGCGTGCCTGGCACCACACCTATGGCCTGCCGGTGCTCACCACCAACTGCAGCAACAACTACGGCCCCTACCATTTTCCGGAAAAACTCATCCCGCTGATGATCGTCAATGCCTTGGCGGGCAAACCTCTGCCTGTTTATGGCGACGGCATGCAGGTGCGCGATTGGTTGTACGTCAAAGACCACTGCAGCGCCATTCGGCGCGTGCTCGAAGCCGGGCGTTTGGGCGAGACTTACAACGTGGGCGGCTGGAACGAAAAACCCAACATTGAAATTGTGCAGACCGTCTGCCAGTGGCTTGACGTGCTGCGCCCCAAGGCGGACGGGACACACTACCGCCAGCAAATCACCTATGTGAGTGACCGCCCCGGCCACGACCGGCGCTACGCCATCGATGCCCGCAAGCTGGAGCAAGAACTGGGCTGGAAGCCGGCCGAAACCTTCGACAGCGGCATCCGCAAAACCGTTGAATGGTATTTGGCCAACCCGCAGTGGGTCAATAATGTGCAAAGCGGCGCTTACCGCGACTGGGTTCAAAAACAATACGCTGACGCAGATCGCAAGCCATGAAAATTTTGTTGCTCGGCAAGAACGGCCAGGTCGGATGGGAATTGCAGCGCAGCTTGGCGCCCTTGGGCGAAGTGCTGGCGCTGGACCGGCACAGCACCCAGGTCTGTGGTGATTTGTCCCGGCCTGATGACCTGATGCAAACCGTGCGCCAATACCGGCCTGACGTGATTGTCAATGCCGCAGCGCACACCGCGGTCGACCAAGCGGAGTCTGAGCCTGAATTGGCCCATTTACTGAACGCCACCGCACCTGCCGCCTTGGCCAAGGCGGCGCAACAGTGGGGCGCATTGCTCGTGCATTATTCGACCGATTACGTGTTCAATGGTGAGGGTCAGCTGCCTTGGCAAGAAACCGATGCCACCGCGCCGTTGAATGTCTATGGTCACACCAAAAGAGAAGGTGAGTTGGCCATTGCAAGCAGCGGGTGCCAGCACTTGATTTTTCGCACCAGTTGGGTCTATGCCCGCAGGGGCGCCAACTTTGCCAAAACCATGCTGCGTCTGGCACGCGAGCGTGAGCGCCTGACGGTGATTGACGATCAATTTGGCGCCCCCACGGGTGCAGAACTGATCGCCGATGTGAGCGCCCAAGCCCTGCGACAACTGTTTGCCTTGCCCGCGGCACAGCGCGAGCCACATACGGGCCTCTTTCATCTGGTGGCAGCGGGCCAAACCAGCTGGCATGGTTACGCCAGCCATGTGATCGAGACCGCCCAGCGTTTGCGGCCTGAATCCGCGTGGCGGGTGAAAGAAGTGGCGCCGGTGTCCAGCAGTGCCTTTGTGACGGCCGCAAAACGGCCGCACAATTCGCGCTTGGCCACAGCTCGGCTGGAAGCGAGCTTCGGCTTGCGCATGCCGCCGTGGCAAGATGGCGTCGAGCGCATGCTGGCTGAAATTGTGTCCCCTTCTGAAGGCTATTGAGACGTACATCACCATGACCGAAATCCCTCACACCCTCATCCATCCGCAAATCAAAGCCGAAATCCTGGCCCAAGCCTTGCCCTACATTCGCAAATTCCAAGGCAAAACACTGGTCATCAAATACGGCGGCAATGCCATGACCGAACCTGCCTTGCAGCAAGCCTTTGCCGAAGATGTGGTGCTGCTCAAGTTGGTGGGCATGAACCCGGTGGTGGTGCACGGGGGCGGTCCGCAAATTGAAAGCGCGCTGCACCGTTTGGGTAAAAAAGGCGAGTTCATTCAAGGCATGCGCGTCACCGATGCCGAGACCATGGAAGTGGTCGAATGGGTGCTGGGCGGCGAAGTGCAGCAAGACATCGTAGGCATGATCAACCGCGCAGGCGGCAAAGCCGTGGGTTTGACGGGGCGTGATGGCGGCTTGATTCGCGCACAAAAACTGCATTTGCACGACAAGCAAGACCCCAGCAAAGAATATGACGTCGGACAAGTCGGTGACATCGTGTCCATCGACCCCAGCGTGCTCAAAGCCTTGCAGGACGACGCCTTTATTCCCGTGGTCAGCCCGATTGGTTTTGGCGAAAACAACGAAAGTTACAACATCAATGCCGATGTGGTGGCCGCCAAACTGGCCACGGTGTTGCAGGCCGAAAAATTGCTTATGCTGACCAATATCCGGGGCGTGCTGGACAAAGAAGGTCAACTGCTGACCGAGTTGACGCCGAATCGAATTGACGAGTTGTGCGCCGATGGCACGATCAGCGGCGGCATGATTCCCAAAATTGACGGCGCACTGGATGCGGCCAAAAGCGGTGTCAATGCGGTGCACATCATCGATGGACGGGTGCCGCACGCCATACTGCTGGAAATTTTGACCGACCAAGCCTTTGGCACCATGATTCGCAGCCGTTAAAGCAAGGCTGTCATGTCTGACACCGCGCACTTGCCCTGTGAAACGCCGGATCCGAGCGAGCCACCAGCGCGCAAGCGACCGCGCCCCGGTGAGCGGCGTGTACAGATTTTGCAAACGCTGGCCGCCATGCTGGAGCAACCTGGTGGAGAGCGGGTGACGACAGCCGCTTTGTCAGCCCGATTGGGGGTCAGCGAAGCGGCCTTGTACCGTCACTTTGCCAGCAAAGCCCAAATGTTTGAAGGCTTGATTGACTTCATTGAGCACTCGCTGATGGCCCTGATCCGGCAAGTGCAAGAGCGTGAGCCTGCGGGCGCGCCGCAAGCTGCGCGCATAGTGACCCTGGTGCTGCAATTCGCCGAAAAGAACCCCGGGATGACACGCGTCATGACCGGTGATGCCTTGGTGCTCGAGAACGGGCGTTTGCAAGAACGCATGAACTTGTTGTTGGACAAAGTAGAGGCGGTGTTGCAGCAAACCCTCCGAGAGGGTGCAGCCGACAGAAACACGAGCCCCCCCAGTGGGGATGCCCCTGTCAAAGCCTCACTGCTGATGGCCATGACCTTGGGGCGGCTGCACCAATTTGTTCGATCGGGATTCAAGCGGTCTGTGATGACGCATCTCGATGCGAGCTTGGCCTTGCTGAGTTGAGCGCTGAGTTTTAAAGCGTCATGCCCAGTTTTCGGGCGGCGCCTTCGATTTCCTGCCAAGTGGCGTCGTCCACAGCCACCCCGTTTGTCAAGCGCTCGGCGCGCGCCTTGCGTTCTGGCTCGCCGGCCAGGGTGACGCCGTCGCTGCCTGGCGCGTCTGGGCTTTGGCGCAGCCAGTCGATGAAGGCCAGCGACTCTTGTGCAAAACTCATTTGCGTGCCCAGGCGGGCCGGGTCGATGACGATGGTCAGCATGCTGTTGAGGACTGCACGGCGGCCGTCGGCGGCTTGGTGCCATGTGCCGCCGCCGCTCAAGGCACCGCCCAGCAGCTCGCAGGCCACCGCCAAGCCAAAGCCTTTGTATTCGCCAAAGGGCAGCAGCGCGCCCATGCGGCCATGGCTTTGCGGCACCACCACCACGCCCGGTTTGTTGGTGGGGTGGCCGTGCTCGTCGATCAAGGTGCCGGGTTTGACTTCGCGGCCCTCGTTGTGTGCGACCCGCATCTTGCCTTGGGCCACGCGGCTGGTGGCAAAGTCCAGCACAAAGGGTTCTTGCGCGGTGGCGCCATAGCCCAGTGGAATGCCGATGCAGCAGGGGTTGGTGCCAAAGCGGCCGTCGGCTCCGCCAAACGGGGCCACCACCGGGCGTGAAAACACGCTGACAAAATGCAGCGAGACCCAGCCCTTGGCCACGGCCATTTCGGCAAAGTGACCGATGCGCCCCAAATGGTGGGCGCTGGCCAGCGACATGATGCAAGCGCCGTGCTGGGCCACGCGCTCAAAGGCCATGGCCATGGCCTGCACGCCCACCACCTGGCCAAAGCCGTGCTGGCCGTCCAGGCCCAGCAGCATGCCGGTGTCGACCTTGACGGCCACATCGGTGTTGGGCGCGAGGTTGCCTTCCAAAATCGCATCCACATAACGCGGTGCCATGCCCACGCCGTGCGAATCGTGCCCGCTCAAATTGGCCATCACCAAATTGGCGGCCACTTGCTGCGCGTTGGCCGGGGTGGCACCGGCTTGGACAAACAGGGCGGTGATCTGGGTTTCGAGCTGGGCGGCGGGAATCAAGTGGTTCATGGCGGGGTATTCAATCAAAACGGTGAATCAAAAATGAATGCGAACAGGTCAAGCGAATGTGGAGGGGGATGTGCGGCAGGACAACCAGCCTTACATCACCGCGCCCACTTGCCAAGGCACAAACTCGTTTTGCCCATAGCCGTGTTGCTCGCTTTTGCTCAGTTGGCCGGAGGCACAGTCCAAGATGTGCTGGAAGATTTTTTCGCCCATGTCTTGGATCGAGGTCTGGCCATCCACAATCTCGCCACAGTTGATGTCCATGTCGTCTTCTTGCTTTTGCCACAGCGCGGTGTTGGTTGAGAGCTTGAGTGAAGGCGAGGGCGCGCACCCATAGGCCGAGCCGCGCCCGGTGGTGAAGCAAATCAGGTTGGCCCCGCCCGCCACCTGGCCTGTGGCGCTGACCGGGTCATAGCCGGGGGTGTCCATGTACACAAAGCCATGGGCTTTGACCGGCTCGGCGTACTCGTAAACAGCTTCCAGGTTGGTCGTGCCGCCTTTGGCCACCGCACCCAGGGACTTTTCAAGAATGGTGGTCAAACCGCCAGCCTTGTTGCCGGGGGAGGGGTTGTTGTTCATTTCCCCTTGGTTGATCTCGGTGTAATGCTCCCACCAGCGAATGCGCTCGACCAGTTTTTCACCCACTTCGCGGCGCACAGCGCGTCGTGTCAGCAAATGCTCGGCGCCGTAAATTTCGGGTGTTTCACTCAAGATGGCCGTGCCGCCATGGGCAACCAGGATATCGACAGCTGCGCCCAGGGCCGGGTTGGCGCTGATGCCTGAATAACCATCAGAGCCGCCACATTGCAGCCCCACCACGATGTGTTCCACGCTACAGGGTACCCGTTGCACCGCATTCGCCTGGGGCAGCATCTGCTTGACGAACTCAATCCCTTTGGCCACGGTTTTGGCTGTGCCCCCGGTGTCCTGGATATTGAAGGTGTGCAAGCTACTGCCTTCTTGCAAGCCGCTGTGCGCCAGCCAGGTTTGCAGTTGGTTGGCCTCACAGCCCAAACCCACCACCACCGCGCCGGCAAAGTTGGCGTGGGTGGCGTAACCGGCCAGCGTGCGCTCCAGCAGTTGCATGCCGGTGCCGCCGGTGTCCATGCCGCAGCCCGTGCCATGCGTCAAAGCCACCACGCCGTCAATGTTCGGAAAGTCGGCTAAAGCGGTGGGGTTGGTGAGTTTGGAAAAGTGATCGGCAATGGCGCGTGCGGCCGTGGCCGAGCAGTTCACGCTGGACAAAATGCCGATGTAGTTGCGTGTGGCCACGCGCCCGTCAGCGCGCACAATGCCTTGGAAAGTGGCGTGACGGCGCGGCGCATTGGGCTTGACGTCGGCGCAAAAAGCGTAGTCGCGGGCAAAGTTGCCTTTCTCCGCGCCCATGTTCAGGTTGTGCACATGCACATGTTCGCCCGGCCCGATCGCTTGGCTTGCAAAGCCAATGATCTGGTTGTAGCGCCGCACCGCCTCGCCCACCGAGATCGCGCGGGTGGCGATTTTGTGGCCCGCAGGAATCAGGCCGCGCACAGCCATGCCCTCAATTTCGTTGCCGCTCATGAGTTGGCTGCGGGCAATGACCACGTCGTCGGCGGGGTGGAGGCGAATAAAGGTTTGCATAAAGTCTTTCGGAGTGAGGTTCTGGCCACATTCACAGGCTGCGCCAATGGGCGTTGTAGCGTTTGTGGGTTTGCTTCAAGTGGTGTTTCATGGCCCGTTTGGCCGCGCTGGCATTGTGTTCGCACAGGGCCTGGTAAATGGGTTCGTGCTCGGCAATGGCCGTCTGCCATGCGGGTGGACTTTCAAAGTAATCACTCAAGCGTTCAAAGATCACACCCTGGCGAGACTGCCAGTAGCCCTGCAAAGTGTCCATCAGCACGCTGTTGCCACACGCTTTGGCAATGGCCATGTGAAAGGCCTCATCACCCTGCTTGGGCACTTCGTTTCGGCCGGCGTCTTTTTTCATTTGCGTCAAGGCTTTGGCCATGGCTTGCAAATCACTGCGTTTGGCGTGGGCCGCTGCCAAGGCCGCCATTTCACATTCGATCAATTCTCGGGCTTGTATCACTTCCAGTGGCCCCCAATCAAGGGCATCCTGCCGCTGGGGTTGGATCGGTGTGGTCAGCGCTGACGCAGTGACATAGATGCCCGAGCCCGTGCGCACTTCGATCGCACCTTCCACTTCCAGCGCAATCACGGCCTCTCGCAAAGAAGAACGGCTCACGCCCCATTGCAAAGCCAGCTCGCGTTCTGCGGGCAAACGGGTGCCGGCTTTGAAGCCGCTCGCCCGCACCCACGCGCGCAATTGCTCTGCAATTTGGCGGTAAAGGCGCGGCGGGTCTTGAACGGGCAGTTTCATGCAAAGATCAGGGAATACACGTATGGGTAAATTGGTCCGACCAATTGCACAATGGTGGCATGTTTGAGGTGGCGACGTCAAGGCTTGCAGGATGGGGATAAACCCCATCCTTGAAGGCGCGACGCGATCGGTCTAATTTCAGGAGAAACCATGAGACTGCAAGGCAAAATCGCACTGGTCACAGCGGCAGGGCAAGGCATCGGCAAAGCGGCGGTGCTGGGCATGGCGGCTGAAGGTGCCACGGTGTATGCCACCGATGTGAATGCGCAACTGCTCCAGGACTATGCAGGCGTCGCCAACATACATACCGCGGTTTTGGATGTGATGGACAAGGCTGCGATCCAGGCCCAAGTGGCCGCATTGCCCCGGATTGACATCGTGTTCAATTGTGCAGGCTATGTGCACAACGGCCCGATTCTGGATGCCACCGACGCCGAGTGGGACTTTGCTTTCAACCTGAATGTGCGCTCACAGTTCTGGATGATTCAATCGGTGGTGCCCAAGATGTTGGCGCAGTTCCAGGCCACAGGGCACAGCAGCAGCATCATCAACATGGCCAGTGTGTGCTCCAGTGTGCGCGGCCTGCCCAATCGCTTTGTCTATGGCACCAGCAAAGCGGCCGTGATTGGTTTGACCAAAAGCGTGGCGGCCGATTACGTCAAGCAAGGCATTCGTTGCAATTGCATTTGCCCCGGTACCGTCGACACGCCTTCGCTGCAAGACCGCATCAACAGTTACGCCGATCCGGTGCAGGCCCGCAAGGACTTCATCAACCGCCAGCCCATGGGCCGTTTGGCGCAAGCCCATGAAATCGCGCCCATCGTCACATTCTTGGCATCTGACGAATCGATTTTTGCCACCGGCAACGCCTACATGGTCGATGGCGGCATGACCATCTAACGAAAGTACCGCCATGAATCAACTCGATATGCAAGGCCGACACGGCGTCATCACCGGTGGCGCGACCGGCTTGGGCTATGCCATCGCACAACGCATGCTGGCCTCTGGCGCCCGCGTCACCTTGTGGGACCGCGATGTCCAAGGGATGAACAAGGCGGCGGCGCAACTGCTTGCCGCTCACCCGGGTGCGCTGGTGCACTGCGTCGAAGTCGATGTGTCGCAGCACGACTCGGTGGTGCAAGCGACCCACACCACCGTTGCCTTGGCGGCGGTGGATGCCTTGGTCAATTGCGCGGGCATCACCGGCCCCAACGTCAAAGTCTGGGACTACCCGGTGGACGCCTGGCGTCAGGTCATGGACGTGAATTTGAACGGCTTGTTTTATTGTTGCCGTGAAATATCGGCGCACATGCGCGGCCGGGCATTCGGCCGGATTGTGAACATCGCCTCGGTCGCCGGCAAAGATGGCAACCCGAATGCCAGCGCCTACAGTGCCAGCAAAGCGGCCGTCATCGCCCTGACCAAGTCACTGGGCAAAGAGTTGGCCGACACCGGCGTGCGGGTCAATTGCGTCACGCCTGCTGCAGTCAAAACGGCCATTTTCGATCAGATGACACCCGAGCACATTCAGTTCATGCTGTCCAAAATTCCGATGGGGCGTTTTGGACAGCCCGAAGAAATTGCGGCCATGGTCACTTGGTTGTGCACCGAAGATTGTTCGTTCTCCACTGGCGCGGTGTTTGATTTGTCGGGCGGTCGTTCCACCTATTGATGTTGCCGCCGCGTTAAGATCCGTTTTTATTTGAAAGGCTACCCGCATGAAACTCGTTCGCTATGGTCCAGTGGGCAAAGAAAAACCAGGTCTGATCGACGCGCAAGGTAAATTGCGCGATCTGAGCAGCGTCATCCAAGACGTCACGCCCGATCAGCTGTCAGACAAAGCCCTGGCCAAACTGGCCAAAGTCAAGATCGACAAGCTGCCCATGGTGCGTGGCAAGCCCCGCATGGGCTGCCCCGTGGCGAAAACCGCTAAGTTCATCGCCATCGGTCTGAACTACGCCGACCATGCCGCCGAAGCCAACATGCCGATCCCGAAAGAGCCGATCGTCTTCATGAAGACCACCAGTTGCATTCAGGGTCCTGATGACGACGTCATGCTGCCCAAGGGTTCCAAGAAAACCGATTGGGAAGTCGAACTCGGGATTGTGATCGGCACCCGCGCGCGTTACGTGTCACAAAAGGACGCTCTGGGCTATGTGGCCGGTTATTGCACCATCAACGACGTGAGCGAGCGCGAATACCAACTCGAACGCGGCGGCACCTGGGACAAGGGCAAGGGTTGCGACACCTTCGGCCCCATCGGCCCTTGGCTGGTGACGCGTGACGAAGTGCCCAACCCCCAAGCCCTGTCCATGTGGCTGGACTTGAATGGCGAGCGCATGCAGACGGGCAGCACCAAGACCATGATTTTTGGCGTGGCCAAGTTGGTCAGCTATGTGAGCCAGTTCATGACGCTCGAGCCGGGCGACATCATCACCACCGGCACCCCTCCCGGTGTGGGCATGGGCATCAAAAAAGATGGCCACCCGGCACCGATCTTTCTGAAAAAAGGCGATGTGATGACCTTGGGTATCGAAGGACTGGGCGCGCAAACTCAAAAAGTCATTCCTTTCAAATTGTTGCCCTGAACTTGCGGCCGGTGTGCGCTGCATGCGCATGCCGGTGAATGAATGCATGGCCACATCCCCTGTTCCCATTTCCAGCGCACGCCCTCGTGAAGAAGGCGCGGGCCGCGGGCTTCACAAAGGCCGTCAAACCAAAGCCGCCATCGTCGAGGCGGCTTTGGGATTGGCTTCGCAAATCGGCTTGGAAGGTTTGTCCATCGGGGCCTTGGCTGAGGTGACCGGCATGAGCAAGTCCGGCGTGTTTGCCCACTTTGGCTCTCGCGAAGAATTGCAAATTTCGGTGATCCGCGAATACCACGACCGGTTCGAGAGCGAGGTGTTCTACCCTGCGCTGGCCTTGGATCGCGGCATGCCGCGTTTGAAGGCCTTCTTCGATAACTGGATGCTGCGGACTTCCGCCGAAATCGACTCGGGCTGCATTTACATCAGCGGTGCCGTGGAGTTTGACGACCGGCCTGGCCCGGTACGCGATGCTTTGGCGACCACGGTCAATACCTGGCAAATGGCGCTGCGCCGTGCGGTGGTGATGGCGCAAAGTTTGGGCCAACTCGAGTCCTCGGCCGATCCTCAGCAAATTGCGTTTGAAATCCACGGTTTGATTTTGGCTTTGCATTACGAAGCACGGTTTTTGCGCAACCCTGGGGCTGTTGATCGCGCTCGTCGCGGATTTATCCATATTTGCGAGCGCTACACGCCGGCTGCTGCACATTGAAAGAAAGGTGATACCCATGAGACACGCTGCTTTTGTAGGGGGCGCAGCCCTGATCAGCTTGAGCACATTCGCCCAAATGACCCCCTTGGGCACTTGGCACACGATCGATGACGAAACCAAAAAGCCCAAGGGCGAAGTGCGCATCACTTTGAATCCATCCGGCGGCCTGTCGGGCGTGGTCGAAAAAGCCTTGTTGCCCATGCCCGCTGCCGATCCGCTGTGCAACCTGTGCACCGACGACCGCAAGGGCAAACCCAAAATCGGCATGGAAATCCTCCGCGGTGGTTACAAAGTGGATGGCAAAGATGTCTGGGAGGGCGGCAAAATCCTCGACCCCGAAAACGGCAAAAGCTATAGCGCCCGTTTGACCCCGATGGACGGCGGTCAGAAGATGGAAATGCGGGGCTACCTGGGCACACCGATGTTGGGGCGCACCCAAATTTGGGTCCGCGTCAACTGAATGCAAAAAAAGCAAGGCAAAGAATGACCGAGATACTCACCCACATCGATGCGGGGGTCATGACCCTCACATTCAATCGGCTGGACAAAAAGAACGCCATCACCTCGGCCATGTATGGGCAGTTGGCCGATGCCATCGCCCAAGCGCAAAGCGACGCGGCCGTGCGGGTTGTCGTCATTCAAGGGCATGAATCCATTTTCAGCGCGGGCAATGACATTGTCGACTTTTTGCAGCATCCGCCCTCCACACCCCAAGCGAACGTGTTTCGTTTTCTGCGTGGCATCGCAGAACTTGAAAAGCCCTTGCTTGCGGCGGTGGCCGGTCCCGCAGTCGGCATTGGCACGACCTTGCTGTTCCATTGTGATTTGGTTTACGCCGGAGACAATGCAGCTTTCTCCATGCCGTTTGTGAACCTGGGCTTGTGCCCGGAAGCCGCATCCAGTTTATTGGCGCCGCAAATGTTCGGCTACCACCGCGCGGCAGAAGCCTTGCTGCTCGGCGAGCCCTTCTATGCAGAAGCCGCCTTGGAGGTTGGCCTGGTCAACCGTTTGTTGCCACCCACCGAGGTGAACGCGTATGTCCAGACCCAGGCACGCAAGTTGGCGGCCAAACCCCTGTCTTCGGTCATTGAAACCAAGCGACTCATGAAAGGCGTGCAATCCAAGACGGTGTTGGACCGGATGGATGTCGAAATTGCCAGTTTCGGGCGCATGCTTGAGGCCCCCGCTGCCCAAGAAGCATTTGGCGCCTTCTTGGCCAAGCGCAAACCTGATTTTTCGAAAGTTTGAGGGAACCACGGCATGCCCCATCGCATGGCGCCTCCGGTCAATTTGGAGCCCGAGTACCTTGAAGGGTTTCGCCAGATTTACGAAGAAAAAATCGTCTTCAACCACACACTGGGTTTGAAGCTGACCCGCGTGACGCCAGAGGGCGTGACCGCCCGCATCCGCATGAAGCCAGAACTGGTCGGGCACTTTGCCTACAACCGCATCCATGGCGGCGTGATCAGCGCGGTGCTTGACGCCATCGGCAGTGCGGCAGTGATGGCGGCCTTGGCGGCCAAACACATGGACGAAGCGCCGTCCGTGCGCTTGCAGCGCTTTGCCAAATTGGGCACGATTGATTTGCGCATCGATTACTTGCGCCCCGGCATCGGTGATTACTTTGACATCCACGCCCAATGCCTGCGCGTCGGTTCGCGCGTCGGATCGGCGCGCATGGAGTTCATGGGGCCGGATGGCAGCTTGATGTCGACAGGGGCTGCGGCTTACATCGTGTCTTAGGCTGTAGTGTTGGCGTCCTCTTGAGAACCGACTTGACCCGCTTGCCTGAGGGCGAGCCCTGAACAGGGCAACTTCTGACCTTGTGCTGTGGCTTGATTGGGATGGCCATGAGACGGCATTGTCGCGAGAGCCGACGTTCAGGCCAACCTAGAAAGTCTTGACGTTTTCTCAACAGCAGTCATAAAGGCGTTTGTCCACTGCCTTCGGGGCGTGCCACATTAACTAAATGAATGCAATTAGTCTTTCGCAAGAAGATGTCTTCCACCGCCCATCAATTCGGTAATATTGCGTGAGGCCTTTTGCAAAACGTCTCGAGACTCTGTAAGAGACATAGTTGCGTCACGTTGTTTAAGGTAGGGCATATTTAGTGACGCAACCGCGCCTGGGTTTGAACTGTCAAATATCGGAAATGCCATGTCCGTAATGCCAAGTACGGTGTCACTTTTCGATTGCTCATACCCACGTTCACGAATCTTATTCAGTCTCGTTTTCAATGTCTCCAGCTTCAATCTTTCAGGTAGAGAATTTCGCTGCATTTCTTCCAGCATCAGACTCGCTATATCCTCCGGCTGAAAAGCAGCCAGTACCCGGGCAGAGGTCCTGTCTGGCCTGAAAGGGTAATGAGATCCAAGTCGGACGCTGAAACCAAGTGGTTCAGGCGTGCGGGCAGAGACAACCACGATCAACCGCTGGTCCTGATGCATGCTTAAGTGAAGTGATTGCCTCGTCTTTTGGGCAACCTCATGCATATGAAATGAAGCGATTTGGGACAAGTCTCTGATCGGCAGGGCTTCTTTGCCTAATTCAAACAACTTGAGGCTCAAACTGAAGTTGCTGTTGATTCTTTTCAGATATCCCCGATCGACCAACACTTCCAGCATCCGATATATCTCGCTGGGAGAGCGCCCCAATGTCGATGCCAATTGCAAAAGCGTTTGACCTTCTTGAACCTGTGCAAGTTGCTCCAAGATGTCCAATCCCTTTTCAAGGGCAGGCGCAGAATAACTTGAAGTGCTGCGAGTCTGAACTTTTATGCGCGCAGATGTGGATTTGATGGTGGCCATGGCACAAGTCTATGGCGAATTTAAAAGTACAGCACAGAATCCAACTTTCAATCCCACACAAGCAATCCAGGGTAAACACTGATTACTTTGATCAGGGACAAGTGCCAATATTCAAAAAATTCATCCATGAATTGCATTTTTATCCTTGAAAGAATTAGGAAATGAGTCAGGTACTCTCTCAAGAGCAAATCAGCAACTATGCGTGTGATGGATACATTTCACCCGTTGATGTTTTGAAAAAGGGAGAAATTCAAGAACTCAATCTGAAATTACAGGAATTTCGCGATCGAATCAACCTGAACGGAAAAATTGCAGGCAGATACAACCAAAAACCTCATTTGCTTCTTCCATGGGCAGATCAAATCATCAGGCACCCCCGAATCCTGGACGCCGTAGAACAACTTTTAGGCCCCAATATTTTTTGCTGGGGGTCTCAGTTTTTTGCCAAAGATGCAGGTGACAACGCTTACGTTTCTTGGCATCAGGATGGGAACTACTGGGGTCTTTCTTCTATTGATGTGGTTACAGCTTGGGTTGCTTTTACGCCCAGCACATTGGAGTCTGGCTGCATGAATGTTGTGCCCGGAACTCAAAACCAGCATGCTGAACACATCGACACCTATGCAGAAGACAACCTTCTTTCAAGAGGACAGGAAATTGCTGTCACGGTGTCCCCTGATGATGTGGTGCCCATAGAACTGCAGCCTGGTCAAATGTCATTGCACCATGTGATGATTTTTCATGGCTCTGAGCCTAACAAATCAGATCATCCACGTATAGGTTTTGCTATTCGCTATGTACCAACCCATGTAAGGCAAACAGCCGGAGAGCGCGACAGCGCCATCTTGGTCAGAGGGGTTGATGAATACCATCATTTTGAACATGAGACTGCTCCCGACGCAGAATTTTCAGAGGCCGCAATCGAACAACATAAACAAGTCATTGACCGACAAATTGCTATTTTGTATGCCGGTGCAAAAAAGCGAAAGATTTAAAAATCACTGTTTTATTTTTTCAGTAGCTCATTAAATTTAACTCGGAGACAAACCATGAAAAGACGTCAATTCAATACGCTTGCAGCACTGTCAGCGACTGTAGGGACAGTATTTGCAGCCGATGAACCCATCAAAATTCGACTTGCACATTCACTTTCAACAACAGAGCCTGCACATTTGGCCGCAGAATACTTTGCGAAGAATGTCGCAGAACGAACCAAAGGCCGTGTTGTGATCAATGTCTTTCCTGGCGAACAATTGGGCTCAGGCAAAGAAATCAACGAGATGATTCGTCAAGGTGCCAACGTGATGAACATCACTGACCACGGGTACTTGTCTGATTTTGTACCGGATATCGGTATTTTGGCTGGGCCCTATTTGGTCAAAGACGCTTCTGAGTTCAATAAAATTTTAGCTTCTGCCTGGTACAAAGGTGTTGAAACTCAACTTGAAAAATCAGGCCTTAAGTTGGTCATGAACAATGGCTTCTTTGGACAGCGCCATGTCCTTGCCAATAAAACAGTGTCAAAGCCAGAAGATATGAACGGCATGACGATTCGGGTGCCTCCTAACCCGATGTGGATTGAAACTTTCAAAGCCATCGGAGCTAGGCCAGCGACGATCCAGTGGTCCGAGGTCTATAGCGCTTTAGAACAAAACGTGGTTGAAGCCGTTGAAGCGCCAGTCGGATCCCTCTTTGGCTCAAAACTTCAAGAGGTCAGAAAAGTGCTTTCTTTGACGGGGCACTTCACTTCCTTCACAACCTGGCCTATCAATGCGGCTTTCTTCAACAGATTGCCCAAAGACGTACAAGATATTTTGCTGCAAGAAGGAAAAAGGGCAGGCGATGAAATGACGCGACTCACCCTGAGCTCTCAACAGTCTTATGTAGATCGCTTGAAAGCGGCCAACGTCAGCATATCGACTTCGATTGATCTGGCGGCGTTTCAAAAAATCACAGCGCCCGTGTACAAAAAATTCCCCAAATGGTCACCGAATTTGCACGAAACAGTTTTGGCAATCATCAAGTAAATGCCTGATCAGTGGAACCACCAGACCATGAAAAAACAAAAGCTCATTCTGTTCCACTTTTTTGACTACTTGGAAGAGTATGTGGGTGGCCTGGCTTTGCTATTGATCATCTTGTCTGTGTCTTGGGGGGTGATCACACGCTACATCACCTCTCAACCTGCAGCATGGGCTAGCGAGGTGGCCAACCTGTCCTTCGCTTGGCTGACCTTCTTTGGTTCAAGTGCTTGCATCAGATACCGATTGCACCCTTCGATCGATATGCTGGCAAGCAGACTGCCTGAAGGCCCGAGGCGGTGGTTAGAAGGGTTTAACCATGTTCTTTTATTGTCTTTTTATGCCTTCATGGTTTGGTTTGGCTCTAGCTTTACTTTTCAGTCCTGGGATACCCCCTCATCAGTGTTGCAAATCCCCATGAGTTGGTTGTACGGCCCCGTCGCTTTTTGCTCCGCTCTCATGATAGTAAGGCACTTACAAGTACTTCGTCACGGCGTAAAAACAGGTTTTATCACCGATGTCACAAGGGGATCCCATGTGGGTTGATTGGATCCCTGCCATCTTGATGTTGCTGCTGTTTGCGTTAAACGTCCCAATCTCTTTTGCCATAGCGATCAGCGCCCTGTCGTTTTTCTTTCTATCCGGAGAGGTACCTTACAACATCTTTATTCAAAAGATGGTGACCGCAACCGATTCATATCCATTGTTGGCTATCCCCTTCTTTGTGTTTGCGGGTGCAATCATGAATGCAGCAGGCATTACGCGACGCTTGCTCTCGTTAGCGGAGGCCATATCAGGCCATTTAACGGGTGCACTGGCACAGATGTGCATTGTTCTCGCCACATTGCTAGGAGGCTTGACAGCATCGTCATCAGCCGATGCCGCAATGCTTTCCAAAACCATTGGTTTTGAAATGGTGAAACGCAACTACAGTCCGGCCTTTGCGGCGGCGGTGACCTCTTGCTCGGCCATCATCACGGCGATGATCCCCCCTGGAATTGGCTTGATCATTTACGGCTATTTGGGAGATGTTTCGGTAGGGCGACTTTTTATTGGTGGCGTCATCCCAGGTTTGATGATATCGGCCGCTTTGATGGTGGTTGTATGGTTTGTCTCAAAGCGAAGAGGATACCTTCCCCTGCGAGATAAGTTTGCGGGTTCTCAGATGGTTTGGAAAACTTTTCGTGAAGCGTTGTGGGCGATTTCGATCCCTGTTTTTATCATTGTTGGCATCCGTTACGGCATCTTTACACCCACCGAGGCGGGTGCGATTACGGTGGTTTATACACTCTTGGTCGGATTTTTCGCCTACAAAGAGTTGAAGGTGGCACAACTCCATATCTTGGTGCGGGAGACCGTTTTAGATACCGCATCTGTCATGCTGATGATCTGCGCTGCATCTGCTTTTGGTTTTTATTTGGCATGGGAAAGAATTCCCCCTCAAATGGCCTCTTGGCTTGTCACCCTGACCAAGGATCCGTTGGTCCTGTTGCTGTTGATCAATATTTTATTGGTCGTATTGGGAACCGCGATTGAGGGCACTTCGGCTTTGATCATTTTGACGCCCATTTTTATACCCGTGATCACCAAATTTGGAATCGATCCGGTCCATTTTGGGATCATCATGGTGATGAATCTGACCATTGCTGGTGTCACACCACCAGTAGGTCAAATGATGTTTATAAGCTCTCAAGTACTCAAGGTTTCCATGGAAGAGTACACCGTAGAAGTACTGCCTTTTATCGGCTCCATGCTGGTTGTTTTAATCTTATGCACCGTCTTTCCTGGATTTACCCTATGGCTTCCCAATTGGGTTTACGGTCTCGCTTAATCATTTCCTACCGTGAACTTTAACGCCGCCGTTTTACATCAAACCAATACGCCTATGGTTGTGGAACAACTGAGTCTATCTGCATTGAAAGACCGTGATGTATTGGTCCGAATTTATGCCAGCGGGCTTTGCCACACCGATCTTGAAGTGATTCAAGGTCAACTCCCATATCCACTTCCCATTGTCTTAGGCCACGAGGGCTGCGGCATCGTTGAAGCGGTCGGCTCTTCAGTAAACCATGTTCGTGTTGGAGATCGTGTTGTTTGCTCTTGGAATCCTTTTTGTGGACTTTGTTTTTACTGCCAAAGAGATCAGCCCATACTTTGCGAACCCTTCACTTTGAATCAACCCAAGGGCATGTTGATCGATGGACAATCACGATACTTAATGGGCAAGACGCCAGTCCATCATTTTTCTGTCGTTTCTTCTCATGCGCAGTATTGCATCGTCCCGGAATCAGGGGCTGTTGTCGTGCCCCAAGAACTGCCCTTTAATGTAGGGTGTTTAATTGGTTGCGGTGTGATGACAGGAATAGGTGCCGCATTGAGGGTTGCAAAGATTGCGCCTGGATCAAATGCCGTTGTAATCGGTGCCGGTGCAGTGGGACTCAATGCCATTCAAGGCGCAGCCTTATCGCAAGCAGATCAAATCATCGCAATTGATAAAGATCCTCAGAAATTACAGCTTGCAAAAATCATGGGCGCCACGCACACACTATTGGCATCCGACCATGTGCTGCAGGAAGTCAAGGAATTGACCATTGGACGCGGGGGTGACGTTGTCTTTGAATGTGCTGGTGCAGAAGCAACGATACAGTTGGCTCTTGAATCTACTCGAACAGGTGGACAACTGGTGATTTTAGGGAAAACCGCTGCCCATAAAAATATGGCCATTCGATTTGGTTCATTGATGGGTGAGAAAAAAATCATTCGCTCTTCATACGGCGGTGCGCGTCCGTTTAGAGATTTTCCTTGGATAGCTCAAAAATATTTAGAGGGAAAAATCAAGCTGGATGAACTTATCGATGAAGAAATAACGCTAGAACAAATCAATTATGGTTTTGACAAAATGAAGTCCTCAAAGGGCATAAGAACCGTAATCAAGATGTCTCACTAACGTTGGTGCAACTCTTGAATCACCCCCCCCTTTTGCCTCACTGGATCGACAGCCCCCACTGGACTTTGCATTTGGGAGACTTTGAGCTTGAATCAGGGCAACGAATACGCGACTCAAAACTCACTTACGTTGTTCACGGGCAATTGAATCAGGACGCCAGCAATGCTGTCTTAGCTTTACCAGCTATTGCGAGTACACATCATCGGCTTGATTTTTTGATTGGTAACAATAAGGCTTTTGATCCAGAAAAATTTTGCATTATTTGTCCCGATACTTGGGGCAATGGCCTTGCAAGTTCCCCCTCAAACAGCAGCACGCAATCTTTCTGGAATTTCCCGGTATTTGGAATTCGAGATATGGTGCAATCGCAAAAATTGCTTCTTGACCACCTTGGCATTAACAAGCTTCAAGCGGTGGTAGGCGCTTCCATGGGCGGTATGCAGGCACTTCAGTGGGGTGTTTCATTCCCTCAGCGCATGCACGCCATTGTTGCCATGACAGCCATGACTAAAACCTCCGTATGGTCCATTGCTGTGAATGAAGTGTCACGCCGAATTTTAAAAGCGGGTGGCAATATTGATCACAATGCGTCACCCGGTGGTTGGGGTGCATGGGTCGGGCTGATGCAACTTCTTGCAGCAAGGACGCCGCAGGCTTTAGAGAGCGAGTTCAGTACCAAAGATGACATCATTGATTTTCTAAACCAAAAGTCAAATGATGTAATAAGCTCCAATTTAAACGCTGTCGACTGGTTTTATCAAACTCTTGCCTACGATGCGCATGATCTCGATTCGACCCCTCATTTCCAAGGTTCCACGGCGTCTTCATTGGAATCTATCACCGCCAAAGTATTGCTCTTGTCACCTGATTTGGATCTTTACAATCCTCCGCAACAATTAAAAAAAAATATACAAAAAATTAAATGTTCACACTGGGCTGAAATACCATCTTTTTGGGGACATCAAGCTGCTACACCTGTGACGTCAGAAGATGATCTATTTTTAAATTATGAAATTAAAAAATTCTTAAAATTTATATAGTCTTTTAGTAAAATCAAATTAAATCTATAGCGTAACCTTTGCAAGGTCAGCAGTGGCAACCAAGTGCCAGAAGTCTTTGATTTCGACTGACTACTTTCCATATTTCAATCAGATTTACGCGGTTGCAGTGAGAGACCGCTTAGGGCCTGTAGCCGTCTTCCGCCCTGTAAAGTTGGCAGCGATACCCTCCATGTTGGCTGCGGGTGAGCACGATGTGCTGCAGTCAGATTGAGCCGGTGGCGCCGCGCTTCACAGGTCAAGGACCTTCACAATGGATTGCAGTCCTCGGGCCTCTGCGCCATGAACGCCAGCATTTTTTCGGCGAAGTCCTGTGGGTACTCAAAGTAGGGCAGCGCGCCGGATTCAAAAATGGTGAATTGCCAATTGGCGTGTGTGGCAAAGCGAGATTTGCCCCGGTAGTCGACAAAATCACCTCGAACGCCGTGGCTCATCCAGACCGGCAGGCGCAGTTGGTCATAGATCGTGGTGATGTCGGCGCTGAACATCTGCGCTGACAAAAAACACAAGGGTGCGTGCTCTGCGCCGTGTTCTTGCGTGGTCCACAGGGCATAGTCGAATATCGTTTCATCAATGTCTCGCGAACCCCAGGTCTTGTTCAGAAAATAACGGATCACGCTCGGCCGGGTGAGGGCTTTGAACAGTGCGCGTCCCCAACCGGGGCCTTTCAACAGCGCCAATAACCAGTCCTGACCATAGGTTGTGCCCACAGGTCCCTGACGCAGCCGCAAGCCGCTCAATCCGGTAGGGCTGACCAGCGACAGGGTTTTGAACCACGCCGGCTGTTCAACCGCAGCGCGCGCCAGAAACTCACACGACAGGGATGCAGCGAAGGCATCTATGGTCTGTTCTGGGTGTTGCGTGCGAATGTAGGCAGCCAAGTCCAGGATCGCATCGGTCATCAGGCGCGGCGTATACGGGCGGTCGCTGCGCTCGGAGTTTCCGTAACCGGGCAAATCCATGGCGTAGACCGTGCGGTGCTGGCCCATGCGCTCAAAAACCGTCCGCACTTCGGCCGCACTGGCACAAGCATTCACGGTATGCACCAGCAGCAAGGGCCTGCCTTGTCCTGAGACATACGCGCTCAAGCCGCCAGTTTTACTGGGAATTGATTGGAGGAGGCCGTTGAGTGCATGCATAGCTTTAAATCGCCCCGGTTTTTGGGTGGCCAATGGGTTGAATTCGAGACACGTTTCCCTTAGGGATTGGTAAGTTGCAGACGGTAGTGCACTTGTGACCTTTCAACAGGCCAAAATTTCAGGCCACAATCGTGACTTATTGATTATTCGATTGTCCATCATGCGCCATCACGGCCATTCTTCTTCTGCCTCTCCTGCTTCATCTACAGCACCTGCCGATGCCGCAGTCCAAGAACGCTCCGATGGTCGTACCCTGCAGCGTCTGTTGCCTTATTTGTGGACCTACAAGTGGCGCGTCATCATCGCCCTGGGTTTCATGGTCGGGGCCAAACTCGCCAATGTCAGTGTGCCGATCTTGTTGAAAAACCTGATCGACACCATGACCTTCAAGCCCGGCGATCCTGCAGCAGTATTGATCGTGCCGGCCAGTTTGTTGCTGGCTTACGGCGCCTTGCGGTTGACCACTTCGGCCTTCACCGAGTTGCGTGAGTTGATTTTTGCCAAAGCCACGCAAGGCGCTGCACGCAGCATTGCTTTGGAAACATTTCAGCATTTGCATGCGCTGAGTTTGCGTTTTCATTTGGCGCGACAAACCGGTGGCATGACACGGGACATTGAGCGCGGTGTGCGCGGCATCGAGTCCTTGATTTCCTATTCGCTCTACAGCATCGTGCCGACCTTGATCGAGGTCGCGCTGGTCCTGTCGATTCTGGCGATCCGCTTTGATGCCTGGTTTGCCTGGATCACCTTGTTCGCCTTGTCCTTTTACATCGCCTTCACAGTGAAGGTGACCGAATGGCGCACGCAATACCGCAAGCTGGCCAACGAATTCGATTCAGCAGCCCACACCAAGGCCATCGACTCCTTGCTCAACTATGAAACCGTCAAGTATTTTGGCAACGAAGCCTTTGAAGCTGGCCGCTACGACGAAAGCCTGGAGCGCTTAAGACGCGCCCGCTTGAAAGCGCAAACCTCCCTGTCCTTGCTCAACACGGGGCAGCAACTCATCATTGCTGGCGCTTTGGTGGGCATGTTGTGGCGGGCCACCCAAGGCGTGGTCGACGGGCGCATGACGCTGGGCGACTTGGTGATGATCAATGCCTTCATGATCCAGCTGTACATTCCGCTCAACTTTTTGGGCGTTTTGTACCGCGAAATCAAACAAAGCCTGACCGACCTGGACAAAATGTTTGTGCTGATGGACCGTGAACGCGAGGTCGCCGATATGCCCGATGCCAAGCCGCTGGCTTTGAATGATGCACCGGCCTTGCGGTTCGAATCGGTCTCATTTGCTTATGAGCCTGACCGGCCCATCTTGAAGAACATCAGCTTTGAAATCCCCGCCGGAAAAACCGTGGCGGTGGTCGGCCCTTCGGGCTCGGGCAAGTCCACTTTGGCGCGATTGATGTTCCGTTTTTATGACGTACAACAAGGCCGCATCACCTTGGCGGGGCAAGACATCAGGCGGGTCACGCAAGCCAGCGTACGCCAGGCCATTGGTATCGTGCCGCAAGACACGGTGTTGTTCAATGATACGGTGGCTTACAACATTGCTTATGGCCGCACCGGTTCTTCGCAAGCTGAGGTCGAAGCCGCCGCCAAAGCCGCCCGCATTCACGATTTCATTGCATCGACGCCGCAGGGCTATGCCACCTCGGTGGGCGAGCGCGGGCTCAAACTGTCGGGGGGCGAAAAACAGCGCGTGGCGATTGCCCGCACCTTGCTCAAAAATCCGCCGGTGCTGGTTTTTGATGAAGCCACATCGGCCCTGGACTCGGCCAACGAGCGGGCGATTCAAGCCGAATTGGCCAGTGCAGCGCAGAACAAAACCACCTTGGTGATTGCGCACCGCTTGTCCACCGTGGTCGATGCCCACGAGATTCTCGTGATGGAGGCCGGCAGCATCTTGGAGCGGGGTACCCACGCGCAGTTGTTGGCCTGCGGTGGCAGCTACGCCCAGATGTGGGCCTTACAACAAAGCGCAGAGACATAATGGCGCCATGGAAACCAAATGGCTTGAGGACTTTGTCAGCCTGGCCGAAACCCGCAGTTTCAGCCGGTCTGCGCATTTGCGGCATGTCACGCAACCGGCGTTTTCGCGGCGCATCCAATCCTTGGAAGCTTGGGCGGGCGCGGACCTGGTGGACCGCAGTTCTTACCCCACTTCGCTGACACCTGCAGGCGAGACGCTTTACACCCAAGCGCTGGAAGTGCTCCAGGCTTTGCAGAGCACTCGCGCCATGTTGCGTGGTCATGCTTCGGCAGGTCAGGATGTGATTGAGTTTGCGGTACCGCACACCTTGGCGTTCACGTTTTTCCCGGCTTGGGTCAGTGGCCTGCGCGATGCCTTTGGCCCGATCAAAAGCCGCCTGATTGCCCTGAATGTCCACGATGCCGCCATGCGGCTGGTGGAAGGCGGATGCGACCTGTTGATCTCTTACCATCACGCCTCAGAGCCCTTGCAATTGGATGCCGATCATTACGACATGGTCACCTTGGGTCAGGAGGTATTGGCCCCCTATGCGAAAGCCCGTGCAACCGGGCAGCCCTTGTTCGTGTTACCGGGAACGCCGCAACAACCCCTGCCTTATTTGGGTTACGCCCCGGGGGCTTACTTAGGGCGGGTGACGGATGTGATCTTGAAGCAGGCAGGCGCGGCAATTCACCTGGACCGGGTCTATGAGACCGACATGGCCGAAGGCTTGAAGGTCATGGCATTGGAGGGGCATGGCATTGCCTTTTTGCCTTACAGCGCGGTGCAAAAAGAAGTGGCTGCCCACAAATTGCTGCCCCTCGCTTGGCCAGAGCCGACGTCACTCCAAATGACCATGGAAGTCAGGGCCTACCGGGCCAAACCCAGTGCCAAGCAAATCCCCAAAAACAGTGCGAATGATTTATGGGCTTTTTTGTCGCGGCCCACGCAGAGCGATGCAGCACCCACGGACAGGCGGTAAAAAACGCACACCGCTGAATAACTTGCATAATCAGGTGTGGATACGGCATAGGGTCACGGGTTAACCCGTATGCGTGTTCTGGCTTGGTTTCGTTTCTAATCCATGGGTGGCTTACGCTGTCTTTTCAAAAACATCGCTTGGTGCGATTTAAGGAGTTTGGTATGAAGAAAATCGGTTTGGCTTTGGCCATTGCAATGATGGGTGCTGTGACAGCACAGGCAGACACTTTGGACAAAGTCAAAGCGTCGGGCACGGTCACCATGGGTGTGCGTGACTCCTCGGGTGCTTTGTCTTTCACGCTGGGTGAAGGCAAATACGCCGGTTTCCATGTGGACATTTGCCAGCGCATTCTGGCCAACTTGGAAAAGGCCGCTGGCAAAAAGCTGGACGTGAAGTACCTGTCGGTCACCTCACAAAACCGCATTCCCTTGACGCAAAACGGCACCGTGGACATCGAGTGCGGATCCACCACCAACAATGCCGCCCGACTGAAAGACGTGTCCTTCGCCTCGACCGTGTATGTGGAAGAAGTGCGCATCGCCGTCAAAGCCAATTCCGGCATCACCTCCATCGGACAGCTCAATGGTCGCAACGTGGCCACCACCACGGGCACCACCTCGGTGCAATTGCTGCGCAAGCATGAGCGCGCCAACGGTGTGGACTTCAAAGAAGTGTTTGGCAAAGACCACGCTGACAGCTTCTTGCTGCTCGAGTCGGGCCGCGCCGATGCTTTTGTGATGGACGGTCAGATTTTGGCTGGCAACATCGCCACCGCCAAGAGCCCAGCGGACTTCAAAATCGTGGGTGAAGTGCTGAGCGTCGAACCGATTGCCATCATGATGCGCAAAGACGACCCTTTGCTCAAGCGCTTGGCCGACGACACCATTCATGACTTGGTCAAGTCCGGCGAAATGGCCAAGATCTATGACAAGTGGTTCGTGCAACCCATCCCTCCCAAGAACACCCGTGTGGGTTTGCCCGCCAGCGATGCGACCAAAGCCGCCTGGGCCAATCTGAACGACAAGCCGGCTGAAGATTACGCCAAAAAGTAATCCGGCAACCCGCTGAACAAACCCCGCCGGGGCATGCTTGGGCGGGGTTTTTCTTTGGATGCCGAAAGGCAATGCCATTGGCAGGGAGATCAAGAAAATGAATTTGGACTGGCAGGTATTTTTAAGCGATGACGGCAGTGGCCGCACCTACCTCGACTGGCTGTTCGAGGCTTGGCGCTGGACGCTGGCGGTGGCCGGCTCGTCTTGGGTGGTGGCTGTGAGCATGGGCGTGCTGATGGGCACGCTGCGCACCTTGCCCAGCAGCCCGTGGCTGGTGCGTTTGGCCAATGTGTGGGTGGAGCTGTTTCGCAATATTCCGCTGTTGGTGCAAATCTTTTTGTGGTACTTTGTGGTGCCCAAAATGTTCCCCTCCTTTCAGCAGGTGCCCGGCTTTGTGTTGGTGGTATTTGCCTTGGGCTTTTTCACTTCAGCGCGCATTGCTGAGCAGGTGCGGGCGGGCATTCAGGCCTTGCCCAAAGGCCAGCGCTATGCGGGCATGGCCATGGGTTTCACCACCGCGCAGACTTACCGCTATGTGTTGCTGCCGATGGCGTTTCGCATCATCTTGCCGCCGCTGACCAGTGAATCCATGAACTTGCTGAAAAACTCCTCGGTGGCGTTTGCCGTGTCGATTGCCGAGCTGACCATGTTCGCCATGCAAGCGCAAGAGGAAACCTCGCGCGGCGTGGAGGTGTATTTGGCGGTCACCGCCTTGTACGCGCTGTCGGCCTTTGCGGTCAATCGCGTCTTCGCGCTGATTGAAAAGAAGGTGCAAATTCCCGGCTTCGTGGTGGCGGGTGGTGCGGGTGGGGGGCACTGAAATGTGGGGCTTGGACCTTTCCTTTTTTGACCTGGAGATGCTGCGCAAGTTTGTCTTGCAAGGCTTTATTTTCAGTGTGCAGCTGACGCTGGTGGCCACGGTGGGCGGCATCGTGTTTGGCACCTTGCTGGCGCTGATGCGCTTGTCGGGGCAAAAATGGCTGATGTGGCCGGCGGCGGCGTATGTCAACGTCATGCGCTCCATTCCGCTGGTGATGGTGATCTTGTGGTTTTATTTGCTGATGCCGTTTTTGATCGGCAGACCGATTGGTGCGGAGTTGTCGGCGGTGATCACCTTCATCGTGTTTGAGGCGGCCTACTTCAGTGAGATCATGCGCGCCGGCATTCAGTCCATCCCGCGTGGCCAGGTGTTTGCCGGTCAAGCCCTGGGCATGCGCTACAGCCAAAACATGCGCCTGGTGGTGTTGCCGCAAGCCTTTCGCAACATGCTGCCGGTGCTGTTCACCCAAACCATCATCTTGTTCCAAGACACTTCTTTGGTCTACGCCATTGGTGCCTACGATTTGCTCAAAGGTTTTACCAATGCGGGCAAGTTGTATGGCCGCCCTGAAGAAGCTTATTTGCTGGCCGCTGTGGTCTATTTTGTGATTTGTTATGGCCTGTCGGTGGGGGTCAAACGCTTGCAAGCCAAGATCGCCATCGTGCGCTGACCCTCGCGTGTAGTCGTTTCAGATTCGGAGAGAAAAATGATTGAAATCAACAATGTGTCCAAGTGGTATGGCCCAGTGCAAGTGCTCAACGGCTGCTCGGTGAACATCAGCAAAGGCGATGTGGTGGTGGTCTGCGGCCCGTCGGGCTCGGGCAAGTCGACCTTGATCAAAACCGTCAATGCCCTTGAACCGGTGCAGCAAGGCAGCATCACGGTGGACGGCATCTCGGTCACCGACGCCAGCACCGACCTGCCCAAGCTGCGCGCCCGGGTGGGCATGGTATTCCAGAGCTTTGAGTTGTTTCCGCATTTGTCGGTGACCGAGAACTTAACCATCGCCCAAGTCAAGGTGCTGGGCCGCTCAGAGGCCGAGGCGCATGAGCGCGGCCTCAAGATGCTCGACCGTGTGGGCCTGTCGGCGCACAAAGACAAGTTCCCGGGCCAGCTCTCGGGTGGTCAGCAGCAGCGCGTGGCGATTGCCCGTGCTTTGTCGATGGACCCGATCGTGATGCTGTTTGACGAACCCACCTCGGCGCTCGACCCCGAGATGGTGGGCGAGGTGCTGGACGTGATGGTGCAACTGGCCCATGAAGGCATGACGATGATGGTCGTCACCCACGAAATGGGTTTTGCCCGTCAAGTGGCCAACCGTGTGATCTTTATCGATGTGGGCGGGCGTATTTTGGAAGACTGCTCCAAAGACGAGTTCTTCAACCACCCCGAAAACCGCCAGCCCCGCACCAAAGACTTTTTGAACAAAATCTTGCAGCACTGATCAAGGCCTTGCTGCCAGGCTCAGGCAGGCCAGAGCTCGAGCTGCGTCCTGCGGACAAAAAAGTGGACCCCGGAACGAATCCGGGGTGACCGCCGCCCAATGTCATGCCGGGCGTTCTTTTGTCATCCCGGTTGCTTTTTCAATGGGCCAGGATTTTGGACAAAAAGTCTTGAGTGCGTTCGTTTTGTGGATGGTCGAAGAAGGCCGCTGCTGTGTTTTGCTCGACGATCTGGCCTTCGTCCATGAAGATCACGCGGTCCGCTACTTGACGGGCAAAGCCCATTTCGTGCGTCACACACACCATGGTGATGCCTTGGCTGGCCAGCTCGACCATCACCTCCAGCACTTCGTTGATCATTTCGGGGTCGAGCGCCGAAGTGGGTTCATCGAACAGCATGATTTTGGGTGTCAGGCACAGCGCACGGGCAATTGCCACCCGTTGTTGCTGGCCACCGGACAGTTGCAGCGGGTACTTGTGTGCTTGCTCCGCAATGCGTACGCGCCGCAGTTGCTGCATGGCCCGTTCTTCGGCTTGTGCCTTGGGGAGCTTGCCGACCCACATGGGCGCCAGAGTCAGGTTGTCCAGCACCGTCAGATGCGGGAACAGGTTGAACTGCTGGAACACCATGCCGACTTGGCGGCGCACCGATTCAATGGCTTGCACGTCATCGCTCAGCTCAACACCCTCCACCTTCAAACACCCCGTTTGGTGTTCTTCAAGGCGGTTGATGCAGCGGATCAGGGTGGACTTGCCAGAGCCAGAGGGTCCGCAAATGACAATGCGTTCGCCACGCGCCACCGACAGATCAATGTCGCGCAGCACATGGAAGTCAGCAAACCATTTGTTGACTTTGGAAAATTCGATGACGGCTGGGGTGTTGGGAGCAGGGGGGGTGATGGACATTACTGTCTCCGAGTGCCGGTGTTGAGGTGGCCTTCCAGCCACTGGCTGTAGCGAGACATGGCCAAACAGGCGATGAAATAAATGGCCGCAACAAAGAGCTGGCCTTCGATAAAGAACTTGCGCCAGTCGGCATCACCCAGGGCCAATTGCAAGGCGCCGGTCAGGTCGTACAAGCTCACGATGGTCACCAGCGAAGTGTCCTTGAACGCGCCAATGAAAGTATTGACGATGGCCGGCACCACCAGGCGCAGCGCTTGGGGTAAAACGATCTTGCGCTGTATTTGCCAGTAACCCAGCCCGAGTGAATGGGCCGCTTCCATCTGACCTTTGGGCAAGGCCTGCAAGCCACCCCGAATGACTTCTGCCAGGTACGCCGCAGTGAACAGGGTCATGCCGATCAGCACCCGCACCAACACATCGATCTTGGCGCCTTGTGGCATCAGCAGTGGCAAAATGAACGAAACCATAAAGAGCACGGAAATCAGCGGCACGCCCCGAACGAACTCAATGAAAATCACGCACAGCGTGCGAATGGCCGGCAGTTGCGACTGACGGCCCAGCGCCAGCAAAATCGCCAACGGAAAAGCCACCACCAGGCTCACGCTCGACAGCAGCAGCGTCAAGGGCAGTCCGCCCCAGCGCTCGGTGTCCACGGCGGTCAGGCCTGCCAGATCGCCCTTCATCAGCCCATAAAAAACCGTGAACACCCCAACCCAGGCCCATGCCAAGGCCGGACGCCAAACCCTGCGCAGGCAGCTCACGATCAGCAGCAGCACCAGCAGAGCCGATGCGATCAAGGGCCGCCATTGTTCCTCATAAGGATAGCGGCCAAACAGGATGAGACGCCCTTTTTCAGCCACCACGCCCCAGCAAGCACCCACGCCCTCGGCGGCGCGGCAAGCTGCATTGTCGGCTTGCACCACCGCATGCACAAGCGCCCAGTTCAACAGCGGGGGCAGGGCCACCACCAGCAGGGCCAGGACCAACAAGGTCAACAAGCTGTTGGCAAGGCCATCGAAAAAATGCCGGCGTATCCAGGGCCAGGCTCCGAGCGCAGGAGACGGCGGCTGGCGCGCAGCAATCGGGATAAAAACGGCAGGATGCATCAGCGGTCCTCGAGCCGCACCCGGCGGTTGTAGATGTTCATGCCGGCCGAGGTGAGCAAACTCAGGGTCAAATAGCACAGCATCACCACGGCAATGCATTCAATGGCGCGGCCTGTTTGGTTGAGTGATGTGGCGCTGATCGAGATCAGGTCGGGGTAGCCCACGGCCACCGCCAGTGAAGAGTTTTTGATCAGGTTCAGGTACTGGCTGGTCAGGGGCGGAATGATCACCCTCAGCGCCTGGGGCAATTGGACCAGACGCAATTCAGCCGAACGCGGCAAACCCAGTGCCTGTGCGGCTTCATGCTGACCATAGGCCACCGATTGGATGCCTGAGCGCACGACCTCGGCAATGTAGCCTGAGGTGTAGATCGTCAAGCCGATCAGCAAAGTCAGATACTCGGGTGTGACAGCGCCCCCACCGACCAGATTGATCTCGGTGACTTCGGGCACGCTGAGCGCGCTGGGCGCACCCCCCGCCAACCAGCCGAAGACCGTGAGCAACAGCAAGCTTGCCAAGCCTGTCAGATGGGCCGGTACAGGAGGCTGGTGACCGGTGGTTTCAAATTGGCGATGGGCTCGGTGCAGCCAAGCCCGCCAAGCCAGGGCACCGGCCAGCAGACCGAGCACCGTGCCCCAATGCCCGGCAGACCATTCAGGCAGCGGGTATTGCAAACCGTTTTTGCTGAAGAACACATTCGCCATGGGCTTGAGCGGTGCCTCGATCGGGGGCAGCAACTCGGTCATCACGAAATACCACATGAACAACTGCAACAGCAAAGGAATGTTGCGTGTCAGTTCAACCTGCACCGCGCACACACCGCGCACCAGCAGGTTGTTGGAGAGTCGGCCAATCCCGATCAGGCTGCCCAGGACCGTGGCCAAGGCAATACCCAACAAAGCCACACGCAAGGTGTTGGACAAACCCACGAGGTAAGCCACCCAGTAGCCTTGGGCCGAGTCAAACTCGAACAGGCTTTCACCGATGGCAAAGCCTGCCGGTTGCAAAAAGAAATCGAAACCACTTTGAATCCCACGCGTGCGCATGTTCGCGAAGGTGTTGGACAACAGGTACGTGACAGCCAACACCAGCAGCGCTAGCGTCAGAAACTGATAGACCCAGCCCCGAAAGGCTTGGCTGCGCCAGGACCAGGCGCGCGAGCGGGGTGGCGGTGGTGGTGCGGGCGGGATCACCTGTTATCGCACAGGCGGCGCATACATCAAGCCGCCCTTGTTCCACTGGTTGTTCAGGCCGCGTGGCAACCTGAGGGTGGACTTGGGGCCCACGTTGCGCTCGAACATTTCGCCATAGTTGCCCACGGCTTTGATGGCGCGGTAAGCCCACTCTTTGTCCAGACCAAGCAACTTGCCGGTGTCTTCAGAAGCGCCCAGAATGCGCAGCACCACCGGATCGGCGCTGCTTTTCATCTGGTCTACGTTGGCTTGGGTGATGCCGTACTCTTCGGCTTCAATCAGGGCAAAAACAACCCATTTCACAATGGCAAAGAACTCGTCGTCACCCCGGCGAACGCTGGGGCCCAGCGGTTCTTTAGAGATCAGGTCGGGCAAGATGACGTGGTCATCTGGGTTGCCAGCTTCTTTGTTGCGCACAGAGGCCAGCCCTGATGCGTCGGTGGTGTAAGCCTGGCAACGACCCGAAAAGTAGGCTTTGTTGGTGGCCTCCAGCGTATCGAACACCACGGGTTTGATGTTCAGCTTGTTCATTCTGGAAAAGTCGTTCAGGTTCTTTTCGGTGGTGGTGCCCGATTGCACGCAAACCGTGGCGCCTTTGAGGCTCTTGGCGCTGGTGATCTTGGACTTTTTGGTGACCATGAAGCCTTGGCCATCATAGTAAGTGGTGCCGGTAAAGTGCAGGCCCAACGAGGCGTCGCGGTTCAAGGTCCAGGTGGTGTTGCGCGAGAGGATGTCAATCTCACCGGCCTGCAAAACTGCAAAACGTTGGGACGCATTGAGCGGGGTCCATTTGACCTTGTTCGCATCATTGAGCAGCGTGGCCGCCACCGCTTTGCACACATCCACATCCAGACCCGACCAATTGCCTTGGCTGTCCGCCGCTGAAAACCCGGGCAAGCTGGTGTTCACACCGCAGTTCAAGCTGCCTCGCATTTTGATGGTGTCCAGAGTTTTGCCGGCCAGGGTGGGCAAAGACAGTGTGCTCATGGCGACCCACACACAGGCTGCAAGCCAAGGCCGTTGAATCAGAGGGCGAACAGTTTTCATGGCGTGCTCTTGAAGAAAAAATTCATTTTGCATGATAAACAGTCTTCATTTCAACGGGTTAGCCCGCAGTCCTTGACTTTGCAGACCCAGCAGCGCCCCGATTTGGGACAATACCGCCATGAACACTGAAATCACCTTCACCCGCCCCGACGATTGGCATCTGCATGTGCGCGATGGCGATGCCTTGACTGCGGTTGTACCGCACACCGCCGCTCAATTTGCCCGCGCCGTCATCATGCCCAACCTCAAGCCGCCGGTCACCACGGCTGCGCAAGCCCTGGCCTACAAAGCCCGCATCGTGGCCGCCGTGCCACAAGGCCTGGCTTTTGAGCCCCTGATGACGCTGTACCTGACCGACAATTTGCCACCCGAAGAAATCGTGCGCGCCAAAGCAGCGGGCGTCGTGGCTTGCAAGCTGTACCCGGCCGGTGCCACCACCAACAGCGATGCGGGCGTGACCGACTTGCGCAAAATTTACCCAGTGCTCGAAGCCATGCAACGCGAAGGCTTGCTGCTGCTGGTGCATGGCGAGGTGACCTCGCCGGACATTGATTTGTTTGACCGCGAAGCGGTGTTCATCGAGACGCAGCTGATCCCTTTGCGGCGCGACTTTCCGCAGCTCAAAATCGTTTTCGAGCACATCACCACGCTGGAAGCCGCGCAGTATGTGGCCGCTGGCGACCGCTTCATTGGCGCGACGCTCACGGCGCACCATTTGCTGTACAACCGCAACGCGATTTTCATCGGCGGCATTCGCCCGCATTACTACTGTTTGCCCGTGCTCAAACGCGAAACCCACCGCCAAGCCTTGGTGGCTGCAGCGATCAGCGGCAACCCGCGATTCTTTTTGGGCACCGACAGCGCGCCGCACCCGGCGCATCTGAAAGAACACGCCAGTGGCTGCGCCGGTTGCTACACCGCGCACGCCGCCATCGAGATGTACGCGGAGGTGTTTGACCAAGCCGGGGCCTTGGACAAGCTGGAGGCCTTTGCCAGTGTCCACGGTGCCGATTTTTATGGCTTGCCGCGCAACACCGGCACCATCACCTTGCGCCGCGAAAGTTGGACCCCGCCCGCGTCCTTTGCCTTGGGTCAAACCGAACTCAAACCCTTGCGTTCGGGCGAAGCTTTGCCGTGGCGACAAGTGTGACACGGGGTGTTGCCGATATCGATTGGTCGGCTCCGTGGTTGGCCGATTGGCGGGCAGTGGGCCAGCCTTTGGCCCGGTTGATTCAGAGTGGCATGCCGCAGCACGAAGCCCTCAATGCCAGTGCCAAGGCGGCTGTGCGTTTTGTGCCCCAAGAGGCCTTGCCTGCCGGTCAAGCCTATGAAGAATTCATCTTCGCAAGCCAAAGTGTGCCCACCCGCGAGGGCTTGCACGACTTCTTCAACGCCCTGTGCTGGATGCACTACCCCTTGACCAAGCAGCGCCTGAATGCGCTGCAAGGCCAGGCCATTGCTTTGGCGGGGGTCGGCTCCGTGCGCGGCGCGCTGCGGGACGCGGCCACCGTGTTTGATGAAAACGCGGCCCTGCTGCAGGCCCCGGATCTGCTGTGGCAGGCCTTGTCCGAGCGGCGCTGGCAAGATGCTTTTGTCAGCCTGCGCCCTGTCTGGCGGCAAGCACGCTGGCTGACTTTTGGGCATGCAGCGCTTGAAAAATTAGTGCAGCCCTACAAATCCATCACCCTGCATATTTGGCGTGTGCCAGAGGGTCTGCGGGGCACAGAGGACATCGACGCCTGGCTGGCGCAAGACTTGCAAATCGGTAAATTGGCCAGCAAGCCTTTTTGCCCCATGCCCGCATTGGGTGTGCCTGGATGGTGGCCTGCCAATGAGGCACCGGACTTTTATGACGACAGCAGCGTTTTTCGGGCGCTGCGTCACCCGGCTGTAAACCCGTGATTTGGAAGGGAAATAAAAGAGGGCGACTTGATTTTGGCGGCCTTCTTGCGCATATTCAAGTCATGCGCCTGGCCTTCGCTGGGCGGTTTGTGGAAATGCCATGAAGCGTATCGTTCTGTTTATCCTGACCAATCTGGCCGTGGTGCTGGTTTTGGGTACTGTGGCCAGCTTGTTGGGCGTGAACCGCTTTTTGACGGCCAACGGTTTGAACTTGGGGGCCTTGCTGGGTTATGCCTTGGTCATGGGCTTTGGCGGCGCCTTCATTTCCTTGCTCATCAGCAAGCCGGTGGCCAAGTGGAGCTCGGGCGTCCAAGTCATTGCGCAAGCCCAAAATGCCGACCAAGCCTGGCTCGTCAACACGGTCCAAAAATTGGCGCACACCGCGCAGATCGGCATGCCCGAAGTGGGTATTTTTGAAGGCGAACCCAATGCCTTTGCGACCGGCGCTTTCAAAAACTCGGCGCTGGTGGCCGTGTCCACAGGCTTGCTGCAAAGCATGACGCATGAAGAAATTGAGGCTGTGTTGGCCCATGAAGTGGCCCACATCGCCAATGGCGACATGGTGACCATGACCTTGATCCAAGGGGTGATGAATACCTTTGTGGTGTTCTTGTCGCGGGTCATTGGTTACGCGGTCGACAGTTTCCTGCGTAAAAGTGACGACAACAGCGGGCCAGGCATCGGCTATTACGTGACGTCCTTTGTGCTGGACATTGTTTTGGGCTTTGCGGCTTCGATGGTGGTGGCTTGGTTCAGCCGCCACCGTGAATTTCGCGCCGACGCCGGTGCCACGCAACTCATGGGCCGCAAGCAGCCCATGGTGAATGCCTTGGCCCGCTTGGGCGGCTTGCACACCGCCGAGTTGCCCAAGAGCGTGGCGGCTTTCGGTATCGCGGGCGGCATCGGTCAATTGTTTTCAACACATCCACCGATTGAAGAGCGGATTGCGGCTTTGCAAAACAGTTGAGCTGCACACAAGAGCTGCACACAAGAGCTGCATCTTCGGGCCTCATTTGCACCCGCCCCCTTAGGCGGGGCAGGCGCATTGGGGGTAACCCTTGTGACTGGCAGTTCGCTTGATGGCCCTTAAAGTCCGTGGGTGAATCCCTCCCCCCTCTCCTTACAGCGTCTGTGGACGCTCACCCATCTGCGCATCCAACGCCGTCTGATGACTTGGCCTGCACCGGTCAGGGGCATGTTGTGGATGGCGCTCGGTGGTTTGTTGTTCTCACTGCTCAATACCATCGCCCGTCAATTTGCCATGGAGATGGATCCCTACGAAGCCCAGTTTCTGCGCTATTTTTGCGGTTTGCTGATCATGCTGCCCTTGCTCTGGCGAGACGGATGGCTGGCCTACAAACCTGTCGATGTCAAAGGGCAATTCTGGCGCGGCGGGGTGCATACCGTTGGCTTGATTTTGTGGTTCACCGCCTTGCCGAAAATCCCCTTGGCCGACATGACCGCCATTGGCTTTACCGGTCCGATTTTCATCATGTTGGGGGCGGCCTGGTTTTTGGGTGAACCCATGCGCCGCGACCGGTGGATTGCCGCCCTGATCGGGTTTGCCGGTGTGCTGGTGGTGGTGCTGCCCAAAATGACCGGTGATGGGGGTTGGTACAACCTGGTCATGCTTGCATCGTCGCCTGTGTTTGCAGCCTCGTTTTTAATCACCAAGGCGCTCACCCGTTACGAAAAGCCGGGCGTGATTGTGATGTGGCAATCGCTCACGGTTTCTATTTTCAGCATCCCCATGGCTTTGCCTCACTGGCAAAACCCGACACTGTGGCAGTGGGCGGGTTTCTTTGTGGCCGGTATTTTGGGCACCGCAGGCCATTACAGCCTGACCCGCGCGTTTCACACGGCAGACATATCGGCGACGCAGTCGCTGCGTTTTCTGGACTTGATCTGGGCCGCGCTTTTGGGCTGGCTGGTGTTCAGCGACGTGCCCAGCCAATCGACTTGGCTGGGTGCTTTGGTGATTTTGTTTTCGACTGTTTGGATCGCCCGGCGCGAGGGGCGCAGGCGCGCCGTCCAAATCGACTGAGCCTTCAGTCGTTGCTGACCCCACTGGCCACATGGCCCGAAGGCACATGCCGTGCGGCCGACTCGATGTGGCCGGTCTGGTCGTCAAAGAAAAAGTCGGGTTCAAACTCTTTCAAAAACTCACCCTTGGGCAAGCCGCCCAAAAACATGGCTTCGTCCACTTCGATGTTCCAGTCCATCAGGGTGCGAATCGCCCGCTCGTGGGCAGGGGCGCTGCGGGCTGTGACCAGCGCGGTGCGGATGCGCATGGCTGGCGTGCCTTCTTGTTGCAAACGGTGCAGCGCGGCCAGCAGCGGTTTGAAAGGCCCGGCCAACAATGGCTGGGCGGCCTTGTCTTTTTCATGCGCCTGAAAGGCCGACAAGCCCTCAGACTGAAAGACCCGCTCGGCTTCGTCCGAAAACAGCACCGCATCGCCGTCGAAGGCAATACGCACTTCATGCGGATGGGCTTGGGACGCATGGGCCGAGTGCGGATAGACCTGCGCCGCGGGCACGCCTGCGGCCAAGGCGGCCCGCACGTCGGCCAAATGGGTGGACAAAAACAAATTGGCATTGAGCGGTTTCAAATACCGCCAAGGTGATTGACCCCGGGTGAAGCTGCCGCGCTGTATCGGCAAGCCGTAGTGCTGCGCCGATCGGAACACCCGCATGCCCGAGACCGGATCGTTGCGCGACAAGATCACCACCTCAACCCGCTGCGTGTGGGCGTCATTGAAGGCCAACAGTTTGCGCACCAGCGAAAACGCCACGCCCGGCTTGGCCGGCTCCTCCAGACGTTCAAGCTGCAGCTTCATGTAGGCGCGGTCGTCGGCTTGCTCAAAGAGTTGGTTTTCCTCTTCAAAGTCGAACAAAGCCCGTGACGAAATCGCCACCACCAACTGACCCTCCAACGTCACGGCCATTTTTATTTCACCCATTGGTTGAGTTGAATGATCGGCATCAGCACGGCCAATACGATCACCATCACCACCCCGCCCATGGCCACAATCAGCAGCGGCTCCAAAATGGTGGCCAGCGCCAAGGCCCGGCGCTGCACCTCGCCTGACAATTGTTTGGCCGCGCGTTGCAGCATCAAGGGCAGTTGACCGGTTTGCTCTCCCAGCCGGGCAAACATCGACAGCAGGCCCGGAAAGCGTTTCTTTTGCGACAAGGCCATGGCCAGCGGAGCGCCTTCTCGCACCAGGACCAGTGCCTCCAGTGCATCGGCGCGCATGGCGCGGTTGGACAAGGTCTCCGCCGCCGTTTGCAAGGCGCGCAAAATCGGCACCCCCGCGTTGGCCAGCATGCCCAGGGTGCCCGCAAAACGGGCGGCGTTGTAGCCCACGGTCAAGCGGCCAATCAAAGGCAATCGCAGCCATGCCGCGTCAAAACGCAGCCTGAAAGCGTCTTGCTTGAGCGCCTTCAGCAAGGCCAAGGTGAGCGCAACAAACACGGCCAACAGCAGCCAGCCGTAGGCGCGAACAAAGTCGCTGAAGGCCAACATGGCGGTGGTCAGCCAAGGCAGTTTTTGCTTGCTGCCGGCAAACACACCCGCCACTTGCGGGACCACCGAGGTGACCAAAAAAATCACAATCGCCAGCGCCACCAGCGAGACGATGGCCGGGTACAGCGAGGCGCCAATCAGTTTGGCTTTCAGGTTTTGCTGGTCTTCCAGATCATCGGCCAGTTGTTCAAGCACCAAGCTCAAATGGCCGCCTTGTTCACCCGCCCCGATCACGGCGGTGTAGATGGGCGAGAACTCGCGCGGATGCAAAGCCAGCGCCCGTGCCAGGCTGGAGCCGGCGTTGACTTCGGCGCGGATGCTGGCCACCAAATGGCCTTGTTTTTCTGCTTCGGCCTCCTGGCTGAGCGCGGCCAAAGCCCGCTCCAAAGGCAGGCCACTGCTGACAAGCCCTGCCAGTTGGCGGGTCCAGACGGTGAGTGCAGAGGTACTGAATGCGCGGCCACCGCCGATGGAGCGGTTCCACCAAGGGGTGTCGCTCAGTGGCGTGTCCACCGCAAGCGGTGTCACAGCCAAAGGGACCAGCTGCTGGGTACGCAGCTGAGTGCGCGCCGATTTGACGCTGTCGGCTTCGATCACCCCTTTGCGGGTGGCACCATCGGTTTGAAGGGCTTCAAAAGAAAAAGCGGGCATGAGCCACATTATGACCAGTGGGCATGGCCCGGCCAAGACAGGTCAAGCGCACCTTGTCCCTTAGCGATGGAAATACAGCAAACCGAGCTGGCCCGCGCGTGCGCTGTGCAGGCCAGGCAGTTGGGCCAGGGGACCGGCGTCACCCGACAAGCTCAGGCTGGCAAACCAGGCCCAGTGCCTTGCAATTCGGTGTTTGTAGTTCAAACCCAGGCCCCAGCTGTCGATGCCCGTGCGCAAGGTGTCAGCGCCCTGGCGCAATGGCCCGTAAGCATGGCGCCAGTGCTCTGCGGTTGCCCAGGAGAGGCCGCCATTCAAAATCATCTCGCTTTGCGGATCCATCGGCCAGATGTAAGACACGCCCAAGCCCAAGGTGCTGCTGTCCCCTTTGCCCAACAAGTCTTGTGTCCACGCCACACCCGCAGACCAGCGTCGCGTGATGGCAATGTTGCCAACCGCCCGCCCGCGCACGGTGTGCTGGCCGATCTCGGGTGCATCAGACCCTTCACCCGACGTCAATGTGTGCAGTTGCATGGACAAGCTCAGGCTGTAACGGCGGTTGTCCAACCACCGGTAGTCGAGTGAGGAGTCTTTGCGAAAGCTGTTAAAGCGCAACCACTCGCTGCCGTCGCCAATGCCCAACTTCCAACGCCCGTACTGCAGCCCCACCACCGGCGCGAGTCCCGCTGAGCCAGGCAGTTTGGCCAGATCAGAGGATTTGAAGGTTCCACCCAAAGTGAAATCCCACACGGGAATTTCTTGCTGCACAGGAGATGCCGTCTCGCTGTGCGCTGTGGGCTCATTTTGCGCTGCGGCGCTTTGCAGCATGCACAAGCTGGCTGCCACAAGGGCCCATTGAAGGGTGCGTGCGCTGTGAGAAAAATGGGGCTTCATTGCCCCGCATTGAATCCAAGATGGGCCGTCTGCGTGAGGCCATTCCTGCCTTTGTTGATCCAGGTCAATCCCGCGTGATCCGCAGCAACTCCTGCGCACTGGTCATGCCTTGGTCCACCAGGCGCTGGCCGTCCTCGCGCATCAGCACCATGCCGCTGGCCTGCGCGGCCGCGCGGATATCGGCTTCGGCCGCCTGGGCGTGGATCTGGGCGCGGATGGCGTCGTTGGTCACCAGCAATTCAAAAATACCGGTGCGCCCTGCATAGCCGGTTTGGGCGCAGTGTTCGCAGCCCAGGCCATGGCAGTGGGTGCAGAGTTTGCGCACCAGCCGTTGGGCCAACACCCCGAGCAGCGATGAGCTGAGCAAGAAGGGCTCGATGCCCATGTCGGTCAAGCGGGTCACCGCGCTGGCCGCATCGTTGGTGTGCAGCGTGGCCAGTACCAGGTGCCCGGTCAGGGAGGCCTGGATGGCGATTTGCGCGGTTTCAAAATCGCGGATCTCACCGATCATGATCACATCCGGGTCTTGCCTCAAAATGGCGCGCAGGGCCTTGGCAAAGCTCAAATCGATTTTGGCATTGACCTGGGTTTGGCCCACACCGGGCAGCTCGTACTCGATCGGGTCCTCCACCGTCATGATGTTTTGGCGGTGCGCATCCAGCCGCTGCAGCGCCGCATACAGTGTGGTGGTCTTGCCCGAGCCGGTCGGACCGGTCACCAAAATGATGCCGTGCGGCTGCGCCACCAGCTGCTCGATTTGCTGCAGCACCTGGCCTTGCATGCCCACGGCTTCCAGGGTCAGGCGGCTTTCGCTTTTGTCCAGCAAGCGCAGCACCGCCCGCTCGCCATGGGCGCTGGGCAGGGTCGACACACGCACATCGACCGCCCGCGAGCCCAGGCGCAGGCTGATGCGGCCGTCTTGGGGCAAGCGTTTTTCGGCAATGTCCAGCTCGGCCATGATTTTCAGGCGCGAGATCAAGGCCGCATGCAAGGCGCGGTTGGGCTGCACCACTTCGCGCAGCGTACCGTCCACCCGAAAGCGCACGCTCGAATGCCGCTCATACGGCTCGATGTGGATGTCGCTCGCGCCGTCGCGCGCCGCTTGCGTCAGCAAGGCATTGAGCATGCGGATGATGGGCGCGTCGTCGCTGGTTTCTAAAAGGTCTTCGATGGCCGGCAGGTCTTGCATCATGCGCGACAAGTCGGCTTCCGACTCGACCTCAGAGACCACCGCAGCGGCCGTTGATTCACCCGGGCCATAACGGGCTGAGTAGGCGGTGCTGATGCGTTGCACCAATTCGGCCTCTTCGCTGTGGGTCACGGCCAGCGTGTGTGCGGCGTAATGGCGCACGACTTCAGACACCGCTGCGCGGTCGCTGCCGGGCGCCAACCACAGGGTCAGGGCCGGGCCGTCTTCTTCCAGCAGCAGTTTGTGGCTGCGCGCGAAAGCATAGGGAAGGGGATAGCGCATGGCAAAAACGGTCTCTCAGCGTTTGGGCGAATCAGGCATCACGGGCGCACCGTCCACCGGCACAGCGCTGCTGGGCAGCGGTTGGCTGTCGGTCTGCGAGCCCCGCATTTGTTCGTAGCGGCTGTTCGACAGGCTTTCTGTGGCGGCTGCATCGCGCATGATCACAGGGCGCAAAAAAACCATCAGATTGGTTTTTTTGCGCGAGCGGGTTTCGGATCGGAACAGGTTGCCAAAGACGGGCATATCGCCCAGCCCCGGCACTTTTTCTTGGCTGTTGGTGTAGTCGTCTTGCAGCAAGCCGCCCAGCACCACGATCGAGCCGTCTTCGACCAACACACTCGATTCGATGGAGCGTTTGTTGGTGATCAGTCCTGCCGTGGAGGCGCTTTTCACATCAATGCTGCTGACCTCTTGGAACACCTGCAATTTGACGGTGCCGTTTTCGCTGATTTGCGGTCTGACTTTGAGCGTCAAGCCCACGTCTTTGCGCTCGATCGTCTGAAAGGGATTGACGGTGCCGCCGGTGGTGTTGTTGTTGGTGTATTGGCCGGTCACAAAGGGCACGTTTTGGCCGATCACGATTTTGGCTTCTTCGTTGTCCAGCGTCAGCAAATTGGGTGTGGACAGCACATTGCCGTTGCCATTGCTTTGGATAAACCGCGCCAAAGCGCCCAGCACCAGGGCGCCATTGCGTTGCTGGCCGATGCCAATGTTCAGGCCGGTTGACGCTTCGACTTTACCGGCTGCGGCATTGGCTGCCAGTGCCAACAAGTTGGTGCCACCCACCGAAAAATTGGTCCCCAGCAAGCCCACGGTGCTGCCACCGGTGCCGGTGCCACTCATCCACTGCACGCCAAATTCAGCGGCCTTGTCGGCGCTGACCTCGGCGATCAGGCTTTCTACAAACACTTGGGCGCGGCGTTGGTCCAGTTTGTCGATCACCGCGCGCAGTTGGCGGTATTGCGGCTCGGGTGCGGTGATGATCAGCGAGTTGGTGGAAGGGTCGGCCTGAATTTGCCCACCTGTTGACGGCTGGCTGCTGGCGCTGCTGACCGTGCCGGGCGCGCCGGTTGGACTGGGTGCTGACAGGGCCGGTGTGCTGATCGCGCTCGTGCGGTTGTCCGCCGACATGGCGGCGCGCAAGGTGCCGGCCAATTTGGTGGCGTCGGCATTTTTCAGATACACCACATAAATATTGCCCGCTGCGCCATTGGCCGCATTGGCTGTGGGCTGGTCCAGTTGTTCGATCAGGGCGCGCACCAGCGAGATGCGGGCGGCATTGGCTGCCCGCACCACCAGGGCGTTGCTGCGTGGCTCGGCGAGCAAGGTTGTCTTGTAGCCATTGTCGGTTTGGCCCGCAGCCGCAGGGGCGTTGGCGGCGCCTGAGTCGATCAGTTTTTGCACCAATGGCGCCATGTCGCCAGCCAATGAATGCTGAAGGCGAATGACTTCTACCCCTGTGGCATTGGCCACGTCGAGCGCAGCCACAATCCGTCCCAGGCGCTGCAAATTGTCGGCGTAATCGGTGATCACCAGCGCGTTGGTGCCTGGGTTGACGTTGATGGTGTTGTTCGGGCTGATCAAGGGGCGCAGCACCGTGACCAGGTTGTTGGCAGACTCGTGGTTGAGTTTGAAAATCTGGGTCACGATTTGACCGCCGCCCAAGGGCGCGTTGCCCGCGCTGCCCGCAATGACCGCGCTCACCGCGCCACTTTGCATCTTGGCTTCAGCCTCAGGGACCACGGTGTACAGACCTGAGGACTCGACCAGCGCAAAACCTTGGGTGCGCAATTGCGAAGCAAACAAACGCAGTGCCTGGGCAGGCACCACCGGCACCGTGCTGACCAGATTCATGGTGCCTTTGACCCGGGGGTCCACCACCACGTTGTGGCCAGACAAGGTGGCCAAGGTGCGGGCCACCGACTCGATCTCGGCGTTGGCAAAATTCAGCGTGATCGGCTCGTTGGACTTGCCAGAGGTCGTTTTGGCCGCTTTGTCGGTTTGCGCCCAAACGGGCTGCGCTGCCAAGGCCAGGCACATCAAGCTCCATGCCATGGGAGCCGACCAAACAGGGCTTGTGCGAGGTAATTGTGTTGGTGTTTGCATAAGGTTTTAACCCCAAGAAAGGCGGCTGCGCGCGCCTTCGCGGCGGCCAATGATGCTGAGTAAATTATTCAAAACCGCTTCGTGCTCGGGTAAGGCGCTGGCCTCGCCCTGAAAACGCAAACGTTGCCCGACCCATTGGCCTTGGCCCGACAATAACAGGCTGCCCGACAGGGTGGACAATTTCAAGCCGGGCGTGGCTGTGGGCGTGGGCCCTGCGTCCAGCTGCAGTTGGTAGGTGCCCATGGGCTTGAGCGGCGTCAGACGCGAAGCCATGTCTTTGGCGGTCAGCGTCAGTCCGCCTTGCACCAAAAGCCTGCCACTGAGCCACTGCAAATGCAGTTGCTGCGGTGCCAAGCTCAATTCGCCCTCGGGTTGCAAGGTATTCCAAGGCGCGCCCAGTCCCGCCAGCAAAGCGGCGGGCCAGGTGGACAGCGTGTCGGTGATGTGCATCTGCGCCCCAGTCCAAGCGGGCGAAATCCGCACTTGCATGGTTTGCGGCATGCAGCAGCTCGAGGTCAAGCCGAGCAGGGCGCCTTCATGGGTGGTTTGCATCGTCCAGTCGATGCGTCCGGGCAGGGCCTGCGCATCGCGGCTGCCCGAGCCACCGGTCAAGACCACCCGCGCCGAGCCTTGCCAGACCGTTCCCCGGGCTTCTTGCAATTGCAGTTGGCCGTGGGTGAGCTCGGCCACGGCTTGGGCCAACCAGTGCGCCGGTGCACAAGTCAACACGGTCAGGAGCGCGCCCAAGCAGACGCCCCATGCGGCCCAAACCCAAGGCGCAGCTTGGCCGCGCTGGGCTTTGGGTTGGGCTAAAGAGCGTTGCAAGACCATTTCAAGGGCACTCAGGATGCGGGCAAACTCAGCACCACAGAGCCACTCCAAAGGGGCGGGGCGAGCGCGCCCGAAGACGTCGCTGGGTTGGCTTCTTTGGTGGTGCGTTGCAAATGGGCCTCGACAGGCACGGCACGGGCTTGCGTGCGCACTTGCGCCAGCCAGCGGGACAAAGCTTCTGGATTGACGGCGTTCAAGGTGACGGTGCTGCGGTCCCCGCTGGTGGTGAGTTGGGCGGCCGAACCCAAGTGTTCGGAGGTGGTGTTTTGCAAGGCCTTCACAGCCGCCGCTTGGGTCATGCGGGGTAATTTTTGCAATGTTTGTGCCTGGCTTTGCAGGTCGGTCAAATGTTGCCATTGCGCATCCAGCCGGGCTTGTTGGGCCGGTGCTTCACGCAAAGCCTGCAGAGCCGGTGCCAGAGCCCCCCACCACAGGACCGCCAGCAGGAGGACGATAGCCGCCCAGCGCAGCAGATGTTGTTCGCGGCGGCTGAATGCCGTCCAGCGTTGTTGCAAGGCGTGTTGCAGGCTGAGAGGATTGAGCTTACGGGTGGGCTTGTTCATCAGGGAGTCCCTTGGCCTGAGATGGACCATTGTCCGTTTTCAAGTCGCGCAGAGGCGCCCAGAGATTTCAATTGGGTTTGCAGCTGCGCAGCTTGGGCATCGGACAAGTTCAAACCTTTGACCTGCAATTGTCCCGCTTGGTAATCGAGCGCCTGGATGGCTTGCCCGGCGGGAAGGGCTTGCCCGAGCGCTGCAAGCAAAGGCTCCAGACCGTCGGCAGAGGTTTGCCCTGCCGCTTGGCGCAGGTTGCGGACTTCACGGGCCATTTGCAAGGGGGCATCGACCACGACCTGAATCTCGGGGAATGTCTGGCGCATGATCTGTGTCAAACCGTTTTGACGCGTACGCAAGTCGGATTGCAGCTTCCAAGCCCATGCATTCAGGCCCAGCACTTGGCTCAACAGCAAGACCACAACGCCCCAGCGTGCCGCACGCCAAGCGGGCGCATGCAGCAGGCTTTGCTGGGCGCGAACCCAGGCCTTGACCCAGCGCGCCGAGCCGCTGGCAGCCAAATCAAATTGCGCCAGGTCCCAGTCCGATGGGGCGGCTTGCAGCAGCATTTGGGCCGGTTGTACCAAGCCCGGTTGGCGTTGTAAGGCTTGCGCTGCGATTTCGGCCACGGCCGGTTCGGCCGACAATGGGTAGTCTTGAACCATGCGGGTCCAGTTGGCGCGCGCCGCGGTCAAAGGCAAGCCCCACACCCCGGTGGCTTCACTGACCCACAACCAGGCCTCTTGGGGCGAGCCTGTGACCCGCAACTGCGCGTCATCCGTCGCGCGGGCAGGATGCAAAGCCGGAACGATCCGGTTGACAGGTCGGCCCGCCGCTTCCAGGGCTTGAAGATGGCCTTGCAACCACGCTTTGTTGCACACAGCCACCGTGTTGCTTTGGCCGGGTCGCCACTGCGGCTGCAAGGCAAAGTGCAAGGCTTCGGGGTCGTCCAGAACCCGGTCTTCGAGCAGGCCGACCAAGGCGGCCCGCAAGGCGTCGCCGCGCAAAGGTTTGCCAGCGGGTAAATCGACCGCCAACCAAGACAGGGCTTGCGAGGGGACCACCGCCACCACATCGGTGCTGCGACCGGCTTCGGGCAATAAAAAAGCCGATGCGCTGCGCAGGGGCGAAGAGAGGCCTGTCTGCCCTTGGGTAAAGGCATACACGCTGGTGGGGGATGCGCCCGACAGGGGCAGCGAAATCATCAAAGGGCTCATGGCTTGTCTGATTGTAGGAGCCTGCCCTCAGGCGCGGGGCCAAGCAGGTTTTGGAAGGCGCGGTAACGCCAAAGAATTTTGACCTGAGGGCCGTTTCTCTCAACCAATAAAACATCTTCTTGGGCCAAATCGTCCAAGCGCAGGCGACCCCGGATTTCGAAAAAATCGGTTTTGACACCGAAGGTATTGGGCACCCTCACAGGGCTGCCCAGGACCTTGGCCGCAGCGTCGATGTTCTCCAGCGGTGGCCGGTTGGCGCGTTCGCGCACAAATTGTTGCGCCGCGGCAATGTCCAGGCCCGGCAGGCTGGCAAACAAGGCCTGGGCACTGGCGGTGTTCAAGTTCAGTTCAGTACGCCTGGGCAACAGGGACACAAAGGGGGCCAAAGCGCTGGCCGTTGAGGCGCTCACCCCCAGCCACACCAGTTGGGCCGTGGTCTGCGGCAGCAGCGGCGCATTGGGATGGGCATCGATGTTGGCCCCTGCGGCAGCGGCTTGTTGCGCGAGTCGCAATTGTTGGCTCATCAGGCTCAATTCGGCCAGCGGCAAGTCCAGCAAATTGAACAATTTGGCGAAACTGGCCAAAGCCTCCGGGGAGGGTTTGCCGTTGGCGTCGATCAAATTCATCACATTCAGGCGCGATTGCGCATCGGTGATTTGACCGGACAAAAATACCTCGGGGTCGCCCTCGCGCATTTGTTGGTCTTGTGACAAAAAAGTGGACAGTTTGGATTCTTGCAAGCCGAGTGCCCAAGGTTCAGCCAAATGGTCGGCCGGTCCTTTGTCCTCGCGCAGCACCAGGCGGGTGAAATCGAGCGCACCGGTCAGCAACCAACTGGTTTGGGCATGCGATCGCTCAGCCGTTTCAATCTCCACATGGCGCCACTGCTGCCACAGCGCGGCGGTGGCCAGCGTGGCCACCAGGGTCACGGTGATCATCGCGCTGATCAGCGCGGCGCCGCGGACATTCGCAGAAGGACGAGTCGCCGTCATGGCAGATTGCCCGTCAGTGTGGGTTTGACCCAGTCAAGGCTGATTTTGCCGGTCAGGCTTTGGCCTGCGGGCAGGTCAAGGAGCAGGCGTATCCCGTCGGGGGCGCCGCCCGTGGCGCTTGGTGTGCTGCCCGTGGCGCTTGGCGTGCCGGCCGGGGCGCTCGGCGTGCCTTCACTTGAAAGCGGGTTACTCCACGCACCCCCTCGGTAAAAAAAGATTTGCCACTGCGATACAGGCCGCACACTCACTTCGGAGCTGCGTTCGGCTTCGGTGGGGGTTTGGCCCCAGGTTTGCGCACGCGTCCAGGCGTTTGTCCACTCACTGCGCATGGTCAGCGGGGGCGACTGCCAGCGCATCCAAGTGCTGCTGGCGCTGGGGCCCCGCAGCGTCCAAGCCACCACTTGCAAGCTGGCAGGCGCACGCTGTGCATGGGTGCGCGTGATGCGCAGCACCCGGCCATCCCAATCCAGCGCCGAAGTGCCTTGCAAGGCTGTCATGGCGTCCAGATCCGCGCGCCATTGCGACAACCCGACTTGCAGCGCCAAGGCATCGTCAGCACGGGATTGCAATTGCGTTTGGGCACGGCTCATGCCGTCCAGACCACGCCAACTGAGCATCGCCATCAGCGCCATCACCGCGATGGCGACCAGCAATTCGATCAGGGTGAACCCCCGGCTGAGGCGAAGCATCAATTGCGCCCCATCACCGTAGACAGTGTGAACACAGTCGTGCCGGATGCGCTGACTCGGGCATCCACTCTTCTGAAATTGGGGTTGGGCGTGACTTGTACCGACAGCGTCACCGACAAGGCGCGTCCGGCTTGTTCGCAAGTGATCGTCTCGTCGCCCGTGTTCGGCAGTTGGCGCTGTAACTTCAAACGCACCAGTTCGTTTTCGGCGCATATTTGGGCCAGCATGGCCAAACTTTGTCGGTCTGCATTGCGCGCCAGGGCGGTCGTGGCCTTAAGTCCGGCCATCAAAGCGATGGCGACAATGCCCAAGGCCACCAGCACCTCGATCAGGGTAAAGCCCTGCGAGCCAGATCGTTTCATGGCGAACTCGCTTGGCTTGACGGGGGCGTCGCTTGCACGCTGAAAGGCCGCAGCCCATCGGTGCTCACCCACAGCATGGCACGGGCAGGGGTGTTGGCCGATGTGGACAGCGCCACGGCTTGCGGCCCAATGATGGGCTCGGGCCCGAGCAAAACAGGCTTGGCATCGAGACTTTGGGTCTGGGGGTCAAGCCAAGTTTGCGGCAAAGTTTGGCGTGCCAAGCCTTCAAACACAAAGCCTGCGCCTTGGGTGCGCCAAACGACCGCGACCCCTGTGGCCCGCGATTTGGAGCGGGCCGATTCGAGCAAGGCTGCCAGCCTTTGCGCATCGCGTTCCAAAGCGCTTTGCGCGGAGTCTCGCATAGACAGGCTCACGCCAGCGGTGCCGATGGCAATGACTGCCAACACCACCAGCATTTCGATCAGCGTGAAGCCCTTATTGCCAACTGCCAATGTCTGCATTGTTGCCTTCACCACCGGATTGGCCGTCGGCACCAAAAGAAAGCACATCCACCTCCGCTTTGAGACCGGGGTTCATGTACAGATAGGCGCGTCCCCAAGGATCGGCGGGCAGCTTTTCAAGGTAGGGCTTCCAGTTGCCTGGAATGGGGTCGGTGGTTGGTTTGGTGACCAAAGCTTGCAGACCTTGCGCGCTGGAAGGAAAGCGTTGGTTGTCCAGTTTGTAGAGTTTGAGCGCTTGCATCAGGTTGCCCACATCGGTGCGTGCGGCGGTCACGCGGGCATCGTCAGCACGGCCCAACACATTGGGCACGATCAAAGCGGCCAGCACGCCAATAATGGCCAGCACCACCATCAGCTCGATCAGGGTAAAGCCCCGATGGAGGCGCTCGCGTCGGGTGCTCAAGGGTCTTGTTGTGTTGATCATGGCCATTGTTTTCATCGCTAGTTCATCTGTCGTATTCCATCATAATCGCAGTATGTTGCAATTGCCTCCCTCCTCCTTGACCGCCCGTTGGTTACCGGCGCTGACCACCTTGGTCGTTTGGGCTTTGGCCGCGGCCGTGGTGGCTTATTGGGTGCTGCAGTTTGCGGGTGTGTCGGGGCTGCCCACACAGGCACCATCGGTATCGCGACTGGCGCCTGCAGAACCCGCACAAAACCATGTGCACAAAGCGCTAGGCAGCGTGGCTGCAGCGCCTGAGGTGGTTTTGCCGGCCGATGCAAGCACGCGCTTTGTTTTGTCGGGTGTGGTGGCTTCAGGCTCGGGCCAGGGCTCCGCCTTGATCGCTGTGGATGGTCAAGCACCTGCCGCCTTCAAGGCCGGTCAAGTGGTGACCGAAGGGGTGTTCTTGCATTCACTGGCACCTCGCCAGGCCCGTTTGTCGGCCTCTGCGCAAGGGTCTGTCACCTTGACCTTGGACATGCCGCCTTTGTCGCCGCCCTGAGGGTTCCCGGTCGTTCACATTATTTTTGCAAGAACAAACGGTACACCGGATTGAGGGTTTCTTCCACAAACGGAAAGCCCAAAGTGGCCAAAAACTTGTCGAACACCTTGCCGTCTTTGGCCGGCACTTGCAAGCCAACCAAAATGCGGCCGTAATCGGCACCTTGGTTGCGGTAATGAAACAGACTGATGTTCCAGCCCGGGCGCATCAGGCTCAAAAATTTCATCAAGGCACCGGGCCGCTCGGGAAACTCAAAGCGCATCAAGCGTTCATCTTGCGACAGCGCAGAATGCCCGCCCACCATGTGGCGGATGTGTTCTTTGGCCAACTCGTCGTGCGTCAAGTCCAGCGCCTCAAACCCCTGCTGGCTGAAGTGCTTGGCAATCCGTGCGCTCTCGCCCTTGCCTTGGGTGGTCAAGCCGACAAACACATGGGCCTTGGCGGAGTCGTTCATGCGGTAGTTGAATTCGGTCACGTTGCGCGGGCCGCCGGGTAAGTCGCCGATCAGCGCGCAAAAACGCTTGAAGCTGCCGCGCTCTTCCGGAATGGTGACGGCAAACAAAGCTTCGCGTTCCTCACCGACTTCGGCCCGTTCGGCGACAAAGCGCAAGCGGTCGAAATTCATGTTCGCGCCGCACAAAATGGCGGCATAGGTCTGGCCCCGGGTGTTGTGCTGCGCCACATACTGTTTGATGGCGGCAACCGCCAAAGCCCCGGCCGGCTCGACGATGGAGCGGGTGTCGACAAACACATCCTTGATGGCTGCGCACACCGCGTCGGTGTCCACTGTCATGAATTCGTCCACCAAGCCCCGGGCAATGCGAAAGGTTTCTTCGCCCACCAGTTTCACAGCGGTACCGTCCGAGAACAGGCCGACATCGGTCAAGGTGACGCGCTTTTTGGCCTTGACCGAGGTGATCATGGCCTGCGAGTCGTTCATTTGCACGCCAATGACCTTGATCTCAGGCCGCACCGCCTTGATGTAATTGGCCACGCCACTGATCAAGCCGCCCCCCCCAATGGCCACAAACACCGCATCCAGCGGGCCGGTGTGTTGGCGCAGCATTTCCATGGCAATGGTGCCTTGACCGGCGATCACGTCCGGATCGTCGTAGGGGTGCACAAAGGTCAGGCCTTTTTTCTTTTCCAGTGCAGCGGCATGCTGGTAAGCGTCTGAATAGCTCTCGCCAAACAGCACCACCTCGCCGCCCAGGGCCTTGACCGCATCGATCTTGAGCTGGGGTGTGGTGGTCGGCATCACGATGATGGCCGTGCAGCCCAAGGTTTTGGCGCCCAGTGCCACGCCTTGTGCATGGTTGCCTGCCGAGGCGCAAATCACGCCCTTTTGGAGCTGGGCAGGCGTCAGATGTGCCATTTTGTTGTACGCCCCGCGCAGCTTGAAGCTGAACACCGCTTGCTGGTCTTCGCGCTTGAGAAGTACCGTGTTGTGCAGGCGGGCAGACAGGTTGGGCGCGGTGTCCAAGGCCGATTCACGGGCCACGTCGTAGACGCGGGCGTTCAAGATGCGCTTGAGGTAATCCGAGGGAGTGAGGTGTTTGTTCGCCATGGGCCCCATGATAACGGGCCCAAAAAAATGCCCCCTGCCTTGCGGCGGGGGGCAAATCCACCTTTTCAGAGGGTGGAGGAGACAACCGATGCGCGCCGCTAAGCACGCTCAAGGGAAAGTGTAGCGATTTTTTGCTGCAGTGCAACAGTGTCGGCGATGCAAATTGCAATAAAGTGTGCGGTATTCGCAAACAGAAGGAAACGCAATGGAATGCACAGTCAGTTGGACCGGCGCCTTGGGCACCCGTTCGGGCATGGGTTTTGTGGCCGAAACCGGCAGCGGCCACGTTGTGACCATGGACGGGGCTCCCGATGCGGCCAAACCTGAAAACGGCGGCCAAAACCTCGCACCCCGCCCGATGGAAACCGTTTTGGCTGGCACCGGCGGCTGCACGGCCTATGACGTGGTGTTGATTTTGAAGCGCGGTCGGCATGATGTGCGCGGCTGCTCCGTCAAGCTGACCACTGAACGCGCTGAGGTAGACCCCAAGGTGTTCACCAAGATCCACATGCACTTCACCGTGACCGGCCAAGGCATACCCGAAAGCGCCGTGGAACGCGCCATTGCGATGAGCCACGACAAGTACTGCTCCGCCAGCATCATGCTGGGCAAAACGGCCGAAATCACGACCGGTTTTGACCTGCTGGAGGTGTGATTCAGACGCGGTGCGCCACGGTGGTCATCAGCTTGGCGGCCCATTGCATCAGGCCTCGAACGGGCAGGGGGATATCCGCTGCGCCTGCTTTTTCGGCCATTCGTGCATGGGCCGCTTCGTCGGATTTCATTTGCTTCACGATGGCGCGCGAAGCTTGGTCGTTGGCCGGCAGCACATCCATATGACTGGCCAAATGGGCCTCGACCTGGCGCTCGGTTTCGACGACAAAACCCAGACTGACACGGTCACCACCCAGCTTGCCCGCCGCAAAACCGATGGCAAAAGCACCGGCGTACCACACAGGGGTCAGATAAGAGGGCCGATCACCCAATTGCGCAAGCCGCTCAGCCGTCCAGGCCAAGTGATCGGTTTCCTCGCGACACGCCGCGTCCAGTTGGCGACGCAGAACCGGGTCTTGGCTGGCCAGTAACTGGCCGGTGTACAGGGCTTGCGCGCACACTTCGCCCACATGGTTAACCCGCATCAGGGCACCCGACAGGCGTTTTTCGGCGTCCGTTAAAGGCAGGGCCGCGTCTTGCGCTGGCGGCAAAGGCATGGGCCGCGCAGAACGCGCCGGGGCGAACAAGGTGCGCAAAGCGCTGTCCATGGCGTGAATGAAGGCGTCTGAGTTCATCCACTGAGTTTAGCGCGCCAAGATGTAACGCGCCAAGACCCAGCCGCAACGGGCCAAGGCCAAGCGATTTGGTGGACATTTGTTCCGTATGGCGGGATGCTGCTTGTTTTGAGATGGGCTTGTTGCGCGTGGACAACAGAAAAAGCAGACGCATCGACGTTTTCAGCGATTTCCTTTGTGAATGGGCGCTGGCTCTGGTGAAATAAGAGCAACTTCCCTAACGGAGGTTGGCTTGCGGTTAGAGGTTGTCGGAAAATCCACAGCTCTAAGTTCGGGCCCTTGTTAAACCTTGGAGAAACTTGCAATGAAAAAATCACTGATTGCTTTGGCTGCTTTGGCCGCCACTACAGCTTTCGCACAATCTTCCGTCACCATCTCCGGCACTATGGATGCTGGCGTGATGAACCAGAAGTTTGACAACGGTACAAACGTCACCAACGTCAGCACAGGCAGCAACGGCGCGTCGCGTCTGCGTTTCGTCGGCGTGGAAGACATCGGCAACGGCACCAAAGCCAACTTCTGGCTCGAAATGCAACCCAGCTTCCAAGACGGCACCACTTCTGCTGCTGGCTTGTTCAACCGTGGCGCATGGTTGGGTCTGAGCGACACCACATTCGGTGAAATCCGTTTGGGTCGTCAAGGCACCAACTCTGTTGCAGCTGTTTGCGATATCGACCAACAAGGTTGCTACACAGGCGTTTCTGGCGGCGGCATCTTGTTCAGCGGCATCGGTGGCGCTGGCGCTGCTTACGGTTACTGGATGGCAGCCAACCCCACACGCGGTGGTATCGCTCAGCCTACAGGTTTGACAACTGCATACAACTCCGGTACTGCTGTGAGCGGCGTGGCCATCAACAACGTGTTGGCTTCTTCCACTGGTGCTATCAACCAAACCAACCCCAACAGCTTCGCTCAAGACTCCACACGTTATGTGCGCGCTGTGCGTTACAGCCTGCCTTCTTTCGTGACTGGCTTGTCGATCAACGCTACTTACGCTTTCGGTCAGCAATTGGTGACTGGCGGCCACGCTGGTGATTCTTCTGGCTTTGACGCTAACTACGTGAACGGTCCTTTGAAGTTGACTGCTGCTTACCAAAAGGCTAACGGCGAGCGCGTTGCGACTGCTGGTACAGCCACAACGGCTGCCACTTTGGGCGCAGTGGGTGCTTCCGGCGAGTTGACCACCGTTGGCGCGATCTACAACCTGGGCTTCGCTTCTATCGGTGCTGGTTACCAGTCTGAAAAAGCAAATGCGACAGCTGCTAACACGGGCGCTAGCGCACTGCAATTCACCAAAGGTGAAGGCTTCGCTTTGACCGCTTTGGTTCCACTGGGTGCTTTCACACCGTACATCAAGTACGGCGAGCGTAAGTACTCTGGCGGCACTTTCGGTACCTTCACACCGACCAAGATGACCAACATTGGCGTTCGTTACGCTCTGAGCAAGCGCACTTACGTGTATGCTGACTACGTGCAAAACGGTTCCAACGTGCTCGTGACTGGCGCTACAGACTTGTTCAAGCAAGGTTCTTTGGAAAACCAGACCAACGTTGGTATCACCCACTCTTTCTAATCTGACGCTGGCGCAAGCCAGTTGACGGTTTAAAGACAAAAACCCACCGTGGCAACACGGTGGGTTTTTTTATGGGCTGTTGAAAAATCAGCTGACGGCGTGGCAAGCGATCTTGATGCCTTTGAGTTCACGCAGCAGGGGCCGCTCGGTTTGGCAGCGCTCGGTGACCAAGGGGCAGCGCGGATGAAAGCTGCAGCCGGTTGGCGGGTTCAAAGGGTTGGGCACTTCGCCTTGCACCGGCGTGCGGGCGCGGCCGGTGTCGTGCATCTTCGGAATCGCGTCCAGCAGCATGCGGGTGTAGGGGTGCTGCGGGTTGGCAAACAGGGTGTGTTTGTCGGCCAGTTCCACCAAACGGCCCAAATACATCACACCCACTTTGTCGCTGACATGGCGCACCACCGCGAGGTTGTGCGAGATGAACAAATACGTCAGACCCCGCTCGCGCTGCAGGTCTTTCATGATGTTGAGCACCTGGGCTTGCACGCTCACATCTAAAGCCGAGGTCGGCTCGTCGCAGACCAAAAATTCAGGGGCTGTGGCCAAGGCGCGCGCGATCGAAATGCGCTGGCGTTGGCCGCCTGAGAATTGGTGCGGGTACTTGGGCATATCGAGCGCCGACAAACCCACCGATTGCAGCAGCTCGGCCACGCGGGCCTGCAGCTCTGCAGCGTCTTGGATCATGCCGTGCTCGAGCAGCGGCTCGCCAATGATGGCATCAACCGTCCAGCGTGGGTTCAAGCTGGCATAGGGGTCTTGGAAAATCATCTGGATGCGCTTGCGCATCGCTTTGGCCTCAGGCGATTTGAAGGCTGCATAGGCGTCCTGCCCGCCAAATCTCAATCCACCGCGGGTGGGTTCATACAGGCCGACCAGCAAACGGGCCACGGTGCTTTTACCGCAGCCGGACTCGCCCACCAAGGCCAAAGTGGTGCCGCGTTCGATTTCAAAACTCACACCATCCACCGCATGGAGCAGCTGGCGGGGTTTGCCTTCGAGGACCCGGTTGAGCCACGGCGCGGAGACATCGAAGGTTTTGGCCAGGTCGTGGGCGACCACCAAGGCTTGCGAGCTCATACAGCGCCTCCGGGAATCAGCCAGCAAGCGGCTTGGGTGGCGGTGGCAGGCCGCAGTTCCGGGCGTTCTTGCTTGCAGCGTTCAAAGACCTGCGGGCAGCGGGGGTTGAAGGCGCAGCCTTGCGGAATCGCATTCAGGCGCGGCATCGCACCATCAATCTGGTTCAGACGTTCGCGGTCACTGGTCATGTCAGGAATCGATGCCATCAGGCCAGAGGTATAAGGATGTGAAGGGCGGTTGATCACCTCATGCACAGGGCCGATTTCGACAATGCGGCCCGCGTACATCACGGCCACACGGTCGCAGGTTTCGGCGATCACACCCATGTCATGGGTGATCAGCATCACTGCCGCGCCGCGGTCTTTGCAAATGGTTTTGAGCAGGCCAATGATTTGCGCCTGAATCGACACGTCCAAGGCAGTGGTCGGCTCGTCAGCCACAATCAATTGCGGCTCCGCCGCCAAGGCCATCGCAATCACCACGCGCTGGCGCATACCGCCAGAAAACTGGTGCGGGTAATGGTCCATGCGCTCGGCTGCAGCCGGTATGCCGGTGTCTTGCAGCAAACGGATGGCGCGTTGCTTGGCCTCGTCATCGCTTACCGGCAAATGGGCCTGAATCGTCTCTGTGATCTGCCGGCCCACGGTGTACAGGGGATTGAGCGAAGTCAATGGGTCTTGGAAAATCGCGCCAATTTTGCGGCCGCGAATGTGCCGCATTTGGTCGTTGCTGTACTGGTCGATGCGCTCACCTTGCAGCGTGATGCTGCCCGAAGCAATGCGGCCTGGCGGCTCCAGCAGCCCAATGATGGAGGCGCCCGTGAGCGACTTGCCTGCACCGGACTCCCCCACCACACCCAGAATCTCACCGGGCGCGATGTCGAAAGAAATGCCATCGATGGCACGCAGGGTGCCATGGCGGCTGGGGAACTCCACCACCAGCTTGTTCACTTGCAAAAGACGCATGTATTGGGAAAGCTCAAGTTATCGCAAACGCGGATTCAAAGCGTCACGCAGCCAGTCACCCAGCAAATTCACCGACAAGGCAATCAGCACCAACATCAGCCCCGGAAAGATCGTGATCCACCACTCGCCCGAAAACAAATAGTCGTTACCCACTCGGATCAAGGTGCCCAAAGAAGGCGATGTGGGCGGCACGCCCACGCCCAAGAACGACAAGGTCGCTTCGGTGATGATCGCGGTGGCCACCTGGATGGTGGCCAGCACCATGACCGGGCCCAGCACATTGGGCAAGACATGGCGCAGCATGATACGGCCAGACGACACACCCGTCACGCGGGCGGCTTGGACATATTCTTTGTTGCGCTCGACCAGGGTGGTGCCGCGCACAGTCCGGGCGTATTGCACCCAGCCGGTCAAAGAAATGGAAATGATCAGCACACCAAACGCCAAAGACTCGTCTGCATTGGGAAACAAAGCACGGCCCACGCCCGCAATCAGCAAAGCCACCAGAATGGCCGGGAACGACAACATCACATCGCACAAGCGCATCAGCACGGTGTCGACCCAACCGCCGAGGTAGCCGGCCAACAAACCCATGCTCACACCCACCAGCACCGACACCAGCACCGAGGCCACACCGACCACCAAAGAAATCCGCGCCCCGTAAATCAGGGCTGACAAAATGTCGCGCCCTTGATCGTCCGAGCCAAGCAGGTAGTGGGTGGAGCCGCCTTGCATCCAGGCCGGCGGCAAACGTGAATCACTCAACTCCAGCGTGGCCAGATCGAACGGGTTGGTCGGAGAGACCCAACCGGCAAACACCGAACAAAAAATACACACGAAAGCGATCAGGGCCGCAGCCATCGCCAAAGGCGAGGTGCGAAAGCTGTAGCCCAAATCGCTGTGCCACCAGCGTTGCCAAGTCTGTGTCATGCGCAAGTCTTAGGGTTTGACGGTGATGAATTTCCAGGCCATGCCGTTGTCTGGAAACTGCACGACCTCGATGTTTTTCTTGACCGCCCAGTTCAGCGCTTGCTGATGCAAAGGCAGGTGGCCGATGTCATCTTGGTGAATTTTCATGGCTTCACGGATCATTTCGTTGCGCTTTTTCTGATCGGTTTCAGACGCTACTTTGTCGGTCAACTCGTCCACTTTGGGGTTGCTGTAAGCGCCCAGATTGAATTGGCCGCGACCGCCGTCACCCGGTGTCGACAAGATCGGGTAGAGCACGTTGTGCGCATCCACCGTGCTGGCAGTCCAGCCCAGCATGTAAAAGCTGGTGTTGCGGCTCAAGATTTTAGGGAAGTAGGTGCCCTTGGTCTCGGCTTCGAGGTTGATCTTCACACCGATCTTGGCCAGGTTGGCGGCCACGGCTTGGCAAATTTCTGCGTCGTTGACATAACGGTCGTTCGGGCAGTTCATCTTGACTTCAAAGCCGCTCGGGTAACCGGCTTCGGTCAGCAATTTTTTGGCGGCCTCAGCGTCATAAGGCAAGCGTTTGGCCAAATCGGGTGCAAAGCCATTGACTTGTGCAGGCAACATCAAACCCAAAGGCGTTGCGGCCCCACGCATCACACGGCTCTTGATGGTTTCGATGTCGATCGCTTGGTAGAAGGCTTTGCGAACCCGAATGTCTTTGAAAGGGTTTTTGCCCTTCACGTTGGAGTAAAGCAGTTCGTCACGCTTTTGGTCCATGCCCAGAAAAATCACACGCAGCTCAGGCCCTTGCAGGATCTTGAGCTTGTCATTGGATTTCAGGCGCTCCACGTCTTGCACCGGCACCGGCTCCATGAGATCGAGTTCGCCTGACAGCATGGCCGCCACACGGGTGGCATCGTTGCCAATGACAGAGAACACCACCTCATCCACGTTGCCGGTGACTTTGCCCCAGTAGTTGAAGTTGCGGGCAAAGCGAGTCTGCACGTTCGGCTGACGCTCTTTCACCACAAAAGGGCCCGTGCCGTTGGCGCGAAAGGAGGCCGCGTTTTCAATGCCCTTGCGGCGGTCCACCGGCTTGGTGGCCTGGTTTTCTTCACACCACTTTTTGCTCATGATCGCCCAATGGGTGATCAACTCCGGCACGATAGGGAAGGGCGCGGTGGTGATGATGTCGATCGTGTGGTCGTTGATCTTTTTGATTTCTTTGAACTGGCCGACATAGCTCTTCATGTCCGAGCCGTCGCCCTTGGCGCGTTCGTAGCTGAAGATCACATCTTCAGCCGTGAAGGGCGTGCCGTCATGGAACTTCACGCCCTTGCGCAGCTCAAAACGCCAGACGGTGGGGGATGTTTGTTTCCAGCTGGTGGCCAGCAATGGGGCAATCTTGTAATTGGCATCGCGCGAGACCAAAGTTTCGTAGACGTTCTCGACCACAGTGATCTGCAAGGATTCATTCAGAGAATGCGGGTCCATGGACAAGGCGTCGCCTTGGTTGCCGATGCGCACTGTCACCGCAGACGCTGACAAAGCGGTCAGTGCCAAAGCCAATGTGGCGACGAGAGGGGTGAGTTTGAATGTCATGGAATCTCCTGAAGGAATGAAATCATTGAAATAAATGGAACCAAAAACGCAACCCAATCAAGCCGCCGTCAAGGGCAAGGCATGCTCGACCAAACTGGCATGCAAAGCCGCCCCCAAAGGCAAGATCTCGTCATTGAAATCGTAACGGCTGTTGTGCAGCGGATGCGGCCCCGCCCCATCGGGCAAACCCTGACCAATGCGCATGTATGCGCCCGGCACCGCTTGCAACATGAACGAAAAATCCTCGCCGCCCATGCTCGGCGTCATGTTACGCCAAACTTTGTCTTTGCCCACCAAATGGGCAGCCACATCGGCGACAAAATGGGCCTCGGCCACGGTGTTGACTGTGGCGGGGTATACCCGTTCGTAGTCGACTTGGGCTGATGCGCCCATGCCCTGCGCAATCGAAAGGCACAGCAAGGTCAGGCGGTCTTCTATCTGCTGCTGAATGGCTTCGCTGTAAGTGCGCACCGTGCCCACCAAAGTGGCCTCGCCGGGGATCACGCTCATGGCCGCAGGATGGCCCGCGTGCATGGAGCAAATGCTCAGCACCGCCTGGTCAAAGGCCGACAGGTTGCGCGACACGATGCTTTGGGCGGCGGTGATGATGTGCCCGGCCACCAGCACCGGGTCCACAGTCTGGTGCGGCCGCGCACCATGGCCGCCTTTGCCGGTGATGCGGATCTCGATCCGATCCACCGCCGCTTGCATCGGCCCGGGTGTGACGCCCACCACGCCCAGCGGCACATCGGGGGCGTTGTGTTGGGCAAATACTTTTGCGCAAGGAAAGCGCTCAAACAAACCGTCTTGCATCATGGCCCGCGCACCCGCGAAGCCTTCTTCGCCGGGCTGGAAAATCAAGACCGCAGTGCCTGCAAACTGGCGCGTCTCGGCCAGATAGCGGGCAGCGCCCATCAGCATGGCGGTGTGGCCGTCGTGGCCGCAGCCATGCATCAAACCGGGCTTGCAGGATTTCCAGGCCATGTCACCCAGCTCAGGCAAGGGCAGCGCATCCATGTCGGCGCGCAAACCGATCATGCGGCCCGGGTTCTGCGCAGAAAAGCCACGCCCATGCACCACTGCAACCACCCCTGTTTTGCCCAAGCCGGTGTGCACGGCATCAACGCCGCACACCTTGAGCCCTTCGATCACGCGCCCTGAGGTGTAAACCTCTTCAAAGCCGAGTTCGGGGTGGGCATGCAGATCGCGGCGAAACGCCGTCAGCTCCGGATGAAAAGCGGCAATGTGGGCAAACGCACGGCCGTGGGCCAAAGTGGCGTGAAGTGAAGCACCCGACATGTTCAATGGCCTCCGGCTTTGCCCACGCGCATGCGCGGGTCGACAGCAAAATACAACAAATCCACAATCAGGTTGATGACCACAAAGATCAGCGCAATCAGGCACAAGTAAGCGGCCATGACCGGAATGTCGGCAAAGGTCACCGCCTGAATGAAGAGCAGGCCCATGCCCGGCCACTGGAACACGGTCTCGGTGATGATGGCAAAGGCGATCAAGCCCCCCAGCTGCAAACCGGTGATGGTCATGACGGGCACCAAAGTATTTTTCAGGGCATGACCAAAATAAATACTGCGGTTAGGCAGTCCGCGGGCGCGCGCAAACTTGATGTAGTCGGTGCGCAGCACCTCCAGCATTTCAGCGCGCACCAAGCGCATGATCAAGGTGAGCTGAAAAATGGCCAAGGTTACTGCGGGCAAGACAATGTGTTGCCAGCCTTGAACGGTGAACAAGCCCGAAGACCACCAGCCCAGCTTGACGACGTCGCCCCGCCCAAAGCTGGGCAGCCAGCCCAGCCAGACCGAAAAAATCAGGATCAACAAAATACCGATCAAAAAGGTCGGCAAGGACACCCCGAGCAAAGACACGGTCATGAACAACTGGCTGCCAAAGCTGCCGCGCCGCAGTGCGGCATACACACCCAGTGGAATACCCAGACACAGCGCCAAAGTGGCCGCCACCAGCGCCAGCTCCATGGTGGCCGGAAAACGCTCGGCAATCAGGCGTGAAACCTTGGCCCCTTGACGCAGGCTCAATCCGAACTCGCCTTGCACTGCATTGAGCAAAAAGCGCCAGAACTGCACAAAAAAGGGCTGGTCCAAGCCCAGCGCCTCGCGCAGTTCTTGGATTTGGTCAGGGCGTGCGTCTTGCCCAAGCAAAAACACCACCGGGTCGCCCACATATTGAAACAGCAAAAAGGCGATGAATGCGACCGTGACCATGACCACCCCGGCCTGAATCAGTCGCTGAAAAATGAAAGCTAGCATGACATTCTTGGTGTGTTGACCCGTTCATTAGACAGTATGCAACATTCAGGCCTGAATCAAGGGCGGGAAATCCCCCAAATGGGTGCACTTTGCAGTGCCCATTCAAGGTTTGGCCGAAGCTTGCACCAATTGCACATTCCCGTACCAGGCGCGCGTCTGGGTGCGGGTGTTGTCGCTGTCTGTCATCAAACCGATTGCGACCAGAGGGCCGGGCGCTTCACCAAAGGCTTTCTCGAAATCAGCCCGGATGTCGCGTTCATAGTCCAGCCAACGATTGAGTTGATGGGGGCCTGTCTCGACGACGATCTTCTGAATGCGATCGGTGCGCGGATTGACAATGACCGACTCGACCGGGCGGTGATTGCACCACACATACATCAAGGTGGCGTAAGGCATTTCTTCTTGGGTCACCGCGCGCACCAGTTCGTTGAGCATGGCGTTACGGGCTGAGAATTTGGAGCGATCGCCTTCAAAAGCCAGCACCAACCGGACCGGGGAATCATCTGAGTCGCGCACCCCCATGTCTGCGCCTGCGATCAACTCGGGCACCAACCAAGAGAATTTCAACTGGCCCAATTGCTCGGCAGGCACATGCACCGATTGACGCAGCATGCTCAATGCAGACTGTGCATCGGCTTGCATGCCATCCCGGCCTTGAATCTGCGCCAGTTGGTAGTGGGTGGGTTTTTTCGTCGGGAACAACACCGCAGGCCAATGGACTTGTTGCGCAGGTGTCCAAGTTCGAAATGCGGATGTGCCGGGCACGTGCTGCTCGGCCTGCGCCAAGCTGCCGGGCGGCGTCGAACAGCCTGCCAGCCAACCTGTGCACAGCAACACCGCACAAAACACAGTCGAAAAATAGAACATACCGGTTTGTACTACACCAAAGCCCATGGGCCTTGGGTCAAATCCACCACCTCGCCGGTTTTGGCCGAGTGTTCAGCAGCCAGACCGATGACGACCGCCGACAAGCCGTCCGCAAGACTCACTTCCACCGAGCCCTGGCCTTGCAATACCGACAAGAATTTTTGATGCTGGTAAAAAGTCGATCCATTGTGGTCGCCAGCGGCCAGCAATTGCGGGTCAACCGGAATGTCCAGTGTGTGCGGCCCTGCAGGGTTTCGCGGACTGACGATCAGTTGCGCCACCGGCGGCTCGCCCAGGCTGTCTGCCGGCCAAAACCGTGTCGGGCCGGGCACCTTGCATTCGATCTTGCCCAAGGGGCCCACGACGCAAATTTCTTCTTGGTAGCGTGAGCCCTCAGCAAACATACACAGCTCTAACAGCGCGCGCCGCCCACCTGGAAAGTCCAGCACCACCATGGCATTGTCCAGAATATCTGGCGTGCCGTCAGGGTAGGACTCGTCAACATGGTTGTGATTTTGGCCCCCTGAGGCATACAAGCGGATCGGGTCGGCTTGCATCAGCAAGCGCATCAAATCAAAAAAGTGACAGCACTTTTCGACCAAGGTGCCGCCGGTATTTTTATTGAAGCGGTTCCAGTCGCCCACTTTTTCCAAAAACGGATACCGGTGTTCGCGGATCGACAACATCACCGCCGAACCAGTGGCGCCGTGTGCATGCACTTGTTTGATGAAGGCGGCGATGGGCGGCATGTAGCGGTACTCCATGGCGGTCCATACAGGCTGGCTGTAGTGCAGACCCATTTCACGCAGGCGGGCCACAGAAGCCAGATCGGTGCACGCCGGTTTTTCGACCAAGATCGGTAAATGGCGGCGCGCCGCAATGGCCAGCAGCTGATCGGCATGGCAAAAATTAGGGCTGGTGATGACCAAGGCTTGCACATCAGCGGCGTCAATCAGCGCTTCGATGCTGTCAACAGCGCGTGCGCCAGGGGCAAGCGATAAAGCCGCCGCCCGCATGTTGGCATCGGGCTCATAAATGGCCACGGCCCGGGCTTGCGGCAGCAAGGCCATGTTGCGCAAGTGTTCCTGGCCCATCATGCCGCAGCCGAGCATGCCGTAATGCTGTGTTTGACCGGTTTGATTCATTCGTTTCTTTCTGTGAAAGCTGCAGCCATCAAGACCATCGCGCCATGTAATGGGCCAAACGGGTGTCGACCCAAGTCGTTGAAAATTCTTCGAGCGGGCCTTGGCTGCTCCAGGCTTTGCGTTCGATTTTGCAGCAGCTTTGACCCGGTTGGAGTTGAAATTGCGCGGGTGCCCAGCCAGGCACCTCGCCCACTTTCAAGCGATCTTCGGCATGCGATATCCAAAAGCCCAGCTCGGTTTCGTAAAAATGGTACAGCGCTTCGTCCAGTTGTGCCAAGCTCAGGCTGTCGCGGTGCCTTGCGTCAAACCAAATTTCTTCCAGCGCCACGGGCGAGGCATCCAGAAACCGCAAGCGCCGGACGCGGTAGCAAGAAGACGTCAGGCCATGGCCAAAGGCAGGAATGGCCGCAGGCTTGCGCACTTTTTGGAGGTCAATCAGCAAGGCAGACGGCAAGCCACCACCGCCTTCGAGTTCGAGCCTGAAAAATTCATAGATGTTGCGCGCCGCCGCATCCACTTGCTTGCGACCGCGCACATAAGTGCCCGAGCCTTGTTTGCGCTCGAGCATGCCGCGCGATTCGAGCAAGGCCAAGGCTTTGCGCAAGGTGCCTACTGAGGCCCTGAAATGCACCGCCAATTCGGCCTCGGGCGGCAGCCGCTCACCGGCCTGATAATGGCCCGCCCCGATCCCGCGAGCAAGCACCTCTGCCAACCGCAAAAAAAGCGGCAGGGACTTGGCGGGCGTCAGTGGTGGGGCATCGGGGGAAATAGGCATTGACAAAGTCCTTCACTATTCCTACATTCGCTTGAACTATAGCAAAGACTGCTGCAGAAATTGATGTTAAGGAGCCATTGTGTCCGTTGTCCCCATCCAAAGCGAGCACCTCGACAGCGCAGAAATTGCCTGGTTTGCCCCCCTGTGTTCGGATGATTACAGGCATTTGGGTGTGCCGGACGGCGACTTGCGCAGCAGCTGGGAGAACACCCGCGACGTCGCCTTGGCGGCCGACCAGCTGGGGTATCGCAATATCCTGTGCCCCTCGTCATACCAAGTCGGTCAGGACACGATGAGCTTTGTCGCGGCCATGGCCCCTTTGACCGAGCGCATGAATTTTCTGGCGGCCATTCGCTGTGGAGAGGTCCAGCCCATCATGCTGGCGCGCACCGTGGCCACACTGGACCACATGCTCAAAGGGCGTTTGATCCTGAATGTGATCTCTTCGGACTTCCCCGGAGAAACAGCGACCAACGAATACCGCTACCGCCGCTCCAAAGAGGTCGTCGAGATTCTCAAGCAAGCCTGGACGCAAGACACGATCAATTACCAAGGCGAAATTTACAACTTTCAGAATTTGTCCACCGATCCGGTCAAGCCTTACCAAACAGGCGGGCCCTTGTTGTACTTTGGCGGTTATTCGCCCGAAGCGGTGGACCTGTGTGCGGCGCATTGCGATGTGTATTTGATGTGGCCTGAAAAAACAGAAGAATTGGCCCATCGCATGCGCACGGTGCATGCCCGTGCCCAGCACTACAACCGCGTGATCGATTACGGTTTGCGCATCCACATGATCGTGCGCGATACGGAAATTGAAGCCCAGGAGTACGCCGAAGAACTGGTGTCCCAGTTGGACGACGACATCGGCCGCACAATACGCGAACGGGCCCTGGATGCCAAAAATTTTGGTGTGTCCATTCAAACCCAAAACCTGGCGCTGTCAGATGCGCACGGTTATGTGGAGCCGCATGTGTGGACCGGTGTCGGGCGTGCCCGCTCGGGTTGCGGCGCTGCACTGGTGGGCAGTGTGGACCAGGTCCTGAGCAAGATCGAGGCGTACCAGAAGATGGGCATTCGGGCTTTCATTTTTTCGGGTTATCCTCATCTGGAGGAGTGCCGGATTTTTGGTGAAAAAGTCCTGCCCCACCTGAAAACCTGTTCCCTGCCCCACGCCTATGGCCGCGTGCCGGCGCAAACCCCTGCAACCCCCCTAGGACAAGGAGTCCGTCGTTGATCCCCTCTATTGCATTTCACAAGAACTTGCCACCCATGAGCGCCTTGGTGTATGGCGCGTGGCGCATGGCCGATGGCAGTGACACGTCTGCCCAAGCGGCATTGAAGAAAATCAAACTTTGTCTGGACCAGGGCATCACCACCTTTGACCATGCCGATATTTACGGCGACTACCGCTGTGAGGCCTTGTTTGGTGAGGCCTTGAAGCTGGAGCCCGGCCTCAAGCACAAAATGCAAATTGTGAGCAAGTGCGGCATCAAGTTGATTTCGGCCCAGTACCCGCATCGCCAAGTCAAGCACTACGACACGAGCGCGGCCCACATCCGTTATTCCGTTGACAACTCGCTCAAGCGCTTGGGTGTAGACCGCCTCGACGCTTTGCTGCTGCACCGACCTGACCCTTTCATGAACGCCCACGAAACGGGGGCCTGTTTGGACGCACTCGTCAAGGAAGGCAAGATCGCTGCTGCGGGGGTGTCGAATTTTTCAGTGACAGATTTTGATTTGCTGCAGTCGGCCATGCAGTCGCCTTTGGTGACCAACCAGTTGGAGTTGAGCTTGCTGGCGCAGCATGCTTTTCTGGACGGTTCGGTGAGCCAATGCCAACAACACCAGATCCGGCCCATGGCGTGGTCGCCTTTGGGCGGGGGTCGATTGTTTGGCGACGAAGCCGCCGCAGTGCGCCTGCGTCCCGCCTTGCAACGCTTGGCTCAGGACCAGTCAGTGGACATCGATGCCGTGGCGATTGCTTGGCTGCTCGCCCATCCTGCAGGTATCGTACCTGTTGTGGGCACCAACAATCTGGAGCGCATGGCCCGATTGGGTGACGCGCTGAAAGTTCAGATGGACCTGGAAACCTGGTACGCGTTGTGGACCCTTGCGGCAGGCCAGGAGGTGCCATGAGCCTCAAGTCTGCGATGAGCCAATTCACCACGGGGGTGACGGTGGTCACCACCCATTTTGAAGGCCAGGACTGGGGCATGACCTGCAACTCCTTCAACACCGTGTCGTTGGAGCCTGCGATGGTGCTCTGGAGCATTCGCAAGGAAGCGGCCAGTCATCAGGCTTTTACGCAATCAGGCACCTACTTGGTGAATGTTTTGCAAGCCGGCCAAAAAGACGCGGCCATGCGATTTGCATCCGGCCCGCAAAGTGAGCGCTTTGCCAACCAGTCCAGCGAACGCACCGCACACAAAAATATCAAACTCAATGACACTGTGGCCTGGTTTGAATGCCGATTGGCCCAAGTGGTGGCGGCCGGAGATCACGACATCCTGATCGGTGAGGTGACCGGTTACGGCTCACAAGAAGGCCAAGGCCTGGTCTATGCCAACCGCCAGTTTGGCGTGCTGTCGGCCTTCGAAAGCTGAGCCATGGCGCAGGTCGAACTTCAAAACATTGTCAAAAGCTATGACGGGCAGAGCCAGGTGCTGCACGGCATCAACCTGACGGTCTCTGACGGTCAGTTTGTGGTCCTGGTGGGCCCTTCGGGTTGCGGTAAGTCGACCTTGCTGCGGATGGTGGCGGGCCTGGAAACCGTGACGCAAGGTGACATCCTGATCGATGGCGTGCGCATCAACGATCTGCCCCCGCGTGACCGCGACATTGCCATGGTGTTTCAGGACTATGCGCTGTACCCGCACAAATCCTTGTTTGAAAACATGGCCTTTGGCTTGCGCTTGCGCAAGGAGCCCGAAGCCGTGATTCAACAACGGGTCATGGATGCCGCCAAACTGCTGAAAATAGAACACCTGTTGGACCGCAAACCTGCGGCCCTGTCTGGCGGTCAGCGCCAACGCGTAGCCATTGGCCGCGCCATTGTGCGCCAGCCCAAGGTGTTTTTGTTCGATGAGCCGCTGTCCAATCTGGATGCGCAGCTGCGCGGCGAAATGCGCGCAGAAATCAAAAAACTGCACCTGCGTCTGGGGGCCACCATCATTTACGTGACCCATGACCAGGTGGAGGCCATGACGCTGGCCAACCAGATTGCCGTCATGCAAGGCGGGCATGTGGTGCAGTACGGCACCCCCGATCAAATTTACAACCAGCCCCAAGCCTTGTTTGTGGCGGGGTTCATGGGCTCGCCGGCCATGAATTTGCTGGATGTGCGCTTGCAGGCGCAAGCGCTTCATCTGGCGGGGCAAGTTGTGGCCATTCCTGCTGAGCGACTGCCAGCCTTGTCCGCCGTGAAGCATCTGAAAATGGGATTGCGCCCTGAAAAATGCCGTGTCACCCGCGATGCGCAACAAGACATTGCTTTGCACACCGAACTGGTTTTGCTCGAGCCCTTGGGCGCCGAAACCTTGGCCACCTTCAAAATTGGCGAGCAGGAACTGACCGCCCGTTTGTCACCGGAGTTCCGATTAACCCCCGGCGCAGCTTGCGATCTGTATTTGGACCCGCAGGACTTACAATTTTTCGACGCAGACAGCGGTATGGCGCTGTAATTTTTTATAAAACCCTTGTCATTAACCACTGGAGACACACCATGAAACGCAGACTTTTTGGACAATCCCTCAGCGCGCTGACCACCGCCTTGTGCCTGGCCGTTGGCTTGATCAGCCTGCCCGCCGCCGCAGACACCAAACTGCGCGTCTTCTCGGGCGGCCAAAACCAGCGCCCCGACCTGATGCGCAAGCTGTTTGACAGCTACCAGGCCAAGAACCCCGGCGTGACCATCGACATCGAAACCGGTGGCGCCACCAGCGAATTGCAGCGCCAGTACCTGAGCACCGTGCTCAATGCCAAAGACACGGCCATCGACATTTACATGATCGACATCGTCAACCCTGCGCAGTATTTCAACGCCGGTTGGTTGGAGCCCTTGGACAGTTACGTGGGCGGCGCGCAAGCCCTCAAGCCCTATTTGCCCGTGTATTCGCAAGCCAACCTGGTCAACGGCAAAGTCGCCGCCATGCCCGCTTTTGCCGATGCGATGTTCATGTACTACCGCAAAGACTTGCTCGAAAAGCACGGCATCAAGGAACCCAAGACCTGGGACGAGTTGGCCGCTTCGGCCAAGAAAGTGCTGGACGCAGAAAAGAACCCCAACCTGCAAGGCCTGAGCATTCAGGGCGCGCCCATCGAAGGCGCAGTTTGTACCTTTTTGCTGCCTTACTGGAGCCAGGGCAAGCAGTTCAACGACGCTGCTGGCAAGTTGACGCTGGACAAAGACACGGCCGTCAAGGGCCTGGACATGTGGCTCAAGATGGTCGACAGCGGCGTGATGAAAAAGAACATCGCCGAAGTGACCACGCCCATCACCGTGAATGAATTCAAAGCCGGTCAGGTGGTGTTTGCGATCAACTGGGGCTTTGCGTGGGACGTCTTCAAAGACGCCGCTGACAGCCAGGTCAAGGGCAAAGTCGGCGTGATGCCCTTGCCCGCCATGGCCGGTGGCAAAAGCGCCACCTGTGTGGGTGGCTGGCAGTGGGCCGTGAGCGCCTTCAGCAAGAACAAGCAAGCCGCGGCTGATCTGGTCAAGTTCATGAGCACAACCGATGCCAGCAAGTACCTGGCCGTCGAAGGCTCCTTGCTGCCCGTGTTCCAAAGCGTGTACAACGACGCGGACGTCCTCAAGCAAGCGCCTTGGTTCAAAGATGCGGCCAACGTGATCATTGCCGGCCAGGCCCGCCCGATCAGCAGCCAGTATGGTCAGGTCAGTGACGTGGTGCGCACCAACACCAACGCCGCTTTGGCCCGCACCAAGACCCCGGCTGAAGCCGTGGCCGACATTGACAGCCGTTTGACACGGGTCATGCGTTGAACGGATGAAGTCTTGGCGAGACCCTTCTGAAAAAACGCTGGCGCTGCTGCTGCTGGCGCCAGCGTTTTTTCTGATTGCTTTGATTGTCATTTACCCGGTGGGTAAATTGATCTACACCAGCTTGTTTGACATGCAGCTGAGCGGCGGGGCGCGTGCGCTCGAGTTTGTCGGGCTTCGCAATTTTGAAGACGCGCTGAAAGACAAAGAGTTTTGGCACGCCACCCGCAACACCTTGTTGATCACCGCCATCACCGTGCCCGGCGCACTGGTGGTGGGGCTGGGCTTGGCCTTGCTGGCCAATTGGCCGTTTCGCTACAAATGGGTGGTGCGTCTGTCGCTGTTGCTGCCTTGGGCCTTGCCGCTGAGTTTTTGCGGTTTGATTTTTGCCTGGTTCTTTCACACCGATTACGGCATTGTGAACGACGTGTTGCGCCTGCTGGGTGCGCCTGAGCCGACCATGTGGTTGCTCAATCCCAGCTGGGCGATGGCTGCGATTTGCCTGACCATCATCTGGAAAACCAGCTCCTTCATGGCGCTGATTTTGTTGGCCGGATTGCAAATGATTCCCCGCTCGCTCTATGAAGCCGCGCAAGTCGATGGGGCCACGCGTTGGCAACAGTTTTGGCAAGTGACCTTGCCCCTGTTGGTGCCCAGCATTGTGGTGGCGCTGATTTTCAGGACCTTGACCGCATTGCAAACTTTTGACATTCCCTACACCATGACCAAAGGCGGCCCGGGCAGCAGCACCGAGACCTTGGCCATGCTGATCCACAAAACCACCATCGATTACCTGGACTTGGGCTACGGCTCGGCGCTGGCTGTGTTCATGTTCTTGATGTCCATGCTGGTCACGGCCGTGTATTTGCGGCAAATCGGAAAGCAAGCATGAACCTGTGGACCTCCGGCCGCTTGCGCCTGTTTGCCGCCGTGTGGATCGTCTTCAATGGCGTGTTTCCGGTGTTGTGGATTTTGTTCACCTCCCTCAAGCCCGAAGCCGAGTTGGTGCGAAAGCCGATCACCTGGTGGCCGCACAGCCCCACGCTCATGCATTACCAGCATGCCTTTACCGAGCAACCGCTGCTGCATTACCTGGGCAACAGTTTGATTGTGGCCAGCCTGTCCACCCTGCTGTCCTTGGGGGTGGCCACCGGGGCCGCCTATGCCATAGCCCGCTTGAATTTGCGTTACCGTCAATGGATCTTGACCGCCATTGTGGCGTCGAGCATGTTCCCGCTGATTGCCTTGCTGGTGCCGATTTTTGAAATCATGCGCAGCCTGGGTTTGCTCAACAGCTACACCGCCTTGATCCTGCCCTACACGGTGCTGAACTTGCCCGTGTGCACTTTGGTGCTGGTGAGTTTTTTCCAGAGTATTCCACGTGACCTTGAAAACGCCGCCATGATCGACGGCTGCTCCCGCATCGGCGCGTTGTGGCATGTGGTGATTCCCTTGGCCGCGCCGGGCGTCTTCACTGCCGGCATCCTGGCCTTTGTCAACGCCTGGGATGAGTTTTTGCTGGCCCTGTCACTCAATGCCAGTGCCGCGATGCGCACCGCGCCGGTGGGCATTGCGATGTACCAAGGGGAATACACCTTCCCGTGGCCGCTGATCAGCGCGGCCTTGATCGTGACCATCATCCCGGTGGCCTTGCTGATCGCCCTGTTTCAAGAGCGGGTGATTGGCGGGTTGACGCAAGGCGGATTGAAGGGTTGATTCAGGTATATCGCTTGCTGCGCAAATTATTTTTCATTTCGCGCAGCAGGGGTTGCAGTTGCTCCCCCATCCGCAAGGCCACGGTGGTGGCCAAAATATCGATGATCAGCAGGTGCAACAGGCGCGAGACCATGGGGCTGTATTTGTCATAGCCCTCGGGGTGATCGGCGGTCAGGTGAATATGCCCGGCGTTGGCCAGCGGTGAGCCGCTGCAAGTGATGACCAAGGTGGTGGCGCCCCGCTTGCGGGCGATGTCGCAGGCGTCCATCAGGTCGCGGGTTCGCCCGGAGTTGGAGATGATCACCACGCAATCGCCAGGCTGCAACATCGATGCGCTCATGACTTGCATGTGCCCGTCGCTGTAAGCAATGGTGTTGAGCCCCAATCTGAAAAATTTGTGTTGCGCGTCTTGCGCCACGATGCCGGAATTGCCCACGCCATAAAACTCGATCCGGCGGCCATGGGCATGGGTCTCGGCCAAGGCGGTTGCCGCCCGCTCAATGGCAAAAATACTGGCGTCGTTGCGGTACTTCAAAAAGGCCGCCACGGTGTTGTCAATCACCTTGACTGCCACATCGCTGGTTTTGTCATCCACATCGACGCTGCGGTGAATAAAGGGCACGCCCTCGCTGACGCTGCCGGCCAATTTGAGTTTGAAGTCTGACAAGCCGTCATAGCCCACGCTGCGGCAAAAGCGCACGACGGTGGGTTTGCTGACGTGCGCGCGGTCAGCCAATTCGCTGACGGGTAGGTTGGCAAAGGCGCGCGGGTCGGCCAGCACCAGTTTGCCGACACGTTGCTCGGCCGGGGCCAAAGAGGGCAGAGAGGCTTTGATTCGTTCAAGCATGGTGTGACTCCAACTCAGTTTTCTTCGCTCCAGCAAAAGCCGTCACGGGCGATCATGGCGCTGGCTGCGCTGGGGCCCCATGTGCCTGCTGCGTAAGGGCGTGGGCCTGGGGTGTCTGCGCTCCAGTGTTGCAAGATGGGCTCCACCCAGCGCCAGGCTTCTTCTTGTTCGTCGCTGCGCACAAACAGGTTCAAGCGGCCGTCCAGCACATCGAGCAGCAAGCGCTCATAAGCGCCCACCCGCTGGCTGCCGAATCGTTTGTCAAAGTCCAGGTCCAAGTGCACCGGACTCAAAGCCTTGTTGCTGCCGGCTGGGTTGCGTTTGCTTTGGTCTTGCGCGAACAGATGCAATTCCAGTCCGTCTTTGGGTTGCAGGTGAATCACCAAGGTGTTTGCCTGACCTGCCGGGTTTTTGAAAATCTCGTGCGGGGTGCTTCGGAAATTGATCTGAATATGTGCCTCATGGGTTGCCATGCGCTTGCCCGTGCGAATGTAAAAGGGCACGCCGGCCCAACGCCAGTTGGCGATTTCTGTGCGCAGGGCAACAAATGTTTCGGTGCTGCTGTCCGCTTGGACGCCAGCTTCTTCGCGGTACGCGGGCACGGTTTTGCCGTCGATGATGCCCGAGGCATATTGGCCGCGAATGACGTGCTGACTCAAGGTGTCGGAGGTCCAAGGTTTGAGTGAGCGCAGCACCTTGAGTTTTTCATCGCGTATGGCATCGGCGTGGGCATTGATGGGCGGCTCCATGGCGATTGCGCACAGCAATTGCAAGGCATGGTTTTGCACCATGTCGCGCAGGGCGCCGGTGGTCTCGTAAAAGCTGCCGCGTTTTTCCACACCCAGCGCTTCGGCGATGGTGATCTGGATGTTGGCAATGTGCTCGCGTCGCCACAGCGGCTCGAACAAGGCATTGCCAAAACGCAGGGCAAACAGGTTTTGCACCGACGGCTTGCCCAGGTAATGGTCGATTCTGAAAATCTGCTTTTCCGTGAAGACCTTGCCCACGGCCTCGTTGATGGCGCGGTTGGAAGCCAAGTCGTGGCCCAGCGGCTTTTCCAGCACGATGCGGGTTTGGGGCGTGTTCAAGCCGCTGGCACCGAGTTGCTCGCAGACGGTGGTGAACAGGCTGGGCGCGGTGGACAGGTACATCACCACGCTGTGGGTTTCGCGCTCGGCCAAGCGCGTTTTCAAGGCGGCGTAGGCTTCGGGCTTGGACAAGTCCATGCGCACGTAAGACAGCAGGCGGGCAAAGCGGGCAAACTCGTCGCTGTTGGGGCGTTTGGCGCCATCGACCTGCTCGAAACGCATTTGAATTTGCTGGCGGTACTGCTCGTCGCTCAGCTCATCTCGGCCTACGCCAATGATGCGGCCACCTTGTGGCAAGGTGTCATGGCGGTACGCCTGAAACAGGGCCGGCATGAGTTTGCGCCAGACCAGGTCCCCAGTGCCGCCAAAAAAAACGAGGTCAAATGCCATGATGTTCTTGAGTTACATAAAAATTTCATTTGTAATGTAACTTTGTTTCATTGATAATTCAAGTGTCATTTCCAAAAGCACCCATGAACCAACTCGACGCCCTCAAACAATTCACCACCGTGGTGGCCGATACCGGTGATTTCAAACAACTGGCCCAATTCCAGCCGCAAGACGCGACGACCAACCCGTCCTTGATCTTGAAAGCGGTCCAAAAGCCCGAATATGCGCCCTTGCTCACCCAGGCCGTGGCGGAGCACCACGGTGAGCCGCTGGATGTGGTGATGGACCATTTGCTGGTGCGTTTTGGCTGCGAGATTTTGCAGACGATTCCGGGCCGCGTCTCGACCGAGGTCGATGCGCGTTTGAGTTTTGACACCGCGGCCACCGTGGCGCGGGCGCACCGCATCACGGCTTTGTATGCGGCCAAGGGCATTGCGCGCGAGCGGGTGCTGATCAAAATGGCGTCCACCTGGGAAGGCATCCAAGCCGCGGCCGAACTCGAACGCGAGGGCATTCGCTGCAACCTGACACTCTTGTTCGCTTTTTGCCAAGCGGTGGCCTGCGGCCAAGCCAAGGTGCAATTGATCTCGCCATTTGTCGGCCGCATTTATGACTGGCACAAAAAGTCTGCCGGGTCCGCATGGGACGAAGCCGCCATGGCTGGCGCGCAGGACCCGGGCGTGCAATCGGTGCGCGCGATTTTCAACCACTACAAAAAACACGGCATCGCCACCGAAGTCATGGGCGCTTCGTTTCGCAATGTCGGGCAAATCACCGCCTTGGCCGGTTGCGATTTGTTGACCATCAGCCCTGAGCTGTTGGCGCAACTGGCTGCCACCGACGCGTCTTTGACGCCCGGTCTGGACGCACAGGCCGCTCAGGCGATGGACTTGGCCGCAGTGGCATATGACGAGGCTTCATTCCGTCTGGCGCTCAACGAGGACGCCATGGCCACCGAAAAACTCGCCGAAGGCATTCGCGCCTTTTGTGCCGATGCTGTCAAACTCGAAGTCTTGATGCAGAAAGCCTGACATGCGTTGCGACCAAACCGCTGCCTGGAAAAACCTGCAACACCATGCGCAAGCTTTTCAAAGCTTTGATTTGCGAACGGCCTTTGCTGTAGATGCGGCGCGTGCCCAGACACTGAGCCAGACAGCGCCTTTTGTGTTTGCCGACCTGTCAAAAAACCATCTGGATGCAGCGACCGAAGTGCTGTTGCAAGCGCTGGCGCAGCAAACGGGACTGGAGGCGCACCGCGACGCGATGTTCCGCGGTGAGCACATCAATCTGAGCGAAGACCGCGCGGTGATGCATTGGCTGCTGCGCCAACCGGCGGGCAGCCTGAGCGGACCGCTTGCAGAACCCTTGGCTCAAGTGCACAGCACCTTGAACGCGATGCTGGCTTATGCCGAGCAGGTGCGCGCCGACACCCGGATCACCGACGTGGTGAACATTGGCATTGGCGGCTCGGACCTGGGGCCGCAAATGGCCGTGCTGGCGCTGCAGGATTTTGCCCTGCCGGGCAAACAGTTTCACTTTGTCTCGAACGTGGATGGCCATGAACTGGCCGGCGTCCTCAGGGGCTTGAAGGCCGAAAGCACTTTGTTTTTGGTGGCGTCCAAAACCTTCACCACCCTCGAGACGATGACCAACGCCCGCTCGGCTTTAGAGTGGTTCAAAGCGCAAGGCGGTGTCGACGTGGCACGGCATTTTGCGGCGCTGACCACCAACGTGGCGGCGGCGGCCGACATGGGCATCAGCACCACCTTTGGTTTTTGGGATTGGGTGGGTGGGCGCTATTCCCTGTGGTCTGCCATCGGTTTGCCGGTGGCGATGGCCATTGGTGCCACGGGATTCAAAGACCTGTTGGCGGGCGCACATGCGATGGACCAGCATTTTCAGACTGCCCCGCTGGCGCACAATTTACCCGTGCGTTTGGGTTTGCTGGACGTCTGGTACCGCAACTTTTTGCACTACACCAGCCGCAGTGTTGCGCCCTACCACAGCGCATTGCGCCGCATGCCTGCCTACTTGCAGCAGCTGGAGATGGAGAGCAATGGCAAGCGCGTGGACCGCACCGGTCAAGCACTGACCTATGGGACCGCACCGGTACTGTGGGGCGAGCCGGGCACCAACGGCCAGCACGCGTATTTTCAGATGCTGCACCAGGGGACCGACACCGTGCCGATGGAATTCATCGCAGTCAAAAAGCCCACACATCACTTGAAAGACCACCACGAACTGCTGCTGGCCAATGTGATGGCGCAGGCCCAAGCACTCATGCTCGGCAAGTCCGACGCGGGTGGTCACAAGCACTTTCCTGGCAACCGACCCAGCACTTTTTTGCTGCTCGAAGCTCTGACACCCGCCAGCTTGGGCGCTTTGATTGCGCTGCAAGAGCACCGCGTGTTTGTCAGCGGTTCTGTCTGGGGCATCAACAGCTTTGACCAATGGGGCGTGGAGTTGGGCAAGGTGCTGGCCCAAGACATTCATTCGCGCATCGTGTCGGGAAACGCGTCCGGTCTGGATGCCTCTACAGCGGCGCTGCTGCAACGCATTCGCGCATGAAGGCCACCATGATCAGTGCGTGTGTGCGCTGTGGTCGTGGTCCTTGCTGGGCTGTTGGCTGAGTGGTTTGTTGGGCAGCGGCGTGGACGCTGAGAGCACGCTCACCGTGCCGCGCATGCCCGCTTCATAGTGGCCCGGAATCAGGCACGCCATCAGTAACTTTTGGGCCTGGGCAAAGTGCACCACCAACTGTCCTGTTTGCCCCGCTGCCAAATGGATCGCCGCGCCGGTGCCATGGCTGTGATCGGCTTCTTGGCCTGTACCTTGGCGCATGGCCTGTGCATGGGTGCGTATCTCCTCTTCACTGCCCAAGACCATTTCGTGTGCGGTTTGCCCTGCGTTAAGGACCACAAAGCGCACGGTCTCGCCAGCTTGCACTTCGATGAGGGCGGGGGTAAAGCGCATCTGATCGTCCATGCGCAAATCGATGCTTCGGCTGACCACCTGGGCCACCAAGGCGCGAGGTGCGTCGTCGCCATGGTGCGCATCAGTCGTGCCCGCCGCGTTGTCGGCAGCATGGCTGTGTCCCGAGGCCGCCCATTCAGGGTGCTGCTCTAGCCATTGCCATGCGCCCCAACTGCCGGCAGACACCAAGGCCCCCAAGACCAGCACATACACCGTAGCGGTGCGATGCCAAACCCGCCGCTCGCTTAAGGCCAGCGCACACACCGACACCACGAAGCCCAAAGGCACGACCCAACTGCTGCGTGCAGGCGAGTCCGGGAAATGTTGCAAGCCACCTGTGAAAAATCCCAGACCTATGGACAGCATGGAGCCCCAAGCCAAGGTTTGCAACAGGCTTGTTTTCGGTGTGTCACTTGCGTTGGCCGCAACGCGGTGTTCGAGCACTGCGCCGAGTACAAACAAGACCATGCCAATCGCCGCCGTCCATAAAGAACGCTCTCCACTGAAGAAGCCGTGATTCACCGCGCCCGAGATGAAGCTGATGCCCGAGTAGCGCAGCAGCATGGCGCCGTGTTGGTATTGAAAAGAGGGGGTCATGCACATTCCATGGCGAAAGAAAAATTCGCAGAAGCTGATTTTGCCACTGGGGATTTGAAAAGAAAAAAGCCCCACGATTTCTCGTGAGGCTTGGAGGTCATGGACCCCGGGTCAAGCCCGGGGTGACAGCCTTGGCAATTACATGCCCATGCCGCCCATACCGCCCATACCACCCATGCCGCCCATGTCAGGCATGCCGCCGCCAGCTTCGTCTTTTGGCGACTCTGAAATCATGCACTCGGTGGTCAACATCAAGCTCGCCACTGACGCTGCGTTTTGCAAGGCAGTGCGTGTCACTTTGGTGGGGTCCAAGATGCCCATTTCGATCATGTCACCGTAGGTGTCGTTGGCAGCGTTGAAGCCGTAGTTGCCTTTGCCGGCCAACACCGCATTCACCACCACCGAAGGCTCGCCGCCGGCGTTGTACACGATCTCGCGCAAAGGCGCTTCGATGGCTTTCAACACCAGCTTGATGCCTGCGTCTTGGTCAGCGTTGTCGCCTTTGATGGCGCCAGCGTTTTGACGAGCGCGCAGCAATGCCACGCCGCCGCCAGCCACAATGCCTTCTTCCACAGCAGCGCGGGTGGCGTGCAGGGCGTCTTCCACGCGGGCTTTCTTTTCTTTCATTTCGACTTCGGTGGCAGCGCCGACCTTGATCACGGCCACGCCGCCAGCCAACTTGGCCACGCGCTCTTGCAGCTTTTCGCGGTCGTAGTCAGAGGTGGCTTCTTCGATCTGCACGCGCACTTGTTTGACGCGGGCTTCGATGTCTTGCGCAGCACCGGCACCGTCGATGATGATGGTGTTTTCCTTGCCCACTTCGATGCGCTTGGCTTGGCCGAGGTCAGCCAAAGTCACTTTTTCGAGGGTCAGGCCAACTTCTTCAGCGATCACTTTGCCGCCGGTCAGGATGGCGATGTCTTCCAACATGGCTTTGCGACGGTCACCAAAGCCAGGGGCCTTGACAGCCACAACCTTCAAGATGCCACGGATGGTGTTGACCACCAAAGTCGCCAAGGCTTCGCCTTCAACTTCTTCAGCAATGATCAACAGAGGACGGCCCGCTTTGGCAACCGCTTCCAATGTGGGCAGCAAGTCACGGATGTTGCTGATCTTCTTGTCAAACAACAACACAAAGGGGTTGTCCAGCAAAGCGGCTTGCTTTTCGGGGTTGTTGATGAAGTAAGGCGACAGGTAGCCGCGGTCAAACTGCATGCCTTCGACGATGTCGAGTTCGTTGTCCAAAGACTTGCCGTCTTCCACGGTGATCACGCCTTCTTTGCCCACTTTGTCCATGGCTTTGGCGATGATGTCGCCGATGCTGTGGTCGCTGTTGGCAGAGATCGAACCGACTTGGGCGATCTCTTTGGTTGTGGTGGTGGCCTTGGTGGCTTTCTTCAGCTCTTCGATCAAAGCAGTCACTGCTTTGTCGATGCCGCGCTTCAGGTCCATCGGGTTCATGCCGGCGGCCACGTACTTCATGCCTTCATGCACGATGGCTTGGGCCAGCACGGTGGCGGTGGTGGTGCCGTCGCCTGCGTTGTCAGAAGTCTTGGAAGCGACTTCTTTGACCATCTGCGCACCCATGTTTTGCAGTTTGTCTTTGAGTTCGATTTCTTTGGCGACGGACACACCGTCTTTGGTCACGGTCGGGGCGCCGAAAGAGCGCTCCAGAACCACGTTACGGCCTTTAGGGCCCAAAGTCACTTTGACCGCGTTGGCCAAAATGTTCACGCCTTCAACCATGCGTGCGCGGGCTTCGCCGCCGAAAATTACGTCTTTTGCTGCCATTTTGATAGCTCCTAATGCTTGAAAAATTTAATCAGTTGCAAAACTTGTTGTTGAGAAAGAAAGCGCAGCGAGCGGTTCGTAGGCTAGGCGGGCGGAGCGCAGCAACCGGAACGTACTTCTGTACGTGAGGATTGCGAGCACCGCCCAACGAAGCATACGGAACGCGCAGTCGCTTTATTTCTCGACAACGGCGAAGAGGTCTTCTTCTTTCATGACCAACAGCTCATCGCCATCGACCTTGACGGTTTGGCCGCTGTACTTGCCGAACAACACGCGGTCGCCGACTTTGACGGTCAGGGCTTTCAGATCGCCTTTGTCGTTGGTTTTGCCAGGGCCGACAGCCAAGACTTCACCTTGATCCGGCTTTTCAGCGGCTGAATCAGGGATCACGATGCCCGAAGCCGTTTTGGTTTCGCTTTCAACACGTTTGACGATCACGCGATCGCCCAAAGGACGCAGTTTCATGGAATCTCCTTGAATATGAAACAAATGGGTTAAAGGCAAAGCGCCAACCTGTGGAAAGCCGGCGCAAATGAACTTTGGAACGAGGCCGAGCGCTTTGTTAGCACTCATTGCCTGCGAGTGCTAATGATAAGGGCGTTTAGGAGGGTTTCAAGGGGGAGGGGCAGCAATTTTTAAAATTGCCGGGATTTCAAGAGGCACTGGGGAAAGCCAGCACTGCAAAAAATGAACCTGAGCTGACAATGGAGAGACCCGTAACCGGAGAACCCATGGCCCTGTCATTGACCCCCTCAGAAATCGCGGCTTATCAACAAAGCGGCTACGTGATGCCGTCTTACCAACTGGAGCCGGACATGTTGACCCAGACGCAACAAGCGCTGGACATCTTGATCCGCAACAATCCGGGCGTGCGGCCCGAAAAACTGGTCAGTGCGCACATCGAGGGCGACAACAAAGAAGGTGTGATGGGCAGCAGCGCCTTTCTGGACCTGGCCATGCACCCGCCGATTGTGGACTTGGTCGAGCAGTTGATCGGCCCGGACATCGTTTTGTGGGGTTGCCATGTGTTTTGCAAACCTGCGCAAGAGGGCTTTGAAACACCGTGGCACCAGGACGGGCATTACTGGCCCATTCGCCCCTTGGCCACCTGTACGGTTTGGGTGGCGCTGGAGCCCAGCACCCTTGAAAACGGTTGTTTGCGGGTGATTCCGGGCTCTCACACCGAGAAACATTTGCATCCGCATTTGCACGAAGACCGCCAGGACCTGACGCTGAATCAGCGCATGGTGGACGGCACTTTCAATGAATCGGATGCGGTGGACCTGGTGCTGCAGCCGGGTCAAATGTCGATGCATGACGTCTACATGATCCACGGTGCCAAAGCCAATACCTCAGGCCAGCGGCGAACCGGAGTGGCGCTGCGCTACATGCCGGCCAGCTCGGTGTTTGACCGCCGCTTGAAGCCGATGGACGGTCAAACCGGGGTGCCAGTGAGTTTTGCCACGCGGCCCCTGTGGCTGCTGCGGGGGCGCGATGTCTCAGGGCAAAACGACTTTGTGACCGGGCATGCCCGCACTTGATGGCTTGGTTGGGGCCATGACCCAAGGGATTACCAGATCTGGACAGGGTCCAGAGCGGCTTCCACAATGAACGTTTGATTCACACAAGGAGAATTCATGTCAACTTCGCGTCGTGCTGTTTTGAAGCTGGCCAGTGTGGCCAGTGTGGCCAGTTTGCTCAGCGCAGCGGGCCCACAGGCTTGGGCGCAAGCGCAATTGGAGAGTTTGAAAATCGTCACCGGCTTCCCGCCTGGCGGCACGTCAGATGCCATTTGCCGGCGTGTGGCTGAAAAAATTGCGCCTTCAGCCTATACCAAAGCCGCTTTTGTGGAGAACAAATCCGGTGCGGGGGGGCAAATTGCGGTGCAGTTTGTGCGCAATGCGCCGGCCGATGGCGCCACCCTGTTGCAAACCCCCATGTCCATGTTGGGCATCTATCCGCATATTTACAAAAAATTGCCTTATGATCCCGTGGGCGACCTGGCCCCGGTGTCGCTGGGGGCGGTGTTCGACTTTGGTTTTGCGGTCGGCCCCATGGTGCCTGCCACCGTCAAGAACATGCCGGATTTTTTAGCCTGGTGCAAAGCCAATCCGATGCTGGCCAACTTCGGTTCTCCCGCTGCGGGCTCGACCCCTCACTTCATTGGGGCCTTGCTCGGCAAGGAGGCCAACGTCGACTTCAAGCATGTCGCTTTCAGAGGTACGCAGCCGGCGATTTTGGACATGATCGGTGGGCAAATTGCCGCGGTGTCAGGGCCGATTGGCGAGTTCACCCAACACGTGGCGGCGGGCAAATGCCGGCTGTTGGCGGCCTCTGGTGGCAAGCGCAGTCAGTTTGCGCCCAATACACCGACCCTGGTCGAGCAGGGCTTCAAAGGCTTTGTCTATGACGAGTGGTTTGGTTTTTATGTGCCCGCCAAAACCCCGGTGGAAGTGATCAACCGCCTGAACGCCGCCATGCGTGTGGCCTTGGCCGCACCGGAAACCGTCAACGGCATGGCCATGATGGGCTTGGTGGCCCAGTCGTCCAGCCCGGCCGAATTGGCCGCGCGGCTCAAGGCCGACACCGACTTGTGGGGACCGTTGGTCAAGGCGATTGGGTTTTCAGCCGACGCTTGAGCCCTGTGCTGTAGGCGAAGGGCTCAAGAGCCCTTCGCTGATACAAATCGCTGTTTATTTCAAACCGGCTTGCGCGCGCAGTGTCGCGGCCAGGTTGGTGCGCTCCCATGTGAACTCAGGCTCGTCGCGGCCAAAGTGGCCGTAAGCAGCGGTCTTTTGGTAGATGGGACGCAACAAATCGAGCATCTGGATGATGCCTTTGGGGCGCAGGTCAAAGTGCTCGGCCACCAGGGCGGCGATCACTTCTTCGCTGACCACACCGGTGCCCATGGTGTTCACGGTGATGTTCATCGGACGCGCCACACCGATCGCGTAGGCCACCTGGATCTGGCACTGCGTGGCCAAACCGGCGGCCACAATGTTTTTCGCCACATAGCGTGCGGCGTAAGCGGCCGAGCGGTCCACTTTGGAGGGGTCTTTGCCCGAGAAAGCGCCGCCGCCGTGCGGGCAGGCACCGCCGTAGGTGTCGACAATGATCTTGCGGCCAGTGAGGCCGCAATCGCCCTGGGGACCGCCGACCACAAAGCGGCCGGTCGGGTTGATCAGGTACTTGGTGTCTTGCAGCCACTCTTTGGGCAGCACCGGCTTGATGATTTCTTCAATGATGGCTTCGGTGAACGAGGCTTTCATTTTGTGTTGGGTCTCGGACTGGTCAGGGCTGTGCTGAGTGGACAAGACCACAGTGTCGATGCTGTGCGGCTTGCCGTCGACGTAGCGCATGGTCACTTGGCTCTTGGCGTCGGGACGCAAAAAAGGCAGGCGGCCGTCTTTGCGCAATTGCGCTTGGCGCTCGACCAGGCGGTGCGCGTAGTAAATCGGCGCGGGCATCAGGTCAGGGGTTTCGCTGCAGGCGTAGCCGAACATCAGGCCCTGGTCACCGGCGCCGGTGTTCAGGTGGTCGTCTGAAGCTTGGTCCACGCCTTGCGCGATGTCGTTGCTCTGCTTGTCGTAGCAGACCATCACGGCGCAGCCCTTGTAGTCGATGCCGTACTCGGTGTTGTCGTAGCCGATGCGCTTGATGGTGTCGCGCGCGACCTGGATGTAGTCCACGTGCGCATTGGTGGTGATCTCGCCCGCCAACACCACCAAGCCGGTGTTGGTCAGGGTTTCAGCGGCCACGCGGCTGCGCGGGTCTTGGGTGAAAATGGCGTCGAGGATCGCGTCTGAAATTTGGTCAGCGACTTTGTCGGGGTGACCTTCGGAAACGGATTCGGATGTGAAAAGATAGTCGTTCGCCATGGAGTGCTCCTGAAGTTGTGGCATGCGGTGGATTGCGCTGCCTTGTGCTTGAGAGCGCAGGCGAACGCTTTAGCAGTTGTGTCTTTTCAGACAAGGCACAATGTCGGGCAACCCCTTGTTGTGTGTCGCCCTGCAAGTTGCTCTGTTAACTCAGCGACGTCCTTAGTTTATCAAATCTCGCATGTACTTTTGGTTTCGCTTACTTTCCCATTGGCCTTTGGGGGCATTGCATGGGGTGGGTCACGTGTTGGGTTGGTTGGTCTGGCTGCTGTCGCCCACCTACAGAAGGCGTTTTTTGGAGAATGTGGCCCAGGCCGGCATTCCTTTGCGTCAGGCTTTGGGCGCAGCAGGCCAAGCCGGTTGCATGTCCACTGAATTGCCGCGCCTGTGGCTGGGCGCCATGCCCGGTGTCCGTTGGCAGGGCGATGCGGTGGTGGATGCCGCTTACGCCAACGGCCAAGGTGTTATTTTTTTGACGCCGCATTTGGGCTGCTTCGAGATCACTGCGCAAGCTTTGGCGGAGCGCTACAGTCCCCGTTTTGGTGATTTGACCGTGCTGTTTCGGCCTGCCCAAAAGGCCGGATTGGCGCGGGTGATGCAAGAGGCGAGAGGACGCGAGGGTTTGGCGACCGCACCCACCAATTTGTCCGGTGTTCGCCAAATGATCAAGGCCCTGCGATCCGGTCGCGCTGTGGGCTTGCTGCCGGACCAGGTGCCGCCTGAAGGCATGGGCCAGTGGACGCCTTTTTTTGGCAAACCGGCTTACACCATGACCTTGGCGGCCCGCTTGGCGCAACAGACCGGTGCCCATGTTGTTTTGATTTGGGGCGAAAGACTGTCTTGGGGCCGGGGTTTCAAGCTGCACGCGAGTGGCTTGGACCAGCCGCTGTCGACGCAATTGGACGCGGCGGTGCTGCAGATCAATCAGGCCATGGAAGCGTTGGTGCGCAGTTGCCCCAGCCAGTACCTGTGGGGCTATGCCCGCTACAAATCACCGCGCAAGACGTTGTGATGGTTCGTTTTCTGATCACCTTCATGCGTTGGATCGCGCCTTGGCCTTTGCCGGTCTTGCGCCGTATGGGGTGGGGATTGGGCCTGCTTTTGTTTGCCCTGGCCCATGCCCGTCGGCATGTGGTGCAGGTCAATTTGCAGCAATGTTTTCCAGAACTGAGCGCCTCGCAAAGGGCACGTTGGGTGCGCCAGCATTTTGTCCAACTGGGCCAATCCCTGATTGACCGTGCCTGGTTGTGGCATGCCCCCATCGACGTGGTGCGCCAGCGCTTGCTTTGGACGGGGGCTACGGCGCAGCTCGCAAGCGCCACGCCCACCGTGGTGTTTGCGCCGCATTTTGTGGGGCTTGATGCCGGTGGTCTGGCGCTGACTTTGCACAGCAGCACCCCGGTTGCGTTTATTTACGTGACCCAATCCAACCTTGATCTGGAAGCGTGGATCAACCAGGGCCGAGAGCGGGGCGGACCGGTCAAGCCGTATTTCCGCCATGACGGCGTCAAGCAGATGGTGTCCGCCCTGCGGCAAGGGGAAAAGTTGCATTTGTCGCCCGACATGGATCTGGGTGCGCAAGATTCGGTGTTTGTGCCCTTCATGGGCGTGCAAACGGCGACGGTGACCTCTTTGTCTCGTTTTGCCCGCTTGGGTCGCGCGCAAGTGGTGCCGATGTTGACCCGCATGACCCCCGAGGGCTACAGCATCGAAGTTCTGCCCGCTTGGACGGATTTCCCGTCTGCCGATGCCCAGCAAGATACGCAGCGCATGAACGCTGAATTGGCCGTGTGGATCCGAACCATGCCCAGTCAATATTACTGGGTGCACAAACGCTTTAAAACCCGGCCCGAAGGACAAGCCGGGTTTTACTGAGCTGTTTGTCTGGGGTGCAGGTGGGGCGGATCAAGCGCGGTGGATGAAGCTGGCGATTTCTTGCTGCACACGCTCAGGCTGCTCCTGAACCACCCAATGCGAGGCATCCGTCAAGGGGATCAGGGTCAAATCCGCAACGTGATCTGCCAACCCCACCGTCAAGGAAGGCAACAAGGCATGGTCTTGCTGACCCCACAGCACCAGCGTTGGGCGCTCAATGCGCACAGCTTCGGCAGGCAGGGTGACAGCGCAGGCAGCAAGGTCGCCTGTACGGGGTGGCCGCAAAGGCGAGGCGCGGTAATAGTTCAACCCGCCGCGCAGGCCGCCTTGCCAAAGGGCGCGGTATCTGTGTTTCATGTCCGCAGTCATCCATGCCGGTACAGGGTGCGCAGCTTCGGGTTTCAGATTCTCTGAGCCACTGACTTGGCTGAAAAAAGCAAACAAAGTTTCAAAGTCGCGGGCCGAAAAAACGGTTTCTGCATCGGGTTGAATCAGTGCGTTCATGTACGCACTGGCCGCTTGTTGGGCGGGGTTGATTTGCAGTTCGCGCAAAAAGGTGCCGGGGTGGGGCGAGTTGATAATCACCAATCTTGACACCCGATCGGGGTGCTGGTTGGTCAAATTCCAAGCGACTGCGCCGCCCCAGTCGTGGGCTACCAAAGCGGCCAGGGCTTGGCTTGCGCCGCATTCGCTGTCGATCAACGCCAGGATGTCTTGCACTAAAAATTTGGCGCGGTAATCCTTGACATCCAAGGGCGCGCTGGAGGCTTCGAAGCCGCGCATATTGGGTGCCACACAGCGGTAGCCGCCGTTTTCTTTTTGGGCAAAAAAAGTCAGCAAATCGTCCCAGATGAAGGCCGCCTGCGGAAACCCATGCAAAAACATCAACACGGGTCTGCCGCGTTCGCCCGCTGCACGGCAACTCAGGGTGATGCCGTGAGGCAAGGTCTGCATCCAAGTCTCAATCATCTCGCAAAACCTCAGTCTGGTTGGGCGGGGTCGTCTGTTTCGACCGGTTCGGCCGCGGCTGGGGTGATTGCATCAGCAGGGTCCTCATGTGACCAATCCCACAGCAACTGCGCGACTTGGTCGACGCCTTGCTTTTTGAGTGCTGAAAAAAGCTTGGCTTCGCCCCCGCCCGCTTGCAGTTTGGCAATCGACAGGGCTTTGGCGCCTTCCACACGGGTCAGCTTGTCGGCCTTGGTCAGCAAAATCAAAAATTTCAGGCCCTCTTGCACCCGAGGGCGAATGACATCGAGCAGGACTTCATCGAGTTCGGTCAGTCCCAAGCGCGGATCGCACAGCAGCACAATGCCCTTGAGGTTTTCGCGGGTGACCAAATAATTGGCCATGACCCGTTGCCAGCGGATCTTGTCTTGTTTGGGAACGGCTGCATAACCGTAACCGGGCAAATCGGCCAAAACCGCATCTGTAATCCCTTGTTTGCCGAGTGAAAATAAATTGATGTGCTGCGTGCGGCCGGGTCTTTTAGAAGCATAAGCCAATTGCTTTTGCTGGGTCAGTGTGTTGATGCAAGTGGATTTGCCGGCATTGGAGCGGCCCACAAAGGCGATTTCGGGCACGTGGATCGGCGGCAGGTGGTGCAGTTGTGCGGCGGTGGTCAAAAAACGGGCGGTATGCATCCAACCCATGGGCGTGACAGGCGGCGGTGTGATGGGTGTTTCAACACCTGAAACAAGAGGGGCATTGGGTTTTGTGGACATGAATAAGGAATCGCCTCAGGCAAAATTAAGGGTCAGCAGAAAACCTGGACTTACAGCATTGTAGAATCCCATGGTTTTGCGCCTATATTTTGGATGTCGCCCATGAAGTCGATTACTGCTTTTTTGATGACCGCCCTGGTGGCCGGTTCTGTTTTTGCCTCCGATGCAGCCCCCAAAGCGGCCAAGCCCGATCTGGCCAAAGGAGAGGCCAGCTTTGCGGTCTGCGCCTCCTGTCACGGCGCGGATGGCAACTCAGGCACACCTGCCTACCCCAAATTGGCTCAGCAGCACCCAGAATACCTGGTCAAGCAACTTCAGGAATTCAAATCCGGCAAACGCGCCAATGCCATCATGAGTGGTTTCGCTTCGCAATTGAGCGACGACGATATGCGCAACATCGCCTACTGGGTCAGCGCCAAAACGGCGAAACCTGGTTTTGCCAATGACAAGCAAGCCGTGGCTTTGGGCGAGCGCATTTACCGCGGGGGTATTGCCGACCGCCAAGTCCCGGCATGCGCCAGCTGCCACAGCCCGAATGGGGCTGGTATGCCTTCACAATACCCGCGCCTTGCAGGTCAGCATGCCGAATACTCATCGGCACAGCTGGTGGCTTATCGGGAGGGTGTCAGAAAAAACAATCTGCAAATGCCCATGGTCGCTGCCAAGTTGAATGACCGTGAGATCAAAGCGGTCTCCGATTACATCGCTGGTATGCGTTAATTTCGGGGGCTTCACGGGCCTTCCAAGCCAAACGGGTCTCTTGAGACCCGTTTTTTTATGCTTTTCTTGACGGCCTCAAGCCCCTCAGCCATGCCTGTTGCTACCCCGAGGTTCAGAAATCCAAAGCCACGCGCGTGCGTTGCGAGCGGCTGACACAGTCACGGCACTTTGTGGGCATTGGCCAGCACGAAGGCTTTGTGCACGGCTTGCAAGAGGGGCTGCGTGCCAAAGGGTTTTCTTAAAAATTCGACGCAGCCTGCATTTTGAATGGTCGAGAGCTCGTCAGGACTGCAGTCTCCACTGATGAAAACAATCGGCATCTTGCAGCCTTGGGAGCGCAACCGTGCTTGCAATTGAATGCCCGTCATGTCTGGCATACGGATGTCCAAGATCATGATTTCTGGGGAAAGACTGGCGCTGGAGGCCAAATAAGCGGCTGCGCTGTCATGGCACGCAAGGGTGTACCCTTTTTTATCCAAGATCAATGCAATCAAGTGCCTTATGTCGGCATTGTCATCCACAATGTGGACATGGCCGGCGGCATTCATTTTGTAAATTTCACAAATATTTTGATTTTAATGGGTCGTATGATTATGACATCGATAAGCTTGCAGATCCGCCAACCACCAGCAAAGACCAATAGCCATTTGGCCTTGCGGTCAATCTCAGTTTGACACAATGCCGGATCATTCCGATGAAAGAAGCGCCATGAACGACCATTCCAACAAGAAGGGTTTCTTGCACCCTGACCCGCATGAAATCACGCCGCAGGCGGTGTACCAAGATCGCCGCCATGTATTGCGCCAGTTGGCCTTGGGTGCGGTGGGTGTGGCTGCATCGGGTTGGGCTTCGCGTCAGGCCTTGGCGCAGACGGGCAAACCGGGTGTCTTGGCCGGCTTGGCATCGGTCCCGTCGGGCGTGGCCGGGGCCATGAGCCTGGACAAAGTCACGGCCTACAAGGACGCGAGCAGTTACAACAATTTCTACGAATTTGGCTACGATAAATCTGACCCGGCGCGCTTGGCCCACACTTTGCAAACGTCCCCTTGGTCTGTCGAGGTGGAAGGCTTGGTCAAGCGCCCTGCCCAATACACCCTGGAAGATCTGCTCAAGCTCAGTCCGATGGAAGAACGTATTTACCGATTGCGTTGTGTGGAAGGCTGGTCGATGGTCATTCCTTGGGTGGGTTATTCATTGGCAGAATTGATTCGCAAGGTCGAGCCCACGGGCAATGCCAAGTATGTGGAATTTGTGAGCCAAGCCGATGCCAAGACCATGCCGGGAATTCGTTCGGGCAGTCTGGATTGGCCCTATGTGGAAGGCCTGCGTCTGGACGAAGCCATGCATCCGTTGACCTTGTTGTCATTTGGCATGTATGGCGAAGTGTTGCCCAAACAAAATGGGGCTCCGGTGCGCTTGGTGGTGCCCTGGAAATACGGTTTCAAGAGCGGCAAGAGCTTGGTGAAAATTCGATTTGTCGAGAAGATGCCCGTGACCGCTTGGGCCAAGGCGGCGGCCCAAGAGTACGGCTTTTACTCCAATGTGAACCCCTTGGTTGACCATCCCCGATGGAGTCAAGCGAGCGAGCGGCGCATTGGAGAGGAAGGCGGTTTATTCGCCAAGAAACGCAAGACCTTGATGTTCAATGGCTACGAAGCACAAGTCGGGCAACTGTATGCAGGCATGGATCTGAAAAAGTTTTTCTGAAGCGCCCCCTGATGCTCCTCGTCACGGCCCGGTTTCGTTCCGTCTGTCGGCACCGATGGGCCAAAACGGTGTTGTTTGTGATGTGCTTGGGGCCCTTGGCCTATTGGCTGCGCGGTATCGCACTCGATGAGCTGGGTGCCAATCCGGCTGAGGCTTTGATCCGCTCATCGGGTGATTGGACTTTGCGCGCGCTGTGTATTGCCTTGGCTGTGACGCCCTTGCGGGTGATGGCGCAGGTGCCTGAGTTGGCTCGCTTTCGCCGCATGCTGGGGCTGTTCACATTTTTTTATGTGCTGCTGCACCTGACTTTTTACGCCGGGTTCGACATGGACTGGGACCTGGCCGATATCGGCGCAGACATCGTCAAGCGGCCTTTCATTTTGGTCGGTTTTGCTGGGGCCGTGGGCTTGAGCTTGCTCGCGGCGACCTCGTTCAATGCGGCCATCCGCTGGATGGGCTCTAAGCGATGGCAAGTCTTGCACAAAGGGGTGTATGCCATTGCTGCGCTGGGCTTGTTGCACTTTTTCTGGATGCGTGCAGCCAAAACCAATGTGGCGCAAGTGGCGGTGTACGCCGCCATTCTTGCCGTTTTGCTGGGCTGGCGGCTGGCGCGACTTTTCAAAAGCCGCATCTGAGGTGTTGGACCCTCAGGGGGGCAGTAGTTCGAGCTGAAAGGTATCGAACACCGATTCACGCTGGCGAATCAAATGCACCGTGTCAGCATCGACCAGCAACTCGGCGGCCCGGCCACGGGTGTTGTAGTTGCTGGCCATGCTCATGCAATAAGCGCCCGCTGACAACACCGCCAACAGGTCGCCGGGCAGCACCGCCAATTGCCGGTCACGGCCGATCCAATCGCCGCTTTCACAGATCGGGCCGACCACATCCAACAGCGTGCCTTCACCCTCGCGTGGGCACAGCGGCGTGATGTGGTGAAAGGCCTGGTACATGGCCGGACGCGGCAAGTCGTTCATGGCGGCATCGATGATGCAAAAATTCTTGTGTTCACCCGGCTTGAGGTACAGCACCTCGGTCAGGCAGACCCCTGCATTGCCGACCAGTGAGCGACCGGGCTCGATCATCAATGCCCGCTGGCCAAAACCTCTGGCGTCGAGTTTGGCCAGCAGCCGGGCCCACAAGGTATCGGCCGCAGGCGGCGTGTCCCCGTTGTAGTTGATGCCCAAACCGCCACCGAAATCGATGTGATGAATGGGCACGCCGGCCGCTTCCACCAGGGTGACCAGGTCCAGCACCCGGTCCATGGCGTCCAGATAAGGGGTTATTTCGGTGATTTGCGAGCCAATGTGGCAATCGATGCCCACCACCTTCAAGCCCGGCAATCGGGCTGCATGTCTGTAGCTTTCGACGGCTTGTTCATGGGCAACGCCGAACTTGTTGCCTTTGAGGCCGGTTGAAATGTAGGGATGCGTTTGGGGATCGACATTGGGGTTCACTCTCAGGCTGACCGGTGCCTGAAGGCCCATGTCGATGGCCACTTCATTGAGGACGTCCAGCTCGGCGGTGCTCTCCACATTGAAGCAACCAATGCCCACTTGCAGGGCTTGGCGCATTTCAGCGCGTGTTTTCCCAACCCCAGAAAAAATGACTTTGGCCGGATCGCCTCCCGCAGCCAATACCCGGGCCAACTCGCCGCCCGAGACAATGTCGAATCCGCAACCGGCTTGTGCAAACACCTGCAGAATGCCCAGGGTCGAGTTCGCCTTCATGGCGTAACAGATCTGGGCGTTGCGACCCGCAAAGCCACGCTGGTAAGCCGACAGGGCCGACAGCATGGCCGCTTTGGAGTAGACAAACAAAGGGGTGCCATAGGTGCGGGCAAGTTCTGAAAGGCGAACCTGTTCCAGATACAGCTCGCCCGATTGGTAGGCAATAAAGGGGTGACCGGGAAGCGAGGTGGCAGTCATTGTGCGGCAGGTGGCGTTGTGGGTGGGCTTGGAAGGGGCTCGTTGAGCGGTGCGTTCGTTGCGGCAGGCTTGTCGGGCAAGGTTTTGCGCTTGTGCAGATGATCCGGCGTCAAGGTGTCGAACAAGGTGGCCCGGCCGCGGGAGGCCTCATCGGTGGGTAATTTCAAAGGGCCTTTTTGACCGCAACCCAACAAAGCCACCGTACAAAGTGCAAGGCAATGGCGGGTGACTAAAATTGAACAAACCTTCAACATGCACCGGATTGTAATGACCGACCTCGAATTCCTGACCCAAGCCGAACATCTTTTATCGGCAGTTGAGCAAAGTTGTGACCGCATCAACGACGACACCGAGGCCGATGTCGATAACCAACGCTCGGGCGGCATGATCACTTTGAGTTTTGCCAACCGCAGCCAAATCATCTTGAACTTGCAAAAACCACTGCATGAAGTCTGGATGGCCGCCAAGTCAGGCGGCTACCACTACAAATGGGTCGAAGGTGCTTGGCAAGATACCAAGGGGCAGGGCGAGTTCTTTGCCCATTTGAGTCGTGATGCAAGCGAGCAAGCCGGGATGCCTTTGGTCTTTGCGCCTTGAGTGGGCTCAATTGCGAAAGAGGTCGATGATGCGTGAACGTTCATCGCCTTTGGGCAGAGCTTCAGGGGCTTCACCGTCTGTTTTGCCAGCAGCGCTGGTACCACCCAGGTTGCGTACACCGCCTGAGGCCCCCAGTTCGGTGTAAAACCACTCGCCTCCCACCTGAACCAAGCCTTCTGGCGCGTTGGGCTCTTGTATGGGCAGGTTGCGCAAGGCCGTTTCCATGTACTTGATCCAGATGGGCAAGCTCAAGCCCCCCCCCGTCTCACGGTCACCTAATTTGCGGGGTGTGTCGTAACCAATCCAGACGATGGCAGCCAAGCTAGGTTGGTAGCCTGCAAACCAAGCGTCCATGGCGTCATTGGTTGTGCCAGTTTTGCCATAGACATCGGGACGTTTGAGTGTCGCTTGCGCGCGAGCAGCGGTGCCTGAACGGGTGACTTCTTGCAGCAGGCTGGTCATGGTGAAGGCATTGCGGGCTGGAATGGCCCTTTGGTCTTCCGTGAGGTCCACAGGTGTGCTTTGCACCAGCACCTTGCCCCGTTGGTCTGTGATTTGAGAAATCAAGAAAGGATGCACGCGGTACCCACCGTTGGCAAACACAGAATAGGCCGTGGCCATTTGCATGGGGGTGACTGAACCTGCACCCAGTGCCATGGTGAGGTAGGCGGGGTGTTTTTCGGCTTCGAAGCCGAAATGGGTGATCCAGTCTTGCGCATTGCGTGCCCCCACCGATTGAAGTACCCGAATGGAAATCATGTTCTTGGATTTCGCCAGGCCGCGACGCAGCGTCATCGGGCCATCAAAAGTGCCGTCATAGTTTTTGGGCTCCCAGGGTTGCCCACCGGTCACACCAGCATCAAAAAACAAAGGCGCATCGTTGACCACGGTCGCCGGCGTAAAGCCTTTTTCAAGCGCAGCGGAGTAAATAAAAGGTTTGAAGCTGGAGCCGGGTTGACGCCAAGCTTGGGTGACATGGTTGAATTTGTTTTTCACGAAATCGAAGCCGCCTACCAAGGCTTTGATCGCACCGTCTTTGGGGTTCAGGGCGATCAAAGCCCCTTCAACTTCTGGCAGTTGGGTGATTTCCCACATCCCTTTGGGCAGTTTGACCACACGGATGATGGCACCCCGCCGTATTTGAACCGCAGGTGAAGCTTTGTCAGACAAACCCGACTGGGCCGGTCGCAATCCTTCGCCGGTGATTTCAAATTGCTCACCGTTTTGCCGAACGGCCAAAACCCTGCGGGCAGAGGCTTCGAGCACCACAGCGGACATCACGTCGCCATTGTCGGGTGCGTCCTCTAAAGCGTCATCGATCATGTCGTCCAGGTCTTTGGGATTGGCAGGCAAGCTGATGAATTTTTCAGGACCACGGTAAATTTGACGGCGCTCGAAATCCATGATGCCTTGACGCAAAGCTTTGTAGGCTGCTTCTTGGTCGGATGACTTCAAGGTGGTCAACACATTCATGCCGCGGGTGTAGGTTTCGGGCCCGTATTGGGCGTAAATCAATTGACGAACGGTTTCGGCCACGTATTCGGCATGGATTTTGGGTTTGTCGGAGCCGGATCGGATGTGCAAGACTTCGGCTTTGGCTTGGTCCGCTTGGGCCGGGGTGATGAAGCGGTTGTCCAGCATCCGCTCAATGATGTATTGCTGGCGCACTTTGGCGCGCTTGGGGTTGCTGATCGGGTTGTAGGCAGAGGGGGCTTTGGGCAGACCGGCCAGCATGGCCGCTTCGGCAATGCTGATGTCTTTCAAGGGCTTGCCAAAGTAAGCCTCAGAGGCCGAGGCAAATCCGTAGGCCCGGTTGCCTAAAAAGATCTGGTTCATGTAAATTTCCAGGATCTGATCCTTGGTCAACATGTGTTCCAGCTTGAAGGTCAGCAATATTTCGTAAATTTTGCGGGTGTAGGTTTTCTCGGTCGACAAGTACACATTGCGCGCCACTTGCATGGTGATGGTCGAAGCCCCTTGGCTTTTGCGTTTGCCCAGATTGGCAAAACCAGCGCGAATGATGCCCAGGTAATCCACGCCCCCGTGCTGATAAAAGCGCGAATCCTCTATTGAAAGTACAGCGTCTTTCATGATTTGAGGGATCTCTTTGATGGGCGTCAAATTACGACGTTCTTCGCCAAACTCGCCAATCAGATCGCCTTCGGCCGTGAAAATGCGCAGAGGCAATTTCGGGCTGTATTCAGCAAGGTCTGAAATATCGGGCAGATTCGGGTAGGCCATGACCAAAGAGACGCCGATGAGCAGCAACAGCGACAGCAGGCCAGCCACGCCCAAGCCAACTGTCCACAGGAACACACTGAGGAGCCAGTGTCTGGAAGCGCTTGAATGCGCAGGGGTCTTGTTGAAGGATGGGTCTGAGTTGGGCATGGGTAGAGCGGAGAAGACCGCCTCACATTATAAAAAGCCGATGCGCTGGTATGTCAACGCAAACCCTGTTTGCAAAAGAATCTTTACATGGTAGAAATTGAATTCTAAAGAATCAAAATCTTCGGGTGAGGAATCTCTATGTTTCAGTCTTTGGGGAAATGGCAACGTCAAGCGCCCGGCAGCTTGGGTTTGTCCATCGATGCGCAGGGCTTCACTTTGGTGGCATTGTGTCCTGTTGCCGCGGGCAAGCAGCCTATCTTACCTTGGGGTCAAGCGGACTGGAACGGCCCTTTGGCCTCGCCGTGGCAGGACCCTTTGGCCAGTGGAGCGGCCATTCATGCCTGCCTGAAACGGGCAAACATACCGCGCTGGCGCTTGGCCATGGGCTTGCCTCAAGACCTGGTCAAGCAAGGCACCTTGCTGGTGGAGGATGGTTTGCCGGCGAAGGACATTCGCGATCAAGTGATCTGGGCAGCCAGCCAAGATGGGCAACTGGAGTGGGACGCCGTGGTGGTGGACTACCGGTGTGAACCTCAGGCGGCCGCGCATCCATTGACCTCGGGTTCTTGCAGGGTCACTTGGGCGGCATGTGGCAAGACGTGGGCCCTGGCTGCTGATCAAATGAGCCGCGCTGCGGGCTTGAGTTTGCAGTTTTTGGGCGTGGCCCCTGAGCTCGACTTTCTTGAGATGGCGGGTCCGACGCTGCGCTACCGCAGCGCTTGCGCGTTGGCTATGCAGCTTGCCCGGTCATGACGGCCTGGAATTTCGCACCTTATCGCGAGCGCACGCGTAGCCTTCAAAAAGCGGGTTGGTGCGTGGCCGTGGCTTTCGCTGCCCTGACCGGCGCTATGGCTGCGGCTTGGGCTGTCAACGAGGCGCAAACACACCTGATGCAGCAGCAGGCCCAGGTGCTTGAATTGAAAGCACAGCTGAGCTTGTTGCAACAAAAAAACCGCCAAACGCAAACTGAACAGGCGCAACGACAGCAAGCACAAGACACTTTGCGCCACATCGAATCGCTGCGCCAGCGGGGCCAGGATCTGCTGGCCTTGAACCAAACTTTGGCTTGGCGTTGGCCTGCAGGGGTGCAGATTCAGGAGTTGCGTTTGGAGGGGCCCTCTTGGCGATTGCAAGGCCAGTCGGAATCCGCTGCGGCGGTGCAGCAGGCGCTACTGCGTTTAACGGACGCCTTGGCATGGCAGCAGCCTCCCGCGCTGTTGGCCTTGGAAGCTTTGCCGCCATCGAAGGGACAAGCCCTGAATTTGCGTTATGTCGCGCAGGCTGTTTGGCATGGGCCGCAATGGCCCCCTGCTGTTTCGGTCCAGCCGCCAACCGCACCTGTTGAGGGTCAGTGAAGTGCTGCGTTTGCCTTCGGCCTACCTGAAGTGGCCCCCTTTTCAGGCCCTGTGGCAGGGCCTCGATAGGCGGGACTGGGATCGTTGGCCCACCGCATTGCTGGCCAGTGGGGTGATGACTGCGGCCGCTCTCGGTGCGCTGTTGGTGTGGGGGGTGGTATGGGTCGCGGCTTCATTGGACGGGTCCGATGCGGCGCAGTGGCAAACCCAACGCCAAGAGTTGCAAAAGCAGGTGCGGGCCCTGCAAGCCCGACTTGACTCATCGCTTGCACAAGCTCAAGCCTCTGCCCACAATGAAGTGCATTTGGCTTCAGAGCAATGGCCCACGCCGGCGCAATCACAGCAGGTCGTGATGGCCTTGTATGCCCAAGCACAAAGGCATGGCTTGCAGGTGGACAGTTTCAAGCCAGAAGATCCGCAAACCATGCAGGGCTTGGAGCGTCGTGCATTGAGTTTGCGCCTGCATGGCCGGTTTGCGCAGGTCCTGTCCTGGAGCGAAGCGGTGTTTCAACAGGCCGCACTCTGGGTGCCTGAAAAATGGGTATTGACCGCCTCACCCGCTGGAGACGTGCGCTTGGAAGCCTTGTTGCATTTGTCTTTGCGGCCTTCGGGGGCGACAGCTTCCCCCCTTGGGATGGACAAGCCGGGACGCAGCGTGACGCATGCAAAAGACAGCCCAACAGCAGGCGACCCGTTCAGCAGCTTATCCGAAGCGATGCCTGAATCGGCCCCAACGGGGGCTGTGGCGATGGGATTGCACCCCTTGCGGCGCTGGCCTTTGCAAGCGATGCAACTGGTCGGCACCTTCCAGCAGGGGGGTGCCCGCCATGCTTTGATCCTCACCCCCGCAGGCTTGTTTCGATTGGCATTGGGCGACATGCTGGGGGTAGAGGGCGGACGTGTGACTTTGCTCGAAGAGGCTGCGCTTGGGGTCAGCACGCCTGTCAAACAAACCGATGGCCGATACAAGCCACGTTTGGACGTCCTGTCCATCCGGCGCGCTGGTGAACCGACAAAGGAAAAAAGACCATGATGATTGCGGCGCCCTGGTGCTTGTGTGAATATTTGCGAACCGCGTGTCACCTTCCATGCAGGGCGTGGGCAGTGATCTGCTTAGTTGTCATCACCGCCTCAGTGGATGCGCAAACCTTAGAGCCTTCCTTGGTATTGTCCAGCGCCTCAGGCAAGGCAGAACGCGCGGCGCAAGCGGCGAATTTGTGGGTGCCTGAGGGTGGCTTTGGGCTGGCTTTTGGGGCACCGTTCAGCGGTGAAAAAATATCCTTGAATTTCCAGCAAATTGAGCTGCGCGCTTTGCTGCAGGTGATTGCGGATTTCACTCAAATCAACATCATTGCCTCAGATGCAGTCCAGGGTGCGATGACGGTCCGTTTGAGCAACGTGCCTTGGGACCAGGCCTTGGAGATTGTGCTGCAATCCAAGGGCATGAGCTCCCGCCGCAAGGGCAACGTGATTTGGGTCGCGCCTCAAGAAGAGTGGCTGATGCGCGAAAAACAAGCGATTGAAAATGAAGCCACATTGCAAGCCATGGCACCGCTTCAGACGGTGGCCGTGACCTTGAAATACGCCAAGGCGGGCGATGTGGCGCTGAGAATGGCTGCAGGGACAGGGACAGCTGCCGCAGGCAGTCGTTGGCTCAGCCCCCGGGGCACTTTATTGGCTGAGCCGCGCACCAATCAGTTGTTCATCTCCGACGTGCCCACCCATGTCGAGAAAATCCAGTCCGTCATCGCCAAGTTGGACATTCCTGTTCGCCAGGTATTGATTGAGGCGCGTATCGTCGATGCGGATGATCAATTCGGCAAATCCCTTGGCGTGCGTTTGGGCGGGGGGTTTGCCACCCCTGTGTCCCTGCAAGGACGGCCTTTGACAGCGGCTGCGGGTGCCGTGGTCAATCCCACAGCTGCAGGGGTGGTGGGCGGGAACATGGTCAATTTGCCCGCCGGTCAAGCCGGTCAAACCCTGAATGTTCCCGCCAGCATGGCGGTGTCATTGTTCAACGCGGCCGCCGATACATTTTTGAATCTCGAGATTTCAGCCTTGGAGGCCGACGGCAAAGGAAAAATCGTCTCCAGCCCGAGGGTCGTCACAGCCGACCAGACCAAGGCCTTGATTGAGCAGGGCACCGAATTGCCTTACCAATTGGCCACGGCCAGCGGTGCCACTGCGGTGTCTTTCCGTAAAGCCAACTTGAAGCTGGAGGTGACCCCGCAAATTACGCCGGATGGCAGCATCATCTTGGATGTCGATGTCAACAAAGACAGTGTGGGGCAAATCACCCCGGCAGGCTATGCCATCAATACCAAACATGTGAAAACACAGGTGCTGGTCGACAACGGGGGGACCGTGGTGATTGGCGGGATTTTTGAACAGGCAGACAAAGATGACGAAGCCCGCGTGCCGGGCCTGGGGGATGTGCCGCTGTTGGGTTGGTTGTTTAAAAACCAACAACAAGTCACGCGCAAAACAGAAATGCTGGTGTTCATTACCCCTCGCGTGATCAGTGATGCATCGGACCGCTGAAGCGGTTTGGCAGCCTCGCATACACTTTGTAACCTTGGACGTGTCTGGCTCTGGCCTTCTTCAATGGCTTGCGCAGCATCGCTTTTTTCAATTGTTTGAGTCATCACCCGTGAGCATCATCCTAGTCGGCCTGCCTGGTTCAGGCAAATCCACGATCGGCAGACAGCTGGGCCGGCGCTTGGGTTTGCCTTTCGTTGACTCTGACCATGTGATCGAGCAGCGATTGGGATGCTCCATCCGTGAGTTTTTCAACCGCGAGGGTGAGGAGCGGTTTCGTGACATTGAAGAGGGCATCTTGGACGATTTGACGCTGCGCCACCAAGGCGTGTTGTCAACGGGCGGGGGCTCGGTTCTGCGTGCCATCAATCGCGAGCGGATCCATGAGCGCGGTCGGGTGGTCTATTTGCGCTCCATGCCTGAAGAAGTTTACCGACGCGTTCGCCACGACCTCAATCGCCCTTTGCTGCAAGTCAATGATCCGCTGCAACGCTTGCGCAATCTGTTCGAAGCCCGCGATCCTTTGTACCGAGAAACGGCGCACTTTGTGGTGGACACCGGCCGCCCCAGTGTGGCGACCTTGCTGAACATGATCGTCATGCAATTGGAGGTGGCGGGTGCCGTGCCTTTGCAAACCAAGTCCGCCACAAATTCAACACCTTCCGATCCGGCCTGAATGGGCGGCTGTGCCCTAAACTTGGCGGCTATGCAAGACCAGATCACACCCATCACCGTTCAAATTGACCTGGACGAGCGCAGTTACCCGATCGTCATTGGCACCGGCTTGCTGGGGCAAGCCGCAACTTATGCGGCCGTGCCAACTGCCGCGACAGCCTTGATCGTGACCAACACCACGGTCGCGCCGCTGTACGAAGCTCAGTTACGCCGCGCCCTGACGGGTCGCTACAAGCAGATACACACGGTGAGCTTGCCTGACGGCGAGGCCCACAAAGATTGGGCGACGCTCAATCAGATCTTTGATGCCTTGCTCAGCCAAGGCTCGGACCGCAAAACGGTGTTGTTTGCTTTGGGGGGCGGCGTGGTCGGGGACATGACGGGCTTTGCCGCAGCAAGCTACATGCGCGGCGTGCCATTTGTGCAGGTCCCCACAACGCTGCTGGCCCAGGTGGATTCTTCGGTGGGCGGTAAAACCGCCATCAACCACCCCTTGGGCAAGAACATGATTGGCGCTTTTTACCAACCCCGATGGGTGGTCTGTGATCTGGCGACTTTGCAAACCTTGCCCCCCCGGGAGCTGAGTGCAGGGCTTGCCGAAGTGATCAAGTACGGCCCGATTGCGGACATGGCTTTCTTCGATTGGATCGAGCAACACATCGACGCGCTGATGGCCCGCGACCCCGCCGCCTTGGCCCATGCTGTTCAACGCAGTTGTGAGATCAAAGCTGGCGTGGTGGGCCAAGATGAGCGTGAATCGGGTGTTCGTGCCATCTTGAATTTTGGGCACACCTTCGGACACGCTATTGAAGCGGGTCTGGGTTTTGGTGTGTGGTTGCATGGCGAAGCCGTGGGTTGTGGCATGGTCATGGCGGCGCATTTGTCTGAGCGCTTGGGGCGGGTCGACATGGCTTTCGTCGAGCGGCTGACGGCTTTGATTGCGCGGGCCGGTTTGGCCACGCAAGCGCCTGTGATTGACAGGGAACACAACGCAGACCATTACCTGCGGCATATGCGCCTGGATAAAAAAGCCGAAGGCGGTGACATCAAATTTGTGGTGATTCAAAGTCCTGGCCAAGCGGCAGTGCAAAGCGCGCCCGATGAAATGGTGCGTGAGGTGATTGCGCATTGCTGCGCCACGCCATGAGCTGCGTTCCATGAGCGCATCCTTTTGTGCCAGTTATGCCTGCGATCCCTTGCAGTCAAAGGGGCGACGTCACTTTGAAGTTGCGGCGCCCACGCGCAGTGAATTTCAGCGGGACCGCGACCGGATTGTGCATTCAACGGCTTTTCGGCGCTTGGTCTATAAAACCCAGGTGTTTCTCAATCACGAAGGCGATTTGTTTCGCACCCGCCTGACCCATTCCCTGGAGGTGGCGCAATTGGGTCGTTCGATTGCCCGTTCGCTGGGGCTGAACGAAGACTTGGTGGAAGCGATTGCATTGGCACACGATTTAGGGCACACCCCCTTTGGCCATGCAGGACAGGACAGCTTGAATGCGTGCATGGCGGCGCACGGCGGCTTTGAGCACAATTTGCAAAGCTTGCGGGTGGTGGATCATTTGGAGGCGCGTTATCCGGCGTTCGATGGCTTGAACCTCACCTTTGAGACCCGGGAAGGTGTTCTCAAGCATTGTTCTCGCCAAAATGCGGCCTTGATCGAAGCCCAGGAACCTGGCGGCGTGGCACGTCGATTCTTGGACCGCACACAGCCGAGTTTGGAGGCTCAGTTGTGCAATCTTGCCGATGCCATTGCCTACAACGCCCATGACATCGATGACGGTGTTCGCTCGGGCCTGATTTCGATGGCCCAGTTGCAATCGATTGAGTTGTTTGAACGTTACAGGCTTGAGGCCTTGGCCGAGCATCCGAGCCTGGACGATGCTTCCCGGGCTCGGCGCTTGTTGTACGAGACCATCAGACGCATGCTCAGCGAGCAGGTGTATGACGTGATCGCGACCACGCAACATGGCTTGCACAGGGCTCAGCCGCAAAGCCTGCAAGACGTTCGCTTGGCAGGACCACTGGTGGCATTCAGCGATGAAATGACAGCCCTTGCTAAGCCACTTCAACAGTTCTTGTTCAGTCAGTTGTACCGGCACCCGAAGGTGATGGAAACCACTGCCCAGGCACAGAACATGGTGCGCGATTTGTATGCAGCCTATGTCTCTCAGCCCGCCGAAATGCCAAGCGACTTTGCCCAACGTGAAGATACGCAGCGCGCCGTGGCCGATTACATTGCCGGCATGACCGATCGATTTGCAGCCCGTGAACACGAACGTTTGACGGGTCACAAATGGTGGTCGTGAAAAACCCTTTGCTGGGTGCCTGGATCGTCATCTTGTCCGGCGTGGTGGCTGCTTTGCAGGTGGGCAAGTTGCCGCCCGCCTTGCCCGAATTGCAAGCCCAGTTGGGCGTTTCTTGGGTGCAAGCCGGGTTTTTACTCTCGATGGTGCAGTTTGCGGGCATGTCTTTGGGCCTGGTGGTGGGCTTGTTTGCAGACCGCTGGGGTTTGCGGTTGTGCATGCTGTGTGGGCTGGTGGCCTTGTCCGTGGCCAGTGTTTGCGGCGGCCTGGCCAGCACACCAGAGGCTTTGCTTTGGCTCAGGGGGATGGAAGGTTTTGGTTTCTTGTTGGTTTCGTTACCGGCGCCGGCATTGATTCGGCAATTGGTGCCTGCGGGCAAGCTCGTGGCCATGATGGGTATTTGGGGTGCTTACATGCCTGCAGGGACCGCATTGGCTTTGCTGGTGGGGCCTGTGTGGATTCCGGCATGGGGCTGGCCGAGTTGGTGGTGGTTGTTTGCCGGGCTTTGTGCATGGATGGCGCTGGGTTTGCTTGTGGCGGTGCCTGCAGACTCGCTTCGCCGTTCTGGCGCATCGGCTGAACAGGCCAGCGCAGATCCTCGGTACAGCTTGACGCAACGCATTCACGACACTTTGCGCGCGCCCGGGCCTTGGCTGGTGTCCTTGACCTTTGCCATGTACTCAGGCCAATGGCTGGCCGTGGTGGGTTTTTTGCCTTCTATTTATGCGCAAGCAGGGCTCCATGGCGCTGCTTTAGGTGTTTTGACCGCACTGGCTGCGGCTGTGAATATGGTGGGGAATGTGGCCTCCGGACGTTTGTTGCAAAAAGGGGTTTCGGCCAGTGTGTTGTTGTACTGCGGGTTTTTGGCGATGGCCATGGGGGCGGCGCTGGCCTTTGGGGCGTGGACATCGGATCTGCCTGTGTGGCGTTATGCCGGGGTGTTGCTGTTTTCGATGTGCGGTGGTCTGGTGCCAGGCACTTTGTTTGCTCTTGCCCTGCGTTTGGCGCCTTCCGAGGGCACTGTGTCCGCAACGGTCGGCTGGATGCAACAGTGGTCTTCAGCCGGTCAGTTTGTTGGCCCACCTGCTGTGGCTTGGCTGGCAGCGCAAGCCGGCGGTTGGCAATGGACTTGGACGATCACGCTGGGTTTTTGTTGCGTCGGCATGCTCTTGTCATGGCGCATGGCATGCGTCATCCGGCGTTCAGAGCCTCAGGGGTCAAACCCCGTGACGGTTTCATTTTCTGCCACGCCATGAACCCCTCCCCATCGGTTTACATAGAAGACACCCGCAGGTGGTTGGAGCGGGCCGTGATCGGTCTGAATTTGTGCCCCTTTGCCAAAGCGGTGCATGTCAAGCAGCAAATCCATTACGCTCTGAGCTCAGCGCAAAGCCGGAATGAATTGCGCGCTGAATTGGCAACGCAGTTGCGAGAATTGATGACCCTCAACCCGCAGGTGCGTGACACCAGCTTACTGATCGTGCCAGGGATGTTGCAGGATTTTGGGGACTTCAACGATTTCTTGGCTGAAGCCGATGCGGTGTTGGTGTCTTTGGGTTTGGAGGGGGTGCTTCAAATCGCCAGTTTTCACCCGGAGTACCAATTTGCCGGGACCCGCGCAGACGACATCACCAATTTCACCAACCGATCGCCCTATCCGACCTTGCATTTGATCCGTGAGGCCAGCATGGACCGAGCTGTTGAGGCATTTCCGGATGCTGAAGCCATTTTTGAAACCAATATGCAAACCCTTGAAAATTTGGGTCTGGCCGGATGGGCGGCGCTGGCTGTCGGACCCACACTGACACCAGAAAGCCGCCATGAAACATAAAACAGCACCCCGTAAGTCTGCGGATCCTGTGCAGGCCTTAGCGCCCGAAGTGCGCCCCGGGCAGTCCCTTGAATTGCTCAAAGAGCTGCATATCCTGACCCGCGAGGGCAAGCTCAACCAAGATTCCAGACGCAAGCTCAAGCAGGTCTATCACCTCTTCCAATTCATTGAAAAGTTGCTGAAAGAATTAACCGCCAGTGATGCCGCCCAGCCGACCTTGGCCGATCACGGCGCTGGCAAATCGTATTTGGGTTTCATTGTTTACGACTTGTATTTCAAGGCTTTGGGCCAAGGCACGATTTTCGGGATTGAAACCCGTGCGGAGTTGGTCGAATCGTCTCGCGCATTGGCGAGCCGACTGGGGTTCGATCGCATGCAATTTCTCAATTTGACAGTGGCGCAATCGGCGCATTCGGATCTGCTGCCAGCGCAAATCGATGTGGTAACCGCCTTGCATGCCTGTGACACGGCCACCGACGATGCGATTGCCTTTGGCTTGCAAAAGAAGGCCAAGTACATGGTCCTGGTGCCTTGTTGTCAGGCTGAATTGGCCGCACATTTGCGCCAAAACAAGGCTCTGAACCTGAACCGAACGCCTTTGGCCGAATTGTGGCGCCATCCCTTGCACACCCGTGAAATGGGCAGCCAACTGACCAATGTCTTGCGTTGTCTTTACTTGGAGGCACATGGCTACCAAGTCACCGTGACCGAGTTGGTTGGATGGGAGCACAGCATGAAAAATGAGCTGATCCTGGCCCATTACACCGGCCATAAAAAGCACAGCGCTGCTGAAAGGCTTTTGGCCTTGCTTGGCGAATTTGGTCTGGCAACTTTGGCGGACAGCCGTTTTGTCGGTTTGTCTGCGACCGCAACGACCTAAAATGACGGGCAAGGACAGCGGTATTCGGCTGTAGGAGACTTCAATGCAAATTCGTTTTCATTCGGTGACGGGGCCCTGGGTCTCAAGGGGCATAGCCATGTTGTTGGCGCTGGCATGTTCTTGGAGTGCAGCGGCCGAAACCATCCATCCGCGTTGGATTGGCGTTTGGTTTTCAGACACCAAGCAGCGATTGGGCGTGAGTGAGCAGCAGTTCAACCCTGGTCCTGAAAAATGCAAGTGGGCGGGCACACGCCCTGCCAAATCCAGCACCTGCGTGGCCTTTTATGAGGGCTCGATCTCCAAAGCCCAATTGACCAGCCAACTGCAACAAGCAGAAAAAGCAGCGCTGGACACGGCCCAACGCAAATCACTGCCTGCAGCGGACATGCAAAGCATCAAAGACGATTTCAAGCGAAACCGCCAAGCCATGGAGGCGATGCCCAGCAATGTGTTCCGTGTCATCAAGACGCAAGTGGCCGATGACCAGCAAGGCGGGACCGACTGCTCGGATTACTTTTTCTTGGACCAAAAACAGCTCTACAACGTGATGTCCTGTGATGCGGCACCCGACGCTTTTTCGATCAGGGTTTACAAGAAAAGCTGAGCCCATTGCTTTAATTGTGGTAATTGGGGTCAGATCCCAATTAAAATCTGACGAACTTTTTTCAGGGAGGGTTCATGGCCAGACTTCCAAGACTCACGGTAGCAGGGTATCCCCATCACCTTATTCAACGCGGCAACGACCGCCAAGCCATTGTGCGGGACGATGCAGACCGGGAAAAGTTGCTGGCCTTGGTGGCAGAACATGCGGCCAACTTCAAAGTAGCCATACATGCTTATGTGCTGATGGACAACCATGTCCATTTGCTGGCCACGCCAGAATCTGACGACGGCGTGCCCAGGTGGATGCAAGCAGTAGGGCGAAGTTATGTGCGCTACTTCAATGCGCGTCATCACCGAACCGGCACCCTGTGGGAGGGGCGCTACAAAAGCAACCTGATTGAGGGTGAGCGTTATTTATTGGCCTGCATGGTTTATGTTGATTTGAATCCGGTTCGGGCTGGCATGGTGGATCTGCCTGCGGATTTCAAATGGTCCAGTCACAGGCACTGTGTTGGACAGGTGAGCGATAAATTGGTGACCCCGCATGCGCTGTTTTGGGGCTTGGGCAATACCCCTTTCGCCCGTGAAGCTGCTTACCGAGAATTGGTACAAGCAGGCATGCCCCCTTCCGAAAAGGACCAACTGACACAAAGCGCCTTGTCCGGCTGGGTTTTAGGCTCTTCAAGTTTTGTGTCTGAAGTTGGGCAAATGACAACACGGCGCCTGTTGCCAGCAAAGGCGGGCCGACCCCGAAAAGCCCCAGAAGCGACCCGTACTGATTCTGTCCCCGATTAATTCAATGCGGCGGGTGGCTGCATTTAATTGGAATCTGACCCCAATTAAAAATATTGGCATTGTTGTTGCATTGCACTACACTCCTCGATCTGCGTAAAAACCCTTAGGAGTGCGCCATGACCACTGCAGCCGAAAAAGAACACATTCAACTCCAGGGTCTTTATGACCCGGCCCATGAACACGATGCTTGCGGTGTGGGCTTTGTGGCGCATATCAAGGGGCAAAAGAGCCACGCCATTGTCACGCAGGCTTTAAAGATCCTTGAAAATCTCGACCACCGTGGCGCTGTGGGCGCGGATGCACTCATGGGTGATGGTGCCGGTATTTTGATTCAATTGCCAGATGCGCTTTATCGGCAAGAAATGGCCAAGCAGGGTGTGAATCTGCCCTCTTTTGGCGAGTACGGCGTGGGCATGGTCTTCTTGCCCAAAGAGCACGCTTCACGCATGGCTTGTGAGCAAGAACTCGAGCGCGCTGTCAAGGCCGAAGGCCAGGTGGTGCTCGGTTGGCGCGACATTCCCGTGAACCGCGATATGCCCATGTCGCCGACTGTGCGCGAAAAAGAGCCCGTCATGCGCCAGATTTTCATTGGCCGGGGTGCCGATGTGATTGTGCAAGACGCCTTGGAGCGCAAGCTGTATGTGATCCGCAAGACCGCCAGCGCGGCCATTCAGGCGTTGAACCTGACGCACAGCAACGAGTACTACATCCCCAGCATGTCCAGCCGCACCGCGGTGTACAAGGGCTTGCTGTTGGCCGACCAAGTCGGTACCTACTACCTTGACTTGCAAGACGAACGTTGCGTCTCGGCTCTGGGCCTGGTGCACCAACGCTTTTCGACCAACACCTTTCCTGAGTGGCCATTGGCGCACCCCTACCGCTATGTGGCGCATAACGGTGAGATCAACACCGTCAAGGGCAACTACAACTGGATGAAGGCCCGCGAAGGCGTGATGTCTTCACCCGTGTTGGGCAATGACCTGCAAAAGCTCTACCCGATCAGCTTCGCCGGTCAGTCCGACACCGCCACTTTTGACAACTGTCTGGAACTGCTGACCATGGCGGGCTACCCCATCAGCCAGGCCGTGATGATGATGATTCCCGAGCCATGGGAAAACCACACCACCATGGACGAGCGCCGCAAGGCCTTCTATGAATACCACGCTGCGATGTTGGAGCCCTGGGACGGCCCCGCCTCGATCGTGTTCACCGACGGCCGCCAGATCGGTGCCACCCTGGACCGCAACGGCCTGCGCCCTTCGCGTTACTGCATTACCGACGACGACATGGTCATCATGGGTTCAGAGACCGGCGTGCTGCCGATCCCCGAAAGCAAGATCGTGCGCAAGTGGCGTCTGCAGCCCGGCAAGATGTTCCTGATCGATCTGGAACAAGGCCGCATGATTGATGACGAAGAACTCAAATCCAGTCTGGCCAGCAGCAAGCCCTACAAGCAGTGGATCGAGAATTTGCGTATCAAATTGGACGACGTTCCCCAAGCGCAAGCAGCCGCCGCTTCTCAAGTTGCCTTACTCGATTTGCAGCAGGCTTTCGGCACCACTCAAGAAGACATCAAGTTCCTGCTCGCCCCCATGGCTGCAGCAGGCGAAGAGGCCATTGGTTCCATGGGCAATGACAGCCCGCTGGCCGTGTTGTCCGACAAGAACAAGCCACTGTACAACTACTTCAAGCAGTTGTTTGCGCAAGTCACCAACCCACCCATCGATCCGATCCGCGAAGCGATCGTGATGTCGCTGGTGTCCTTCATCGGCCCCAAGCCGAACCTGCTGGACATCAACCAGGTGAACCCGCCGATGCGCCTGGAAGTCAGCCAGCCGATCCTGGACTTCGCCGACATGGCCAAGCTGCGTCACATCGATCAAGCCACCCAAGGCAAGTTCAAAAGCGCGACCTTGGACATCACCTACCCCGTCATCTGGGGTGACGAAGGTGTAGAAGCCAAACTGGCATCGCTGTGCGCTGAAGCCGTGGACGCCATCAAGGGTGGCCACAATATCCTGATCATCAGTGATCGCGGCGTGACGCCTGGCTTGCTTGCCATTCCTGCGCTGCTGGCCTTGTCTGCCATACATCAACATTTGGTCACTCAAGGACTGCGCACCACCGCTGGTTTGGTGGTCGAAACCGGCACTGCCCGCGAGGTCCATCACTTTGCCGTCTTGGCGGGCTACGGCGCCGAAGCCGTGCACCCCTATTTGGCCATGGAAACCTTGGCCGATCTGCACAAAGAATTACCCGGCGACTTGTCTGCCGAGAAAGCCATCTACAACTACATCAAGGCGATCGGCAAGGGCTTGTCCAAGATCATGTCCAAGATGGGCGTGTCGACCTACATGTCTTACTGCGGCGCGCAGTTGTTTGAAGCCATTGGCATCAATACCGAAACCATCAACAAGTACTTCACCGGCACCGCCAGCCGCGTGGGCGGCATCGGCGTCTTCGAGATCGCCGAAGAAGCCTTGCGCATGCACACCGCAGCCTTTGGTGACGATCCTGTGCTGGCCACCATGCTTGACTCTGGCGGTGAATACGCTTGGCGCGCCCGGGGCGAAGAGCACATGTGGACGCCCGACGCAATTGCCAAGTTGCAGCACTCCACCCGCGCCAACAACTTCAGCACCTACAAGGAATACGCGCAGATCATCAACGACCAAAGCAAGCGCCACATGACGCTGCGCGGATTGTTCGAGTTCAAGATCGATCCGACCAAAGCCATCCCGCTGGAGCAGGTCGAGTCTGCGGCCGAGATCGTCAAGCGTTTTGCCACGGGTGCGATGTCGCTGGGTTCGATCAGCACAGAAGCCCACGCCACTTTGGCCGTGGCGATGAACCGCATTGGCGGCAAGAGCAACACCGGTGAAGGTGGCGAAGATTCGGCCCGTTACCGCAACGAACTCAAAGGCATCCCGATCAAGCTGGGTGACTCGCTCAAGAGCGTGATTGGCGACGAAAACGTTGAAGTCGACCTGCCCTTGCTGGCCGGTGACAGCCTGCGCTCCAAGATCAAACAAGTCGCCTCGGGCCGCTTCGGTGTCACCGCCGAATACCTGTCCAGCGCCGACCAGATCCAGATCAAGATGGCCCAGGGCGCCAAGCCCGGAGAAGGCGGTCAGTTGCCTGGTGGCAAAGTGTCCGACTACATCGGCAAGCTGCGCCACTCGGTGCCGGGTGTCGGTTTGATCTCGCCTCCGCCGCACCACGACATCTACTCGATCGAGGATTTGGCCCAGCTGATCCACGACCTGAAGAACGTGGCCCCGCACAGCGACATCAGCGTCAAGCTGGTGTCCGAAATTGGGGTCGGCACCATCGCCGCGGGTGTGGCCAAGTGCAAGAGCGATCACTTGGTGATCGCCGGCCACGACGGCGGCACAGGCGCGTCGCCTTGGTCGTCGGTCAAGCATGCCGGCTCGCCTTGGGAAATCGGTTTGGCTGAAACCCAACAAACCTTGGTACTCAACCGATTGCGCGGTCGTATCCGCGTGCAGGCTGACGGTCAGATGAAGACCGGTCGCGACGTGGCCATCGGTGCGCTTTTGGGCGCCGATGAGTTCGGTTTTGCGACCGCTCCGCTGGTGGTGGAGGGTTGCATCATGATGCGCAAGTGCCATCTGAACACCTGCCCAGTGGGCGTGGCCACGCAAGACCCTGTGTTGCGTCAAAAATTCTCAGGCAAGCCCGAACATGTGGTGAATTTCTTTTTCTTTATCGCTGAAGAAGTTCGACAGATCATGGCCCAGCTGGGTATTGCGAAATTCGACGATCTGGTGGGCCGTGCCGATTTGCTCGACATGAAAGCGGGCCTGCAACACTGGAAGGCCAAGGGTTTGGACTTTTCACGCCTGTTGGCTGTGCCGCAGGTGCCTGCCGATGTGCCTGTGCGTCATGTCGCCACACAAGACCACGGCTTGGAAAAAGCCCTGGACAATGTGTTGATTGCCAAGAGCCGCGCGGCCATCGACAAGGGCGAGAAAGTGCAGTTCATGGAAACCGCCCGCAACGTGAACCGATCCGTTGGTGCCATGTTGTCGGGCGCAGTGACCAAGGTGCATCCAGAGGGTCTGCCTGACGACACCATCCGCATCCAGCTGGAAGGCACGGGCGGTCAATCTTTTGGTGCCTTCCTGGCCAAAGGCATTACTTTGTATTTGATCGGTGAAGCCAACGACTACACCGGCAAGGGTTTATCGGGTGGCCGCATTGTGGTGCGTCCGAGCTTGGACTTTCGCGGAGTCGCGGTCAACAACATCATCGTGGGCAATACGGTCATGTACGGCGCGACGACCGGTGAGGCCTTCTTTGCCGGCGTGGCGGGCGAGCGATTTGCAGTGCGTTTGTCGGGTGCCACAGCGGTGGTCGAAGGCACGGGTGACCATGGCTGTGAATACATGACCGGTGGGACCGTGGCCGTGCTGGGCAAAACAGGTCGCAATTTTGGTGCCGGCATGAGCGGCGGCGTCGCCTACGTCTATGACGAAGACGGACAGTTTGCTTCACGCTGCAACACCGCCATGGTCAGCATGGAAAAAGTACTGACTGCGGCCGAGCAAGAGGCGCAGGTGGACCGCAGCGTGTGGCACCGGGATTTGGCTGACGAAGTGCAGCTCAAGAAGTTGCTTGAAGACCACCACAAGTGGACCGGCAGCCAGCGGGCTCGCGAATTGTTGGACAAATGGACCTCTGCACGCACCCAATTTGTGAAGGTGTTTCCCAACGAGTACAAACGTGCCTTGGGTGAAATCAATGCGCGCAAGTTAGCCAAGGCCAAGAATGGCCAAGCGCTTGTCGCCTGAGCTGAACGTCAAGACTGAAGGAAAATGATCATGGGAAAAATTACCGGCTTCATGGAGTTTGAGCGTATCGAAGAGGCTTACAAACCTGTTCCAGAACGCTTGCAAAATTACAAAGAATTTGTGATCGGACTTACACCGCAAGAGTCCCAGAAACAGGCAGCCCGCTGCATGGACTGCGGCACGCCGTTTTGCAACAGCGGTTGTCCTGTCAACAACATCATTCCGGATTTCAATGAGTTGGTTTTCCGAGACGATTGGAAAAATGCCATCGAAGTCCTGCACAGTACCAATAATTTTCCTGAGTTCACCGGCCGAATCTGCCCCGCACCTTGTGAGGCTGCCTGTGTGGTGAACGTGAATGACGAAGCGGTAGGCATCAAGTCCATTGAACACGCGATCATTGACCGCGCCTGGACTGAAGGTTGGGTGACACCGCGTCCTGCCAAAATCAAGACCGGTAAAACTGTGGCCGTGATTGGTGCCGGCCCGGCGGGTATGGCCGCAGCCCAGCAGTTGGCCCGGGTAGGCCATGATGTGACCCTTTTCGAAAAGAATGACCGGGTCGGCGGTCTGCTGCGCTACGGCATCCCTGATTTCAAAATGGAAAAGACGCACATTGACCGGCGGGTCGCGCAACTCGAAGCCGAGGGCGTGAAGATCCGCACCAGTGTGCTGGTGGGTAAATGGCCGGACGGCTCCAAAGTCATCAACTGGTCAAAAGAAACCCTCTCAGCCGAGCAGCTCACAAAAGATTTTGATGCCGTGTTACTCACGGGAGGTTCTGAGCAGTCCCGTGACCTGCCCGTGCCGGGCCGGGATTTGGATGGCATTCACTTTGCCATGGAGTTTCTGCCTCAGCAAAACAAGGTCAATGCGGGCGACAAGCTGCAGTCGCAATTGCGTGCCGACGCCAAGCACGTCATCGTGATCGGTGGAGGCGACACGGGATCGGACTGCGTCGGGACCTCCAACCGCCATGGCGCTCTGAGCGTGACGCAGTTTGAAGTGATGCCTGAGCCGCCCAAAGAAGAAAACCGGCCGTTGACTTGGCCCTACTGGCCTATGAAGCTGCGTACATCCTCCTCCCACGAAGAGGGTTGTACCCGCGAGTTTGCTGTATCCACCAAAGCCTTTCTCGGCGAAAAGGGCAAGCTCACCGGTTTGACCACGGTGCATGTCGAGTTCAAAGACGGTAAATTGGTGGAAATTGCCGGTACGGAAAAAGATTACAAAGCAGATCTTGTTTTGCTGGCGATGGGCTTTGTCAATCCGGTGGCGACGGTGCTGGAGGCTTTTGGGGTAGACAAAGACGCCCGCGGCAACGCCAAGGCGACGACCGATGTGGCGGGTGGTTATGTGACCAATGTGGACAAAGTGTTCGCCGCTGGCGACATGCGCCGCGGCCAGTCTTTGGTGGTCTGGGCCATTCGTGAAGGCCGACAAGCGGCCCGTGCGGTGGACGAATTTCTGATGGGGCACAGCGCGTTGCCGCGTTGAATGCATTTGCCTTGCGACGGCGCTGATTTGCGCTGGCCGTTAAAATAGGCCTGTCCACGGTTTACAAATCGTTTACCTGAATCCTTTATCATCACAAAAGCCGGCTTGCGCTGGCTTTTGTTTTTCAAAAATGGCCCCCACCGAATCCCTTGTTCAATTGCGTGACCTGACCTTCGGGTACGGCGAGCGAATCATTTTGGATCACTTGTCTTTGCAAGTGCCCAAGGGAAAAGTGACTGCATTGATGGGCGTGTCCGGTGGCGGCAAAACCACGGTGCTTCGCCTGATTGGGGGGCAATACCGGGCGCAACAGGGTGCGGTCTTGTTTGACGGTCAAGATGTCACCCACATGCGACAAAACGAGTTGTACGCTGCCCGCAGGCGCATGGGTATGTTGTTCCAGTTTGGCGCCCTGTTCACCGATTTGTCTGTGTTTGACAATGTCGCCTTTCCCTTGCGTGAACATGCGCCCATGTCCGAAGAGCTGATTCGCGACATTGTTTTGATGAAGCTCGATGCGGTGGGGTTGCGCGGGGCGCGAGATTTGATGCCGTCTGAAATTTCGGGCGGCATGAGTCGGCGCGTCGCATTGGCCCGTGCGATTGCACTGGACCCCGACTTGATCATGTATGACGAGCCTTTTGCGGGTTTGGACCCCATTTCCCTGGGAACTGCCGCGCGCTTGATTCGGCGAATGAACGACAGTTTGGGTGTCACGAGCATTGTGGTGTCCCATGATGTGGATGAAACCTTTGCGATTGCTGATCATGTGATCATGCTCGCCAACGGCAAAGTGGCTGCGCAAGGAACGCCTGCTGAGCTCAGGGCCTGCGCAGACCCCTTGATTCATCAATTTGTGAACGCCTTGAGCGAGGGACCCGTGCCGTTTCATTATCCCGGCGTCAGTGCCCATGACGATTTTGGGGTGCAGCCATGAAGTGGTATCACCCTGCTCAATTGGGTTTCGTGGTCAGGCAAATTCTGGCCGGTTGGGGCTTTGGTGCGCGACTGCTTTGGCGCTTGCTCAAGCTGTCGGGTCGCTGTTTGCGGCGATTTGATTTGGTGCGGGACCAAGTTCATTTTTTGGGCAATTATTCGCTGGCCATCATCACCGTGTCGGGCTTGTTTGTGGGTTTTGTTTTGGGCTTGCAGGGGTACTACACTTTGCAGCGCTATGGCTCTGCAGAAGCCTTGGGCTTGCTGGTGGCGCTGAGTTTGGTGCGCGAATTAGGACCCGTGGTTGCGGCCTTGTTGTTTGCCGGTCGCGCCGGCGCCTCCATCACGGCTGAAATCGGATTGATGCGTGCGGGCGAGCAATTGACAGCCCTCGAGATGATGGCTGTGGACCCCGAATTGCGCATTTTGGCCCCTCGCCTGTGGGGCGGGATTCTGGCTTTGCCGGTGCTGACAGCCGTGTTCAGTGCCGTGGGTATTTTGGGTGGATACACGGTCGGGGTGTTGCTGATCGGTGTGGACTCGGGCGCCTTTTGGAGCCAAATGCAAGGCGGCGTGGATGTCTTCAAAGACGTTGGCAACGGCATGCTCAAAAGCCTGGTGTTCGCAGTGGCCGTGACCTTCATTGCATTGCTGCAAGGCTACAGGGCCCAGCCCACACCCGAGGGTGTGGCCAATGCCACCACGCGCAGCGTGGTGGTTTCTTCGTTATGTGTTTTGGGTTTGGACTTCATCCTGACCGTGATGATGTTCAGCATTTAAGGAGTTCACCATGCAACGTTCAAAAAATGATGTCTGGGTTGGCTTGTTTGTCATGCTCGGTTTCGCGGCCGTTTTATTCTTGGCGCTCAAGTCTGCCAATTTATTGCAAATCAATTGGTCGGCCGATTACAAAGTCAGTGCCAAATTCGACAATATCGGGGGCTTGAAAAATGGTGCGGCGATCAAAAGCGCGGGCGTGGTCGTGGGCCGTGTCGAATCGATCGTTTTTGATGACGGTGCTTACCAGGCGCGCGTCTATTTGTCACTGGACAAGCGGTATGCTTTTCCCAAAGACAGCTCCCTCAAAATCTTGACCAGCGGCTTATTGGGTGAGCAGTACATCGCCATTGAAGCCGGAGCTGATGATAAATTTTTGGCGCCCGGAGACAAGATTGGAACGACCCAATCGGCCGTGGTCTTGGAAAATCTAATCAGTCAGTTTTTGTACAACAAAGCTTCTGAACCTTCTGCTTCAGGAACAACCCCAAAATGAGGTTTTTGGATACCAAGGGGCAGCCAAAACAGCCGCTGAATGGGCGTTGGCTTGGAATGTGCATGGTCTTCGCGCTTCTGCAAGCTTGCGCTACGGCTGTGCCTGTCGCGGTCTCTGATCCCCGCGATCCCTATGAAAGCATGAACCGCAAGCTCACGGGCTTCAACGATGCAGTTGATGGCGCAGTGTTCAAGCCTGTGGCGCAGGCCTATGCCCAAGTGGTTCCTGGATTCGTGCGAACCGGTGTGCGCAATTTTTTTGGCAATTTAGGTGATGTCTGGTCATTGGCTAACAATGCAGCGCAATTGAAATTCAAGGCCACGGGCGAAACCGCTGTGCGGGTGGGTATCAATACCTTTGTGGGCTTTGGCGGCCTGCTGGACCTCGCCAGTGATGGGGGTATTGAGCGGCACCGGGCAGACTTCGGCCTCACGCTGGGTCATTGGGGAGTTCCCGCTGGTCCCTACATTGTGTTGCCCCTTTTGGGGCCCTCCACTGTTCGCGATGCGATCGCTTTAACGGTCGATCGACAAGGGGATTTGTCGCGGCAATCCGCCAGTTCCAAGAAGCGCGACACGGCGCTGGGTTTGAAACTGGTGGATACCCGCGAAAGCTTGCTCAAAATTGTTGACGCGGTGAAAGAGGCTTCCTTGGATCCTTATTCTTTTACACGCGATGCGTATTTGCAAAAGCGCCTCTATGATCAATACGATGGCAATCCTCCCATGCAGGGAGATTTTGAAGACCCCGATGAAGTGCAAGACAGTGGCGCATCGCCTGCCAAATGAGCTGAGGGTTTGTCCCGCGGGCCAGCTTATTGTGTTACAAAAATAAAACGAACAGTCACTTGGATTGGCTATAGTGAAAATGACGGTATTTTGGACGGCCTGTATGAATCGAAGAAATTTCGTATGTAAGTTGATGGGCGTTTTCTGCGCCTTGTGCCTCAGTGCGCCGGTGTTGAGCTTGGCCGCTGATGAAGCACCAGATGCATTCATTAAACGCGTTGCGGTTGACACCTTAGAAGCAGTCAAGGCGGACAAAAGCCTGAAAAGCGGGGATGTCGGCAAAATAATGCAGTTGGTGGACACCAAGCTTGTTCAACATATCAACTTCCGCCGGATGACTGCATTGGCGACAGGTCCAAATTGGCGCAAAGCCACGCCGGAGCAACAAAAACGTTTACAAGAAGAGTTCAAATTGCTTTTGGTGCGAACCTATTCAGGCGCCATGAGCCAAGTCAGTGATCAGACGATCGAGGTCAAACCGTTGCGCGGGGAAATAGATGAAAAAAACCTGATCATCCGCACCGAAGTCAAAGGTCGCGGTGAGCCGATTCAGTTGGATTACCGTCTCGAAAAAACACCCGGCGAAGGTGCTGGCTGGATGATTTACGATTTGAATGTGTTGGGCATTTGGTTGATTGAGAACTACAAATCTCAATTCACCAAGGAAATCAACGCCGGCGGTATCGATGGACTCATCAACAGCTTGGCCGAGCGCAACAAGTCCACGGCCAAAAAGTCCTCATGACCGCCAAGGCCCACTTGCAATTACCCTTGGAATTGACCCATGCGCGTGCGCAAGATTGGCTTAAAAGTTTGATCTTTGCGATTCACCAAGAAAGCGAGAGTCAAGTCACGGTGGATGCCTCACGTTTGTCGCGATTTGATTCTTCGGCTTTGGCCGTTTTGTTGGCATGCCGGCGCGAGGCTTTGTCTGCGCAAAAAACATTTGTCGTCTCCCACATGCCCGATCAAATGCGTCAACTGGCCCGCGTGTACGGCGTGTCTGACTTGCTTCAAAGCGCTGACGGCAGCTGTTGATTGAAAGGTTTTTTTCATTCTGTGCCGGGCAGCACGTAAAATAAGCGTTTTTCCATGCCTGCCCTATCTTTCCAATCCGTATCGAAAACCTACCCCGCTAAACCGCAGGGTGGTGCTTCATTGAAGGCGCTTGACGGTGTCAGTTTTGACATTGAAGAAGGTGAATTCTTTGGTTTGTTGGGCCCCAATGGCGCTGGCAAAACCACACTGATCAGCATTTTGGCCGGCTTGTCGCGTGCCAGCAGTGGTCGTGTGTTGGTACATGGCCATGATGTCCAGATCGACTATGCACAAGCCCGAAGGCTCCTGGGTGTTGTGCCGCAAGAGCTTGTTTTTGACCCCTTCTTTTCGGTTCGTGAGGCCCTGCAAATCCAATCCGGCTACTTTGGCGTCAAGCGCAACGAGGATTGGATAGACGAGTTGCTCAGCAGCTTGGGCTTGGCCGATAAAGCCAATGCCAACATGCGCCAACTCTCGGGCGGCATGAAACGACGAGTTTTGGTAGCACAGGCCTTGGTCCATAAACCCCGGGTCATTGTGCTCGACGAGCCCACCGCCGGTGTTGACGTGGAACTGCGCCAAACCCTTTGGCAGTTCATTGCCAAATTGAACAAACAGGGGCACACCGTTTTGCTCACCACGCACTATCTTGAAGAGGCTGAGGCCTTGTGCGGTCGTTTGGCCATGCTCAAGCAGGGCAGTGTGGTGGCATTGGAAACCACATCTGAATTGCTCAAGTCCGCGTCCAGCAATGTTTTGCGATTCAAAGTCGACGCAGAGCTGCCCGCCGAATTGGCGGCCAAAGCACGCATCACCGGCCGAATTGTGCAGTTCCCGGCTCAAAACGCCATCGAAATCGAGCAGTACCTGGCCGCAGTTCGGCAGGCTGGTTTAAAGGCCGAGGATGTTGAAATTCGCAAAGCTGATTTAGAGGATGTATTCCTCCAAGTGATGTCGGGAGCAGCAGCATGAACGGTTGGCAAACACTGTTTTACAAAGAAGTCCTGCGGTTCTGGAAAGTCAGCTTCCAAACGATTGCTGCGCCTGTGTTGACGGCTGTGCTTTACATGTTGATTTTTGGGCATGTCCTTGAAAACCATGTGAAGGTCTATGACAGCGTGCCTTACACCGCTTTCTTGGTCCCGGGTTTGGTGATGATGAGCGTGTTGCAAAACGCATTTGCAAACAGCTCTTCCAGTCTGATTCAAAGCAAGATCATGGGCAATTTGGTGTTTGTGCTGCTCACACCTTTGTCGCATTGGAGCTGGTTTTTCGCCTATGTGGCCTCGTCCATGACCCGTGGCCTGGCTGTAGGTTGCGGGGTGTTTTTGGTGACAGGGTGGTTCACGCCCTTGCATTACGAAGCGCCCCTTTGGATCCTTGTGTTTGCGGTTTTGGGTGCGGCCTTGTTGGGCGCCCTCGGACTGGTGGCCGGTTTATGGGCTGAGAAATTCGACCAGTTGGCCGCTTTTCAAAACTTCGTCATCGTGCCCATGACGTTTTTGTCTGGCGTTTTTTACTCCATACATTCTTTGCCCACCTTTTGGCAGCAACTGAGCCACTTGAATCCCTTTTTCTACATGATTGACGGTTTCCGGTTTGGTTTTTTTGGCCAAAGTGATGTCTCGCCTTGGATCAGTTTGGCCGTCGTGGGTACTGCTTTGCTATTGGTGAGTGCCGCGACTGTGAAATTGCTCCAGTCAGGCTACAAAATCCGTAACTGAACCTATGACTGCTGAACAACTTCAATCGTTTATTGCTGACGGATTGGCATGTACCCACCTGAGCGTCGAAGGTGACGGTCGTCATTGGAGCGCCGTGGTGGTCTCGGCTGAGTTTGAGGGCAAACGGGCTATCGCCCGGCATCAACGGGTTTATGCCACCTTGGGCACCAAAATGCAGACAGACGAGGTGCATGCCCTGTCGATGAAAACTTACACACCAGCCGAATGGGCCGATACGGTGAAATGATCACGCTGTGGTGATCGCAATTCAAATTTAAAAATGGACAAACTGAAAATTCGCGGGGGTTGCCAACTGCAGGGTGAGTTGACGATATCCGGCGCCAAAAATGCCACTTTGCCGGAGCTGTGCGCCGCTTTGCTGACCGAGCAGGCCGTCACATTGCGCAATGTGCCTCGCCTGCAGGATGTCTCCACCATGCTCAAGCTGATTCGCAATATGGGCGTGACTTGTGAGCACGGTCAAGACGGCACCGTGCAGGTGATGGCTTCAACTTTGAACAATCCAGAGGCGCCTTACGAGTTGGTCAAAACCATGCGCGCTTCTGTGCTGGCCCTGGGGCCCTTGTTGGCGCGCTTCGGTCATGCCAAGGTGTCCTTGCCTGGCGGTTGTGCCATTGGTTCACGCCCGGTGGACCAGCACATCAAAGGTTTGCAGGCCATGGGGGCCGAGATCAGAGTCGAACACGGCTACATGCTGGCGCAACTGGCGCCCGGCCTCCAACGCCTTCGGGGTGCGCACATCACAACCGACATGGTGACAGTCACAGGGACCGAAAATTTTCTGATGGCCGCAGCCTTGGCGGAGGGTGAAACGGTTTTGGAAAATGCGGCGCAGGAGCCGGAAATTCCGGATCTGGCTGAAATGCTAATCCAAATGGGGGCTCGGATTGAGGGGCACGGGACCAGCAAAATTCGCATTCAGGGCGTGGAGCGTTTGAATGGATGCAATCACCAGGTGGTGTCTGACCGCATTGAAGCGGGCACTTTTTTGTGTGCGGTGGCGGCAACCGGTGGCGACGTGGTTTTAAGGCATGCCCGGGAAGATCATCTGGATGCGGTGATCGACAAGCTGCGTGATGCCGGTGTCGTCATTGAGGCGGGTGACGGTTTTTTGCGGGTACGATCCAATGGCCGCCTGAAAGCACAAAGTTTCCGTACCACCGAGTACCCGGGTTTCCCAACCGATATGCAGGCGCAATTCATGGCTTTGAACTGCATCGCCAAGGGTCCGAGCAAAGTCACTGAAACCATTTTTGAGAACCGATTCATGCATGTCAATGAACTGGTGCGTTTGGGTGCCAACATTCAGATCGACGGCAAAGTCTCCGTGATTGAAGGCGTGACCACGCTTTCGGGTGCCACGGTCATGGCCACCGATTTGCGCGCCTCGGCTTCCTTGGTGATCGCGGGCTTGGTGGCCGAGGGCGAGACCACGGTGGAGCGGATTTACCACCTGGACCGAGGTTACGATCGAATGGAAGAAAAGTTACGCAGCATCGGTGCGGATATTGAGCGCGTCAAGTGACGCGTTATCTGGAGAATTGATGTGATCACACTTGCCCTGTCCAAAGGACGGATCTTTGACGAAACCATGCCCTTGCTGAGAGCGGCAGGGATCGAGGTGCTCGAAGACCCAGAGACCTCTCGCAAATTAATTTTGACCACCAACCAAGCCCATGTGCGCGTGGTGCTGGTGCGCGCGACCGATGTGCCGACTTATGTGGAGTACGGCGGCGCCGACCTCGGCGTCACCGGCAAAGACACCTTGATTGAACACGGCGGTATGGGTTTGTACCAGCCGCTGGATCTGAACATTGCCAAATGCCGGATGAGTGTGGCGGTGCGTGCAGATTTTGATTACGCCACTGCGGTGCGCTCGGGTTCGCGCCTGAAAGTGGCAACTAAATACACCGCAATTGCGCGCGATTTCTTTGCCCAAAAAGGCGTGCACGTTGATTTGATTAAGCTTTATGGCAGCATGGAACTGGCACCTTTGACCGGTTTGGCGGATGCCATCGTCGATCTGGTTTCAACCGGCAGCACCCTGAAAGCCAATCACCTGATTGAGGTCGAGCGCATCATGGACATCAGCTCGCGCTTGGTGGTGAATCAGGCAGCCCTCAAGCTCAAGCAAAATGAAATTCGCGCCATCATCGACGCTTTTGCGGGCGCGGTGAAAAAGGATGCCGCATGACCTTGCTGGCCAAGCCCTTGCGACTGCGCACCGCACAAGCGGATTTTGAAGCCGCCTTCAAGCTGCGGCTGCACTGGTCTGCCGATACAGATGCCGAGATTGAGCAACGCGTGGCTGATATTTTGCGTGATGTACAGCAGCGGGGCGATGACGCTGTGCTGGCGTACACGCTGCGTTTTGACGGATTGGCCGCCGATCACATGAAGGCTTTGGAATTGACCCAAGCCGAGTTGAAAACAGCATTCGATGGCTTGCCCAGCGCCCAACGCCATGCCTTGCAAGCCGCTGCTCAGCGGGTACGCGCTTACCACGAGGCACAAAAAAAAGCCTCTGGTGAAAGTTGGAGCTACCGTGACGAAGACGGGACCTTGTTAGGGCAAAAAGTCACCCCCTTGGACCGTGTCGGTATTTATGTGCCTGGGGGAAAAGCCGCCTATCCCTCATCGGTCTTGATGAATGCGATCCCCGCGCAGGTGGCTGGCGTGCAAGAGATCATCATGGTCGTGCCTACGCCGCAGGGCGCGAAAAACCCATTGGTTTTGGCCGCCGCCTATGTGGCGGGCGTCAGTCGCGCCTTCACGATCGGTGGCGCACAGGCCGTGGCGGCACTGGCTTACGGCACAGAAACTGTGCCCAAAGTCGACAAGATCACCGGCCCGGGCAATGCTTATGTGGCCAGCGCTAAAAAACGCGTTTTTGGTACCGTGGGCATCGACATGATTGCAGGCCCGAGCGAGATTTTGGTTTTGGCGGATGGCACCACACCTGCTGATTGGGTGGCCATGGATTTGTTCAGTCAAGCTGAGCACGACGAGTTGGCGCAAAGCATTTTGTTGTGCCCCGATGCAGCCTACGTTGACGAAGTGCAAGCAGCCATCGACCGTTTGCTGCCAGAAATGCCGCGCAAGCAGATCATCGCCAAGTCGCTCAATGACCGAGGCGCTCTGATTGTGACGCGCACCATGGAAGAGGCCTGCGCCATCAGCAATCGGATTGCGCCCGAGCACCTGGAGGTGTCCAGCCGCGAACCGCACCGCTGGGAGCCCTTGCTGCGCCATGCAGGTGCTATTTTTCTCGGGGCCTACACCAGCGAATCGCTGGGCGACTACTGCGCGGGCCCCAACCACGTCTTGCCCACCAGCGGCACAGCGCGGTTCTCATCACCTCTGGGTGTGTACGATTTCCAAAAGCGCTCGAGTTTGATTGAAGTCAGTCAGGCTGGCGCGCAAACTTTGGGACTTATTGCCGCCGAGCTGGCTTACGGCGAAGGCCTGCAAGCCCATGCCCGCGCTGCCGAGTTGCGTTTGAATCCGGTGCCCCCGATGCGAAAGCCTGTATGACCCTTGAAGTCAGCTCCCTGTTGATGCAACGCATTCGCCAAGATGTTCAGTCCATGCACGCCTATGCGATTCAAGCATCGGCCGGCATGGTCAAGCTCGATGCGATGGAGAACCCGCATGGCTTGCCCGCCGAGCTGCAACAAGCCCTGGGCGAGCGCCTTGGGGCCTTGGCTTTGAACCGCTATCCCGATGGCCGGGTGAACGATTTGCGCCATGCCTTGGCCGAGTATGCGGGCATGCCGGCGGGCTGCGACATCATGCTGGGCAACGGCTCTGACGAGTTGATCTCGCTGTTGGCGCTGGCTTGCGATGTGCCTGGCGCTTCGGTCTTGGCACCTTTGCCCGGTTTTGTGATGTACGCCATGAGCGCGCAGTTACAAGGCCTGGCCTTCCATGGCGTGCCACTCACTGCTGACTTTGAACTGGATGAGGCTGCGATGTTGGCGGCCATTGCCGAGTTCAAACCGTCTATCGTGTACCTGGCCTATCCGAACAACCCCACGGGTAACCTCTGGGACGACGTGGTGATTGAGAAAATCGTGCTGGCGCAGGGCGCGCAAGGGGGTTTGGTCGTCATGGACGAAGCCTACCAGCCGTTTGCCAGCAAGAGCTACATTGAACGCATGACCCGCCACCCGCATGTCTTGTTGATGCGCACGCTGAGCAAGTTTGGCTTGGCTGGTGTGCGGCTGGGTTACATGATCGGCCCCAAGGCCTTGATCGCCGAGATCGACAAGGTACGCCCGCCCTACAACATCAGCGTGCTCGATTACGAATGCGCTTTGTTCGCGCTGGAGCACCGCGAAGTGTTTGCGGCGCAGGCCAAAGAGCTGCGTGCGCAACGGGCTCGGCTGCAGCAAGAACTCGTCGCTTTGCCGGGCGTGACCCCATTCCCCAGCGAAGCCAATATGGTTTTGGCGCGGGTGCCTGACGCGGCCAGAACTTTCGACGGGCTTAAAGCCCGAAAAGTATTGGTCAAGAACGTTTCTAAAATGCACCCATTGCTGGCCAATTGCCTTCGCCTGACTGTGGGCACCGCCGAAGAAAATACGCTGCTGCTGGCTGCTCTGAAGGAATCACTATGAACCGCACCGCTGAAGTCACCCGCCAGACGGCTGAAACGAAAATCCGCGTCGCCCTGAACTTGGACGGCACCGGCCAGTCCAAATTGGCCACCGGCATTGGTTTTCTCGACCACATGCTCGATCAAATCGCGCGCCACGGCCTGATCGATCTCGATATCAGTTGCGAAGGCGATCTGCACATTGACGGTCATCACACGGTGGAAGACATTGGCATCACCTTGGGCCAAGCGGTGGCGCAGGCCGTGGGCGATAAAAAAGGCATTCGCCGTTATGGCCACGCCTATGTGCCGCTGGACGAGGCTTTAAGCCGCGTGGTCATTGATTTCTCGGGCCGCCCGGGTTTGGAAATGGAGGTGCATTTCACCTCTGGCATGTTGGGCGCGCTGGACACGCAACTGGTGTACGAATTTTTCCAAGGTTTTGTGAACCACGCCTTGGTCACCTTGCACATGGACAACCTCAAGGGTGTGAACGCCCACCACCAGTGCGAGACCCTGTTCAAAGCCTTTGCCCGCGCGGTGCGCATGGCCCTGGAGCTCGATCCACGCTCGGCGGGTGTGATTCCATCGACCAAGGGAAGTTTGTAATGCCCCCACGCTGTGCACTTCGTGTCATCGCTCCCCCCCGAGGGGGCTTCGCCCGTCCTTGGGGCGGCCCGGTGCAAGGGCGGACATGAGCGTCAACCGCGTCGCTGTCGTTGACTACGGCATGGGCAATTTGCGCTCGGTGGCGCAGGCGGTCATCCATGCGGCTTCCAGTGTGGACCATGCCGAGGTGGTGGTCACGGCCAATCCGCAGGTGGTGCGCGATGCACACCGCGTGGTCTTGCCAGGGCAGGGCGCCATGCCCGACTGCATGCGCGAGTTGCGTGACTCAGGCATGTTGGACGCCGTGCTGCAAGCCGCAGCCAGCAAACCCCTTTTCGGTGTCTGCGTCGGCATGCAAATGCTGCTCGACCACAGCGCCGAAGGCGACACCCCAGGTTTGGGTTTGATTGCAGGCGATGTCATCAAGTTCGAACTGGCAGGCAAAATCCAGCCAGACGGCACCCGCTACAAAGTGCCGCAAATGGGCTGGAACCAGGTTTGGCCAAGTGCGCCCCACCACCCTTTGTGGGCGGGTATCGAGGATGGCAGCTGGTACTATTTTGTGCACAGTTTTTATGCCCAAGTCGCCAACCCCCAGCATGCCGCCGCGCAAACCGATTACGGTGGCCGCTTTGCTTGTGCCGTGGCACGCGATAACATCTTTGCCACCCAGTTTCACCCTGAAAAAAGCGCGGCCCAGGGCTTGGCCTTGTACCGCAATTTCCTCCATTGGCAGCCGTAGTCTTTAGGCATGCCCCTGTATCTTTAACCTGCGTTTGAATTGCCATGATTCTCATTCCCGCCATTGACCTGAAAGACGGCCACTGCGTTCGCCTCAAGCAGGGCGATATGGACCAAGCCACCACGTTTGGCGAAGACCCTGCGGCCATGGCGCGCAGTTGGCTCGAGAAGGGCGCGCGACGCCTGCACTTGGTGGATTTGAACGGCGCGTTTGCGGGCAAGCCGCAAAATTTTGCCGCCATCAAATCGATCCTCAAAGCGGTGGGGGACGACATTCCGGTGCAGCTCGGCGGTGGCATTCGCGATCTGGATACGATCGAAAAATACATCGACAGCGGCTTGCGCTACGTCATCATCGGCACCGCCGCGGTCAAAAACCCTGGTTTTTTACGCGACGCTTGTACCGCCTTTGGTGGCCACATCATCGTCGGCCTGGATGCCAAAGACGGCAAAGTGGCGACCGACGGTTGGAGCAAGCTGACCGGCCATGAAGTGGTGGATCTGGCGAAAAAATTCCAAGACTGGGGCGTCGAGTCCATCATCTACACCGACATTGGCCGTGACGGCATGTTGAGCGGCATCAACATCGACGCCACCGTCAAGCTGGCCCAAGCCCTGACGATTCCGGTGATCGCCTCGGGTGGCTTGTCCAATATGGCCGACATCGAACAGCTGTGCGCCGTGCAAGACGAAGGCGTCGAGGGCGTGATTTGCGGCCGGGCGGTTTATTCAGGCGACCTGGACTTTGCCCTGGCCCAACAACGCGCAGACGAACTCAATGGTTGAAATTTTTCGGGGTTTGCCCGTTTGCAGGCTCAGTTTGCCTTGTGGCGACGAACTGAAAGTCGCTTTGCACGGTGCGCATGTGCTGTCGTGGGTATCGCAAGGTCGCGAGCGTTTGTTCCTCAGCCCTCAAAGCGTGATGGACGGTCATGCAGCCATTCGGGGTGGCGTGCCGGTGTGCTTTCCTCAATTCAACCAGCGCGGTAATTTGCCCAAGCATGGGTTTGCGCGCAATTTGCCGTGGACGGCCAAGCCCATCGAGTCCACCTCTGAAGGTGTGAGCCTGATCCTGGTTTTGTCAGACAGCCCGGCCACCCGTGCCCATTGGCCTCAGGCCTTTGAAGCACAGTTCAGCATCGAGCTGACACCGCGCAGTCTGCTGCTGACCCTGAAAGTCTTGAACCGCGATGTGCAGCCCCTGGAGATGACGGGCGCTTTGCACAGCTATCTGGCGGTGGATGATATTGCCCAGACGCGTTTGTGTGGTTTGCAAGGTCAGGCCGAATGGGACTCTTTGACGGATGTCCACAGCCTAGCTGCCGCAGAACTGCATTTTGACGGCGAATTTGACCGGGTCTACGAAGCCGCTGCCCGGCCTTTGCTCTTGCAAGATGGCACGAACCGTTTGCAAATTGAACAAAGTCCGACCTGGCTTAACAGCGTGGTCTGGAACCCCGGCGCCGTGGTGTGCGCACGGATGAACGATATGCCTGCCGGCGGCTACAAACAGATGCTTTGCGTGGAAGCGGCGCAAGTAGATGCCCCGGTCAAGGTGTCGCCCCAAGCCACTTGGCAAGGCTGGCAACGCTTGACCGTCTTGCAAGACCCCCGTCCGCAAGCGCTCACTTAAATCACTGGATTTTCTATGCTGGCCAAACGCATCATCCCTTGCCTGGACGTCACCGGTGGCCGTGTCGTCAAAGGCGTCAACTTTGTCGAACTGCGCGACGCGGGCGACCCGGTGGAAATCGCCGCCCGCTACAACGAGCAGGGCGCGGACGAACTGACCTTTTTGGACATCACCGCGACCAGCGATGGGCGCGATGTGATCTTGCACATCATCGAAGCCGTGGCTTCGCAGGTCTTCATCCCCTTGACCGTGGGCGGCGGTGTGCGCACGGTGGACGATGTGCGCCGCCTGCTCAACGCAGGGGCTGACAAAACCAGCTTCAACTCCGCCGCGATTGCCAACCCGCAAATCATCCGCGACGCCTCGGCCAAATACGGCGCGCAGTGCATCGTGGTCGCCATCGACGCCAAACGCCGCTCTGCGCTTGAAGAACAGCGGCTGGATTCACATGGCGTGCCCATGGGGCCGGGCTGGGATGTGTACAGCCACGGTGGCCGCAAAAACGTGGGGCTGGATGCGGTCGCATGGGCCAAGCAAATGGCCGACTTCGGCGCAGGCGAAATCTTGCTCACCAGCATGGACCGCGACGGCACCAAGAGCGGCTTTGACTTGGCGTTAACCCGCGCCGTGGCCGACCTCGTGCCCGTGCCAGTGATTGCCTCAGGCGGCGTAGGCAACCTCGACCACTTGGCTGATGGCGTGAGCATCGGCGGGGCTGACGCCGTGCTGGCTGCGAGTATTTTTCACTACGGCGAATACACCGTTCAACAGGCGAAAGAGCGAATGCGAGAGTGGG